>Ga0208588_1000712_pt1 | contig 10404 bp, 9 predicted proteins | sample NGESurshal092012_8_FD_184483 | JGI IMG/M metagenome (GOLD analysis project Ga0208588, IMG submission 184483) | Arctic peat soil microbial communities from Barrow, Alaska - NGEE Surface sample 415-3 shallow-092012 (SPAdes) | ecosystem: Environmental > Terrestrial > Soil > Wetlands > Peat ...
CTCAAGATCGCCAACGACACGCTGTACGGCCTCGGCGCCGGCGTGTGGAGCCGCGACATGAACACCGCGTACCGCATGGGTCGTGGGATCCAGGCCGGCCGCGTGTGGACGAACTGCTACCACGCCTACCCCGCGCACGCGGCGTTCGGCGGCTACAAGGGATCGGGCGTCGGCCGCGAGACCCACCACATGATGCTCGACCACTACCAGCAGACGAAGAACCTGCTGGTGTCGTACTCACCGGACAAGCTCGGCTTCTTCTAAAGCCGTGCCAGGTGTGCGGCAAGGTCACGTGGACCGGGTCTCGGTCACCTCGGAGGCGGCGCAGCTGCTGCGTCGCCTCCGGGAGGACCACGGGCCGCTCATGTTCCACCAGTCGGGTGGGTGCTGCGACGGGTCGGCGCCGATGTGCTACCCCGCCGGCGAGTTCCTGACCGGTCCCGCCGACGTCCTGATCGGCGTCCTCGCGATTGACGGCGACGGGAACGAGCCGGTCGCCGTGTGGATGAGCGGCAACCAGTTCGCGTACTGGAGCCACACGCACCTGACGATCGACGCCGTTGCTGGGCGTGGCGCCGGCTTCTCGCTCGAGGCGCCGACCGGACGACGCTTCCTCATCCGCTCGCGCCTGTTCACCGACGACGAGACCGCGCACCTGGTAGCCCCGGAGCGCGGCGTCCTCTAGCGGGCCGCGACTCTCAGTCGACGCCCCAAGATCACGAGTTGTGGTCACCCTGGTGAAAGAAACTGCCCTGCCTTGATCGTCCCTAAGGGACGATCAAGGCCAGTTGTCTTGGGGTGGTGCGGCGTGTGCTGCTAGAGGCCGGCTGCCTTGGCCACCGCTCGGCTCGCGAGGACTCTCGCGAGGTGCTGACGGAACTCGGCGTCGGCGTGGGTGTCCGTCGTCGGTCTGGTGCCGTCCGCCGCCGACGCGCTCGCCGCTGCGATCGCCTCCGCGGTGGCCGGGCCGCCGACGAGCGCTGTTTCGACCGACGACGCACGGACCGGTGTCGGGCCCATGTTCGTGAGCGCGACCCGGGCCGCCGTGATCGAACCGCCCTCGACCTTGACCGCCGCCGCGACGCCGACGATCGCCCACGCCTGCGCCGTGCGGTGGAACTTCTCGTAGTGCGAGCCCCACCCGGTCGTCTTCGGCACTCGCACGGCGACGAGGACCTCGTCGAGCCCGACGGCCGTGGTGAAGAAGTCGAGGAAGAAGTCCGACGCCGGGACGGTGCGCCGACCTGCCGGGCCGGCGATGACGAACTCGGCATCGAGCGCCGCCGCCACCGTCGGCATGTCGCCCGACGGGTCGGCGTGGGCGCACGACCCCCCGAACGTGCCGCGGTGCCGGATGGCCGGGTCGGCCACGAGACCCGCGGTCTGCGAGAGCAGCGGCACGTTCGCGGTGATGAGCGCGTCGTGCATGACCTCGTACGTCGTCACCGCGGCACCGATCAGCAGGGACGGGCCCTCGTCGGTGACGGTGCGCATCTCGTCGATCCCGCTGACGTCGACGAGCACCGACGGCGCGTTGAGCCGCAGCCGCAGGACGGGGAGCAGCGACTGCCCGCCGCCGAGCACCTTGGAGTCCTCGCCGCCGGTCACCAGCGCCGCCACGGCCTCGTCGACCGAGGACGCCTTCACGTAGTCGAACTCCGCGGGAATCACGCCGCGCCTCCGTTGGTGTGGGTCGAGGAACGCTGCGCGGTCTGGATGGCTCGCCAGACGTTCTGCGGGCTGGCCGGCATGAAGACGTCGGTGACGCCCAGCGGGCGGAGGGCGTCGACGACGCCGTTGATGATCGCCGGCGTCGACGCGATGGCGCCGGCCTCGCCGATGCCCTTCGTGCCGAGAGGGTGGGTCGTCGACGGCGTGACCGTGCGGTCGGTGATGAACGACGGCAGGTCGGCCGCACTCGGCAGCAGATAGTCGCCCATCGAGCTGGTGAGCAGGTTGCCGTCGTTGTCGTAGAGGGCACCCTCGTACATCGCCTGCGCGATGCCCTGGGCCAGGCCGCCGTGAACCTGACCCTCGACGATCATCGGGTTGATCTGGACCCCGCAGTCGTCGACCGCGACGTACTGGCGCAGCGTCACCTTGCCGGTCTCGGTGTCGACCTCCATCGCCGCGAGGTGAGTGCCGTGCGGGTAGGAGAAGTCCATCGGGTCGACGGTCGACTCGCCCGAGAGCGTCGGCTCCATGCCGTCGGGGAGGTTGTGCGCGGAGAAGGCCTCGAACGCGATGGCTTGCAGCGTCGTCGACTTCTCCGGGTCGCCCTTGACCGAGTACGTCCCGGCCGAGAACTCGATGTCGTCGGGACTCGCCTCGAGCTGGTGCGCGGCGATGAGCCGGGCCTTCTCCACGAGACGCTCACCGGCGAGCTTGATGGCCTGGCCGCCGACGGCCAGCGAACGCGAGCCGTAGGTGTCCATGCCGTAGGGCGCGCGACCGGTGTCGCCGTGGACGACCTCGATGTCCTCCACGGGGATGCCGATGATGTCGCTGGCGATCTGGCTCCACGCCGTCTCGTGCCCCTGGCCGTGCGGCGACGTGCCGGTGATGAGCTCGATCTTGCCGGTGGGCAGGGCGCGGATCGTGCAGTGCTCCCAGCCACCTGCGACGTACTTCAGGGCACCGAGGGTCCGCGACGGCGCGAGGCCGCACATCTCGGTGAACGTGGAGATGCCGATGCCGAGCTGGACGGTGTCGCCCGAGGCACGACGCACGACCTGCTCGGCGCGGAGCTCGTCGTAGCCGAAGAGCTCGAGCGCGCGTGCGGTGGCCGCCTCGTAGTTGCCGGTGTCGTAGGTGAGGCCGGCGATCTGCGTGTAGGGGAACTCCTCGTGCTTGATCCAGTTCCTCTTGCGGAACTCCAACGGCTCGATGCCGAGCTCGGCCGCCGCCTCGTCGACGATGCGCTCGATGGCGTACGTCGCTTCCGGTCGGCCCGCACCGCGGTAGGCGTCGGTCGGCGTCTTGGTGGTGTAGACGCCGGTGCAGGTGAAGTCGAGCGCCTCCATCTTGTAGACGCCCGAGTACATGAACATGCCGAGCAGCGGCGTGCCCGGAGTGATGATCTGGAGATAGGCGCCCATGTCGGCGAGCAGGTCGACCTTCATTCCCAGGATCTGGCCGTCGTTGGTCACGGCGAGCTCGATGTCCTGGATCTGGTCGCGGCCGTGGTGCGTAGCGACCATGTGCTCGCTGCGCGTCTCGGTCCACTTGATGGGCTTGCCGATCTTCTCGGCCAGCACCAGGGCGAGGACCTCCTCGCGGTAGATCTGCAGCTTCGCGCCGAAGCCGCCGCCCACGTCGGGAGCGATGACGCGGATGTGGTTCTCCGGGATTCCGGTGAGGAGGGCGAGCAGCACCCGCAGCACGTGCGGGATCTGCGTCGCGGTCCAGATAGTGAGCTCGTCGGACATGCCGCGCGGAGCGGCGACGACCGCGCGCGGCTCCATCGGGTTCGGGATGAGTCGCTGGTTGATGAACCGGCGCTTGACGATGCGGTCGGCCTTCGCGCTGACCGCGGCGTAGTCGCCGCACGGCATCTTCGCGACGTAGCACTCGTTGGTGCCCATGTCGGCGTGCACGAGCGGCGAGCCAGGCTTGAGCGCCTCCTCCATGTCGACGACGGCGTCGAGGTGCTCGTAGTCGACATCGATCAGGTCGAGCGCGTCGATCGCCGTGTACTTGTCGGTGGCCAGGACGACGGCGACGACGTCGCCGGCGTACTTCACCTCGTCGACGCAGATGGCCGGGTAGTGGCTCATCTTGATGTCGTCGGTGACCGGCCAGACGCAGGTCGATCCGGCCAGCTCGGGGAAGTCCTTGCCGGTGTAGACGTGGACGACGCCCTCGAGCGCGAGCGCCGCGGAGGCGTCGATGCCGAGGATCTTCGCGTGCGCCATGGAGCTGCGCAGGCAGGCCATGTGCAGCGTTCCCGGCAGCTGGATGTTGTCGGTCCAGTTGGTGCGGCCCGTGAGCAGGCGCGCGTCCTCCTTGCGACGGTCGGCGCGGCCGATCGCGGCGCCGTCGGTGCGCATGACGGTCTCGGTCATGACGAGGCGCCCTTCATCTCGGCGGCCGCGGTGGCCACGGCCTTCACGATGTTGTGGTAGCCGGTACAGCGGCACAGGTTGCCCTCGAGACCGTTGCGGATCTCCTCCTCGGTCGGGTCCGGGTTCTCCGAGAGCAGGTCGACCGAGGCCATCACCATGCCCGGCGTGCAGAAGCCGCACTGCAGACCGTGGCACTCCTTGAACGCCCTCTGCACCGGATGCCACTCACCGTCCTCCCGGGTGAGGCCCTGGATGGTCGTGACCTCGTGGCCGTCCACCTGGACGGCGAGGACGCTGCAGGACTTCACGCTGCGGCCGTCGACCAGCACGGTGCACGCCCCGCAGTTGGACGTGTCGCAGCCGATCGGGGTGCCGACGAGGCCGAGGTCCTCGCGCAGCCAGTGGACGAGCAGGAGCCGTGGCTCCACGTCGCCGTGGCGGTGCAGGCCGTCGACCGTGACGCCGATATGGGTCATCAGGAGTCTCCCGGGATGGTCGGAGGAAGCGGCCCGGGCCTCGATCGACCCTGACCGTGGCGGCACGCTACCGCCGCGACGCAGGTCACGGCGGGCAAACCACGAAGCCCTGATCAAGCCATGGCCTCCGTTCCCGACCGCGGGAAAGCCGCTCCGCAGCATCGGAAACCGACGATCGCCGTCGCGACTCCCTCGAGTCGCACATGCGGCTCGGATCGTATGTCAACTCCGTAGGTACGGATGAGCCGGTGACGGACCGCCGAACTCGGCACGCCTGCCGGCTGGGATCGGACATTCCATTCGGGACCGAACAACAATTGCCCCCAAACCCTTGACCTGAGGCTGGGGAGCGGCCACTCTGGCCAATCATTCGGGTCCGTATGACCTGCCGGGCACCCGACTGCGCGCTCACGAGGAGAGTCCATGTCGCACAGCCAGTCCTCCCCGCCGCCCCCCTCGGCCGCCTCCCCCGCGGAGCCGACCCAGCTCGGCGGATCGGGCCGCAAGCTCACGCTGGTCGACGTCGTCGCCCAGTCGGTCGGCTTCATGGGTCCGGTGTTCTCGATCGCGTTCCTCGTGCCGCTGGTCATGGGGATCATCAGCGCGACCGGCAACGGTGCCGGCGTTGCCGCGCCCCTCTCCATCGCGATCGCCGCGGTCGGCATTCTCGCGGTCGCCTACCTCGTCGCCGAGTACGCCAAGCGCATCCAGGCAGCAGGTGCCCTCTACGACTATGTCACCGACGGCCTGGGTCAGAAGATGGGCGCAGCGGCAGGTTTCCTCTACTACATGGGCGTCATGGCTCTCGGTGCCGGACTGCTCGTGCTGATCGCGGGCACGATCCACGACACCCTCGGGGCCGAGTTCTCCTTCACCGGAATCCCGATCACCGTCTGGGCGATCATCCTGCTCGTCTTCGTCGCCGTCGTGATGTTCCTCGGCGTCGCACTCTCGACCCGATTCCAGCTCGTGCTCGCGCTGCTCTCGGTCGCGACGGTCCTCCTCTTCTCGATCTACGTGATCATCAAGGTCGGCAGCGGCAACGACGTCGCGGCCGCCTTCAACCCGAACAACGCACCCGGCGGCTGGTCGGGCATCGCCTTCGGCATGGTCTACGGCGTGCTCCTGTTCACCGGCTTCGAGACTGCGGCCAACCTCGGGGAGGAGACCGAGCACCCAAAGCGCGACATCCCGCGCGCGGTGGTCACCTCAGTCATCGTCGTCGCGGCGTTCTACGTCATCTGCTCCTACGCGCAGGTGGCCGGGTACGGCTTCAACCTGGACGCCTTCGGCAAGAACGCCAGCGCCCCGCTGTTCGGCCTCGGTGCTCCGACCGAGGCCGGCGGCTACGGCAGCGTCGCGATCCTGCGGCTGCTCGAGCTCGTGGTCGTCCTCGACATGCTCGCCGTGCTCATCGGGATCTCGGTCGCGTCCTCGCGCGGCATCTTCGCGATGAGCCGCGACCACCGCTTCCCGAGCGTCCTGGGCAAGGTGTCCAAGCGCGGCACCCCGCTCAACGCCTCGTTCGTGGTGCTCGTCTTCTTCGCGATCTGGATCGTGCTCACGCGCCAGTACACCGGGCTCTTCGCGATCCCGGGCTTCCCGCACTACTTCGCGATGTTCAACTTCGGCTCGGCGTTCGGCGGTCTCGCCCTCGCGGTGATCTACCTGCTGCTCTGCGTCGGCGCCCTGCGCGGCCTGCGCGACCACCCGCGCTATGCGGTCGTCGTGCTCACCGCGGTCGTCGGCATCGTCGTCACCGGCGCGGCGATCTTCGGCGCGATCTACCAGGTGCCCGCGCCGACGATCTACGCGGCGTATGGCGTCGGCATCGTCTTCGTGATCGGCGTCGTCCTGGCGCTCATCGCCAAGGGTCCGCAGACCGCGCACACCTCCTTCGAGGACCTCACGCCCGGCGAGGCCGGTCCCGTCAAGCTCTGACCCCAGCCGGCACGTCACTGGTGGTGCCGGCGTCTCCCGACCCGGGCAGCGACCACAGCACCAGTGCCATGCGGGATCAGGGGGTGAGGGCGTCGACCTTCGCCACGAGCTCGCGGCAGAAGGCGTCCATCTCGCTCACGTGGTCGATGAACATCGCGGGCTTGAAGCAGATGGTCGTGTAGCCCTGGGCGAGCTGACGGGGGAGGCTCTCGAGCGCCTGGTCGAGGTCGGCGAGGTCGTCCGGGCCGTGGAACACCCCGCGGATGCCGCCGACCATCTCGAGCTCGGAGATGTCGCGGCCCTCGGCGCGCATCCCCGCGGCGAGCAGGGCGAGGTCGTCGTCGGTCAGCGACCCGAACGGGTTGAGGCCGTGGCCGTACTTCGCCAGCCGTCGCACCAGCGGCGGATGCATCCCCTGGCCGCCGAACCACATCGTCGGTCCCTCGGGACGGAACGCGCCGGGCTCGAGCCAGACGTCGCCGAAGGAGAAGTACCGGCCCTCGTGGCGCAGCGGGTAGGGGCCCCATGCCTTCGCGAGCACCTCGAGCTGCTCGTCGAGCACCTTCCCGCGCTCGGCGAAGGGCACGCCGAGCGCGGCGTACTCGTCCCGCGACCAGCTGACCGTGGGGAGCACCACGAGCCGACCCTGGGAGAGCAGGTCGAGGGTGCCGAGCTCCTTCGCCAGCAGCAGCGGGTGGCGGAGCGGCGCGATGATCGCACCGGCCACGAGCCGCAGCGTCGTGGTTGCCTGTGCGATGGCCGAGAGCAGCACGACCGAGCTCGGCCAGGCGTATGTCGGAGACTGGTTGCCGGGTGCCGCGTAGTCGCGCACGTTGACCATCTCGCCGACCGCGGCCGAGTCTGGACCGAGCAGCACGTGCTCGCTGAGCATGACGCCGTCGATGCCGGCCGCCTCGGCCGTCACGGCGACGTCGACGAGCCCGCGCAGGTCGCGCGGCCCGACGAGCGTCTCGTTCTCGGTCAGGACCATGAGCAGCTTCACGGGTGGCACGGGACTCCCTCGTACGTCAGCGATCTCGGCGACAGGTCCGAACAGCTCGACTCAGCTCGCGCGGGGCTTCAGGTCGTAGTCGAAGGCGACCGTGCCGCCGTCGACGATGATCGTGCCTCCGTCGACCACGAGCGCCGCACCGGTGACGTACGACGACTCCGCGCCCGCCAGCCACTCGATGGCCCTCGCCACCTCCAGCGGGTCCGCTGCGCGGCGCATCGGCACCAGCCCGGTCGCTGCGGCGTAGGCCTCCTCGACGCCGAGGCCGAACGGCTGGCCGAACTCGGCCATCTCGCCGTCGGCCATCTCGGTGCGCACCCAGCCGGGGCAGATCACGTTGGCGCGCAGGCCCTCCGGCCCGAAGTCGCGCGCGATGCCCTGCACGAGGCTGATGAGACCCGCCTTGCTCACGGAGTACGCCGCGGCCCCCGTCGAGCTGCGCAGGGCCGCGATCGAGCTCACGCCCACGAACGTGCCGCTCGCTGCGACCAGGTGCGGCACGGCGGCGCGGGCGAGCAGGTACACCGACGTGAGGTTCGTGCGCAGCACGGCATCCCAGTCGTCCGGCTCGGTGTCGACGACGCTGCCCACCGCCATCACGCCGGCGTTGGCCACCACGGAGTCCAGGCGCCCGAGCTCGGCGACGACGGAGACGACGAGCTCCTCGACGGCGCCGGGCGCGGTGACGTCGACGACCCGCACCACGGCGCCCGTGCGCGCCGCGACAGCTTCCAGAGGCTCACGTCGCCGGCCGCAGACCACGACCTGCCAGCCTCGTCGCGCGGCGACCTCCGCTGTGGCAGCACCGATCCCCGAGCCGGCCCCGGTCACGAGCATCACGGGCTGGTCCACTGTGGCTCCTTCGTCGTCGGCGGTCGCAATAGCCGGATCGCGTCGCGGAGAGCGCGTTCGAGCGATCACCCCCGTGTGGGTGGACGCCGTTCAGGTGGGCGTGGGGTGTCCGACCTTGTCGCGGTAGGAGTTCACGACGCGGAGCATGCCGACGCCCACCACACCCACGAGCTCCGCACCGCGGTGGTAGCCGACGACGCACTCGTCGTGCAGGTCGCCCTCGAGCAGGCGGATGCCGTCCGGGTCGGCCAGACCCGGCATGCCGTAGGACTGCAGCCGGATGTCGAACTGGTCGCTCCAGAACGAGGGCAGCGGCTCCCACGAAACGGCCACGACGTCGTCGTAGCCCTCTCCGGCGAGGTACGCCGACAGCACGGCACCGGCACGGCGTCCGGTGTCGGTCGGGATGCTCCAGTGCTCGACGCGCAGCGCGCGCTCGTCGAAGCGGAGGTTGGGGAACCGGGCGATGTCCCCGACGACGGCGACGCCGTCGAGCGCGCCGGACTCGCTCACCGGGCGCAGCGCGGTGTCGGCGAGCACGCCGTCGGCGAGGTCGAGGCCGTTGCCCTCGAGCCACTCGACGTTGCAGCGCGACCCGAGCGCCTCGAGCACCACATCGGTCCCGAGCCGGGTGCCGTCGGTGAGGACGACGTCGGTGACGTGGTGGTCGCCGACGAACTCCGCGACGCCGACGCCGAGGTGGAACACGACGCCGTGCGCCTCGTGGCGGCGCTGCAGCTCGGCGGCGAGCTCGGGGCCGAGCGGGCGGACCATCGGGAACGGGTCGATCGCGACGCAGTGCACCTCGCAGCCGAGCTTCACCGCGGTAGCGGCGACCTCGCAGCCGATGAACCCGGCGCCGAGGACCACGACCTTCGCGTCAGGCACCAGCGCCGCACGCAGGCCGATCGCGTCGTCGAGGGTGCGGATGACGTGACGACGGCCCGCGGCGGTCTGCGGCGGTCCGGGGATCTGCAGGCGACGCGCGCTCACACCGGTCGCGGCCACGAGCGCGTCGTACCCCACGACCTCGCCGTCGTCGAGGTGGACGAGCCGCTGCTCGAGGTCGACGCGGCGCGCGGACACGCCGTGGCGCCAGTCGACGTCGGAGGCGTTGCTGCGCACCCGGAAGACGAGCTTGTCGTGGCTCAGGTCGCCGTGCAGCGCCTCCTTGGACAGCGGAGGACGGTTGTACGGCGCCCAGCTCTCGTCGCCCACGACGAGGATCTCGCCGGTGAATCCGTGGGCGCGCAGGCCCTCGGCCGAGCGCAGCCCGGCCATGCCCGCACCGACGACGAGGACGCGCTGGGCACCCATGCCCTATCCCTGCAGGGTGATGGCCTGGACCGGGCAGACGTCCGCCGCGTCCTCGACCTTGTTGCGCAGCGACTCGTCGGGCTCCTCGACCAGGACGTGCATGCGCCCGTCGGCACCGATCTCGAAGACCTCGGGCGCGGCGAACGCGCACTGCCCGTGGTCCTGGCACAGGTCCCAGTCGACGACGACCTTGAGGCTCATGCGGTTGCTCCTGCTCGGGTTGGACGGTCACGGGAGATGACCCTCGCCTGACGGCTCAGGCTCATTCCCGCTCGGGTGGGACGGTCGCGGGAGATGACCCTCGCCTGACGGCTCAGGCTCATTCCCGCTCGATGACGGTGGAGGGGTAGAGGTCCTTCGAGGGCGTGCGGATGCCGCGGAACTCCCAGTCCCCGCCGAGGGCGGTCGAGACGACCTCCTCGCTCTCGGTGGGCTGGGCGCCGACGTCGGTGCGGATCGCCGTCGGGCCGACGACGATGTGGTTGGTGAGACGGCCGAGCCCCTCGACCTCGACCTCCACGACGTCACCGGGCTGCACGGGGCGGGAGTGCGCCGGGGTGCCGGAGAAGAGCAGGTCGCCCGGGGAGAGCGTGATCGTGCGCGCGATGTCGGCGACGAGGTAGTGCATGTCCCACTCCATGCCGTCCGTGGTGTCCTCCTGCGCCACCTCCCCGTTGACCAGAGTCCGGATCGTCTTGTGCCGGAAGTCCCAGTCGGTCACGAGCCCCGGGCCGACCGGCGC
>Ga0208588_1000715_pt1 | contig 10378 bp, 10 predicted proteins | sample NGESurshal092012_8_FD_184483 | JGI IMG/M metagenome (GOLD analysis project Ga0208588, IMG submission 184483) | Arctic peat soil microbial communities from Barrow, Alaska - NGEE Surface sample 415-3 shallow-092012 (SPAdes) | ecosystem: Environmental > Terrestrial > Soil > Wetlands > Peat ...
GCAAAGCGCGACTCCAGCTGTTCGACCAGGGACTCGATCATCGGAGGTCGAGGGTATCGGGCGGCCGCGGTGCGCCGGGACCGGGCGGCCGGCCGGCCCGCCGAGACGACATGCAATCACGTCGCGCCACCAACGCGGCTGGAGCGGAGGATCGTGGATGCAGGAGGCCGCGATGTGCGGCGGGATAGGCCGGCCGGCCCTCCCGCCGCCTCAGCGTGGCCTCAGGCGCCGCGAGACCCGCGACCCACCATCAGGCAGCGATTTCGACGCCGAGGAGGTCCTCGCCGGGCTTCTCGTTCGCCAGCACGGCCTCCATCGCCGCGATCGCGACGGCGAGCTGCGTGAGGTCGGGCTCGCGGGTGGTGAGCAGCTGCAGCTTGAGCCCGGGCCACATGAGGATCTGGACCCAGCGGCGGCGGCGGTGCTTGCCGGCGAGCTTGATGAGCTCGAACGAGATGCCCGCGATCAACGGCACGCCGACGATGCGGGTGACGATCAGCGCCCACCAGGGCAGCAGTCCGAGCGGGGAGAAGACGAAGATGGCGACGATCATCACGATCAGCAGGAAGCTCGTGCCGCAGCGCGGATGCAGGCGCGAGAACTTCTTGGCGTTCTCGGGCGTGAGCTCGAGTTCGGCCTCGTAGCAGGAGATCGTCTTGTGCTCGGCACCGTGGTACTCGAAGACGCGGCGCAGGTCGCGCATGCGCGAGATCAGGATCAGGTAGCCGAGGAAGATGCCGGTCCGCAGCACGCCCTCGACGATCCAGAACAGGAACGCCGAGCCGAGCTGGTCCTTGACGAGGTTCGTCAGCGTGACCGGCACGATGAAGAACAGGCCGATCGACAGCGCGAGCGCGAACACGATCGTCGCCGTCCACAGGAAGCCGGAGATCGGCTCCTCCTCCTCGGGCATCTGCGCGTTGGCGGACGTCCCGAGCGCCTTGAAGCCGATCACGAGCGACTCGCCGAGCGCGACGACGCCGCGCACGATCGGCACGCGCAGCCAGCGCCGGCGCTTGAGCACCGACTCGACCTCGTGCGTCTCGACGGCGATCTCGCCGCGCGGCGGGTCGTTCATGTCGGCGCGGTGGCCGTCGGCGTCGAGCTGGTCGGCCGCGGGCTTGCGGCAGGCGACCGCCCACGTCCCGGCACCGCGCATCATCACGCCCTCCAGCACGGCCTGGCCGCCGACGGGAGCGTCGCGCGTGGCGACCCATTCGCCCGGCTCGGCGCTCAGGGATGCCGCAGCAGAGCCGCTGTCGGACCCGGGAAGGCGCTCAGCGGTGGCCACGGTGCGGGTCGCTCAGGAAGCGGATGCGGCCGCGCGCTTGGCGGCACGGCGGCGGAAGCGGTCGACGCGGCCGCCCGTGTCGACGAGCTTCTGCTTGCCCGTGTAGAACGGGTGGCAGTTGGAGCAGATCTCCACATGGATCTCCGACTCCGTGGAACGGGTCGTGAACTCGTTGCCGCAGGTGCAGCGCACGTGGGACTCGACGTAGTTGGGGTGGATCTCAGTCTTCATGGCTCCCGAGCAGTCTAGCCGCCCACCGGGCAGGTGCGCTGGAGCACGTTGTTGGCCTCGTTGACCTCGGCGATCTCCGCGCTGCTGTCGGCCGTCACCTGTACGACGCTGCCGGCGGTGCACTTCGGCGCCTCGAAGGTGACCGGCACGCGCTGGCCGACGGCGAGCGGGCCGATGCGCTGCGGCGCGCCGACGACGCCGTTGACCGTGAAGACGACGTTGAAGGCGGCGGACGGCCCGTTGCCCTTGTTGGCGACGACCGCGCCGTAGGTCACGACGCCGTCGGCGCGCTTGGCGCTGCCGGTCGCGCCGAGCGCGCGCACGACGAGGTCCGGCCGGGTGTCCGGCTGGGCGCAGGGCGCCGAGATGCGCTTGGCGCGCCGCGTGATGCGCCCGCTCGCGTCACGCCAGCGGTAGCTCACGGCGGTGCGGTAGACCGTCGCGGCGGCGAGGTTGCTCACGCGCTTCTTGACGATGAAGCCCGACACGCCGCTGTCCGAGAGGTCCCACTCGTCGAACGTGTCGACGTTCAGGACGTGCGACCACGCGAGCGTGCCCTTCGGGGCCTGGTAGAGGGCGAAGCGCATCTCCATGCGGCCACCGGCGCCGATCGAGGGCATCGTGCCCTTGAAGACCGCGAAGCGCGCGTCCGCCGCGGTCGAGCATGCCTCGACCTTCGCCCCGAGCGCGACGAGCTTGGCCGTCTTCGCCGCGCGGCCGCCGAAGGGCACGGCGCTGCCCGTGGGCGCGGCCATGGCGGACGGCGCGGCGATGGCCGCGGCGGCGATCAGGGCGATGGGCATCAGTGCACGCATGCTGCCCCCAGGAACACACGGGGGGCGCAATGGTTGCGCCCCCCGGGTCGAACGTCCAATGCTGCAGTCTCCCGCTCAGGTGAGCTGGTAGAGCGGGCCGTCGCCGCCCTCGGGCGTGGTCAGCCGCCCGCCCTTGGCGGTGATCGCGCCGCACTGCACGCAGTTGGTGTAGTTGACGACCACGTCGACGTTCCCGTGCTCGGGCGCGTCGTCGGGAATCTCGTAGACGCCGGCGGGGCACATCCACTTCCACGTCTCGGCGACCTCGCGCGGGACGTTCTTCTGCACGCGGATGTGGTTCGGTGCGTCGTCGCGGGTCTGGTTGCCCGTGATGAAGACGCTCGAGAGCTTGTCGAAGGTGTACTTGCCGTCGGGCTTGGGGTACGTGTCCGCGGTGTCGCCGACGAACATCGCCTGCTCGTCGTTGCGGTGCCAGGCGAGCCGGCCGCCGGGCAGCCTGCCCTTCGTCGCGATCGCGAGGTTCACGATCGGGCCGCCCTTGATGAAGCCCTTCTGGAACGGCTGGCGCGTGTTGCGGACCTCGTAGAGCTCCTTGCCGATCTGCGACTCCTCGACGGCATCCTCGTAGGACTCGACCGACGGGCGGCCCTGCGAGAGCGCCGCGTAGAGGTGCTCGCCGGCGAGCTTGCCCGACAGGATCGAGTGGTGCACGCCCTTGAGCGCCACGGTGTCGACGAGACCCGCGGCGTCGCCGACCAGCAGCGCGCCCGGCATCGTGAGCTTGGGCACGGACCAGTAGCCGCCGCCCGGCAGCGCCTTGGCGCCCCAGCCGACGCGCTCGCCGCCCGCGAGGATCCTCTTGACCAGCGGGTGCGTCTTGAAGAGCTGCAGCAGGTCGTGCGCCGAGGTCGTCGCATCGGCGTACTCGAGATCGACGACGAAGCCGATCGAGACGAGGTCGTCGCCGGTCTTCTCGTCCTTCATCGGGTAGATCCAGGTGCCGCCGATCTGCCCGTACTTCGAGCTGAGCTTCAGCGGCCACGGGCCGATGGTGTGGATGATCCGGTCGAGCGGCTTGGCGACCTTCCAGACCTCCTTGACGCCGAGCTCCCAGACCTGCGGCTCGCGGTTCTCGCCGAGGCCGAACTCGCGGATCGCCGCGCCGGTCAGGCTGCCCCAGCAGCCGTCCGCGAGGACGACGAACTGCGCCTTGATGTCCGTGCCGGGCTCGAAGTTCCCGAGCGGCTCGCCGTCCTTGCCGCGGCCCTTGTCGCCCGAGCGCACGCCGACGACGCGGCCCTCCTCGACGATCAGCTGGGTCGCGGAGGTCTCGGTGAGGACGTAGGCGCCGGCCTCCTCGGCGACGCGCTGCTGAAAGCGCGCCAGCGCAGAGACCGACATGACCTCGTTGCCGTGGTTCTTGAACGGCGGCGGCGTCGGGATGCGGAGCTTCGTGCCGCCGCTGGGGAGCATGTAGACCGACTCCTTGGTGACCTCGCCGAACGCGAAGCCCTCCTTGCGCCAGTCCTCGCGGGTCATGTCCGGGAACAGCTCCTGGAGCGGACCCGGGCGGACCACGGCGCCCGAGAGGTTGTGGCCGCCGCACGTCTTGGCCTTCTCGATGACGGCGACGGGCACCTCGCCGAGGCGCTCGGTGAGGTCGCCCCCACCCGCCGCGTCGTCGGCCAGCAGCTGCAGCAGGCGGTTGGCCGCAGCCAGGCCCGCCGTGCCGCCGCCGACGACCGCGACGCCGACCTCGATGATCTCGTCCTCGGGGTCGAGCCCGCGCTTGATGAACTCCGACGGGGAGTCGACCGGCGGCGGGTACGCCGCCGGCACGGCCGTTCCGTTGCCGTTCGATCCGGCCACTGCGATCAGCCCGCCTTCTTGGCCTTCACGGCCTCGGTCAGCTTGGGGAGGATCTTGTTCAGGTCGCCGACGATCCCGAGGTCGCTGAACTCGAAGATCGGAGCGTTCGCGTCCTTGTTGATCGCGACGATGTTCTCCGAGTTCTGCATGCCGACCTTGTGCTGGATCGCGCCGGAGATGCCGGCCGCGAGGTAGAGCTTCGGCGCGACCGTCTTGCCGGTCTGGCCGATCTGGCCCGCGTACGGGAACCACCCGGCGTCGACGACCGCGCGGGTCGCCGCGACGGCGGCATTGCCGCCGAATGCCGCAGCGAGGTCCTCGGCGAGCTGGAAGCCCTCCGCCGCGCCGAGGCCGCGACCGCCCGCGATCAGCACGTCGGCGCCCTCGATGTCCACGTCGGCGCCGCGCTGCTCGCCGCGGGTGACCATGCTGGCCTGGCCCGAGAACGGCGAGTAGTCGACCGCCAGGTCCTCGACCGGCGCCGGCGAGCCGCCCGCGACGATGTCGAACGCATTCAGGCGGCCGATGATGATCCCGACGTCGCTGCGGAAGTTGATCTCCGAGATCGCCGAGTCGCCGAGGATCGGGCGCTCGGCGACGAGCTTGCCGCCGTCGGACTGCACCGCGGTGACCTCCATCGCCACGCCGGCGCCCAGGCGCGCGGCGAGGCCCGCGCCGACCTCGAAGCCGAGCAGGCCGCCGCCGAACAGCGCGTAGCCGTAGCCGCCCTGGGCGATGGCCGCGGCCATCGCGTCGACGACCGGCTGCGCGAGGCCCTCCGGGCCCTCGGCGCGCAGGACCTTGGCGGCACCGTAGGTGCCGAGCGACGCGGCGAGATCGTCGGAGATGCCCGCGCCGACCAGGATCGCGTGGCACTCGCCGCCGATCGCGGCCGCGAGCTTGGCGCCCTCGGAGACGGCGCCCTGTGAGTTCTTGTTGATCGCGCCTTCGTAGTGCAGCGCGTAGACCAGGATGTTGGACATGTCTAGATCAGCTTCCTCTCGTCCAGCCACGCGACGATCTTCTCGACGGTGTCGTTCGTGTCCTCGTCCTCGATGATCTGCCCCGGCGCCTTCTTCGGCGGCTCCTTGGAGCCGGTCCACTGGGCGGCGGAGTTGTCGGCGCCCACCTTGGAGGCGTCGATGCCGACGTCGCCGGCGGCGACCGTGTCGAGCGGCTTCTTCTTGGCCCCCATGATCGCCTTCAGCGACGGGTAGCGCGGCTCGTTGATCGCGTCGCCGACCGAGATCACGGCGGGCAGCGCGACCTCGACGGTGTCGTAGCCGTACTCGGCCTGACGCTCGGCGCGCAGCTTCGTGCCGCCCTCGACGTCGATCTTGATGACCTGCGTCAGCGACGGCATCTCCAGGTGGTCGGCGACGACCGCGCCGATCGTGTAGCACTCGCCGTCGTCCGACTGCTGACCGAGCAGGACCAGGTCGGGGTTCTCGCGCTTCAGCGCCTGCGACAGCGCGTAGCCGGTCGCGGCGACGTCGGAGCCGGCGAGCGCCGCGTCCGTCAGGTGCACGGAGCGGTCGGCGCCGAGCGAGACGGCCTTGTGCAGCGCGCGGACGGCGGACTCGGGGCCCATCGTCACGGCCACGACCTCGTCGACCGGAAGGGCGCCGCTCTCCTTGAGCTGCATCGCCGCCTCGATCGCGTGGGTGTCGTACGGGTTGAGGTTCTTCTCACCGCTTCTGTCCATGCGCCCCGTGTTCGGGTCGATGCGCTTCTGGACGGCGGCGTCTGGCACCTCTTTGACCAGGACGCAGATCTTCACTTCAGGCCTCCTGTGGCGAACGGGAATCGGAGTGTATCGGCAAAGTTGACTGACCAGTCAATCGGGCGCACGGGCGCGGCTGCGCCCGGCGGGCGGGCCGATATCCCATGGGACACGGCCAGGTCAGCGGGGTTCGCGTTCCTGTACGGCGCCGCGGATGAAGTCGATGATGTCCTGCGTCGGCGCGCCGGGCGTGAACACCGCGGCGACGCCGAGCGCCTGGAGCTCGGGGATGTCGTCGGCCGGGATCGTCCCGCCGACCGTCACCAGCACGTCGTCGATGCCCTGCGCGCGCAGCAGTTCCACCACGCGCGGCACCAGCGTCATGTGCGCTCCCGACAGGATCGAGAGACCGACCGCGTCGGCGTCCTCCTGGATGACGGTCTCGACGATCTGCTCCGGCGTCTGGTGCAACCCCGTGTAGATGACCTCCATCCCGGCATCGCGCAGCGCGCGGGCGATGATCTTCGCACCGCGGTCATGCCCGTCGAGCCCCGGCTTGGCGACGACGACGCGGATCTTCTTCTGGGTGGCGCTCGCGGGCATGGTCATGTGCCGGGAACCATCGGCTGAGCCGAATGCTACGTCTTCGCCCGCGGCGGTGCAGTCTGCTCGGCGGCCCTCGCCGGGGCCGGAAGCCGGCCCGGGCGGCAGCGCAAGCGCGCCGCCCGGGCGTAAGCCTCCGGGCTCGGTCCCTTATCGGACCCGGAGCTTGAGGACCATCCCGGGGTGGATGGTGCAGATGATCGTCTTGGTGCCCTTGGAGAAGCCGGTCGTGAACGTGCCGTGCACCTTCGTGCGGGCGAGGCTCTTGGGCAGCCCGCCGCCGGTCATGTTGTGCGAGAGCTTCCCGGCCCAGACGAACCGCACGGCTGTGCCGCGGCTGATCGTGAGCCTGCTCGGGCTGAAGTAGGAGTCCTTGAGCTTCACGGTCACCGCTGCGGCGGTGGCCTTCGGCGCGGCGTTCGTCGCGCCCGCGGGTGCGGTGATCACGATCGCGGCCAGGACTGCAAGGGTCGCCGCGAGGGCGAGGATGCGCTTCATCGGGGGGTGTCCTCCTTGGACGGTGTGGCGCGGTCGATCCGACGACCTCCCGGACAGTGTGACGCGCGAAGGAGCAGCATGCGCCGTCGGCGCACGAGAGCCTGCACCTGCCTGCGCATCAGAAGACGGGGGTCTCGGTGTAGTGGCCGAAGACGCTGTGCAGGGCGGTGATGATCTCGCCCTCACTGGCGTAGACGCGCGCGCAGCCGATCAGGTGGGGCATCAGGTTCTCGCGCTCGTCGGCGGCTGCGCGCTTGAGCTCCGCGAGCGAGGCTTCGACCGCGCCGGCGTCACGACGGCCCTTGACGGCCCGCAGGCGATCGATCTGCCGGCGCTCCAATGCCGGGTCGATCCGCAGGATCGGCGTGTGGTCGTCGTCGCCCTCGGTGAACGCGTTGACGCCGACCACGATCCGCCTGCCCGCGTCGATCTCCTGCTGCAGCTCGTAGCTGGCGTCGGCGATCTCGCGTTGGGGGAAGTTGGCCTTGACCGCGTCGACCATCCCGCCCAGCTCGTCGATCCGCTGGAAGTACGCGTAGGCCTGGCGCTCCAGCTCATCGGTCAAGGCCTCGACGAAGTACGAGCCGCCCAACGGGTCGATCGTGTTCGCCACGCCCGTCTCGTGCGCGATCACCTGCTGCGTTCTGAGCGCGACCCTGACCGCGGCCTCCGTGGGCAGCGCCAATGCCTCGTCGTAGCTGTTGGTGTGCAGCGACTGCGTCCCGCCCAGCACGCCGGCCAAGGCCTCGATCGCGGTGCGGGTGATGTTGTTCAGCGGCTGCTGGGCGGTCAATGACACCCCGGCGGTCTGGGTGTGGAAGCGCATCAGCCACGACTTGGGGTTCCTGGCGCCGAACGTGTCCCGCAGCTCCCGCGCCCAGATCCGCCTGGCCGCGCGGTACTTGGCGATCTCCTCGAAGAAATCGATCTGGGCGTTGAAGAAGAACGACAGCCTGGGCGCGAAATCATCGACATCAAGCCCGCGCTCAACGGCCTGCTCCACGTACGTCAGGCCGTCCTTGAGCGTGAACGCGAGCTCCTGCGCCGCGGTCGAGCCCGCCTCACGAATGTGGTAGCCGCTGATCGACACCGGATGCCAGCGCGGCATGTGGCCACTGCACCACTCGATCATGTCGCCCATCACCCGCATCGCCGGATCGATCGGGAAGCACCACTCCTTCTGCGCGATGTACTCCTTCAGGATGTCCGCCTGAATCGTCCCCGCAAGGCGGTCCGCGGGAACGCCGGCCTCCTCCGCCGCGACGACGTAGAAGGCGAGCATGATCGCCGCCGGCGCGTTGATCGTCATCGACACGCTCACACCACCAAGATCAATGCCCTGAAAGAGCGTGCGCATGTCATCCAGCGTGTCGACCGCCACACCCTCACGCCCCACCTCGCCCAGACTCCTGGGCGAGTCGGAGTCATGGCCCATCAGCGACGGCATGTCGAACGCCGTCGACAGACCCGTCTGCCCATGCGCCAGCAGATAGTGGAAGCGCTCGTTCGTCTCCGCCGCCCCGCCGAACCCCGCGAACTGGCGCATCGTCCACAGGCGCCCGCGATACATCGACGGGTACACACCACGCGTGAACGGAAACGCGCCCGGCACCCCGATCCGCTCTGATGCGGAATCCCGCCCACCCAGATCCTCCGCTGTATACAGCGGCTCGACCGGCACCCCCGACAACGTCGAGAACGACGCGTCACGCTCCGGCACCGCATCGAACGCCTCACGCCACGCAAGCGTCGCAGCCGGATGCGTCGAGGACGTGCGCGAGGTCGTCGCCATGGCCGGGATCATACGTGCCGAGATGACGCGGGCGTCATCTTCGGCGAGCGATCAGGCGCGCCGCCAGCCGCGCGCGGAGCGGCTGCGCGGTGCCGCCGGCGGGACGCCCGCACGGCGCACGGCGACCTGGCGCCCGGCGGTGCCGACGAGACCCATCCCCACGAGCGCGCCGACGGCGAGCAGTCGGCGGCCCAGCTGCTCGAAGCGCAGGACCTGCCACCCCTCGGCGCGGGCGATGCGCTCCAGCTCGGCGTCCGGGTTGACGGCGACCGGGTGCCCGACCAGCCGCAGCATCGGCAGGTCGGACTCCGAGTCCGAGTAGGCGTAGGAGGCGGCGAGGTCGATGCCCTCCTGCGCGGCGAGCTCGCGCATGCGCTCGGCCTTGCCCTCACGGTAGGTGAACGGGCCGATGTCACGCCCGGTGAAGCGCCCGTCGACGACCTCCGACCGCGCCCCGATCCCGCCGTCGAACCCCAGGACGTGGCTCAGCATGTCCGCCATCTCCTGCGAGGAGGCGGTCGCGATGTAGACGCGCCGGCCCGCGTCCTGGTGGTCGTAGGCGACGCGCAGCATCTGCGGGTAGACGCGCGGCAGCACGCCGGCGAGCACCTCGGGCATCATCCGGCGCAGGTCGACGGCGCGCTGGCCGGCGATCATGTCCGCGATGTCCGCACGGACCTTGTCGGTCCAGTCGTCGGTTGATCCGAGCAGCCGGAAGCGCAGGTTCTGCCAGACGATGTGGCCCATCCGCCGGCGCGAGATCATGCCGGCGTCGACAGCCGCCCGCGCCCAGTAGAACCCCGATGAGCCCGCCACCAGCGTGCGGTCCAGGTCGAGGAAGGCGGCGGCCGTCATGTGCGTGCGCGGAGCTCCTGGTGGCCCTTCTCGAAACATCTGACCGGAAACGCCGGACGGCGTTCACCGCCATGCGGCGTCCTCGGATCGAGCAATGCCACCGGAAGACCCACTACGACCCCGGGACCCGGATGATGATCTGGTGGACTTCGTCTGCGAGGACGCCAATCAGGGCGCCGCCGACAGTCTGGAGATGGACCGTGACGCGCTGGTCGGCTCCCTCCTCTCCCAGGTGTTGCCCGGCGAGACGGGGGATTTCCTCTTCGAACAGTGCATCGACGCGGTGGCTTCCGGAAAGGCGGTGCGATTCGACGAATTCCCGGTGACCGATTCCGACGGCGGCCCGACCAGGCACTACGACATCCGGGGACTGCCCCTCGGCGACCGGATCTGCTTCACCTGGCGGGACGTGAGTGACCGGATCCGCAATGAGCAGGCGCTGGCGGAGTCGAGGAACCGGTATCGGCTCCTGGCGGAGTACTCGTCGGACGTCGTGCTCCTGCTGTCGGGGGACGGCATCGTCGAGTGGGCGTCACCGTCGACCCGTGAGATGCTCGGTTGGGACCCGGACGAGCTCGTCGGTCGCGCCCTCTCCGACGTTGTCCACGGCGAGGACCAAGCCCGGATCAGTGCGATCCGGCGCCATCCTGCAGCCGTCCGCCACCAGGTCGAGGAGGTCCGGATCCGTTGCGTCGGCGGTGGCCACCTGTGGGTGGCGGCGAAGGAGCGGGAGGTACGTG
>Ga0208588_1000716_pt1 | contig 10378 bp, 9 predicted proteins | sample NGESurshal092012_8_FD_184483 | JGI IMG/M metagenome (GOLD analysis project Ga0208588, IMG submission 184483) | Arctic peat soil microbial communities from Barrow, Alaska - NGEE Surface sample 415-3 shallow-092012 (SPAdes) | ecosystem: Environmental > Terrestrial > Soil > Wetlands > Peat ...
CATCGTCGGACGCCCGGGCGAGCTGCTGCTCTATCTCTTCGGTCGTCAGAGCGCGGCACACGTTGAGATCAGTGGGCCAGCCGCCGCCGTCGAAGCCGTTCGGCATGCGCGGTTCGGCATGTGAGATCGTTCTCGGTGAATTCCTGGGTGCCGCGTCGGGGATGCCGGCGCCCGCAGGCGGTACGGGAGAGCAGAAGGACGGATGCGTGGCAAGCTGCGCGAGCAGGCTATCAAGGTCCTGGCTGTCGACCGCCCGAGAACCGTGACGGTCCACGCTTGGAATTTCTGCCTGTGGATCCCTGGACGGGGGACCGCGCTGACAGTCCGGAAACCTCTCGCGCTCTGGTGCCAAGTCGGCCCATACACCCTTGCGAAGGGCGCCACCGATTGCAGCCAGCCGGCGGATTCTCAGGTCACCCACCATCGAGGTCACGCTGGTGATCCCTTTTGAGACTCGTGTCAGGCAGTCGATCCCGTAGACCGAACCGCAAACAGGACGTCGACGGCTCGATTTCGGGCCGTCTCGATCTTGATCGTCCGCGTTCCGCAGGGGATCCGCTTGTGGGACGCCTCGGCGGAGCTGACGTCGGGTGCGACCGACTCACTTGGATGACGCCGCACCCCACCGATCCAACTGGCTGACCCGGACAACTGGGCGGTATGAAAGAACGGCCGCGCCAAGGCGGTGCGCTTCTCGACGCTCGCCGCGCTCTGCGAGGAACTCAACTGCCAGCCAAACGACCTGCTGCGCTGGGAGACATCGACATTGGGCCCGACCAGCGACAAGGGAGGGTCGGGGCAGTGATCGAGGCAATGAATCTGACCAAGCGCTACGGGGCGAAGGTGGCGGTCGGCGACCTCAGCTTCGTGACGGAACGAGCCTGGCACAACCCGCGGATCGGGTCCGCGATGGACGCTGTAGCACAGCCGAACGTCGTGCATCAAATACTTGGTTCCGGCCGATCGGCTGACTTGCATGATCATCCATTACCCGAGGTAACGAAATCTAGGCTTTCGACCCACGCAAACCCTGCTGAACGGCACAGGGACACCCGCGCCCATGCGATGCACGCTGCCGGGCTTGGGGCGTCCGTGTTCCGCAACCCGAGGAACCCAAACGGGACCTCGTGAAGGCCGACCTGGGTCCCGGCGGGGAGCGTGCAGGCCGCGACGGAGAGAGTAAGCGCACGTCGCGGCGGCCACCAGGGCCATTCGGATAGGGCATCTACTCAGACGATCCGGCTCCCTCAGTGGCATGCGACGCAGTCGTCGGGCGCCACCAATACTGAAAGGGCCGCCCCGGTCCTTCTTCCAGACCCCTAGTAATTGAACGGCTGCTGGTCCGCGTCGCACACGGTGCCGGGAGCGGGAACCTGGAGGTCGACGAGATAGCTGGTCCTGGCCTGCTCGATGCACGCGCTCGGGTCGTTGAAGCTGAGGTGGCCGTAGCCCTGGTGGGTGAGCAGGACGGCGTTGCCGAGCAAGAGTTGGGAGCGAACGGCGTTACGGTACCCGGTGTTCGGGTCGTACCTGGTGCCGATCAGCAGGATCGGCTCCTTAGCTTAGTCTTGGCGTCCCATGGTCCGGTGTACCGGTCGTCGCTCTTGGCGGGCCAGTTTGCCGAACAACGAGCCCACAGCCACCAGCCTTGCACGGATCCGGACATCACGCTGCTGGCGTCGAGGTTGCCGATCACTGTTGGCCAGTCGTCGACGGTCTTGGTCGCTGGACCGTCCAGGCAGGAGATCGCCGACGACTTCGTCGCCTCGTCGTAAGAGGCTGGCAGGCGCGACGACTGGGCCGCCGTCACCAGCGCGGTGACGTCACCGTCGACTGCGGCGTTCAGGTCCGCGGCATATTGCGGCCACGTGTGCGGGTCCCGCATTGGCGAGAAGGACGAGATCTTGAGGTCGCTGTAGCGCAGCTCGTCGGGCGGGCTCGCATTGGGCGCGGGGATCGGCGCCGCCTGAACCTGTGCGAACAGCCGGGCGACCCGCGCCGCTGCGGGCTCGCCGTGGCCGGCCAGCGCGCACTTGTCCGGGCCGGCCTGATCGCACAGGGTCAGGAACTGGTTGAAGACCTGGTCGGTGTTGGCGGCGTCAGCGGAGGACCTGGTTTCGGCGCTGGTGGTGTAGTCCGGGGGGTAGACGATGCCGTCGAGCATCATCGCCCGCACCCGATCGGGAAACATATTGGCGTAAATCTGCCCGATCATGCTGCCGTAGGACAGGCCCGCGTAGGTGATGGTCTCGTCGCCGTTGAGCTCCCGGAGCCGATCCATGTCCCGCACGGTGTCGGTGGTCGAGATGTTTGACAGCAGTGGGCCCATCATCTCGCCGCACCGCTGGGCGACGTCCTTCATCCTGGTGGCGTAGGCCGCCGATTCCGCCGGTGTGGACGGGATCGCCACTCCTTCCCAGAACGCCGCCGCCTCGGCGTCACTGGTGAAGCATTTCACCGGTGAGCTGGCGTGGGTGCCACGAGGATCCCAGGCGATCAGGTCGAATCGCCCGTCTCCCCATGTGTCGATGTCGGCGCCACCGCCGCGGATCAGGCCGACGCCGGTGTCACCCGGGCCACCCGGGTCCAGGAACATCGTGCCGATCCGCTGGTCGGGCTTGCTGGCCGATTGGCGGATCACCGCGAGGGTGATCTGCTCCCCATCCGGATCGCTCCAGTCCAACGGCACGGAGACTTCGGCGCAGGACAGTCGCTCACCACAAGATGTCCAGTTGATGCCGGATGCGGCCGTGCCGGAGCCAGGAGCGCCGGGCGTCGCCGAACTGCCGGATGCCGCCGAGCTACCGGATGTCGCTGCGCCACTGGAAGTCTCGCCGGAAGCACCCGCACTCGAGGAAGTCGACGCCTGATCAGAAGCGCTGGTGCAACCCGCAGCGAGCAGGGCCAGCACGGTCGCGACGGCGACCGCGGTGGCACGTCGACGGTGCAGCATTGAAGTGGTCACGGCGGTCCTCGTGCGAGTAGTGGCGGAAGCGCGGTTCAGGGCGACCAGGTCAGCCGGCGGTTGTCGGAGCCGCTGCTGAAGACGCTGCCGGGGTAAGCGGAGACTGCACATAGATCTGATCCAGGATCTTGAGCATCAGCGTGTTGGCGGTCTGCTGCTCTTTGTCGACGTCGACGGTCAGGTTCGTCCACAGCACCAGGGTCACGTCATTGGTGGTGTCGGCCACGATCTTCGAGTTGAAGCCCACCGTCTCACCACCGTGAAAGAGAATGGTGTTGGGTCCCCAGCTCTGTCTGGTGATGCCGTAGCCGTACTACTGGCCGGCGGGTTGGTCGGGTACTTCCATTTGAGGGCTGTCGAGCCAAAACTTCTGGTAGTCCGCGTCCAGTACATTGCCGCCCGCCAGTGCCTTCATCCACGTGACGAGATCGGTTGCGGTGGAGATGACGTCGCCGGCCCCGAACGCGAAGGAGTGGTTGACGTCGGTGTAGTCGGTGGGCTCCAGGGTGCCCTCCTTGGCAGCCGCGATCTGCTCGGGCGTGTACGCCGGTTCTCCGAAAAGGGCAACGGACGAGCTGCCGTAGAGGTACCCGTGCGAGTAGGGGTCTGGGATGGTGGACGAGGAGGCGGGAGGCAGTTCGGTGTTCTTCATGCCCAGCGGCCGGAACAAACGGTCCTGGAAAGCGGTGGCTAATGGCTTGCCATCGACCTTTTCGATGATGAGCCCGAGCACGGCGTAATTGGTGTTGCTGTATTCGAATTCCGCGTCCGGGGCGAAATTGGCCGGCTGTGCGAAGGCGATGTCCAGCAGCTCTCGCGGTGTCCACTCCTTGGTGGGATCGTCGTCGAGGCTGGTTGCCATCTGCTGGGAGTTGGTGAAGTTGTACAGGCCACTGCGCATCGTGAGAAGATCGGCGATGGTGATGTTGTCGCCGTCCGGCACGTCCGAGACGTACTTCGACACCGGATCACCAAGTTCGAGCTCGCCCTCCTGAGCCAGTTGCAGGACCACGGCGGACGTCATCGTCTTGGTGTTGGAGGCGATCCGGAAATGGGTGTCTGCGTCCGGTGGACTCTGCACACCCCGCTCACTGGTGCCGGCTGCGATGGTGAAATCCCCCTGTGGTGTGCTCAACACGACAACTGCGCCAGGGACCAATTGCTCCTTGATTGTCGTGTCCACCAAAGCTTGCAGAGCGGCCTGGTCGATCGGCTTCAGTCCCGATGTCGTGGAGACCGCTGACGGTTTCCCGGAGGTCGACGGCAGTGCGGTGGAAGCAGGGGTTGATGCGGGGGTCGGTGCCGAGCTCGCCGCAGTCGTTGCGGCGGTCGACGTCGAGGCGGTGGTGGTCCCGCTGCCGCAAGCCGCCAACAGCAGGAGCGTGGCGACGCCGGCGCTGATGATGGCTCGACGACGCCGCCAGGCATTCATCTGGTAGCGGGTGGATCCGAACGCCTCGGTGATCATCCGTTGTTCCTCGTGGTCTGGTCGCGATTGAGCCGGAGCCCAGTGCTGGATTGCTCGCGACGAGCGCCGGCCTGCAATGCCCGCCTGGTCCGGGCGAGCCAGTCCGGGTCAATCACCTCGTCCTCGTCGCGCAGTGTTGACGGGTCGAATTCCGTTTTATAGCAATTGATCTCGCTCTCCAAGCCGTCGGGGTCGACGAATCTGAGCGAGAACATCGGCCCCAGGGAATGGATGTCGCCGCTGGAGGCATCTACTGCCAGCAGCCGATCTCGAATCGCCTCCAGCGCGACCAGGTCGGACACGGTGAACCCCAGGTGGTCGAGCCGGCCCCGTTCGAACATCCGGGCAGCCACCCGGTGGGTGGTGGCGCGGTCATCCGGCACCTCGAAGACATGCAGCATGGCGTCACCGGCCATCAGGATGGCCTGCCGGGAATGACCGGGCCCGCCGCCAAAGACAATGGTTGTCCGCAGACCGATGGTGTCTTCGTAGAAGGTCCGGAAGCCGTCGAGATCGTCGGTCACAACGGCAATATGGCTGACTCCACTCGGCGCGCTCATCCCCGGTGCCGATCAGCGCGCACATGACAGTAACGAGCGGATCGGTGACAGCCGGATCGAAATGCTCACATTCTGAATGCGTTCACCGCGATGGAACAATTCGTTCCACCCGTGAGGCTCTGCGCTTCCCTGATCAACTTCCGCCGCAGCTCAGTGTCGCTGGGCACAGCGTTACGGGAAGCTGATCACCACGCGGCTACCGCGGTGGCAGCGAATTCTCTCCCGTGGTGACTGCCCAGGAGAGGGCGATGCCGGGCTCGGGCAGGTAGATACAGTGCCGCCCGGTGCGCACCGATTCCTCGAGGTGGTCGCCGAGGAGTGGGGCTTGCCGGTCAATTGCTTCTATCGTTCGGCGGACGCTGCGCACGACGTTGATCCGAGCCCGCTCGGCATCGGATCCGGTGGGCCGGTCCCGCCCGCCGAGGCCAACCGCTCGTTTGAGTTCCCTGAGCAACGCCTCCATCTCGATGTGCGCATGTTCGGCGCGCATCAGGTCGTGGGCGGAATCTGCGGAATCGACCTCGGCCTGTAACTCATGTAGCCGGCGGCGGTAGTCCCGCTTTGCCCTGGCGTCGAGTCCGGGGCCGAGATCAACGGCGATCGGCCCGTTCGCTTGACCCGCGAGCTCAACCGCCGTCACTTCGACTGCCGGCGTCGACAGTAGTCGAGCCAATTGACGCAGGCCATTGCTGTCGGGTAATCGGGCTTCGCCCAAGGGTGAGACGACCGTCCACATGGGTCCATCCCGACGTATCGACGCCCGCTTCGACGTATCCAGCGCTTCTCGAGGCGTCGTCCCGGTCTGTCGGCCGGGCCGCACGACACCCGTGGTGGAGGCAAGGTTGTCGGCCTCGGCGCGGAGTGCGTCCGGGTTTCCGGTGCGGTGCGGTCGCTCGTTGCCGGTTGGCCAAGCGGCAACGAGTTCGGTGCTAAAGAGGCCATCATCGCCGGCCCGTTCCAGGGCGTCTGCGAGGTGGTCAAGGCAGTGCACGAGCAGCGGCGGTGACGGCATCGACCGGGCAATCGCGACGGCGTCGCGGGCATGACTGATCGCGGACGGCCAGTCGCCGTTGAGCGCGGCCAGGCGACCGAGCACATCGTCGACCGGCAGTCCGGCGCTGTGCCCGCCGGCGACGTTGAGCAGCCCGGCGTACGGCAGCAACGCCCGGTATGCGGGCCCGGCGTAAGTCTTCGCCCCCGCGCGGGCGACGATGTCGGCGAAGTCCCGCAGCATGTGGTCGCCGGTCATCGATCTGATCAACAGATCGGGCCGGGACCCGAAGCGGTGCAACACTTCCTGCACGGTCGACGGGTCGCCGAACAGTTGTGCACCGAACCCCTTCTGCACTTGAAAGACGGGCGACGGCACGTCCTTGAGCATTTCCATGGTGATCCGATGGATCTCTTCGGTTCGGGCGTCCGGAAAGCCGTAAAGGTCGAACAACATCAGCTGGTGCAGCGCTTCGCAGCCGAGCACGACCACCGGTTCGACGTGCCCGGTTCCCACCTGCACCGCTTGGTCCATCGACGCGGCGGCCGCCGACCGGCTGCCGCTGAGCGCAAGGATTGTGGTGCGCTGGAGCAAGGTGCTGTAACGCCACCACGGAGAGGGCTGAAGGGCCGCCAACACCTCGGCTCGTCCCAGGGACTGGTTGGCGGTACCCAGGTCGCCTCGGTTGAGGTGATAGCCGGCGCGGCGTTGATGCCCGGAAAGGGCCAGGTCCGAGCGGCCGGCCCGCTCGGCAAGGCGGATGACCTCGTCCGCTGCGACGATGCTGGCCGCGAGCGCAGCTGGAGTGGTGGGGGACTGGTTCTGATCGAGGAGCGATTGCGCGATCAGGACGGAATCACCCGTGGACCTGGCTACCTCGACCGCTTCCTGGGCCCAGGCCCGGACGCGTTCGGTCGCGTCGACATCTGCGCCACCAACAATCGCGAGGCGGGAAAGCAGGGTGGCTCTGAGATGGAGTTCCTCAGCAGGGAGATTCTCGAGTGCTTCTTCCAACCGACGCATTCGTGGCAGGTCGGGGACGAAGGCGTTGGCGAACAGATTGGCACCAACCTGTGCTCGGGCCCCGGTGATGGGGTCCGACCGGCCCCTGGCCAACTCCGCCGCCTGCTCGTACAGCGTCAACGCGGGGTCGAGGTCACCGAGCCAGCTCAGCACATCCGCCAGGTCGAGAGCCACATTCGCGCGCAGTTCGCCACCGTCGACGAGTTCCGCTCCAACCGCGTGGGCCTCCCACAGCAGACTTGCGGCGCGCGCCTGGTTGCCGGCGGCGACCAGTTCGGCCGCAACCTCACGAATCGTGCTCACCGAATCGGCTTGTGCGGGCGTACCGGCGGTTGCCCGCATCCGGTGTGCTGCTGCGGCAGCTCGCCCGTCGAGGCCACCGACCGTCTGCCACGCCGAGGCCAGTCGCAGGTGCAGATTCCCAGCATCCCCGAGCCGTGCGGCAGCCTCGGCAAGCAACGCGTGATGGAAGCGCACCCCCGGCGCCGACACCTGGTCAAGCACGCCCCGGCGAACTGCCGGCTGGAGACGGCCGGCGAGGACATCCGTGGGGCAGGAGCAGGCCATGGCGAGCATCGACAGCGGCGTCCCGGTCCCGCCCACGGCTGCGATCGCCAGCGCATCCCGGGTGTCGACGTCGCATTGGTTGAGCGAGCGTTCGAGGACGTCACCGATCAACCCGCTCCCGCCAGGAGCGCGCAGGAGTTCCTGGACGAACAGCGGATTGCCGCCGGTCCTGGCACGCAGTTCGATCGGATCGATACCATCTGCTGATTCACGAGTTTCGGTGACGACCAGCTGACGCACTCCCTCGACGTCTAGCCCTTCGAGCCGCATCAACCTGGATACTCGTCGCAGCGCGTCGAGTGGCGTCATTTCCACCTCGTTGTCGCGGCAGGTCGCCAGCAGGGCGATCGAAGCGTCACCAAGTGCCCGCGGAAGATGTTCAAGCACCCAGATCGCGATCGGGTCGGCCCAATGCAGGTCCTCCAGAACGACCAGGGCAGGAGCTGTCGCGGCAAGACCATCGGCCAGCGATTCGAGGTGTTCCCACCGGCGTTCTGCTAGGGGGAGCGTGGGATCGCCGGCCGGGCCGATGCCAACTCCGCGGTAGACCCCGCGCCACATCTCCATCGGCTCACGCGACAACGCATCCGCCTCACCGCGGAGCACCCGAGCACCCGATGCTCTGCCGATCACGGCGGCCTCGTCGGCGAGCCTGGTCTTCCCAATGCCGGCCTCGCCGGTCAGCAGGACGATCGTCGGTCGACCCCCGAAGGCGGCATCGAAAGCGACCCGCAGGGCCGCCAGTTCACGCTCCCGACCCACGAGCACGGCAGCGGCGGGCGGTGCCGATCCGTCGCCCGCCCCGGCCGGCCCAGCAGACATCCGTCGGCGAAGTGACCGTCCCCGTCGGAACCACGATCATCCAGCGACTTTAAGTGATTTGGCGCGATAGCGGTCTGAAAGAGCCAAAAGCTCCGGGCTCCGGGTGCTCGAATACTGGGGGCCAGAAACCGCCCAGCGCCAGGCAGATGGCGTGCCGGTGCGCCCTTACCACAGGTCTGCACGGTGGTCGGCGGCCAAAGCTGCACATCAGCCGGCCACGCCGAAGCAATCGACCGCGCCCGCCGAACCGGCCTCCTCAACAAGTTGCACCCTTCCACGGCCTGCCACGAGGATCTGTCTCAAAGTTGATCCATCAGCACCGGTAAGGGAATTCTGCAAGCGGAGGCCGTGCCTGCTTCACGAGCTCTGAGCTGGTCATGGGACGGTCTGCCTTGGGCGGATCGGGAATCTCTCGTTCGACCAGTGAGGGGACGAGCCTCGAACTGGCGTTCCCCATTTCCGTCGTGCTCGGCGAAGCCTGTTGCCTCCGACCGAGAGACGATAGTCCGAACATCCGGAACGAGGAGCGGACCCGCACCGATGAGCGATGAAGGCGAACCAAGTTTGCAACTGGTGGCCGACGGCGTCCATGCCTGGATCCAGCCAGACGGCACGTGGTGGCTGAACAACGCCGGGGCCGTCGTCACGGACGCCGGGGTCCTTGTCGTCGACACCTGTGCCACCGAGCGGCGGACCCGGGCCTTCCTGACCGCCGTGCAACAGATCTCGGGCGACGCCCGTGTTTATGGGTTCGGTCGAGGGAGCCGAGCGGGTGCTCGACTGGATCGCGACTTTCGACCCGAATACGTCGTACCCGGACACGGACCGCTCATCAACTCGGCGGAGCTGACGGGTGTCCTCGAAACACACCGCCGCTACTACGATCTCGTCCTCCACACTGCCCAAACAAGGTCGTCGCGACGGACGCCCGCCGCTGGCCGCCGCCCGACGTTGCGGACTCGACACCTTCGCCGCGCTGCCCGACTCGGAGCGGATTGTGCTCAACTGCACCGGGCCTACGCCGACGACCTCGGCATCGAGATGAATGTTATCGGTGCGTTGACCGACGCGGTGGCCCTGAACAACGGACCGATGCGGACGTCGGTCTGAGCTGAGGAACCCGTAATCGGGACGCCGGCGGCTCGATCTCATGGTCGCCGCGACCAAGATCGTTTTCGTTCCGCAGGGGATCCTCATCGGAACAATGACGATCATGGAGGGGGGTCCTGACGTCGAGCCGTCGGGTGGGGGAGCGGCTGGACGATCCGCAGCATGAAGCGAAGCCTGCAGCGTCGTTAGAGGTCCTGCCCGTGAGGGTGGGAGCAGAGGGCCCACTCTCGCCGCGCCGCGTCTGGGTCGAAAGAGCTGAGGTCCTTGCCTGCCTCTGGCTGGCTGTTCGGACCGGGCTGTTGATCAACTCGATGGACACCACGTCCGTCTGGCCGTTGTTCAGGAGGGTGTCGACGGTGTTGCCTGCCGGGCTGGCCACGTCGGGGTTGAAGGACCTTTGCCCCTGATGGGTTCCCGGACGGGCTGGTCAAACTGGTGACATGTCCGGTTTGGGGGTGGCTCGTCGGCTCGCTGCCGTCGCGGTGGTGGCGGGTGTGCTGGCCGGTTGTGCCGTGGCCACCTCTCCGGCCGGTCCGGGGATGATGGGCGGACCGCCGGTCGCCCAGACCGATCCGACAGGGCCGCCGATGATGGGGGGCGCGGCCGGGTACACCTTTTCGCGGTTGACCTGCGCGGCGCCACCGTCGCTGCCCGACACGACGGTGGAGGCGATGCTGGGCGACATGGGGATGACCCAGATGATGGGCGGCACCGCGCCGTTGGGCGGCCACATGATGCTGCGGGCAGCACCGGCGACAGTGCCCGCCGGGCAGGTCGCTCTGGTGGTGTCGAACATGGGGTGGCGCACGCATGAACTGGTGGTTCTCCCGTTGGCCGCGGGTGCGTCCGCCGGTCAGCGGGTTCCCGGTGCG
>Ga0208588_1000720_pt1 | contig 10358 bp, 10 predicted proteins | sample NGESurshal092012_8_FD_184483 | JGI IMG/M metagenome (GOLD analysis project Ga0208588, IMG submission 184483) | Arctic peat soil microbial communities from Barrow, Alaska - NGEE Surface sample 415-3 shallow-092012 (SPAdes) | ecosystem: Environmental > Terrestrial > Soil > Wetlands > Peat ...
TTTCTTAAGGATTGCACCGCCTGAAACCATCATGGCATCGTTGTCCATTCTCGATTAGGGCCAAGATATTCTCAATAAGACCAATTTTTCGAGGTGCCCTTAAGGTATATTCATAAAGTACTTGTCTAATAAGTACTTGCACACCGAACGGAGAATAAACTACTTGCCATGGGGTAAATATTATTGCCTTCCGATGAAGTGGATCCCGTTAGATTTACGTCCAGGGAATTTCATACGATGCGAAACCAAGAAAAGTGGAAATCGAGCAAGTACATCCATAAAAGGGGAAAACTTGTTGCGTCAAGAGATCCAAAAGAAGTTGGCATCAGTTCAAGGTTGAATGTCGACCTCATTGCAGATTCTTACGACAGCAATCTTAGACAACATGCTAAGGGAAAGTTACTAGATCTTGGTTGTGGTAAAGTTCCTCTTTATGCAGCTTATAGAGAATTTGTGACAGACAATATTTGTGTTGATTGGGGTAACACATTGCACAAGAACGAGTATCTAGATTATGAGCTCGATCTAACAAAGGATCTTCCCTTTAGTGACAATGAGTTTGACACCATCATACTTTCAGATGTTCTGGAGCATATACCTGTGCCAGAACAACTCTGGAAGGAGATGGTCAGAATCCTGTCAAGGAAAGGGAAAATCATAATGAATGTCCCTTTCTATTATTCACTTCATGAGCACCCTCATGATTACTATAGATATACAGAATTTGCATTACGGCGGTTTGTGGAAATGTCTGGACTGAGATTGATTCAACTAAAGTCAATTGGCGGAGCACCGGAAGTTATGGCCGATATTTTCTCGAAAAACATTCTGCGTCTGCCAATGATCGGCCATTCACTTTCAATGTTTGCTCAATGGCTCACATTGTCTTTCATTAGAACTAGGTTTGGGAAAAAGGTCTCAGAGGCAACGGGTAAGAATTTTCCTATTGGATACTTCTTGATCGCAGAAAAGCTGGATTAATCTAAATTTAATAGAGGATGAAAATATCCTTGTATCGCTTCCCTGGAACAACCTAGGCTTTGATCCGCTCCTCCATGTCAGCCCAAAAAAAGTGGGTTACATAAGTAACCCACTTTTTACAGCCAAGGGGAATTGCATTGAGACACGCCTTGCGTGACTAGAGACATTTCCTGTGCCTATTTTTGAACCGTGACACGCCCATCGGTACCAACGGACTGTGCAACTACGGTATGGCCCGTGCGCTTTACTTCGGCAAGGGTCTTGGTAACTGCATAGCGCTGATTAATCGAGTTGATCAGCTCGGTCTGGTTGTGCTTTTTAGCAACGCCCCAAAGATCAGCAATCAGATCAAAGGAACCATCAGGATTGCGAGACCAACCGAGGTCATACTCTCCTTCGAGAACAGCTACGATGTCAGCACGGACGCGCTGGCCATTGTAACCACGAACATCAGCTTGGGTCTTGACGCTAACTCCCACGTCACGCAGAGATGACTTAAGGATTTCAGCGTCGGTGATCTTGGTACGGAGTGTGCTGAAGTGAGACATGGAACTTCCTCCTGAAAATTACAAAAATAGTCTTGGTTTTGGTTATAAATTCCCAGAGATTGTAGAAAGACTTAGGTTGCGGATGAAACAACCTTAGCGCTGCGGAACCACCTCCTCCGGGTTAGCTGTGGGGTAAAACATGGCTAGAACTCCATGCGTTGATATTCCGCTACCGAAGAAGCGGCGGGACGAGCTCTTTGCCGTGCCCATTCGCGCAGGCTATTCACCTGTTCATGATGGGTACGAGAAAGAGGCTGGGTGGACTTCAGGGCAGCCAGTATATCGAGTTGATTGAACTCACGACCCTGGGCGAAAGCTTCGTACATCGCTGCAACGATTCCCTGTTCAATTTCGGCTCCAGAGAACCCGTCACAGGTTGAGATAAATTGGTCCATATCAAAGCGGGCAATATCCTTACGTCGCTTAGCCAGATGGATACGGAAGATTTCTTTACGCTCTTCATAATTGGGCAGGTCGACAAAGAAAATTTCGTCGAAGCGACCCTTGCGCAAAAATTCAGAAGGTAAGCGGTCAATGCCGTTTGCTGTTGCAATCACAAATACGGGGGAAGCCTTTTCTTGCATCCAGGTCAGGAAACTTCCAAAAATTCTTGAAGAGGTGCCCCCATCGGAATCGGCAGAACCACCGGCACCCGCGAAAGCTTTGTCTACTTCATCAATAAATAGGACGGCCGGAGAAACGGATTCGGCAACCCTCAGGGCATTGCGCAGATTGGCCTCAGAACGGCCCACCATAGAACCGTCATAGACTCGGCCAATATCTAAACGCAACAGGGGTAATCCCCATAGACGAGCGGTGGTCTTGGCAATCAGAGACTTACCACAACCAGGCACACCCAAAATAAGCATTCCTTTAGGCTGGGGAAGACCATACTGTCTGGCCCGTTCTGTAAAAGCATCTGCTCTCTGGGTCAGCCAACGCTTTAGCTCTTCCAGTCCACCCACAGAGTCTAGGGTATCTTCCACTTCCAGATATTCCAGGATGCCGTTGCGCCGGATAATCTGCTTTTTCTCAGACAGGACGATATCAACTTCACCCTCCGTAAGCTGACCAGACATGACTTCGGCTTTACGGTAAACCTTATCCGCTTCATCACGGGTCAGACCGAGGGCGGCCTTGAGCAGCTTTTCCCGATTTTCTGTGGTCAGGCGACGCCCGCGGCCATTTTTCTTGAGATGTACGTCCAGGACTTCATCAATTTGCTGCATGTTGGGGAGGGGATATTCCACCACCACCACATCTTTTTCTAGTTCAACGGGAATAGTCTGGACGGGAGACAACAAGACTAAAGTCTTCTGGAGGGCTTTGAACCCTGCTACGGCATCTCGGAGCCAACGAGTGACTTCGGGATTCTCGATAAAGGCATGTAAATCTTTGAAAATGAGAATGGCAGAATCTTTCTGTCGGACAGCCCACTCAATGGCAGCCTGGGGGGATACGGTGTTGTGCTGGGTTAAGGTGCGGGGTTTACCATATTCCACAATCCCGTGGGTTATGGTCCAGATGAAAAGTCGCCGATTGGACTTCTGGGCGACGCTGGCAAGAATTTCCTCTGCCCGTTCCTCCTCGAAAGAAACCAGGTAGATCAGAGGATATTGTGCTTCTATCAGAACTTCAAGTTCGTGCATATCACCAATCACCCATAGGACTAAGGAACTAACGAGGACCCCTACGCACCTACTAACAGGTTACGAGCTGCTCTTTAGGCGTCGTTTCCAAGGCTTCTTCTTGCATCTGCTGAGGACGCGGTAGCGGACGAAGCTCATGGTCGCGGAAGATTAAAGAGGTATCGCACTGAGGGCAAGAGTAGATCTGATGGGCCATGCCCATCTTTTTCTCCACGACCTCAGGATGCTCTAAGTAAAATAACAAGGCTTCTTCAGCCAAGGCAGACATCGGCAGGTCATCCACTGCAGAGCGGATTTTGAGTTTTCGGTGCAGCTCCTGGGGGAGATACAGAGTAACTTTTTGCTTGCTTTCGTGATTGTCAGCCATACGCTTGAATACGCCTTACTGTTTACCGTAGGTTGTAACAACAATATCCCTCGTGACGCTTTAGCGTCAGTATAGAAATATTTCTTTACATTTAAAGAATCCGTATGATTTTGGTAAGCCTTTTCGGACCTATGCTGTAGTGGCAATAGCGATAGTGTTTATAAAGCGGGGAGCGCCTTGGATACAGATCGGGATGTGCACGGGTTGGCCCATGAGCCTTCAGAGGTTGGAACTTGTCCTCTGCCAAGTTCCCTAGCCATGGCCAAGGTACAGTGTGGTTCCCTAGAATTGCGTAGGGTCACCGTCGCCTACAAAGAAGCTGAATCCTCCAGTGAGAAAGCCGCTCACAAGTTAGTGCAGGCCTTGGAAGAATTGGGCTGTAAAGTCCTTTGTAGCCCCAGCGGTCCAGGGATTAATCCCTATCCGGAATTTCAAAAAAAATTCGGCACAGCTTCCATAGATTTGGCTGTAGTGCTGGGGGGAGATGGGTCTACCTTGGCGGCCGCTCGCCAGCTGGCCCCTCTAGGAGTCCCGATTCTGGCTATCAATATTGGAGGCAACTTAGGTTTCCTGACCCAGTCACCCGATGTCCTGAACCGTGGGGACTTGATTCAACGTTTGCAGGAAGGAGACTACTATCTCTATGAGCGCAGTATGCTCCGCGCTAGCTGCTTTAAGGATAATCAGCATCCAACCCAAGTAGCAGGGCCATTTTATTGCCTGAATGAGATGATTCTGAAACCTTCCATAGAGGATCGTTTGCCGACAGTAGTTTTGGAATTGTCCATCGATGGAGAAGTCATCGACCAATACCATGGGGATGGCCTGATCATCAGCACGCCCACAGGTTCTACTTCCTATACCCTCTCTGCCAATGGCCCGATTCTCTCCCCGGATCTTGGCGCTATGGCTATCACTCCAATTTGTCCGCTCTCTCTATCGAGTAGACCAATCGTGCTTCCTGCCAGTCACCAGATTGAGGTGTGTGTCTGTGATAGCCATAACCACGAGGTAAAGCTGTGGGCCGATGGCATTCTGACGGCTACGGTAGAAAAAGACGAATGGGTATCGGTCGAACAAGCGCCAAAACCTGCCCAGTTCCTCATTCTCGAAAAGAATTACTCATACTTCGCGACGCTCCGCGAGAAGCTGCGCTGGGGTAGTGGCCGTCCTCGTCGTCGTTAGACTTAGTAGGTCTTCAGGGCACTTTCCAGAGTCATGGTTAAGGGTTGACCGGGAGCAAGCTTGACTACGGGTTTCTGTTCTTTGGCGTAGCCTGCAGCCGCCCCTGCGCCTGTACCCATCAAGACTACAGGTAAAGCCAAACCACCTGTAACGATAGTCAAGGCGACTCCCCCAGCAAAGCCGTAGGCAGCTCCTTTGAGGGCAGGGTCTTCCCCTACCACCTTAGGATCTTTGCTGGTAGGCACGTACAATGTTTTGCCAAGCAGGCTATAGCTTTGATTGCCGATGATCAGCGTTTTGGCCTCAAAGCGATTTCCTACTATCACCGATTGTTGGTTGACCCTATAGCTGGAGCGTTCCCGACTTTCAACGGTGCGAAAAACAGGTACAAAGTTTCCGTCCACTTTGCTTCCCCGAGGGACGACGACTCGGCCGTCCTGGTCCACCACGTTCTCTGTGACTTCGAGGGTGACAGGTAGCGTTTGTTGGGGGTTGAAGTTCGTTTCTGCCGGTACGGCAAGAGGTAGGGTCGACCCTATAGGCAAGTACCCTGCTTCGGCTGCCGCCACAGGAGTTTGGGGCCGAGAGAGAGGCTGTTGTAGAGGAGCTTGTTGAGGCTGTTGGGCCGTTGGAATATTAAGATTTGGGGGAGGGGGTAGTACTTGGGGTGAGGCAGAGCTTGGGGCGGGGCTTATTGCCTGACTGGGTACTGGATTGGGTTTGCTGTAGGGGGCGGGGCCCAAGGGAGCCGGAGTTGCCATCGTTGATTGGTTAGGAGTTTGGATTGGTGCGGGTGTGGAGCTGCTAGGGCTTAAGGGCGGAGCCGGATTGGGCGTGCTGTAGGGTGCCGGATTTGCAATCGCTGATTGGCTAGGAGTCTGGATTGGTGCGGGGGTTGAGCTGCTGGGGCTTAAGGTTGGAGCCGGATTGAGCGTGCTGTAGGGCGCAGGACTGGGATTTGCCATCGGTGATTGGCTGGGAGCCTGGATTGGTGCGGGGGTTGAGCTGCTGGGGCGCTGGAATGTATAGTCTTGTGCCAAGACTATTTGCGCGGAAGATCCAGAAGCATAGGCTGCTAACAGTAACGTTGCGAGAACACGACGGGTCATAGAATTATCCCCATTTTGGCACTGAGTATAGCGTAGGCTTGTTTTCAACGCTATAGGTAGTGTTCACTGAATTCAATGGGTCTTAAAACAAACCAAGGATGACCGTACTTTTAGCCACAAAATCTGGTACATTCCGGTGATATAGATTAGTCACGGTTTTTGCAACCTTTCCATGTATTCGTGTGCAGGAGGAATATTCTTGAAGAAAGTTGAAGCCATTATTCGCCCTTTTAAGTTAGACGAAGTCAAGGGAGCCCTGGTCAATGCGGGCATTATTGGGATGACCGTGACAGAAGTCCGGGGGTTTGGTCGTCAAAAAGGACAAACGGAGCGCTATCGTGGCTCTGAATACACCGTGGAATTTCTACAAAAACTGAAAGTAGAAGTAGTGGTGGATGATGATCTCGTAGCCACGGTAATCGACAAGATTGCCATGGCTGCTCGTACGGGTGAAATCGGAGACGGAAAGATTTTCGTCTCTCCAGTAGATGGAGTTGTCCGCATCCGTACCGGCGAAAAGAATCAAGTTGCTCTTTAAGCTTTGCGGCTGATAAGAGTACCTGAGTACGTGAACCATGGCCGCTTGGTCATAGTTTTTCCATTTCGATTACGAAGGGTGATGTTAGCCTTGGAAGTAATGGATAAACCCAGCTATGCAATCTTCCCCAGTCGGTATTGATCGCACCTCTCTCTTACCTCCGCTCAAGACTTGGACTTGGCAAGATCACCGCATTGCCTACCGTGAAGTAGGAAGTCAAGGTCCTCCCCTGGTCCTGATTCATGGGTTTGGCGCATCTTCGATTCATTGGCGAAAAAACTTTGCCCAGCTATCTCAGCAGCATCGAGTCTGGGCCATCGACCTGCTAGGGTTTGGGGCTTCGGCAAAGCCGCGGGAAGTTGCCTATACTTTTGATACTTGGGCTACCCAATTGGAGGCTTTTACCGAACAAGTTGTTGGAGCCCCCAGCCTCTGGGTCGGTAATTCCATTGGCTGTATTGTCTGCCTTCAGGCTGCTGTTAACCGACCTGATTTGGTCCGTGGCTTAAGTCTCCTGAACTGTTCCTTGCGCTTGTTGCATGAAAAAAAGCGCCAAAGCCAACCCTGGATCCAACGGGTAGGAACGCCGCTGGTCCAAAAATTGCTCACACAAACGCCCTTAGGCCGAGTGTTCTTCGACCGTCTACGCAATCCCCGAGCCCTGCGCAAGGTCTTACTCCAAGCCTATGCCCAGCCAGAAGCTGTCACCGATGAATTAGTAAATCTCCTCTTAGAGCCTGCTTTGGACGAGGGAGCCCTAGAAGTTTTTTTGGCGTTTATCAACTATGCCTCTGGTCCCCTGGCTGAAGAGTTGCTGCCCAAACTCAACCAGCAGCAGTGCCCCGTGCAATTTCTCTGGGGGGAAAAAGATCCTTGGGAGCCGATCAATTTGGGACGGGCCTATGCTGCCTACCCCTGTGTAGAAGAATTTATTGCCCTTCCCAATGCGGGCCATTGTCCCCAAGATGAAGTACCCGAACTCGTCAATGGGCATATATTACGGTGGGCTGAACGGGTATTTGGGGAAAAGTAAATCAGCCAAACATCAAAAAAAGCTTCGATAACTTCTGCACGCAGATCCTCCTTCGTTTGACCGTAAAAGAACCTACGTCTTAAACAAGCAGAACCTGCGTTTTGAACAATAGGATTTCTTGGTCGAATCTCAGAGACTAAAAGAGTCAAAGCGTACAAAGCGCTTCGGCACAAAGGATGCTCTGCATCTTTAACTAAGGGTCATAAATCACACCGCTTCTGAAGGAATGAATCCATGAAATCGTCTGCATTTTTGAATGTTGCTTTGGTAATGAGCTTGCTCTCCTCTGCTGCCTTGGTCGCCATTTCCCCAGTTGCTGAGGCCCGTGCAAAAAATCGTAAAGCCTACTACTATACCCGTCAGCCGATGACTGCGGTCCCTCAGTTTAGTGCTGAAGCCACTACGCTCCAAGCTGGAACTCCTGTCCTCGTTGGCTATGACGGCGAAACAGTCTACATTGCTCCCAATGAGCGTCGGGACTTTGAATTCAAGCTACGCCAGCCTGTGAAAAATAGCCAGGGGAAAACCTTGTTGCCCTACGGTAGCGTCGTATCTGGACGTTTTGAACCCGCTCCAGGTGGTACCCGTTTTTTTGTAAGGAGCATTGCTATCAATCGTCGTAGCTATCCCCTTTCTGCCCAATCTAAAGTAATCAACGATGTGAAAGACCCCCGCGAAACCAGTGCAGGAGCCATTGCCGGCGATGCTGCTATCGGTGCTTTAGGGGGTGTGGTCCTGGGCGGTTTGACCGGAGACCACGCCATCGCGACGGAAGAAGTACTGGCCGGTGCTGCCGCTGGTGCCGCAGTGGGCAACTTTACCGCTCCCCAAGTGGTAGTCCTAGACGCCAATACCGACCTCCAGCTCACCTTAGATAGAGATTTCCAAATTCTGTAGGCGCAGATTCCTGTTCTTCTCGTGCAATTCCGCGATTGATATAGGTATCTGCATCCGTTCGCAACTTATTTGGTTAGGGTTGTTGTTGCGGTGACAACGGTGGGCGCAACACTAGATAGAGTGCTGGCCCCAACAGCGGAATGAAAGCGAGTTTCCACAAAATATCTCTCTCTGTGAGCTTTCGATAGGCCAAGTCTTCCCGGATTAATATTGGGAGGCAGCTACAGAGCAATAGAAAATCCAGACTCATCACATGGACAAATCGATTGCTATGAAACTGGGTGAGGTAGTTTGTCCAATCCCCTTGACGCAAACCATAAAATCCAAGTCCAAAGACCCCTAGAACTGCGATCAACGCTATCCAACGATTATCAAATATTCGTTGAATCCAAGACAAAGACTTTTGGGTTGGGGAGGCTTGAGAAGAAGGGCTTCGCAGGGCTAAATAAGGCAACAAGGCAAATCCTCCAGCCGCCAGCATCCCAAGGGCAAAAGGCCAGACTGGAATTTTTTGGATGCGGCTGTCGGGCGCGAGCAAGAACCAATACCAAATCGGCAAGATCCCCATGATGTTGAATAAGGCAATCAAAACGGGATTGAGTCCTTCGGTTTGTGCCAAAATAAGTTTCATGAGAAGCTTAGGGGTATCCGGGGTACTCGGTGGAGCGAAGAATACGGCATATCCCAAAAAGAGTAGCCAGACGGTAAAAAATAGCATTCTCTGGACAGTGATCGGTACTGACATGGTTCGTACTGGGGAGCGCTGATTTAATAACAGCAAAACAGACAAGCAGGAGCGAAGACAAGGGACTGCTAATCTTAAAGGGTAGGAATGTTTGGCCAGATCTAGGAGAATCCGTTTGATGGAGAAGCGCCGCGTTGTCGTTACAGGCATGGCTTGTTTTACCCCCATAGGCAATGGTCTGGAAGACTTTTGGACCGGCCTAAGTACGGGCAAAAATGGGGTAGGGCCGATTACCCAATTTGATTCTTCCAATCAGAAAGTGCATTTTGCTGCGGAAGTAAAAGATTTTGATGCCCTCCATTTCATCGACAAAAAAGAAGCCAAGCGCATGGACCGCTTCACTCAATTTGGGGTGGCGGCTTCTATCCAAGCTTTGCAAGATGCTCAATTTGTGATCAATGACTTGAACAGCGAACAGGTCGGTATTCTTATCGGCTCTGGGGTTGGTGGAATCAGAATCATGGAAGAGCAACAGGAAATCCTGTTAACCAAAGGGCCTGACCGCTGTTCACCTTTTATGGTGCCGATGATGATCTCGAATATGGCTTCGGGACAGGCAGCGATTCATACGGGGGCTAAAGGACCTAATTCCTGCACCGTGACGGCCTGTACCGCAGGTACAAATGCTATTGGCGATGCCTTCAGAATTATTCAGATGGGACATGCCCAAGCCATGCTCTGTGGGGGCACGGAATCGGCGGTTACTCCGCTCAGTATTGCTGGTTTTGCAGCGGCTCGGGCTCTTTCGACGCGCAATGATGACCCCGAACATGCCAGTCGTCCGTTTGATAAAGACCGCGATGGATTTGTCCTGGGCGAGGGCTGCGGCATTCTGCTCTTAGAAGAACTGACCTATGCTCAGGCACGAGGGGCCAGAATCTATGCCGAACTGGTGGGCTATGCGATGACGTGTGATGCCTACCACATGACGGCCCCAGTTCCTGGTCATGAAGGCGCTGCTCGCGCTATGCGTCTGGCGCTTAAAGATGCCAACATCGCACCAGAGCAGTTAGATTATCTCAATGCTCATGGCACGAGCACCCCAGGCAACGATGCCAATGAATCGATGGCGATCAAGACGGCCTTGGGAGACCATGCCTATAAAGTCTCTATTAGTTCGACTAAATCCATGACCGGGCACCTCTTGGGGGCTTCTGGAGGAATTGAGGCGATAGCGTCGGTGTTAGCCATGCAACATGACTTAGTCCCACCAACGATCAATCTGGACAACCCAGATGAACTCTGCGACTTGGATTACACCCCAAAAGTAGCGAAGGCCCGCACGATCAACTACGCGATGTCCACT
>Ga0208588_1000724_pt1 | contig 10321 bp, 9 predicted proteins | sample NGESurshal092012_8_FD_184483 | JGI IMG/M metagenome (GOLD analysis project Ga0208588, IMG submission 184483) | Arctic peat soil microbial communities from Barrow, Alaska - NGEE Surface sample 415-3 shallow-092012 (SPAdes) | ecosystem: Environmental > Terrestrial > Soil > Wetlands > Peat ...
TGGGGGCGACGATCTCGGCGACCACCTCGGGGTCGGCGAGTTCGGGCATGACGTCGGCGACGTCGACGACCACCGCCTCGTCCAGGATCATCGGGCCGATAGGGCCCTCGCCGTAGGCCTCCTCCGACATGTGCCGGTATTCCTCGCCGACCTCCGCGCCGGCGCCGTACGCGCCGGGGTCGTGTGCCGAGTCCGAATCGTCCTTGGTCACTTGGCCACCTCTGCCTGTTCTTCCTTGCTGCGCCGGCGGGCGGCGACGTACAGCTCGCGACCGTAGGTCAGCAACTTCTGCCGGACGGGGATCAGCCCCTGCGGCCGGAAGATCATCAGCACCATCAGGGCCAGACCGAAGAACAGGTACTTGTACTGGGCAATGCTGTCACCGGCGATCGGGATGCCGAGGATCTCCGTCCGCCCGAGGAAGAAGTTCGGCAGGTAGACGATGATGAAGGCGCCGAGAATGACCCCGAGCTTATTGCCCTGGCCGCCCAGCACCACGGCACACAGGAACAGCACCGAGTTGACGACATTGAAGTTCGTCGGTACCACGAATTGAACCTGACCCGCATAGAGGGCACCGGACATGCCACCGATGCTGGCGCCGATGATGAACGCCCAGAGTTTGAACTTGAAGGTAGGGACCCCCATGATCTCCGCCGCATCCTCGTCCTCCCGGATCGCGACCCAGGCCCGGCCGACCCTCGAACGTTCAAGGTTCCCGACGAAGAGCAACACGATGATGATGAGCACCATCGAGAACCAGAACCACCAGACACCGGAATTCAGCGTCTTGCCGACGTTGCCCGCAGAGAACACGCCCAGCGGGAACTGGTCGTTCACCCCGAGGCGCGGATACGCGACCTGCGCCAAGCCCCGCCCACCACCGGTGATCTCGGTGAGATTGTCGGCCAGCAGGCGGACAATCTCACCGAAGCCGAGAGTGACAATGGCGAGGTAGTCCCCCCGCAGGCGCAACGTTGGGGATCCAAGGATCAGGCCGGATATGGCCGTGATCGCGACAGCGATCGGTAAGCAGGCCAACCAGGCCCATTCTTTCGGGAGCCACCCATCAGGGCCCGTCTGATTCCACGGACTGGCCGGACTTGTCAGAAGCGCGACTGTGTACGCCCCGACCGCGTAGAACCCGACGTACCCGAGGTCGAGCAGACCTGCCTGACCGACGACGACATTGAGCCCGATCGCGATCAACGCGTACATGCCGAACTGCGCCATGACCGCGCCGAAGTTGGTGCCCTCGGTGGTCAACAACGGAATGTTCAGCAGTGGCAGTAATGCGATCAACAGGATGAACGGAGCCCCAAAGGCCCACTGCGCCGGCCTGGCCAGGGAATTCCACCAGCTGCGAAAGCTGTCTCCGACGCCGCCCTTTGGACGTTCGTTGAATCCAGAGTTGCTCATACTCGCGCCCTCGCCAGAGACTCGCCGAGGATGCCTGTCGGCCGGAACATAAGGATTAAGATGAGAAGCACGAACGCGACAACGTCGCGCCATCCGGCACCGAAGAGCACCTGGCCGTAGTTCTCCATGACGCCCAGGATCAGGCCGCCGAGCAGGGCACCGCGCAGGTTGCCGATGCCGCCGAGCACCGCGGCGCAGAAGGCCTTGATGCCCAGGATGAAGCCTCCCGAGTAGATGATCCCGTTGGGCACGCGCAGGGTGTACAACAGCGCAGCCGCACCGGCCAGCAGTCCGCCGAGCAGAAACGTCAGCATGATCACTCGCTCGCGGCTGACTCCCATCAAAGTTGCTGTGTTCGGGTCCTGGGCAACCGCCCGGATGCCGCGACCGAACTTGGTGCGATTGACGAAGGTGTCGGTGCCCAGCGCCAGGATGAACGCGGCGCCCAGGATGATCAGGGTGATGTTGGTGACCGAGGCACCGAAGATGGTGAACTGCTCCTGCGGCGCCACCAGCCGAATCGGCACCTGCGCATTCAGGCCGCCGAGTTCGCCATTGGTGAGTTGCGGAAGGACGAAGTGCACAAACTCCTGGATGACGAATGACGCGCCGATGGCGGTGATCAGGAAGACGAGCGACGGGGCGTTGCGTTTCCGCAGCGGACGATAGGCCAGTCGCTCCAATCCAACCGCAGCGCCACCGGAGATCGCCATGCCGCCGAGCAGCGCCAACCCCAAGTAGAAGATCGTGAGCAAGGTGCCCTCGTCGTACACGTTGCCACTGGGGGTGAATCCCAGCGCCAACAGCACGGCGTATTGACCGAACATGCCGAGCATGAAGATTTCGGAGTGTGCGAAGTTGATCAGACGAAGAACGCCGTAGACCAGCGTGTATCCCACCGCGACGAGCGCATAGATCGCGCCATAAGACAATCCGTCGATCGTCAACTGCCAGAACAGGTTGCCGAGCGCGTCGATGTTGAAATTGATCGGCGGGGCGGCAAGCAACAAACTCTCGGCCAGGGGACCCGTCATGCGTGCTCCTTTATGCCCGGATGCGAATCAGAGAGGTTCAACCAGCGGCCAACGACCGGCGACCGGAAGCCCACTCGATGTGGGCTACCGGTCGCCGAATCGCGCGGCGAGATGCTAGGAAACCTTGTAGATCCAGACCAGGGACGCGCCGAGCTCACCGGTCGCATCCCATTTGTACTGCCGAGCCAGGCCGAGGCCGTCGTAATTCTTGACGAAATCGATCAATGCCGCCCGATCGGTGATGCCGGAGTCAATACCGGTCAGCATGATCGTGGTCAGGTCGTATCCCTCAACCGAGTAGACGCCCGGGACAGCTCCCTTGTTGGCCGGCAGTGCAGTGTAGGCAGCCGCAAACTCCGCCGGAGCAGGACCACACGGGCACGACAGGATCGCGTCCTTGGTGGCAGCGCCGCCCTGAGCAACGAACTGCGGGTCGTTCGTTCCGTCGGCCGAGACGAACGCACCGGTGAAGCCGCCATCGCGAAGTTGCTGCACGAACGGCGCAGCCTCGGCGTAGTAGCCGGCGTAGAACACGGCGTCCGGCTCCGCGCCCTTGACCAATTGAACCGTCGCGGAGAAGTCCTTGTCGCCGGCCTTGACCTGCCCGCTGCAACCCGTGTCAGCGGCGGCACCAAGCACCGGTTTGACCTCGTCGGCCAGCCCCGCACCGTAGGAGGAGCTGTCGTCGATAACGCAGATCTTCTTGAAGGCCAGCGTCTTGACGAGGTAGTTGGCGACCGCAGGTCCCTGCACCCCGTCATTTGCTAGACCGCGGAAGAAGTTGGTCCAGCCGTTCTTGGTCAGGGAGACCCTCGTAGCTGACGCGGTGAGGGACAGCAGGCCGGCCTGGAAGAAGATCGGACCGGTCGCCTCCGTCTCGGTAGAGAATGCCGGCCCCAACATGCCGATGATGGTCGGGTCGCCGATGATCTGCGGCGCGACCTGAGTTGCCTTCTGGGCGTCCCCCTCGGTGTCGAACTGCTTGATCGTCACCTGACAGCCAGGGTTGGCCTTGTTGTGCTCATCGATAGCCACATTGGCGCCATAAAGAATGTTCAGACCCAAGGCGGCGTTCGCCCCGGTCAGCGCACCTGCCATGGCGATGGACGTACCGGCGGCACAGGTTGCCTTGCCGTCGCCGGCCGGGCTGACCGGAGTTCCACCTTTGGCAACCGCGACCTCGGTGCCCTCTTTGTCGACCTGGAGCTCGGCCTTGATCGCCAGAGCTCCCCCCGCCGCTGCGGACCCACTTCCCGAGGCCGCCGCCGAACCGCTGGCCGCTGCCGATGTTGCCGCACTGCTGCTGGACGTGCTGTCCGTGGACTTCGATCCACATGCTGCCAACGTCAGGGTGGCCGCAACCACGAAGACGAGGGCGGGTCGCATCGAACGTCGATGCACTGGCCACCTCCGAAGATTCTGTTCACCGGATGTACGCAATCCGGCCGCGCCGACGACGCCGACACGCGGGGAACCTATCCCACGAATAGCGCAGCACGCTGCAGCGGCGTGCGCTCGTAACCAAAATGCGACTCGGGGTTCACGCGGGCGCACAACGCTCAACGGTCACCCGGGTGACGGCGCGCTGACCTGCGCGGACACCGGATTCTTCACAGTCCGTGACGACATGTTGAGCTGGGTGACCGCCGATCAGGCGAAGAACGACCCGGGTAGCCGATCATTCGTCAGGCAGATGATTGATCGGCCGTCATTCTTCCTGTCGGCGGGCAACTGACCGAAGAGCATTCTGTGGTCGCCGGCCGTAGTCGCGAACCTTTTCGGCGGCAGCGGTCACGGTGCGTCAGCTCTTGGCCGACAGGCCCTCCAGGACGGCGCCGGCCACCGCCTGCATCGAGGTACGGCGGTCCATGGCGGTCCGCTGGATCCAGCGGAAGGCCTCCGGCTCGGTCATCTTCTGATGCGTCATCAGCAGGCCCTTGGCCCGGTCGATGATCTTGCGGGCCTCCAGCCGCTGGCTGATGTCGGCCACCTCCAGCCGGAGCGCGGCCGTCTCGGCGTACCGCGCCACCGCCAGCTCGATCGCGGGCAGGAGATCGGCCTTGGAGAACGGCTTCACCAGATAGGCCATCGCGCCCGCATCACGGGCCCGTTCGATCAGGTCACGCTGGGAGAATGCGGTCAGGATGACCACCGGCGCGATCTGCTCGGCGACGATCTCGCCGGCCGCCTCGATACCGTCCTTCTTGGGCATCTTGACATCCAGAATCACCAGGTCAGGTCGGAGTTCGGTCGCCATGGCCACGGCCTGCTCGCCGTCAACTGCTTGTCCGACGACCTCGAAGCCCTCTTCGGAGAGCATCTCCGACAGGTCAAGCCTGATCAGCGCCTCGTCCTCGGCAATGAGCACTCGCCTCGGAGTGGTCATCAGCCACCTCCCCAACCATGCCGATGGCCGCGGATCGGCCATTGGTCCAGGCGCCAGACTAACCGGGGAATGTGAACCCCAGGCTACGCAGCGTGCGCTCCGTCTGTGACGTACAACCGCACCGAGCGACGCAACCGACATCGTTGTCACCGCCGGAGCGGGAGATCTTCCAGCAAGCCGTCTAGGATCGTTCCTGCCCCAGCAACGGGGCCTGCTGCCCCCGTATCCCAATTGGCAGAGGAAGCGGATTCAAATCCCGCACAGTGTGAGTTCGAGTCTCACCGGGGGCACCGATCGAGCGGTCGGCCGGCGATCGGCCGGCCAGCGCCAGGCCGGTGCGCAGCGCGCCGGCTGCCTCGGCGACCGCCTCCCGGCATCGGCCCGCCAGCCCGATCATGTTGACGAAACCGTGCACCAGACCGGCATGCCGGCGCAGCACCACCGGGACGCCGGCGTCGGCCAGCCGCCGGCCGAACATCTCCCCTTCGTCGCGCAACGGGTCGAAGCCCGCGGTGGCCAGGTAGGTGGGCGGCATCCCGGACAGATCCTCGGCGAGCAGGATCGAGGCCCGCGGATCGCCGCGGTCGATGGGCGGGGGCATGTAGTGATCGCTGAACCAGGTGATGTCGGCGTCGGTCAGCAGGAACCGCGCGGCGAACAGCTCCCGGGATCGGCTGCGGTGCACCGCGTCGCACGGCGGATAGAACAACAGCAGGAAGACCGGCGCCGGCTCCCGCGCTCGGACCGCCAGATGCGTGACCACCGCCGCCAGGTTGCCGCCCGCGCTGTCCCCGCCGAGTGCGATCATCGCCGGATCCGCGCCGAGCTCCACGGCGTGCGCCAGGGCGAAGCGGAACGCCGCGCCGACGTCCCCGACGGCCGCCGGGAACGGGTGCTCGGGCGCGAGACGGTAGCCGACGGACAGCACCCGGACGCCGGCCTGCACGGCCAGGTACCGACACACCGCGTCATGGCTGTCCAGCGAGCCGGTCACCCAGCCCCCGCCGTGCCCGAACACCAGCAGTGCTGAGCCGGCCGGCAGATCCTGCGGGGTGTACAGCCGCGCCGGCAGTGCGGGCCGGCCCGGATCATCGTCGGCGACGATGCTCACCGGCCGGGTCAACACCCCGGGTAGAATCGGACCGCCCGCCAAAGCCGTTGCGGTGTCGAGATGCTCACGGCGGCGCTGCAGGCTCACCGATGGCGTCCCGGCCGACGTCAACCGTTCCAGCCGGAGCAACAGCTGCAGGTCGGGGTCGAGCCGCTGCCCGTCGAGGAGGATCGGCCGGCCGGCCAGCAGCCGGCGCGCGGCGCTCGGCAGGACCCGGAACACCACCCGGATGACCAATTCCAACAGGAGCGTGGACCGCAACGCCTTCACCGGCGAAGCATAGGGTCCACGTCTACCGCGGCCGCGGGCGGTTCATCCGCCTCCGCGGGCGGCCATTCATACGCCGGGCGTCAGCGCCTGCGGCAGGTAGACGGCGGCGGTGGACGGCTCGCTCGCCTGGCAGGTGAGCCAGTCGCGCGCCGATCTCTCGACGCTGACCCGCACGTCCATCGGCACTCCGTCGACCCGGAGGCGCACGGCGGTCAGGTCGGCCGAGAGCCGGGAGGTCCCGAGCAGCCGGACGTCGTCCAGGGTCAGTCCGGGAACCTCGCGGTGCGCCTGTGCCATTGCGGCCTGGACGGTCGGCGGAAAGCCGACCCGACCCCGCAGGTGGTGCTCGACGACGGTCCCCCGGTCGGCGGCGTCGGCCACAGCAGTCGCGGCCGACTCGACAACCCTGCCGTACAACACGCCGAACGGAAGCACCAGCACATTCGCCGCGAACCGATCGCCGCCGACGTGGCTGCACTCCCACACCCGACCCGGCCGCACCGCCTCGAGCGCCGCCGCCACCGGCCGGCCGCGCATCGCGCAGCAGACATCGTGGGTGCCGTGCGCGCAGACGGCGAACAGCGGCGCCGTGTCGGCAGAACCATCGTCGAGCACGGCCGCCACGTCGATCGACAGCAGCTCGGCGTCACCGTCGAAAGTGCCCCACACCAACCGTTCTCGGCCGGGCCGGCAGTCGACAGCGGCCCACCGGCGGGGGCCGTCGACGACCGTTCGACCGGGCCGTCGGATGGCGATCACCCGGACCGGCACGCCGGCCAGCGCTTCGATCAACCGGTGCGCGACGGCCCGATCGAACCGTGATTCGGCCAGCCCCGCCCGGCCCCACGGCCCTGGTTGCTCGACCAGGAACAACCGGCCGGCGGGGAACGCCGTGCCGAGCATCGGGTCCCCGCGCAGCCCGGCCTGCACCGAGCACCGCTCGGCCCCGATGCCGGGCGACGGTGCGGCGGCGAGGTTCCGGTCAGTCACCCGGGGTCGAGCCTGGTTCGGCGGCGGCCGGCACCACAACACCCTCGCGGAGCAGCCGGCGAGCCACCACCAGTTGCTCGTCCGGGTCCAAGCCGGGTAACCCGGCCGGGGTGCAAACATCGCCGGCCAGCACCAGGCGCAGCGCCTGGTCGACCTGCGCCGGCCAGCTGATCGTCGAGTCGATGACGTCCAGCAGCAGCCGGTCCCCCGCGCGGCGTAGCTGCGGCCGGAGCCCAGGGCGCAGCAGAAGCGGAGTGCCGGCGTCCAGCGCGGCCAGCGCCGCGAGCTGGGCCAGCGGCGGCAGCGGGGCCGGCCTGTTCAGCTGAGCCTGCCGGCGCCCGACGGTGCGGGCCACGGTGTCCAGCTGTTCGGTGCCGACCCCGGCCACCGCGGCAGCGAGCCGCCGAGCTGCGTCGCTGACATAGCCGGTCAGCGCGGCGGTATCGGTGACGTCCAGGCCCATCGGCAGTGAGCGCCGCAGGTCGCGATCATCGGCCGCGGCCGAGATCAGCTCGCGGGCCAGGTCGTAGCCGGTCAGCGGGTGCACGCCGACCGTGAGGTGGATGGACACCTCACCCTGGGCCACCGCGGAGTGCAGTAAACCACGGGGCAGGTACAGGGCGTCACCGGGAGCCAGCACGGTGTCGATCAGCGGTTCCTCCGCCGCCCTGGCGGCCACCAGGGCCTTGCGCTGGTCCCAGGTCTGCTCCGGCAGCGGGTCGGCCAGCACCGGGGCATGGATCGTCCAGCGCTTGCTGCCGGCCACCTGCAGGACGAATACGTCGTGGGTGTCGTAGTGGGCGGCGAAACCCTGGTTCTGCGGCGGCGTGATGTAGGCGTTGATCTGCACCGGATGGCCCAGTTCGGTGGCCAGGGCGGTGCCGAAGGTGATCAACGGCGGCCAGCTCCGGTGCAGCGCCTGCAGCACCAGGGTCGCTCCGCCGGCCAGCTGGGCCAGCACCTTGTCGTCGGCGACCTGGTCGGCGACTGCGGCACCGACGCCACCGGACCTGGTGAAGGTCGTGGACGCCAGCACGGAGCCGTCCTTGGCCATCCGCAGGAACGGCGTCCGGAGCCCGTGCGCCGAGATCAGTTCGTCCACCGCTGCGACGCCGAACAGGTCCGAGAAATCGCCGCCGGCAACGGCTCTCGGCGTCAGCAGAGCTGCACGCGACCAGTGCGCCCGGGCGAACGTGTCGGAGTCGATGCCGATGCAGCGGTCCAGCGCGGGCCTGCCGGTACCGGGCCGGTGGGGCTCCGGAACGAACCGGGGGCGCCCGGCGGAACCGGACGCCCCCCTGTGATCAGTGTCCAGCATCAGCGGTCAGCGCCACCATCGGCACCGCCGTCCGCCTCACCATCGGCACCGCCGTCCGCCCCACCGTCAGCCCCACCGTCGTGCACACCGGGCTTGCCGTCGGCCCCGCCGTCTGCGGGCCCCTCGACCGCGGCCGCGCCGGTCGTGATGTCGTCGTCGCTCAGACTCATCTGGTCTCCCTCGTGTTCGTCCCCGGGACCACTCGGCCGCGGTGTGTCGGAAAGGTACCCATCCCGACCCCGACCTACGCTACTGGCCGATCACCGCGGCCCGCCGGGGCGCTCAGCGCAACCGCACCAGGCCCTCCTGGACGACCGTGGCCAGCATCCGGCCGTCCTGGGCGAAGAAGTGCCCGGTGCCCAGTCCGCGAGCCCCCGAAGCACTCGGCGAGCTGGTGTCGTAGAGCACCCACTCGTCCACCCGGAACGGCCGGTGGAACCACATCGCGTGGTCCAGCGACGCCATCTGGATCCGGTCGAACTCCGCCGACAACGCATGCGTCGCCAGCACCGAGTACAGCAGGGTCAGGTCGGAGAGGTAGGCCAGGACGCAGACGTGCAGCAGCTCGTCGTCGGGCAGCACACCGTCGGTGCGGAACCAGACCTTGTTGTGGGCCTCGGTCTGCGGGCCGGAGAGCCGGGACTCCCACGGCGGGTCGTCGACGTACCGGACGTCGAAGGGTCGGGGTATCCGCCCCCACACGGCGAGCCGTTCCCGGACCGGCGCGATCCGTTCGGCGTAGGTGGGCAGCGACTCAGGCGGCGGCACGATCGGCATCAGGTCCGCGTGGTCGACGCCGGCCTCGTCGACCTGGAAGGAGGCGGACATGGTGAAGATCGGCTTGCCGTGCTGGATGGCCACCACCCGGCGGGTGGTGAAGGAAAGCCCGTCACGGGTCCGGTCAACCTGGTAGACGATCGGCTGCCGGGGGCTGCCGGGGCGCAGGAAGTACGCGTGCAGCGAGTGCACCCGTCGCTCGCTGGGCACCGTGCGGCCGGCCGCGATCAGCGCCTGCGCGGCGACCTGGCCGCCGAACACCCGGACCGGGGAGAGCTCGGGCGACACCCCGCGGTAGAGGTTGTCCTCGATTCGTTCCAGGTCCAGCAGCTTGACCAGGCCGTCGACCACGGCCTGCCCGCGGGGCACGCCGTCGATGTCGAGCGTTTCGTCGGTGGGTCGGTCCAGCGCGTCCGGCGTCTGCGTCACGAGAACACCGTAGCCGGGCGGCCGACGGCGCCGGGAACGACCACCGGACCAGTCAGTCGGCGTGACCGATCCGGTGCACCCGGATCAGGTTCGTCGACCCAGAGGTGTTCGGCGGCGAGCCGGCCACGATCACCACGGTGTCGCCCTTCTGGTACCCGGGCACCTTGAGCATGGCCTGGTCGACCTGCTCGACCATCTGGTCGGTGGTCTCCACCGACGGGGTGACGAACGTCTTGACCCCCCAGGTGAGCGCGAGCTGGTTGCGGGTCTCCTCCAGCGGGGTGAACGCCAGCAGCGGCAACGGGGTGTGCAGGCGCGCGAGCCGGCGCACGGTGTCGCCCGAGAAGGTGAAGGCCACCAGGGCTTTCGCCTCCAGCCGCTCACCGATGTCGCGGGCGGCGTAGGACAGCACACCGCGCTTGGTGCGCGGCACGTGGGTCAGCGGCGGCACCGCAACGGACTCACCCTCCACCGCCTCGATGATCTTGGCCATGGTCTTCACGGCGATGATCGGGTACTTGCCGACGGACGTCTCGCCGGAGAGCATCAGCGCGTCGGCGCCGTCCAGCACCGCGTTGGCGACGTCG
>Ga0208588_1000726_pt1 | contig 10301 bp, 8 predicted proteins | sample NGESurshal092012_8_FD_184483 | JGI IMG/M metagenome (GOLD analysis project Ga0208588, IMG submission 184483) | Arctic peat soil microbial communities from Barrow, Alaska - NGEE Surface sample 415-3 shallow-092012 (SPAdes) | ecosystem: Environmental > Terrestrial > Soil > Wetlands > Peat ...
CCCTCCGGCCTGGGCGACGCCGTTGAAGAACCTCAGGCTGAGCGTGCTCGTGGTGGCCGCAGCCGGTGCGACGACCGCGGTCGAGGTCACCGCCACCAGGCCGAGCAGCAGGGCGGTCGCCCCCACCAGAGCGGTGACACGGGAACGCACGGCGCCCTTCGACAAACGTCGCACGGAGTCCTCCATCGCGGGGATGACGGTCACGAGGCACGTCCCAACTGCGCCGGACGGCGCTCGATCGACGACGGACAGGCGAGGCGGGCCGGGCAGCAGCGAGATGCCCGAGCTCCACGGACGACACCAGGAGCACCGATGACGCGCTCACGATGAGTAGTCATGTCGCGGCGCTCCCGTCACTCGAATCGGCCAGGCCGAGCCGGCCTCGTCGGGGAACCCCTCGGCCCCAGGGCGACACAAGCAGTGACCGACTGGCGTTGCCCATCCCGATGTTGCGGGGCATCTCACGCGCTCGACCCCCCATCCTGCGGGGGTAGACGGGCTGGCTATAACGCTCCGTGATCGAACTTCACACCTGCCGTCGCGGAAAGTGATCGGTTGAGCCAGACGGGTGGTCAGGTAAGCCTCACATCACTTTCATACTTTTGGACGGGGTGCCTGGCTGATGGTCGGAGTCGCCGATCACGCTCCGCGACTAGCGTTTCCGTCATCGATCGTGCGCCGGGGTGGTGTGGAGCAAGGCGGACCGGAGCAGCGAGCCGCACACACGCACGGACGAACACCTGTGGGGGGTGACGACCATGACTGCTGACGTGTTCCTCCCGGAGAGTCGACGCGACCGGGACCCGCACGCGCGCAGCAACGTCCTCGTGATCGACCAGCACCGGCTCTTCGCCGAACTGCTGGCGGCGGTGCTCCGCACGCAACCGGATCTCGACTGCGTCGGACGGGCGTTCACCGAGACGGAGGCCCGACGAGCCTTCAGGACGTTGCACCCGGACGTGGCCGTCATCGACACCAGCCTGACCGCCGACGGCGGCATCGGGCTCGCGACGGACCTGATGTCGCAGGCGCCCGAGGTCCGGATCGTGCTGGTCGAGGAGAGGCCGCACGCCGAGCGGCTACGGGCGGCCGCCCGGGTCGGTATCTGCGCGTACCTGCACAAGTCCTCGCCGCTGGAGGAGATCCTCGACGGGATCCGCTCGAGCCGGCTGGGCACGCTGATCGCGCCGACGAACCTCGTCGTGCGCTCGTTCGAGGACGACGACCTGCCGAACCCGGCCACGTCCGAGTTCGCACCGCGCGAGCGGGAGGTGCTGATGCTGCTCGACGAGGGTCTCGCGGTCCAGCAGATCTCCCGACGGATGGGCATCTCCATCCACACGGCGCGCGGCTACGTGAAGACCCTGCTCGCCAAGCTCGACGCTCACAGCCAGCTCGAGGCGGTCGCCGTCGCGAAGCGTCGCGGCCTCCTGCGCTCCGCCAGCTGATCCTCTTCGACGTCAGGAGACCCCATGACCCGCGTCACCATGCTCGGGAATCGCCGTAGGACACCGAGAGGGCTCCTCGTCCTGCTGGCGGCCCTGCTGACCATCCCTGTCGCCGTCGCGATGGCGGGTCCGGCGTCCGCACACACCAAGCTCGTGTCGAGCAACCCGGCCGAAGGGGCCGCACTCGACGCTCCCCCGACGCAGGTCGTGCTCACCTTCAACGAGGTGCCGAAGTCGGTCACGTCGGTCAAGGCTCAGGACACGAATGGACCGCTGGTCGCGCTCGGCGACCCCGTCCTCGACGGCAAGACCGTCCGCGTCAGCTGGCCGCAGGACCAGGCACCCGGCCTGTTCCGCCTCGTCTACGTGCTCGTGTCCGACGATGGCGACCCGGTCGAGGGAACCCTGCTGTTCAGCTACGACGGCGCAGGGGGCCCGACGGCGTCGGCGGCCTCGAGCGCATCCGGGTCGGCCGACGCCTCGTCGTCGGCGATCGCCGCTGCCGACACCGGGTCGGGCGCGGGCGGTGCCGGGCTCGTGCGGGTCTCCCTCGTGGTTCTTGCGGCGCTCGTCGGGCTCCTCGTACTGACCGCGTCGCGACGCCGTCGCACGCCCACGCCGGACGGGCCGGCCCCGGCGCTCGACCGGGAGAGCTCGGACGCGTGATCGTCAGGCGGTCGGATCGGCCGTGCCGCCGGCCCGCACCGGGTCGTCGACCACGTCGCCGTCGAGCAAGGCGGCCCAGAGCCGGGCCTGGGCTTCGGGGTCGTGCGCGTCGACGCAGAAAGCCACGAGCTCGAGCGCCATGCTGCACCTCCAGTCCGATGCGCACCCTAGGCGCTGACGCAGCATCGAGCATGTTGTCGGCCAACGCCGAACCGGTCGCGCGCAGCGGGTCCCGGTCGCCTGACGCCGCGGTGAAGTGCCGATGTCGCTCTGTCGGGATCGTCGCCGCGCGCGACAAACGAGCTGCTTCCCTTGCGCGAGTATGGGCGTGCGGGTACCGGCCGGGTCGGAAGCGAGAGGTGAGTGTCGGCGTCGGAGCTCGCGAGGACTCGCTCGATTCGGGTGAACGCCTCGAAGGCCGACGGCTTCGAAAGCGCGGTTGCGCCGTCCGAGGGTCACCTGCATCAGGACGTTCGCGGCGCGTAGTCGTTCGACGGCGTCTGCGGTGACCGGGAAGGCACGGCCGATGTGTGCGACGGCCGTGGTCACGGTGAAGACCGGAAGGGCTGGCTGTGCGCTGACGAGCAGGTCCACGGCGGAGTTCGTTCGCACCCGCCCCAGGCGCGCCCGGCTGTCGGCGTCGAGTTGGGCGAGGTCGCGGGAGAAGCCGTCGGCGTCGTGGCAGGCCTGGGCGCAAATTCGCTGAGGAGGGCGCTCGCACCCGCCACGACCGGACTTGGGGTTGCCAACGGTCTGGCCATGACCCCTTACTGACCTCCGTTGCGGGCAGCGGCGGACAGCCCGGGTTGCCAGAGGCCTGGCCATGACTCGTCACCGACCATCCGTGACGGCCATCTCGGGTCGGTTCGGGACAGAAGGGGTTGCGACCGGTCTGGCCATGACCTGTCGTGAGCCGTCCGAGGCTCGCGTCGGCGTTCGGTTCGCGACAGGTGGAATTGTCGCCGGGCTGTCACGAACTCGTCGGGTGCTCGTCCGGCTGTCACGAGCCGCGAAGGGGTTGTCGTCGGGCTGTCACGAGTGGCGTACGCCGAGGGACTCGGTGATGGCGACGCCGTCGCAACGTAACGACTTCACAACGACGCCGCTGCCTCGTTCTTCTGCCCGTGGCTGTCCGTGAGTGTCCGCGGCTGTCCGTTGAGTACGTCGCGCAAGGCCAAGTGACAGCCCGTCGTCGGCGATGGCCGGGCCAGGGCCAGCCCCACGGCAATACCCCCCTGTTCTGCTGCACACCTCTTAGTGAAGAGACAGCAAAGGGGACAGGGATGTTGTCGGTCGCATCGATCGGTCAGCAGCGGGGTGGTGGCGGGCTGCTCCGTCGCGATCCTCGCGGGCCGCCTGCTGCGCGAGACGCCGCTTCTGCGAGCGGCACGACCCTGGCCATCGAACTCGGAGCACCGCGCTCCGGGGACCACACGACATTGCCCTGATCACGACTGACGAGGAGCCGAACGTCATGACCCAGCACAACCTGCAGCAGCGCGTCACCATCCCACTGCCCCCGTCCTGAGACGGACGACCTGCTCGACGTCGCCACGGCAGCTGACCACCTGGGAACGCCCGTGCGATTCATCCGCCGGCTCATCGCCGAGCGCCGCATCCGGTTCTACAAGATCGGCCGGTACGTCCGCATCGACCGGCGTGATCTCGACGCCTTCGTCGCGGAAGGGCGGATCGACCCGATCAGGTCGCCGAAGAGGTGATCAACGATCGGGCCGACGGGTCGTGCGGCTCTTGGCCACGAGCTTCGCCGAACTCTGGTCGACGGCGGCCGCGACTCGGCGAGAGTGCTCCAACGTGGCGTGCTGGTAGCGCTGGGCCGCGTCGGGGGTGGAGTGGCCGGCCATCTGCATCAGCGTGGCCAGGGTCGCTCCGTGCTCTGCCGCCGACGTCAGGGCCGAGTGACGCAGGTCGTGCGCCCGAGCATCGGTGCGCCCGATGCGGTCGAGGGCACGGCGGACCACCTGCGAGTAGCCGTCGAGCACGTCTCGGCCCCCGCTCGTCACGAACACCAGGTCGCTCGGCCCGGCGTCGGGGCGGAACTCGGCCAGGTGGGCACGCAGCTCGTCGGCCACGAAGGCGGGCAGCGGCAACGTCCGGGCGCCGGCCTCCGACTTCGGGGTGTCGACGGTGAGCGTGCCAGCGACCCGGTAGAAGCGTCGGGTCACCCGCAGGACAGCGCTACCGCGGCGCAGGTCCAGGTCGGACAGGCGCAGGGCTGCGATCTCGCCGGCCCGCAGTCCGGTAAAGCCGGCGACGAGGACGAAGGCGCGGTAGCTCAACGGCACCTCGTCCGCGAGCCGGCCGATCTCCTGGGCCGACAGGACCGGGCGCTCCGGCGAGCGCGCGTCGCCGGCGCTGGGGATCCGGCAGGGGTTGCGCTCGAGGATGTCGTCCTCGACTGCTGTCTGCAGGATGGCTCTGAGCAGCCGGTAGGACCGTGCGACGGTGGCCGACCCGTTGCGTCCGGACTCCGCGAGGCTCGCGCGGAGACCGTCGGACAGGCGCGAGTACCAGCGGCGAACATCGTCCGGTTCGATCTGGTCGAGCACCTTGCTGCCCAGGGCCGGCTCGATGTGCAGCCGGAAGTCCACCTCGTACTGGTGCCGGGTCGAGGCCTTGAGCCGGGGGCGGTCCTCGATCCACCGGGCGCCGTAGTCGCCGAGGGTGTCCGTCACGACACGAGGCGCACGGTAGGTGCCGCGGAGCTTGTCGGCCTCCACCGTCGCCAGGAACCGTCGAGCGTCAGCCTTGGTGGCAAAGGTCTGCCCCGCTGTCCGGCGCTGCCCGTCCTCGTCGTGCCAGCGCACCCGCAGCCGGCCAGACGGCAGCTTCTCGATCGAGCCGAATCCAGCCGACCGGCCACGTCGACCGGGGCCGTCCGCGGCGACGGTCGCCATGCCACCCCCAGTGTCCGAGAGGCCTCCCCAGCGCCCCTATGTTAGCCCACGTATAGCCCACGGACCCCTCTGAGGCATCATTAGCGCAGGTCAGAGGCCTGTGGATAACTCTCCGGGCGGCTTCCCAAGCTGACAGTGCGGGTTCGATTCCCGTCACCCGCTCCTCACGAAGCCCCGGCCATCGGTCGGGGCTTCGTCGCTCTGCGGGTGGTCGAGGTCCGTCGTGCTCGGCGCTTGCACCGAACGACCCGGCCCCGTCCGGGGGTGCTCTACATGCGATCGGACCACCCCGACGGCGTCGCGGCGACCGAGCTCCTGACGTCGCCGTAGGCCCGTCGTCGCCCCGCCCGTCCCAGCCGAGGTCACCGTCGTCCCCGTCGGACGGCGTCCGCGGGTCGACGTCGGGGTGCTCGGGCATGGGATCTTCCTCGAACACCAGTCCTAAGCGTGTCAAGACCCATGAACGGTCACTTCCCTTGTGCCGCAACGGATTTCGGACGATGAGCCGAAGGCGGGTGCCCGCCGGGACGCGAACGAGCGGCCACGACGCGCCCGGTGCAAGGCGCCGATGACGACGCCGCCTCCGTCGCGTCGACAGGGCTGTCTCGACGACTGCCCGCACCGCTCGAGTTCCGTCGCGATGTCGAAGGTGCTGCACTGGCACGGTGGACGAGGTGGCGGAGCGCCACGAGGACACCACGGCGCAGCGGGTCGCGGTGGGTCGGAACCTGTACATGGACCTGCTCCGGCTCGTGGCGATGTCGGCGGTCGTCGTGCTCCACTGGTTCAGCCTGATGCCGTCCATCGAGCGTGGGCTGGTCGTCGACCGCAACGTCGTCGACGTGGTGGTCGGGCTCTGGCCGTTCTCCTGGCTCGGGCAGGTGATGGCCCTGTTCTTCTTCGTGGGCGGATACGCGAACTGGATCTCGCTGCGCGGGTCACGGGCGCGCGGCGAGTCCGTCACGCGGTTCGTGGTCCGGCGTTACAACCGCCTGCTGCGACCTACGTTCGCGTTCCTCGGGGTGTGGCTCGGGCTCGACCTGCTGGCCCGAGCGATCGGACACGTCGAGCTCTCGCCGCTGGCGCACGTGACCACGACGAGCACCATCCCCTTCGGCCCGCTGTGGTTCATCGGCGTCTACCTGGTCATCGTGGCGCTGAGTCCCGTGACGATGGCTGCTCATCGACGGTGGCGCCTCGGGACCGTGGCCGTGATGGTCGCAGCGGTGGCGGTGGCGGACGCGGTGACCTTCGCGACGGGCGTCGCTGCGGCGATGACCCTCAACGTCGTGCTCGTGTGGGCCGTCCCCCACCAGCTCGGCTACTTCTACGCCGACGGCTCGATGGCGCGGCTCACGACGCGTGGACGCGCCGCGATGACGGGCCTCGGGCTGCTGGCGATCGTGCTGCTGACAGCCCTGCCCTACTACCCGCGCAGCCTCGTCAGGCTGCCCTGGAAGGTGTCGTTCATGGCGGCACCGATGCTCACGCAGGTGGCCTCGGCGTTCTGGCTCGTCGGGCTCGCGCTGCTGCTGGAGCCTGCGGCCGTCCGGTTGCTGCGGCACCCCCGTGCGCGGCGCGTCGTGGACCGTCTCACGCCGCTCGCGATGCCCGTGTTCCTGTGGCACATGACGGCGTACCTGGTCGCGGCGTCCGTCCTGGTGCTGCTCGGCGCCGACTTCGTGTACGGGATCCGGACGGACGCGCTGTGGTGGTGGACGAGACCCGTGCTCGTCCTCGCCTCCGCGGCGGCCCTGGCCGGGATCCTGATCGTGCTGCGTTCGCTCAGGAGGATCTCGCACCGGCACTCGGAGCAACCCGTGCGACCATGACCGCGCATGGTTGTCGTGGTGCGACGGAGTCGCCGATGGACTGGGCGGCTCGCGAAGGTGGCAGCCGCCCTCGTCGTGCTGTACCTGCTCGCCTCGGTCGTGGGGGCCCGCGTCGCGGTGGCCGGTTCGCGCGCGGCGCTCGCCGTGCCGCCCTCGAGCATCGGACGCTCGTACGCCGACGTCACGTTCCCCAGCCGGCTCGACGACGTCGCCCTCTCGGGCTGGCTGTTCACCGCAGCGCGTCCCACCGGTCGCAGCGTCATCCTCGTGCACGGCTGGCAGGGCAACCGCGAGGACGTCGACTTCGTCCCCCTCACCCGGCAGCTGCTCGCCCACGGGTACGCCGTGCTCCTCTTCGACCTGCGCGGGTCGGGCTCCAGCGGCGGCGACACCCAGACGTTCGCGCACGACGAACCCCGCGACGTGCTGGGCGCGTACGACTTCCTGCGCTCGCGCGGCTACTCCCCCCACCTGATGACCATCCTGGGCAACAGCATGGGAGCCGCCACGGTCCTCGAGGCGGCACCCCAGCTCGCCGACGTCGCGGCGCTCGTGAGCGACAGCGCGTTCGCCGACCTCGGCGATGCGCTGCAGGGCGGCCTCACCCGGTTCACGCACCTGCCCGGAGTCCTCGCCCTCCCCGCCATGCAGGCGGCCCGTCTCTACGACGTGCTGCCCACGCTGAGCCCGGCGGATGTCGTGCGGTCGCTGCCGTCGCGGGCGTTCCTGTTCCTCCATGCTCGCGGCGACCGGCTGCTCCCGGTCTCCAACGCGATCACGCTGCGAGCCGCGTCGGCCGACACCGACTCCCGCCTGGTCGTGATCGACGGCACCGACCACCTCGACACCTACACCCACGACCCCCAGGGCTATGTCCGCACGCTGCTGAGCTTCATCGACCAGCAGATCGTTGCCGCTTCCCACTCCTGAGCTCGGGATCGTCCCGCTGCTGATCCCGGAGCGCCGGCCGTCGCCAGGTCCCCGTCGCCAGGACACTGCGGCGGTCCGGGTCGAAGATGGCGACAGGACGAGGTAGGCGTCCGACGGCCTCGCCCCGCGGGAGTGCTACTGCGCCTCGCCGCCCCGGATGCCGCTCGCGGTCCCGGTCGGCGACCCACAGCCCTCCCGCCCTGGTGGTGCATGGGTACCGGGGGTGCGTGATGCGAGGACGCTCGGTATCGGCGACCTCGTCCGCCGACAGAGTCGGTGCGCCGACCGTGATGGGCGAGTACGACGCGGCCCGCGCTGCTTTCACCTGGGACCGCGCCCGGGACTGGCTCGACGGCCTTCCCGGCGGCGGGCTCAACATCGCCCACGAGGCGGTGGACCGCCACGTGGCCCACGGCCGCGGTGACGTCGTGGCGCTGCGGTTCATGAACGCCTCGGGCATCGACCTCGAGTGGACCTACGCCGACCTCGCCGACCGCACCGCACGGTTCGCCGAGGTGCTGCGCGGGCTCGGTGTCGGTCCGGGCGACCTCGTGTGCGGCCTGTCCGGCCGGTTGCCCGACCTGTACGTCGCGCTGCTCGGCACGCTCAAGGCCCGGTCGGTCTTCTCCCCGCTTTTCTCCGCATTCGGCCCGGAGCCGATCCGCCAGCGCATGTCGCTCGGCCATGCGCGACTGCTGATCACGACGCCCGCCCTCTACCAGAAAAAGGTGGCGTCGATCCGGGACGACCTGCCCGAGCTCGAGCACGTCCTGCTCATCGGCCCTGGCAGCCACGAGCTCGTCGGCGCCGAGCCGCTCGGGCCCGGGGTGCGACCGCTCGCGCAGCTGTGGCCGACGACGACCGGCCGCTTCGCGGTCGAGGCCACCGATCCGGAGGAACCGGCGCTCATCCACTTCACCAGCGGCACGACCGGGACGCCGAAGGGGGCGGTCCACGTCCACGACGCGGTCGTCGCCCACCACGCCACCGCGCGGTACGTCCTGGACCTGCGCGACGGAGACGTGTTCTGGTGCACCGCCGATCCGGGGTGGGTCACCGGCACGTCGTACGGCGTGATCGCGCCGCTCACGTGCGGCGTCACGTGCATCGTCGACGAGCTCGAGTTCGACGCCCGGCGGTGGTACCAGCTGCTCGAGCAGGAGCGGGTCACGGTCTGGTACACGGCCCCGACCGCCTTGCGGATGCTCATGAAGGCGGGGTCGGCACCGCACGAAGGGCGCGACCTGTCCACGCTGCGCCACGTCGCGAGCGTCGGCGAGCCGCTGAACCCGGAGGTCGTGCACTGGGGCCTCGACGAGCTCGGGTTCCCGATCCGCGACACCTGGTGGCAGACCGAGACCGGCGCCATCATGATCGCGAACTACGCCGGCACCGAGGTGCGCGCGGGCTCCATGGGCCGTCCGGTCCCGGGCATCGACGCGGCGCTCGTGGCCCGCGACGCCGAGGGCCAGGTCGTGCTCGGTCCGGACGGGGGACCGGTCCTGCTCGAGGCGACCGACGAGATCGGGCAACTCGCGCTGCGCCGTCCGTGGCCGTCCCTGATGCGCGCCTACATCGGTGCCGACGAGCGGTTCTCCGCGGCGTTCCTCGGCGAGTGGTACCTGTCCGGCGACCTGGCCCGCCGCGATGCCGACGGGTGGTACTGGTTCGTCGGTCGCGGGGACGACGTGATCAAGTCCGCCGGGCACCTCATCGGACCGTTCGAGGTCGAGAGCGCGCTGATGGAGCACCCTGCCGTCGCCGAGGCCGGCGTCATCGGTGTGCCCGACCCGATCGTGGGCGAGGTCGTGAAGGCGTTCGTCGCCCTGAGACCCGGTCATGACCCCAGCGACGAACTGCGCCGCGAGCTGCTCGGGTTCGGGCGCCGACGCCTCGGCAACGCCGTCGCCCCGCGCGACATCACGTTCCAGCAGGACCTTCCCAAGACGCGCAGCGGCAAGATCATGCGCCGTCTGCTCAAGGCCCGCGAGCTCGGTCTCCCCGAGGGGGACCTGTCGACCTTGGAGGGCTCACCATGAGTGCAGCACGTCGCACCGCCGTGCGCGCGGCCGCGCCCGAGCGCGTGGACGTCGGCCGCAGCGCCGGCGCAGCCCCCGACCCGGTGACGCTGTATCGCCGGATGGTGCTGATCCGGCGCTTCGAGGAGCGGTGCGCGGAGCTCTACAGCGCCGGCACGATCCGCGGGTTCCTCCACCTCTACATCGGCGAGGAGGCGGTAGCCGTCGGGGTGCTCGACCACCTCGGGCCCGACGACGCCGTCGTTGCGACGTACCGCGACCACGGCCAGGCGCTCGCCAGGGGTGTGCCTGCGGGGCCGATCATGGCCGAGATGTTCGGCAGGCTCGAGGGGGTCTGCCGCGGGCGCGGCGGCTCCATGCACCTGTTCCACGCACCGACCCGCTTCTTCGGCGGCAACGGGATCGTCGGGGGCGGCCTGCCCCTCGCCGTGGGCCTCGCGCTCGCCGACCACATGCAGGGACGCGAGC
>Ga0208588_1000727_pt1 | contig 10296 bp, 10 predicted proteins | sample NGESurshal092012_8_FD_184483 | JGI IMG/M metagenome (GOLD analysis project Ga0208588, IMG submission 184483) | Arctic peat soil microbial communities from Barrow, Alaska - NGEE Surface sample 415-3 shallow-092012 (SPAdes) | ecosystem: Environmental > Terrestrial > Soil > Wetlands > Peat ...
CTCTGATTATGATTTCACTCAGGGACTTACGCAGAAACCTAATACCGGCGAAACAATTGATTTCCTGAAGGAGTAGCCAAGAAATCGGTACAGCATTAAACCTAAATTCCCTAGTCTGAGTGTTCAGTTTCATGAGTCGGTATTTACTGTAGAAGTAGTGTACCCAGTTTTCCCCGGTTTCATTCTTTAACAGAGATTAAGGTTGTTACTGGAGTTGAGACTAAATTTACAATTAGGCTACATGTAGTCTTCTATAGGTTTATATCTTCAAGAAAAACACTATCTATGGAATTAGCCTCAATTCCAAGTTGTTCGGAATCCCGATGAATATTGACTCTATCGTAATTACCATAAAAGTGTTCACTATGAACTTTTTAAGACGACTTGGTAAGCTCAAAGCCAAGCAAATTCGTGAGCTTGTCCAGATGTGCATAGTAGAACTGCATCGTTCAGGTGATAGAGCCAGAACACCCCACTCCTTCAGTCAATAATTCGTACAAAAATAATCTATCGCACAAGGTAGATTGGCCGGGAGATACAGAAGTTAGGCCATTTTTCCTAAAGCTTCTTGAGCATGGCAAGGACATCATTCGTATCGACGTTGTGATCGACAAAGGAGAACAAGTGCCGATAGACAATGCGGCCTGTCTTATCCAAGAGATACTGCGCGGGCAAGGGAGCACCCAGAGCTTGTCCGGCTCCGTACATACGGAACGTAGTGCAACTAGGGTCATACAAAAAGGGATAGGGCAGGGCTAAATCTTCCACCACTTGAGCACTCTGCACGGGGTCTGTACTACTAATCATCAGCAGTTCGGCGCCGGCCTCTTGAATCGCTTGATAGCGACCCTTTAGCTCTTGAATATGGGGATAGCAAAAAGGACAAAACAATTTTTCCGTAAATATGCGGGTGAACGCCAAGAGGACGGGCTTCTGACCAAAATAGTCTGATAGCTTTACCGACTCGCCCTTCACGCGGGGCAACGTAAAATCAGGGGCCAGCTCACCCACTTGGGGAACGGTGAACCCAGGCAAGGGGATCAGATTTTTGGCAAATCGTTCGTTAAAAAGTCCTGTATTCTCGAGGTCAGTAGTCATTGCGTTTTGTTAAGAGTATGTCTATCAGCTAAGTTGAGCGGCGGCTAGTATCCTCAGCCTCCCCACCGAGATCTTTCGCCCGTCCGCTCCAACGTGTTTATGGAGCGATCCAGGAATTCTCATTATGAGAAGAGTTCTCATGCAGGGATCCTGTTTTGAGCAATTCAACTGGCTCGAACCCTCATTCCATCGTTCACCGATTCAGTCATAAAACTCTCTGCCAGTTATGATTTGAGTACAAATGTCTCATAATGAGAATTGCTGTTACAATATCTACCTTTCGGCCCAGCAGGTCTTGTAATTCCAGCATTAAACCAGCAGGAAACCAAGGGGTAACTTTATCCAGTGAGTAATCGATGAGCAAGTCAATATCACTCTTTTCATCTGCTTCTCCCCGCGCCACAGAGCCAAACACCCGGACATTGCAAGCTCCATGCTTTTCTGCAATAGCGAGGATTTCTTCCCGCTTATCATTTAGAAGTTCCTCCATTCCTAAATTTTTCGTGTGCCTCATTAAGTTACTTTGCCTCCGTGCACTTAAATTATGACCGGCTGATGCTCTCAATTGGCATGTGGAGAGACGCCAACGAGAAATGCTCTAAATGCCCGCTTCCTATGACAGGATAAGAGGCATAACCAAAAACGTTTACTATGACTGCTTCTGTTGATTCCACGCTTAGATTTTCCTCTCGTCTTGTCAACGGCATTCTTGCCATCAAGCCACTCGCTAATTTGGCAAAGCACCAAGCCCGTCAGATGATGATCAAGCGTGCAGAGGCCATTGGTGTGCAGTGGACTCAAGAAGCAGCAGCCTTACGCGCTAGAGATTGGACCGCAGAATTTAATCAAGTCAATAATCCTAGTCTGACCTATCCCGACTACTATGTGCGCTCTTTCCATGCCTATGAAGAAGGCAACTTGGGCTGGGAACCGGCCACGGAAGTAGAAGTAGCGGCCTATGCTGTACATGCCCGCATTTGGCCCGATGGAGGGGCCGAAGGGGATGCCCGCTTACGAAAGAGTTATCACGATATTCTCAAAGGCCAAATCTGCACGGCTCCTCAAGATATGGTGGATTTGGGCTGCAGCGTGGGGATGAGCACCTTTGCTTTGCAAGCCCTCTATCCCGAAGCAAAGATCACGGGAGTGGATTTGTCGCCCTATTTTTTAGCCGTGGCCCAGTATCGTTCCCAATTGAAGAGTAGAGACAAAACTATCCCCAGATGGCTGCATGCCCCGGCCGAGTCTACGGGGTTGCCCTCGGCCTCTGTAGACCTTGTGTCTGCCTGTCTTCTCTTCCATGAACTTCCCCAAACCGCTGCCGTTCAGATTATCCGAGAGGCTAGGCGGTTGCTTCGTCCCGGTGGGTATTTAGCGCTGATGGATATGAACCCCCAGTCCGACATCTATGCCCAAATGCCCCCCTACATCCTGACCCTGCTCAAGAGTACAGAGCCCTATATGGATGATTACTTTAGCTTTGACTTAGAGCGAGCTATCGCTCAGGCAGGCTTTACTGAGCCCACACTGACCTGCAACACTCCCCGCCACCGTGTCCTCCTGGCGAAGGTGAAATAACTTTTAGGTTCCACCCCGGCGAGATGGACGGCCTAGCGTCGTGATATAGAGGACTGCTTCATCTTCTGGGATGCCCAAGACTTCATTGACTTGGTCATCAAAGAATCCAGCAATCCCGCTCACTCCTAAGTCGAGGCGGATAGCAGCCAGATTGATGCGTTGGCCGAGGTGTCCTGCATCCATATGCAGATAGCGATAGGCCCTTTCTCCATAGCGGTCTACAGCTTTTTTTAAGTCGGCTGTATGAAAGATCACGGCTCCTGCATCTCGTCCTAAATCCTGCCCTAGACAGAGGTAATTGATTTCTCGACGGAAATTTTTGAAGCGGATTTGACGTAATTCCCTTGCCTGGGGCGCATAGTAGTAGCAACCTTCATCAATACCTAGCACTCCGGTGACGGCCACGAACGTTTCCAGCAAAGATAAATCGAAGTATTCCGGACTGGGGTCGAAGCCTTGTGTATCGTATTTAGTGGGTAGATAGGTAAAACTGAGAATCTGCTGAAGTTCGCGGATGGTTAGATCTTCTCCTGTGAATTGACGGGTAGACCGACGCTGGATGATGGTTGCCTCCAGTTTGTCTTGCCAAATAATCGGTTCTGCTTCGGTGGAGACCTTGAGGCAGAAGGGAAAGTTGTATTTGTCCTGCTCGGTTGCTGCGGGCTGGGAGACCCGAGGCGATTGACCGATTTTGGAGTGGTTGTGCATGAAGCGCAACAACGCTCCTGCTTCAACCTCTGGATAATCTATGCATTTTTCAGAAGGAAGGACTAAACTTCCTTCCCATTCTGTGCGTTCTCCCTCAGGATTTTCTAGCAGAGCCACCACAGCGCTCGGTGCTTCTTCCTCGATATTCAGATACAAAAGGTCCGCCAAGCCATCGTCATAGAACCCACCCAAGAGACCGGCATGGAAGCCCATAAGGGCACCAGCTAATTCGATATTACCCAAGAGGTGGCCGGTATCCAGATAAACTCTGCGATAGGCTCGGTCTTGATAGCGCCAGCGGGACCGATCAAACAGGGTAGTGGTCACCAAGGCCAAGGTCGCTTGACGAAGGTACGGATGTAAAAAACAAGTGGCTAGGAATTTGTCCCAGACAGGGCTATCCCAAAAGCGAATCAGGCTATGGTCTTTGACCTGATAGTTATATAAACCTTCTGGAAAACCTTGGGTTCCCCGACTAACCAGGTAAATCTCCGCCGGATAGAGTCCCCCCGCCGAAGGGGCTGCCCGCATATAAAACGGATGGTCGGGATAAGGCACCACCGCCGTCACTCCGTAACTGAGGTAGAGCAGTTTGGAAATTCGTTTGCGCTCTTCGAGCACTACAGGATCTTCTGTAAGGGTCTCTGCTTGCAAAAGGTAGGGTTTTAAATCAATAGCCGTACCAACCGGATACTTCTTAAAAGGATAGGGTTGGCTTTCCCAATCCAGGGGCTTCGCACTACGCGCGATCCCTTCAGGAGTGTATTTGGTCTGTTGGTGATAGTAAATAGAGAAACTATCTGGACTCGTGGTCATGAGCCATGCCTGACTGAGTTCATAGCTATAATCTAACGCGCCTCCCCGAACTAAATTCCGTAGAATTTGGCACGATTCGGTGCATCCTGCTCAATGCGGGCTTTTAAACCATCCAGAGTTCGTTGAGCAACTTCTTGGGCAGGGGCATCGGCATCGATCCGGATATCAGCCTGAGCGTAGTAACGCTGTCGCTCTTGACTAATGGTTTTGAGGGTCTGTAAAGGGTGTGCTTGCTGGAGCAGGGGGCGAGGGGTTGGGTCTTGGCTAACCCTTGCCAATAAGGTTTCAGGGGGCACATCGAACCAAATGACGACGCCATGATGGAAATAGGACCAATTCTCAGATTTAAGGACGGCCCCACCGCCCGTAGAGATGACCAGACGGACATAGGGGGCGAGCTGAGCCAAAACCTGAGTTTCCACCGTGCGAAATGATTCTTCTCCCTCTTGGGCAAAAATTTCAGCAATGGATCTTTTACTCACCTCTTCAATGAGTTGGTCACTATCAAAAAACTGATAGTCCAGGCTCTCAGCCAAAATGCGGCCTACGGTGGATTTTCCGGAGCCCATCATCCCGATGAGATAGAGGTTTACGCCTCGAAGCATAGTGTTATCAGAACGTGCAAAAGTACCAGTCATGATGAGTGCAAAGTAAGGAAAAAGCTATTTCTTTTTAATTCTAAGCCGCTAACGATTGTTCCAGAAATAGTCTGCGATGCGTGATTTTTCTTGAGGATACTTTTCTGTTGGATTCAGCAGCACCGATCGTTGGACTACGGCTTTTACCGAAATGGAATTGATCCGGCGGGCGACTCGGCTGGGAATACCATAGCCATAGATAATATGGCCTTGGCCTGCTAGAACGACGACATAGGACTCTGGATTCCTTCTTAGAAATTGGGTGATGACATCGGCCATGGTTTCGTCCCAGAGGACTTGGGCTTGAAAGAAACGCTCAAATTGCTGAGGGTCTTTCGACTTGCCTTTTTTGTGAAAGCCCGCATAGACCTCTTGCAGCGATTTTCGATACTGTAGGTTATCCGTCCGTATTTCTGAAAGAGGAGGAATGAACTTTCTCTCGGTGGCCCCAAGACTATTCAACCCTTTGCGGGATACTTTTTTAGTTACTTCTGATGGGGTATTCAAGGCTAGAACAGGAAGCTGCTTTTCTTTAGCAAACTGTAGAACAGGTGCGTAGTTTTCCCAAGGATAGCCCCACCGTTTTTCATATTGACTCTTTTTTTGTAGAGCTGCTTCTGTTAATTTTCCCTGTAAAAAATTGTCTAGAACTGTCTGATAAGGGCGTTGAAACATTTCCATGCCAATAGCCATCCTGGGGTCTTTTTGATAGAGCTGTTGGATGATATCTAGTTGGGCTTTGTGGTCTTCTGCGCTATCGTGAGTCTCTCCCAGATAGACTACATTCGCCTGTGCTAAGTCTTGAATAACTTCCTGAGGAGATAGATCTCCAGTCTTGATTGGACTCGATATTCTTTGGGCATGTGCAGGCAATAGAAGCGTAATGGCTACTCCTAACATAAAGATACTTATACGCAATCCCATAAAACCTCTACGTTTTGAGTAGTATCTAATGTCTTGACGTAGGGTCGTTCTATCTCGTTAAAAGGTTGTTCGGCTTGCCGTTGTTGGGCTAGGAGATCAACACCAGCATCGGTGATATCTCCCCTGCGTCTCTGTAATCGTTCATGTAGAACTTCGAGGGGTGCCGTGCAATAGAAAATATGAAAGGGGAGGTGATTCACTTTGGCCTGCTCTAGGGCAGTTAACCTGAAGACTCGCTGATCATATTTTGCATCTAGAATCACAGGATATCCCTGTGTTGCTAATTTAATCCCTAAGTGTAATAGACGGCTATAGGTCTGCTCGTTCATGACTGGGGTGTACAGTTTTGCATCCCCTCTTTCATGGAGGGATATGCCCCCTAAATGCTTACGCACAGCATCCGAACGAATATGAATAGCATTCAATCTGCGCGCAAAGTAGCGGGCTACGGTGCTCTTGCCGGAACCAGAGAGTCCCGACATCAAGATCAGCTGTCCTGGATGTTTTTGGGTATACAGCCAAGCCAATTGATAATAGTGTGTGGCTTTTTGCTGAGCCTCCGCTTTTACTGCTTCGGATATTGCTGGATCGTCGAGCAGGAAAGAAGTTACTTTCGCGCGTACATAGGCTTGGCGAATGAGGTACAACGGCAAGATCTGTAGACCTTCCCAATCTCCTGTTTCTTCTATATAGGTATTTAAGAATGCATTACTAAGATCTGGACGATCTTGCGCTTCTAAGTCCATGACCACAAAGGCCACATCATGCATAACATCTACAAAACGGAAAGCCTGATTAAATTCTATGCAATCAAACAGGAGGATTTGGTCTTGCCAGAGGCAAATATTGCCGAGGTGCAAGTCTCCATGACATTCTCGAATTCGGTTATCGGCTACGCGCTGATCGAATAATGCTTGTTGCTCTTGAAAGAAACAGTCTGTATAAGTTTGGGTTTGGTCAAATTGCTCTTGGCTTTGCGGACCGCCAATGTATTTTTTGGTCTGTTCATAGTTTTGGTTCATGGCTGCTCGGATCTGGACCATACGACCAAAGTTTCGAATAGTATCATTGGTTTGGGCTAGGGCATGGAATCTGGCCACAACCCGGCCTAAGTCTTCCATCCGTTTTTCCGTCAATTCCCCTTTTTCAAACAAATGCGTAAACAGGGCATCCTGTGGGAATTGACGCATTTTTAGGGTGTACTCTAGAGGTTCCCCCACCCCATTTAGAGATAACCGATTACCCTCTTGCGTAATGGCTAAGACTTCTACATATAAATGGGACGCTCCTCGCTGATTCAGTCTCAGCTCTTCTTCGCAGAAATATTTGCGTTGTTCTAGCGTCGTAAAATCTAAAAAACCAAAATTCACAGGTTTTTTGACTTTATAGGCGTACGCTCCAGTCAAGACGACATAGGATATATGGGTCTGAATCAGTTGAATCGGTTCTGTCACCGGATGAGGATAAAACTCCGGGGTGAGCATCTCCTGAATAAGGGCCGGCAGTGCTGTCGTCATGTTCAGCGTTCATTAAAGGACTCAAATCCTCTCCAGTCTGCCTCTTTATTCATTTTCATGCGAGTCTCTGATGAACTATAGGAACCCAAGTAATACTTCGCCAAGAGGTCGGGGTGGAGGATAACATGGCTACGACTACAGTAGTTTGTCGTAGTGTTGACGTAATCTATATCTCTTCTTGTATGCAATGTGCCCCTGGGGCGCAGGAGACAAAACCTTATGTTGATTAGAGTCGGGCACGAAATTTCACTTACTTTTTTACAGCCTACGGCGACGGTTCTGATGCTCTATCTCCACCCTTCGCGTACGGCAACCGTCAGACAGCCTGAGTGCTTGCAGATAGAACCTTGGACCCCCGTGTCGGAGTACATCGATCTCTATGGAAACCACTGCGGCCGAATCCTCGCTCCATCCGGGCGCGTCGTGTTTCGCAACAATGCAATCGTCGAAGATAGCGGAGAGCCAGACCCACAGGTATGGGATGCACCACAGCACAAGGTGGAGAACCTGCCGGATGATGTCCTCCTATTTTTGCTTGCCAGCCGTTACTGTGAGGTGGACAGTGAGCTAAGAGAGATCGCCAGTACTCTGTTCAGTCAGACGCTACCCGGTTGGTCCCGCGTGGTCGAGATCTGCAACTTTGTGCACCAGCATATCCGCTTCGACTACATGCTGGCGCGCGCCAACCGAACTGCCTTGGAGACCTTTCATGAAGGCACGGGGGTATGCCGCGATTATATGCATCTAGCGATCACCTTTTGTCGCATTATGGGCATCCCGGCGCGCTACTGTACAGGTTATCTTGGCGACATTGGGGTACCGCTGGTGGAACCGATGGATTTCAGCGCATGGTTCGAGGTATTTCTCGGCGACAGATGGTATGCATTTGACGCGCGCAACAACATGCCTCGTATTGGTCGCGTGCTCATGGCGCGCGGTCGCGATGCTGCTGATGTGGCCCTGACAACCACGTTCGGTGCTAATGAACTGAATTCTTTCACCGTCTGGGCTGAGGAAGTCGAGGAGACACTACTGTTGGTTGACTCATAAAGTTGATCCATCCGAGGATTTTCTCCTCAAGAGCAATCGCCAGAACAACCATCGCGGAATGGATCGAAGTGTTTTACAATCGACAACGGATACAATCGACGATTAGATATCTTTCCGAAGTTCAATTTGAAGAATATTACTGATTCACTCCAAATCACCCGATGGCAGCTTAAGTTACCAGTCTACTTTTTGGGGGGAAGGTCAGTATGACGTATTGTGTCGGCATGTTGCTAAAGGATGGGATCGTCTTCGCGTCCGACTCTCGCACGAACGCCGGCGTGGATAACTTCGCCAAGTTCTGCAAAATGAACGTGTTTGAGAGGGCCGGCGATCGTGTACTCATTCTACTGAGCTCCGGCAACTTGGCTGGGACTCAAGCTGTGATCAGCTTGTTGAAGCAGCGCAGTGATGTCTCGGATGGCCTGCCCAATCTGTGGACTGCGCGTACCATGTTCGATGTAGTAGTCCTCGTTTCGGATGCCGTGCGTGACATCGAGCGACGAGATGCTCCCTTCCTAGAAGACGGTACGATTTCGTTCAACGCATCTTTCATCGTCGGTGGACAACTCAAAGGCGAGCCGCCGCGTCTGTTTCGCATCTACTCAGAGGGCAACTTCATTGAAGCTGGAGAGGATACGCCGTTTCTACAAACTGGCGAAGCCAAGTACGGAAAGCCGATCATAGATCGGGTCCTCGCGCCTAACACCACGCTCGCAGACGCCACCAAATGCATTCTCGTTTCATTCGATTCGACTATGCGCAGCAACTTGTCTGTGGGCATGCCTATCGATCTGGTTTGCTACGAGCGGGACAGCCTGGAGATCCGAATGCGGCGCCGTTTCAACGAGGGCGACTCTTATTTTTCGGCACTGAGCGCAGACTGGAGTGAGGGTGTTCGCAATGTGTTCCGGGAGCTACCCGATCTGGAATGGTAGGAGTGCTCCCCAATGGGATGGGCGCGCATTCACCACTTAATTTGTATGGCTGCTGCTAACGACCCCAGTCAGCGGCTGCTAATATCATATCGGGTTAAATGCACATGATCAAGCCACCTTTTTTGTAGGGAGCCAGTGATAGGAGGTCAGGCCCCGGATCAACTCCTGCTGTTGGAATAATTGCCGACAGCGTTGATAAACCACTTCCTCCATCTCATCCATAGATTCAAACGCTTGATTGACTAATGGCTCATTCGTCAATGGCCATAATCGCTCCGCTGGTTGCAACTCTGGAGAATAGGCAGGCAGGTGCAGTAAGTGAATGCCTTCCGGCACCTGCAACTTCTCCGTGGTATGCCAACCCGCTTGCTCCGAGGGTAAAATCACCCGTTTATGTGGACCGACCTGGAAATGCTCTGCAAAGTCTTTGAGGATTCGATTGAACAACTCAGTGTTGACATAGGGTAAAAGCCACCAGTAGGTCTCTCCCGTCTGCGGTTGCACAAACGCATAGAGCCACAGCCACTCTCGCTTCTGACGATGGCAATGGGAGTTTCACCTGCCTCTACCCAGACTCGCCGCATCACAGGGTGCAAGCCGATGCGGTGCTCATCTTCACACCAGATTTCGACGTCGGCGTCGGGATACTGCTGCTGTATCCGCTCCACCTCGTTGTTCAACTTTTTTTTCCAGGCTTCTTGCTTCCTCTATGCCACTTTCTTGATGCTGTGGACGGGGCACGCGCAGGCGTAACTCCATCTGTTTGAGATATTCCCATCCCTGCTGCCGACCCACGGGGGTACCCAACACCTCTGTGAGGTAGTCGGCGACTTTGCGTCCATTCCACAATCCGCCATCGGGGGCAGGTCCTCGGATGGCTTGCAGGAGGTTGGCTTGCTGAACATCATCGAGTTTGGACAAGGCCCCTGGATTGTGTCGACGTAAATCCCCTAAGGCCTCAGCACCCATGCAGTTGTAACTGCGAACCAACTCATAAATCCAGTTGCGACTATACCCGGTTACAGCAGCGAC
>Ga0208588_1000729_pt1 | contig 10274 bp, 11 predicted proteins | sample NGESurshal092012_8_FD_184483 | JGI IMG/M metagenome (GOLD analysis project Ga0208588, IMG submission 184483) | Arctic peat soil microbial communities from Barrow, Alaska - NGEE Surface sample 415-3 shallow-092012 (SPAdes) | ecosystem: Environmental > Terrestrial > Soil > Wetlands > Peat ...
CCTAGTCAGTGTGCCTTGATGATTCAACTTTTTGGCTGGGACCAATTTAAGCAGCAATTTATCAGTACCATCGACCCTCAGATGTCCTTGGCGACGCTAAGGGGTTTGGACTGGATGAGTGTCCAGCAATTGGGTCGTCTTTTGGATATGGACTGGGCTGATTGAGTGGTCTTACCAGAGGAAGCAGGAATGGGGTAGAGTTGCAGACCTGTTGAGGGTTCCTGGTTTCCTGGAGTGGTCTGCAGAAAAGGGTTTACCGTCATCCATTTACAGATCTGGAACACCGCCCTCTCTTAATATATCTGAACGAAGTGCCTGATACGAAATAGGGCGTACTATTATGGGCCTGCAACTAACTTCGGCATTCTATGGTTATTGAATCTGTTGCAGATGAAGGACGTACCTTTGAGCCCCATGCTGCATTCGTTCAACAGGCTCGTATCAGCTCTAAAGAGGAATATGACGCCCTCTATAAACGTTCGATGGACGACCCTGAAGGATTTTGGGGAGAACTCGCTGCCCAAGAACTCCATTGGTTTAAGCCTTGGGATAAGGTCCTGCAATGGGATGAGCCCAGCGTCCAATGGTTTGCAGGAGGCCAACTCAATATTTCTTACAACTGCCTGGACCGCCATTTAACAGGTCCGCGTCGCCATAAAGCAGCGTTGGTTTGGGAGGGAGAGCCTGGAGATTCGGTGACCCTCACCTATGCCCAACTGCACCATCAGGTATGTCTATTTGCCAACACGTTAAAAAAACTTGGGGTAGAAAAAGGAGACCGGGTAGCAATTTATTTGCCGATGATCCCGGAAGCGGCGGTGGCGATGTTGGCCTGTGCCCGCATCGGGGCGGTACATTCTATCGTATTCGGTGGCTTTAGCGCAGAATCGCTCAAGGGTAGACTTTTGGATGCTGGTGTCAAAGTCGTGATTACGGCGGATGGAGGGTGGCGTCGGGGCAGTATCGTTCCCCTCAAGGCCAATGTAGATAAGGCCGTTCAGGGTACGGCGGTGGAATCGGTGCTGGTGGTGCGGCGTACGGCCCAAAAAATTGATTGGCACGAAGAAAGAGACTACTGGTGGCATGAACTGCAGCAAACCGTTTCTGCGATCTGCCCTGCCGAACCGATGGACAGTGAGGATATGCTTTTTATCCTCTATACTTCCGGCACTACCGGAAAGCCGAAAGGAGTTGTCCACACCACAGGCGGTTATAACCTCTATACCCATATCACGAGTCAGTGGCTTTTTGACCTCAAGGACACGGACCTATACTGGTGTACGGCGGATGTGGGATGGATCACAGGCCATAGCTATACGGTGTATGGGCCTCTTTCGAATGGAGCAACATCCTTCATGTATGAAGGGGCTCCCAATTTTCCGGATAATGGCCGTTTTTGGCAACTGATTGAAAAATATGGCATTAATATTCTCTATACAGCTCCGACAGCGATTCGGGCCTTTATGAAATGGGGAGAGGATTGGCCCGGTCGCTATGATCTTTCTTCGCTCAGGCTCTTGGGCACGGTGGGCGAACCGATTAACCCGGAAGCTTGGATGTGGTATTCCGAAGTGATTGGGGCCGGTAAGGGACCAACACCTGCCCCGATTGTGGACACTTGGTGGATGACTGAAACGGGCGGCCACATGTTGGCGACCTTCCCCGGTGCTCATACGATGCGTCCAGGCTGCGCAGGCTTGCCTTTTCCTGGGGTGGAAGCGGATGTGGTGGACCGAGAAGGGAATCCGGTGCCGGTGGGAGAGGGCGGTTATCTGGTGATTAAGCGTCCTTGGCCTTCGATGATCCGCACGGTATATGGCAACCCAGAGCGCTATCGCCAGAACTATTGGGAACAAGTCCCTGGTGTATTTTTCAGTGGCGATGGAGCGGTGAAAGGCGAAAACGGATATTTCAAAGTGTTGGGCCGCGTCGATGATGTACTCAATGTCTCCGGTCATCGCTTGGGCACGATGGAAATCGAATCAGCCTTGGTATCACATCCGATGGTGGCGGAAGCCGCTGTCGTCGGAAAACCGGATGATATTAAAGGAGAGGCGATTTGTGCCTATGTCACCCTCAACGAGGCGGATCAGGATCAATCTCAAGAGGAACTGATTCAGGTACTCAAAAAACACGTAGTCGCTCAAATTGGAGCGATTGCCCGTCCCGATGAAATTCATTTCACGGAGCAATTACCAAAAACCCGTTCTGGCAAAATCATGCGTCGATTGTTGCGCTCGATTGCTTCGGGAGAGGAAATTGCCGGGGATATGTCTACGCTAGAAGACCGTTCTGTTCTGGATAAGTTGCGGGGAAGCTAGGAAGATAAGACTTACACGCTATCCCATAGAGGAGCCAGGCTAAGTACAAATCCGGGGAGAACATCTTCTCCCGATAGGCTTATGGGAGATTCAAAGATTTCCACATCCTGGCCTGAGCGATATATCTCCACTCGTTGATTCTTAGGGTCTATCAGCCATCCCAATCGCACCCCATTGTCGATGTATTCCTGCATCTTGCTCTGTAGGGTTTTCAGAGCATCTGTTTTAGACCGTAGCTCTACTACAAAGTCTGGGGCCAAGGGGATAAAGCTATCCTTTTGTTCTTCTGTCAGGGCATTCCAGCGCTCTAGTTGCACCCAGGATGCGTCAGGTGAACGGTCAGCTCCATTAGGAAGTTTGAACCCTGTGGAGGAATCAAAGCCCACACCTAAATCGTTGGTGTCAGCCCAGTTAGCTAATTGCTGAGACAATTTAAGGTTCCGATATCCCGATCGGCCTGTTACTGGGGCCATGATTGTGAGTTCTCCGTCAGCAGACCGCTCAAACCGCAGATCACGGTTAGCCTGACAAAGTTTGAAGAACTGCTCATCAGTGAGATCAATAGGTTGTACATCTAAAGTGATGGTGTCCATAGCTGCCATCATACAAAGAATTTTTGTCGCAAAGTTGCGACTGTTAGCGGGGAAATGTGAACATCTGCGATGAAGGGTAGACTATTCACGCGGCGTGAACGCCAACAGATTGTTTGGCTCGCACTATTAACTGAGGATTGTACGGCAGATGAAAGTCGGTGGTATTTAGATTTTGGTGTGGGAAGGCTGGCATGAGATCCCCCCTAGCCCCCCTTAAAAAGGGGGGGACAATTGTGTGAGCTTGAGGGCATAAATTTAGAAAATATAAGTTGCATCTATAGCGGATTTCACTTGGGTAAAGTACATCGCGAAGATCACCCTAAATCCTCCTTATTAAGGGGGGAAGGGGGGATCTCAACCTTTTGCTATACAAGGCAGAACTTGTAAAACAACCTCTAAGTTGCATCTATATTCCTCTAAAATAAATTACTCTTGATTCAAAAACCTGGGATAGATGTAGGAGCGATCGCTCAACAACAACTCCTGCGATCGCGCTCGCGCTAGCTAAATGGCGAGGGAGCGTTGGTAGATGACTTCTTGAAATCTGGGTCACGTTTTGTTGTGCACTTCCATGGCAATTTAGTCCTTATTGTTCTATACAATTGTGGTTTGAACTTCGATCTCTACTAGACTCCTCTAATCTTCTAATTTCTTAATTCTATTTTTCTCCGATTCTTCTAATTCTGCCAATCCTCGAATCTTGAAAATTCTGATCCTAAATTCTGGCGGAGTCTGGTAAATTTAGCTGTCCCATGCATTTCTCTCTGCCTGTAGATCTTGATTGATTTCTTCTACACTTCTGCCAACAGCGCGTTGTTTGTGGATTTCTTCAAGCAGTTGCAAAATAGATTGCTTTTCTAGGGCTGGTTTTTGTTCTGGTAGCAGGACGATCACTTCAACGGTTTGGCCCACAGAACTTGAGAGCATATCGGCAGGCAAGTTGAGTTCAATCTTGTTGCCTGGTAGAATTTTAGTCTCAATTCGTAGCGCTGATTACATTAGATCCTCTCCTGTTTGAAATTGCCCTATATTGGTCAATTATGGTGTGTGTTTTGCTGGGGTGCGCTCGCCTCTAAACACCAGCCAGATCAGGGCGCGGGCGAGCCAGGGTAGAAGGCGGGCGAGCAGCGTATAGCGCCGGGCCCAATCGTAGAACTCGTCCAGCCAGGAGCCGACCAAGAAGACCAGGTGGCCGAAGAGATAGCTCGCGAAGAGGAAGGCGGCCCAGGCTTGCGCAACGGCGAGCATGGCATAGCAATCCCCCAGCAGGACCGATCCCGCCTCGCCCATCAAGTAGATAGGTTAGCAGCGTACCCAGCAGCAGGATGGAGAAGAAATCAATCAGGCCGATGAAGAATTTCTGGGGGGCGAAGTTCATCGGGATCCACGCGATGGCCTGACCAGCGCAGCTCAGGCAAGTCTGGTGGAAGCGAGGTCGTGGAGCAGCGCCTGCTTGCCAGACCACACCATAGCGACCATACTGATCTTATCAACCCTAGGGATCCCCATGCCATGATCAGCGAAACCAGTGCCGTCGCCTTCCGCCAGAACCTCGGCGACATGCTAAACCAGGTGCAGTACCGCCACGACAGCATCCTGATCAAGAGGGACGGCAAACCCGTGGCTGCCCTGGTGGATGCCCGCCTGTTTGAGCGCATCCGCCGCCTGCAGGCCCGCTTTGACGGCCTGTGTGAGCGCATCGAGGGCGGCTATGCCGCTGTGCCTGAGGCCGAGGGACTGGCCGAGATCGACGCGGCGGTGGCGGCAACCCGCGCCGGGCGCTGACCATGCCCAGTCTGGGTGTGGTGCTCGACACCAATGTTTTGCTCTCGGGAATCGCCTACCCCGGTAGTGTCCCCGGCAAACTCATCGCCGCGTGGCGTTATGGCGCGCTGGAGGTGGTGCTCTCCGGCTACATCCTGGGCGAACTGAGACGCGTGCTGCCCAAGCTTGCGCACCGGCATGGACTCGCGGCCTACGAAATCGACGATCTGATTGATACCCTGTCGATCCTGGCGGAACTTGTGGAACCCGAGGCTGTTGTTGAGAGCGAATTGGTTGATTCCGGGGATCTACCCGTTTTGGGAACCCTGGTTGCGGCCCAGCGCATCGGACTGGCGCGGGCACTGGTTACCGGCGACAAGGCCTTGCTCGCACTGCGCGAGCGTTATCCCATCTGCACGCCGGCGGAGTTCTGGGCAGTGCACGGTGGAATGTGATCAGCCTGTGGCAGCGACCGTGAAGCAGCGTAAGAACCGGCCTCGAAGCGCTGGACGACGGCCAGGCTCGCCGGGCTCTGGGCATTCAGCCACGCCTTGCTCCACTGGAAGGTGTTGATGGCATCCTTGGCTTGCAGAAGGCCGGGGAGGAGTTGTCAGAGATTTGGGGAAGATCCTAGAGTGTAAAATGATAATGAGTAGATCTGTGAGCACCTTGGAGGATTTGCAATGAACAAACCGCAGATGCCTAAGGAGCAGGAGGCTCTCTTGGATGAAGCTGTGAAATATGCTCAACTAGCTGAATAAAAAGCGAGAGAATTTTGGGAATTGGGGGATGCTTTTGCCGAAAAGTGGGAGAAACGCTTGCGCGATGCTGAAGTGGCTGGAGTGCCGAAATCAGGTGATTGAAGCCTGACGAGAATGTTCTGCCAGCGTTTGGGCTGACCACTCAACCCACTGGGGGTCTTCGGTCAGAATATCTAGGATCACGTTGCTGTCAATCAGAATAATGGCAATTTACTCCTTATTGTTCTCTACAATTGTGTTTTGAACTGCGATCGCTACTAGACTTCTTTAATCTTCTAATTTTCTCATCCTGTCCATCCTCTAATCCTGCAAATCCTGATTTTGAATTTTCATACAGAGTCCTCCAGATTATCTCCAGGAAAAACAACATCTTCGTACAGCAAAGAAATAGGACAGTGGAAATCAACACTGGTTAAGTGAACTTCCATGTCTATCTCGTTGGCAGCAGTCTCTTCAAGAGAATAAGCAGTAAGTTCCCATTTCCCTTTCTCATTGAGCTGGTAACAATCTACACTCATTGTTACAGCATGGATGCAGCTATGTTTGTGGATATAAGAACTTTGGCCTGAAACCTAAAAATCTGCCTATAAATCGAAAGATTGTTCAATGATTATGAGTTTGATTAAAGATCTCCGTAATATCAAATTCAGTTAATTATCTGATGTAAAACCAAGGTTATACAATGGAATAATAGTTGCGGCCGCAAAAAACAAAAAAATCAATTCTCCTTATATCAAATGGCCAACTTTGGTCCCACCTCCGTCCATACTCGTTAAGAGGATTTCTCCAGCGCCCCGTTCTTCAGGAGTGCGGGCTATACTCATCACTTTCTAAGGATTGCCTAAGGGCTACTTCAGGTTGAAGGTCAATACTTCAGATAGGTTACCCATCAAATCCACTCAATTTTGGATGCTTTTTAGCCAGGGGAGAAAGAAATTATGACAACTCCAACCCAGGAAGAGCGCAGACTAGAAGAAGCTCGCACCCATAAGACTCATTGGCGGAGGTGGGGATCCTACTTGAGTGAACGGCAATGGGGGACAGTTCGTGAGGACTACAGCCCTTATGGCAGCGCCTGGGATTATTTCAGTCATGACCAAGCCCGTTCTCGTGCCTATCGTTGGGGCGAAGATGGCATCGCTGGCATTTCCGATAACCATCAACAGCTCTGCTTTGCCCTGGCCCTCTGGAATGGGGAAGACCCGATTCTCAAAGAGCGACTCTTCGGGCTAACGGGTAGCGAAGGCAATCATGGGGAAGATGTCAAAGAATATTACTTTTACCTAGACAATACCCCGACCCATTCCTATATGAAAATGCTCTATAAATATCCACATCGAGCCTTTCCTTATGCCCAGCTCGTTGAAGAGAATAAAAACAGAAATCGTCAGGCACCAGAATTTGAACTATTAGACACAGGGATTTTTGACGAGAATCGCTACTTTGACGTATTCGTTGAATATGCCAAGCATTCCGCTGAAGATGTTCTGATTCAAATCAAAGTGGTGAACCGAGGACCAGAAGTCAAGACTTTGCACCTCCTACCTACTCTTTGGTTTCGCAATACCTGGTCCTGGAATGGGGATAAAAACAAACCATCGATGCAAGCCATCCAATCCAGTAATGCCAGGAATATTATTGAAGCCTTTCACCCTACGTTAGGAAAAAGGTGGTTGTATTGTCAGGGTGAAACGGAATATCTATTCACCGAAAATGAAACTAATAATGAAAGAGTATTTGGTTATCCTAATACTTCGTCCTATGTAAAAGATGGCATTAACGATTACATCATAGAAAACAAAAAAGAAGCTGTTAATCCAGACCGGATAGGTACGAAAGCGACCGCTCACTACACACTCACGATTGGACCAGGAGAAACTCAGACGATTCGGTTGCGTCTGAGTAATGTCCCGGAACTCAAAGAACCCTTCGGCAGCGAGTTTGAAACAACTTTCGACCTTCGACAGCAAGAAGCCGATGGATTTTACCAACGGATTACGCCCTTCCCGCTGAGCGAGGATATGCGGAATGTGCAGCGGCAAGCCTTTGCTGGCATGCTCTGGAGTAAGCAGTTTTACCACTATGTCGTCGAAGATTGGCTGGAGGGAGATCCTGCGGCACCCACGCCCCCACCAGAACGCAAAAAGGGTAGAAACCGTGAATGGTTCCATCTCTATAACGAAGATATTCTCTCGATGCCTGACAAGTGGGAATATCCCTGGTTTGCGGCCTGGGATCTAGCCTTCCACAGCATCACCCTGGCTATGGTTGACCCCGATTTTGCCAAATATCAACTGGATGTCCTGACACGGGAATGGTACATGCATCCGAATGGACAGATACCCGCCTATGAGTGGGCTTTTGGCGATGTGAATCCGCCCGTTCATGCCTGGGCTACCTGGCGTGTTTATAAGATTGAGCAAAAGATGCATGGACAGGGAGACCGTCAGTTTCTAGAACGCGTATTTCAGAAGCTGATGCTCAACTTTACCTGGTGGGTGAATCGCAAGGATGCTGAGGGCAATAATGTCTTCCAGGGAGGTTTTCTGGGCTTAGACAATATTGGCGTGTTCGACCGCAGTGCGGCATTGCCTACGGGTGGACACATCGACCAGTCCGATGGCACCAGTTGGATGGGTATGTATTGCTTGAATATGTTGGCGATTGCCCTGGAACTGGCCAAAACCAACCCTGTCTATGAAGACATTGCCACCAAATTCTTTGAACATTTCCTCTATATCGCCGATGCCATGAACCACATTGGTGAAGGCGAAGCCAATTTATGGAACGAGGAAGAGGGGTTCTACTATGATGTACTGCATTTGCCGGAGCGACAGATTGAACTGAAAGTAAGGTCGATGGTCGGGCTGATTCCCCTGTTCGCTGTCGAAACCATTGAACCGGAAACCTTACGCCAACTGCCAGGGTTTAAGAAACGCACGGAATGGTTTATTCAGAATCGTCCTGACCTGACCCAGAATATTGCGTGTATGAGAACAGAGGGGATGGGGGAACGAAGATTGCTGGCGATTGTTTACCGAGACAAGCTGCGGCGCATTCTCCAAAAAATGCTGGATCAATCCGAGTTTTTGGGCCCCTACGGTATCCGGGCAATCTCTAGATTCCATGCCGAACATCCCTACGTCTTTAATGTGGACGGCGCTCAATTCCGGGTGGATTACGAGCCCGCTGAATCCACCAGTGGTTTGTTTGGGGGTAACTCTAACTGGCGTGGTCCTGTCTGGTTTCCCGTCAATTTTCTACTCATCGAGTCCCTGCAAAAGTTTCACTATTACTTGGGCGATGATTTCAAAGTTGAATGTCCTACGGGTTCAGGAAAAATGATGAATCTATGGGAAGTAGCTTCCGAATTATCGCAAAGGCTTACCCGAATTTTCTTGCACAATCCATCAGGTCAACGCCCTGTGTATGGAAGCAGTGAAAAGTTCCAAACGGACCCCCATTGGCGAGATCTTGTCCTCTTCTATGAGTACTTCCACGGGGATAATGGTACAGGCATTGGAGCCAGTCATCAAACCGGATGGACCGGATTGGTGGCCAAATTGATTCAGCAATTCGGTGAGTATGAGGGCCAACATAAAGCGCCAACACTCGTAGAGCTTTCTGCGGTTAGGTAACTCATGCTGGTTGAGCGGCCTGCCCTGGGATGGCTGAGCGGAGCCGAAGCCAGCCGAAACCAGCCCCCACATCGTGCCCGCTCAAAAACAATAGAGACAAAGGAGACCCCCAAGTGAGAACATTCCAACAAGAGAATTCCCGCCTGCGCTGGATTACGTTGAGCTCATCCGAAGTATCTGTGGATGAAGGGGATGATGTGATCCGTGGTCTAAAGCAGATGCCTAAGACTTTGCCCTGTCGCTATTTCTATGATGACCGAGGCTCGGAGTTATTTGAGCAGATTTGTGACTTGCCGGAGTACTACCCGACGCGGACTGAGCAAGCAATTTTGGAAACCTACGCCTTAGAAATTGCTCACCTAACAGGGGCCTGTGAATTGGTGGAGTTAGGGAGTGGCAGTTCGCGTAAAACGCGCTTGCTCTTGGAAGCCTATAGCCAGCTCAATCCTCACCTCCAATATTGCCCGATTGATGTCAGCGCGGGCATTCTTAAAACCACGGCGCTAGATTTGCTCCGTCAATATCCCAAATTGAGTCTCTGTGGCTTGGCAGGAACCTATGAGCAGGCCTTAGCCCAGCTTCCCCGCTTTGGCTTAGCGCGTCGCCTACTCATTTTTCTGGGAAGTACGTTGGGCAATCTGGATGAGCAGGCTTGTGACAACTTTCTCACACACATTCAACAAGCACTACAGCCGGGTGAATTCTTTCTTTTGGGCGTAGATCTGCAAAAGCCCGCAGAGATTCTTGAAGCGGCCTACAACGATGCCCAAGGGGTAACGGCAGCTTTTAACCTCAATATGCTAAGTCATCTCAATCACCGATTCCAAGGTAACTTTGACCTTGACCAGTTTGCTCATGCGGCTATCTATAACCAGATCGAACATCAGATTGAAATGCATGTGCGCAGTCTTAAAAACCAAACTATAGAGCTACAAAGTCTGGATTGTACGGTTGCGCTCCAGGCCCAGGAAACGATTCGGACGGAGATTTCTCGTAAGTTTCATCTGCCTACATTAATTTCTGTTTTGGAGAACCATGCTCTTCAATCCTTGCAGGTTTGGACAGACCCTCAATCCTGGTTCGCCTTAATGCTTTGTCAACGCCAATGTATGGATAGTGAATGTCCATGAGCCATGTGACCCAACCAGGACAACGTTCCGTCCTCAAGGCCACCAGAATCTCAGCTTACTTGAGTGA
>Ga0208588_1000730_pt1 | contig 10272 bp, 12 predicted proteins | sample NGESurshal092012_8_FD_184483 | JGI IMG/M metagenome (GOLD analysis project Ga0208588, IMG submission 184483) | Arctic peat soil microbial communities from Barrow, Alaska - NGEE Surface sample 415-3 shallow-092012 (SPAdes) | ecosystem: Environmental > Terrestrial > Soil > Wetlands > Peat ...
GGATGGGCGCGTAGGCCTGTAGTGCCGTCAGAACGGCGGCGCCGACCGCGCCAGAGCCGCCGAGGACCGTGATCCGGGCCGGCTGCAGCCGCTTGACCTCCTGGGCGGTCGCGGCCGGGACCCGGTTCGTGTCCACGAGCAGGAGCGGGACGCCGAGCGCGCCGGCCGCAGCGGAGCCAGCCAGCGCATCGGGGAAGTCACGGCCGGTCGCGACGAACAGGTCAGCCGGCTTCGGGACGAACGTCGCGGCCGAGATCATGGCCGCGGTGGTGAACCGGTCCGGTCCGGCGATCCGGTGCACCGTCCGGCCGGGCGCGGCCAGGGCGGCCAGAACCGCGTCGGACACGGCCCCGGTCCCGCCGAGCACCTCGACCGTGGTCGGAGCCAGCCGGTCGAGAGCGGTCGAAGTGGCGGCCGGGACGGCGTCCGGCTGGACGAGCAGCACGGGGGCGTGGCGGGCGGCCGCGGCGGCCCCGCCGGCGAGCGCGTCCGGGAAGCCGGCCCCGGACGCGACGAACACCACCGAGGCCCCGGAGGGGAACGCCGCCGTCGAGGCCAGGGCCGCCGTCTCGTACCGGCTGGCCCCCCCGATGCGGTCCACCGCGGTGAGTGGCTGGTTGAGCTGCAACGACAACACCGGATGCAAGGACACCCCGTTCGGTGCGGCCTGCGGGTCACCGGCCGCATCGAAGTAGCCGACCCCGCTCACCAGCACCGGCACGTTCGCGGCTGTGACGGTGGAGGTGCCCGAGTAGGACGCCGAGAACGCCGTGCGGACGGCGGTGATGGCCGCGGCGAACGGGCTGCCCGCGGCGACACAAGCCGGGTCGGGGATGTCAGCGACGAGCGGCGCTCCGGTGGCGTCACGCAGGTACAGCCGCAGGTCCCCGCCGCTGTCGAGCTGGTAGCCGACCATCGTGGCGCTGACCTCGTACCCGGTGCTCTCGGTGGGGGCGACCCGGGTCGCGGGCAGCGGCAGCGCCGGCGTGGGCACTGCGCCCAGGGCCGCGGCCGTCGTCCGGACCGGCGTGGTGACCACGCTCGACGCGCCCGCGTCCGCACCGGTCTGCACCGCGAGCCGCGTGGGGCTGCAGGTCGCCGCTCCGGCCGAGCCGGCCAGGGCAACGGCCAGCAGCCCGCCGACGAGTGCGACCACCGCCAGCAGCCCGGCCGCGCATCGCCCTCGCACCATGTGTTCTCCTCAGCCGCCGACCTGCCCGATGGTAGCCAGCCGGACCGGGGACAATCGGCCCGGTGGTGCCGTCGGCCAGCCGGACGAGACGAGCCGTACGTCAGGACTGGCGCAGGCGAGTTACGCGTGCTGGGTTCCGCGGTCGTCGAAGGACATCGCGCGTTGCAACGCCGCAGCCCGCAACGGCTCCGGGATCTCGACCGGTCCACCGAGGCTGCCCGCGTTCGCCCCCGCCTGAGCGGCCTCCTCGATGACGCCACCGACCAGGATCGCGAGCTCAGGAGAGCGATGGAACACCAGCACACCGTGGTTGGCCAACAGCACGGCGGGCACCCCTGGCAGCACGGCGGCTCGGATGTTCGCGACCGCTTCGTCGGAGCCGCGCGGCCCGTACCCGGCCACCGGCACCCCGTGCGGCAGGCCGAACATCGCCAGCGCCTCGTTCCAGCACCCGATGGGCCGGTGCGCGACCGCATAGGCGGTGGCATACGGCGAGTGGGTGTGCAGCACGCACCCAACCTCGGCACTGTCGGCGTACATCGCGGTGTGCATCGCGACCACCGCCCCCTGGATCGGGGGCAGGTCGCCCTCCAACAGCGTTCCGTCCAGGCCCACGCGCACCACGGCCGAGCGGGGATGGTCGCGCAGCGAGGGCGCGGCGGTGAAGTACATCTCCGCCGCGCCCGGGACCCGGATGCTGACGTTGCCGTGACCGTTCGCCGAGATCCCACCGCTGGCAACCACTCGCTGGGCGACCTCGACCACCTGGTCGACCAAGTCCATGTCCATGACGCCCCACCGTTCCGTCCCGGCGCCCACACTGATGTCGCGCGCGCGACATCAGTGTGGGGGACCCGCGAGCTTCCCAGCGACGAAACCCAACGGCACGGTTGTCCCGGGGCAACCGCGGCCGCAGGCGAAGGACGAGCGGTGGCGCCCACCGTCCTCCGCGATTCGTCGACCGGCACCACCTGGGTGTGTCACCCTCACGGCATGCGGGGATGGCCCGCAATTTCTGATGGGGGTTCTGGCATGTGGGCTCAACTGATCAAGATGCACGTCAAGCCAAGCCTCGAGCAGGATGTGCCTCGCCTGTTCGAGCAGTTGCAGGCCATCGAGCCACCGGACTCGGGCCTGTTGCGAACCATGCTCATGCAGGACCAGAAGGACCCGGCTCGGGCCTACGTCCTGGTCGTCTTCGAGAGCGAGGAAAAGGCCCGAGCCCGCGAGCAGGACCCGCGGCGTCAGGAGGGTCTGCAGTCAGTGCAGGCGACGATGGCGGAGCTGTTCGACGGACCGCCGGAGTTCACTGACCTGACGGTCATCCACGACGTGTCGCCCTCGTGACGCCGATGGAGCCCGTAGCCCCTTCGCACTTCTAGCCGGACGGCGGCCCGGCGAGCAGCGCCTGCGCGGCGGTATAGGTGCCCATCACCCAGCCGTCGTGCCCGGGCAGGTGCACGTCACCGAACCGGTCCAACGCGATCAGCGCATCCGAAGCGAGGAACAGCGCCCCGCCCGCGGCGGTCGCGGGGTCGCCCGAGTCTGCCGCGGCCAGCGCCATCGCGGTGAGGACGGCGCTGTAGACCAGGACCGGGATTCGGTCCGACCCGCTGCGCCGCCACAGGTACGCGTTGAGGCCGGCCAAGGTGACGAGGTAGGGAACGGCGACCACGGGGCGCCGCCGCACGAGGCCGCCACCGGGGCGCGACCGCAGGGCGTCGATCCAGGCCACCTGCGCGCCCAGGAAGCTGCCCAGCCCGGCGGTGAAGGCGGCCTTGCCGTTACCCATGAGTGCGACGTCCCCGGCCCAGGACAGCGCGAGCGCCCGCTGGCTGCGCCGGTCGGCGCCGACCATCAGCACGGGCATGAGCAGCGGCTTGGTCGCCCAGCGCGGGCGGTTCAGTACCGCGGCCGCCAGCACGGTGTCGGTGACCGCCAGCGCGTAGTAGACCGACCTCGCCCTCATCTCACCCCTGCCTCGCCTCAGCTCGCATGGTTCGGGGGGTCAGGGGGTGGGGAGCAGCCGGAGGGTGGCCTCGGCCGCGGCCAGCACCCGGACCCGGTCCGTGTACAGCGGGTGGTACTCCCCGGCCAGCCACTCGACGATGTTGTCGGCGTAGTGCGGGCTGGTCGGCTGCCCGGACTGCCCGGGCAGCAGCTGGCCGAGGCTACGGCTGAGGTCACCCAGGTCAGCGATGAACCGGAACGGCGGGCCGATCATCGGCAGCTCGGTGTTCTCCGGGTCATGGCTGGCGACCTGGCTGTTCCAGATCGTGTCGGCGTCGCCGCCCATCGGGTACGGCCCGCGGTTGAGCAGCCGGTCCAGCGGCCGCTGCGCGCCCAACGGGTGGCGCAGGGTCAGTGTGTGCATCCGGCCCCACGCCCAGAAGTCCACGTCCGGGCCGAGCTTCTCGGTCAGCCGGTCCACCGTCTCGCGCAGCGCGACGAGCAGCTGGTCGTCGCGGCGCTCGCCGCCGCCGAGGTCGAACCAGTGCGAGTCCGGCTGGTCGAGGACCGACTCGAGCCACTCGTGGCAGCGCTCCCCCATCAGGCTCTGCTCGGCCAGCACCGGGGTGAGCCCCTTGCCCAGGTAGTGCGCGGTCAGCGGTCCCAGCCGCGGAGTGAGCAGCCGGCAGGCGAGGGTGTTGACCAGGACCTCGTAGACCGTCGCCTCCGGCGACTCGGTGCCGAGCGTGCCGTCCCACCGGCGCATGCGGTCGAGGACGGCGCTCAGCCGGGGGTCGTCCGTCTCCAACCGGCTCAGGACGGCGGTGAACCGGCGGGCCGGCAGCGAGACCCGGTCCAGGTGCATCCGCTGGATCGTGGCGATGTCCACGACCCCGGCCTCGGCGATCAGCTGGTGGATGCGATCGGCCCGGTTGCCCGACACGAAGTCGTTGCCCAGCCAGTACGGGTAGCCCTCGTCGACGACCCGGTTGTTCGCGGTGACGATGTACCCGGTCTCCGGGTCCGCCAGGTGCGGCAGGTCCTCGTAGGGCACCGTGCCGGTCCACTCGTACTCACCGGTCCAGCCGGGCACCGGCAGCCGGCCGTCCCCCTTGGCCCGCACCGGCACGCGACCGGCGTAGGTGTAGCCGATCGAGCCGTGGACGTCGGCGTAGACGACGTTCTGCACCGGGGTGTGCCAGTCGCGCAGCCGCTCCCTCATGTCCGAACAGCTGGTCGCCTTGGTGATCGAGAACAGCACCTCGAGCATCGCGTTCGGCTCCAGGGCCGTCCACCGCAGGGCCAGCGGCTGCTCACCGGCCAGGTCGGACAGCAGGTTGATCACCGGCCCGTGCCGGGTGACCACCACCTCCTCCACGACCGGGTCGCCACCCTTGACCGCGATGGACTCCCGCCGCACCTCCGCCGGCGCCCAGCCGTCCTCGACCTCGTACTCGACGCGTCCGTCGTCGGTGCGCCGCAGTCGCTCGAGGTAGAGGTCCTGGACGTCGGCGAACCCGTTTGTGTACCCCCACGCGACCTGGCCGTTGTGTCCCGAGACCACGGCCGGCAGCCCCGGGAAGCTCACGCCGGTGACCTCGAACCCGGGCGCGGAGAGATGGTTCTCGTACCAGATGGCCGGGACGGTCAGGCCCAGGTGCATGTCGTTGGCGAACAACGGTCTCCCAGTGTTGGTCAGCCGGCCGCTGACCGCCCAGTTGTTGCTGCCGATGCCGTCGACGGCCGACGGTCCGGCCAGCTCCTGCGCGGCGTGGCTGCGGCGCACCGCGGTGCCGCCGATGCACGAGTAGTCGACGCCCTCGGGGACGATGAACGGCCGTCCCGCCGCGTACGGGGGCTCCAGCTCCGCGGCCAGCTCGGGGCCGAGCCGCTCGACGAGCTGGGCCCGCAGGATCTCGGCCTCCCAGTTCACCGACAGCGACCAGGCCATCATCTTGACCCAGGAGAAGGAGTCCACCGCCGTCCACGGCTCCGGGCGGAACCGCAGCAGGGTGAACTCCACCGGCAGCCGGCCCTCCCCGATCCGGGCGTTGACCCCCTCGGCGTACGCCTCGACCAGCGCCAGCTGCTCCGCCCCGACGAGGGCGGGCTCCTGCTCGGCCACGTGCCGCATGCTCAGGGTCCGCATCCACCGGTCCAGGGGGACGGCCACCTCGCCGAGAACCTCGGCCAGCCGGCCCGCGACCAGCCGACGGTTGAAGTCGAGCTGCCACAGCCGGTCCTGCGCGTGCACGTAGCCCTGCGCGAGGAACAGGTCGTGCAGGTCGCCGGCGTAGATGTGCGGGATGCCCCAGCGGTCCCGCACCACCTCGACCGGCGCGTGCAGCGCGGCGATCCGCAGCTCCCCCGAGGTCTTGGGCAGCGGACGGCGCAGCAGGGCGGCGTAGCCGCCGGCCGCCGCGAGGCCTCCCGCGGCCGCCGCCGCGAGCGCAGCCAGTACCGCCTGTCCCGGTCGCGATGGCGCCATCCCGGCCCACCCCCTTCGTCTCGATCATCCTGCCTCGTCTCGGCCGCGCGCACAGCGGGCCGGACGTTCTGCCCTGGGCACCGGCCGCCCCACCGACGGAGCCTGGGTGCGTCGTCGTGCGAACCTGTGCGGAGGAGGTCTCTTGGCCGCGTCCACCCGAGCCGTCCAGCGTCCCCATCGTCTGCTCACCGCGCCCGGGGTGGCACCGCCGCCCGGCGCCGCCTGCTGGCTGACCGCGGGTGCGCTGACCGTCTCGGCGGTGGTCGGCGCCGCCACGTTCTTCGTCCCGTCGGTGCTGCGCGGCCCCGCGGCCATGAACGGTTCGGCCCGCGGCACCGCGCTCGTGGTGCTGGTGCTCGGCGTGCCGCTGACCGCCGTGGCGCTCGCCTGGGCCAGGCGGGGGTCCGCCGGCGCTGTGCTCGGCTGGCTCGGCGGCCCGGGCTACCTGCTCGACAACGCGCTGATGTTCGTGTCCGCGACCCCCATGAACAACCTCTTCTTGGGGTACGTCGCGATGCTGTCGCTGGCCTGTGGTCGGTCGTCGCCGTCCTGGTGAACACCGACGTACCCGGTCTGAGCCAGCGGTTCACCGACCGGCTGCCCGTGCGAGGGCTGGCCGGCTACGCCTGGGTCATCGTCACGCTGAACGCGCTGGCCTGGCTCGGCCCGATCACCCGGGCGCTGACGGACGGCGACCCGGCCGCGATGCTCGACGGCACCGGCCTGATCAGCAACCCCGTGTACCTCCAGGACCTCGCGGTGTGGCTGCCGCTCATGGCGGTCGCCGCCCGGTGGTTGTGGCAGCGCCGGCCGTGGGGCCACCTCGTCGTCCCCTCAGTGCTGGTCATGTGGGTCCTCGAGAGCGTGGGCATTTGCCACCGACCAGTGGTTCGGCCATCGGGCAGACCCGTCGGCCACGGTGGTCTCGGCCGCACTCGTCCCCGCGTTCGCCGTCCTCGCGGTGGTCGGGCTGGTCCCGCTGATCTTCTTCTTCCGCAACCTGCGTCGGACCGGCCGCCCGGAGGGCTGACCGTGTCCGCCCATGTCGTCGCTGTCGTTGGCGTGCCGCGCTGGGTGCCGTGCTCGCTGGGCAGATCCTCGGGCGGCAGTCCGGGTCCACCACGGCGGAGCGGGCCTGCTCGCTGCCCGGGACGACTTGGTGGAGCGCCCGTCGCTGGTGACCAACCATGCGATCACCATCGACGCGCCCGCCGCGCAGGTGTGGCCCTGGCTGACCCAGGTCGGCTGGCACCGGGGCGGCTGGTACACCCCACGCTGGGTGGACCGGCTGCTGTTCCCGGGCACCTGGGCCAGCGCCAACCGCCTCGACCCGGCGCTGGTCCGCGACCTGCAGGTCGGCGACACGGTCCCGGACGGCGCCCCGGGGACGGCGTGGTTCGTCGTCGAGAAGGTCGACCCGCCGCGCGCGCTGGTCCTGCACTCCCGCACCCACCTGCCCCCTGGCTGGCGGGACCGGTTCGGGGCCGCACTGGACTGGGTCTGGACGTTCGACCTGCGGGAGGACGCCGGGCGCACCCGGCCGCTGGTCCGCAACCGGGGCTGGGTCCGCCCGTGGTGGGTGAACGACGGCTACCCGGCGCTGATCGTGCCGGCCGACCACGTCATGGCGACCGGGATGCTCCGCGGGCTCAGGCAACGGGTGGAGGCAACGACGTGAATGGCAGGCCAGGACGGGGCGGACGACGGCGGACCGGGCTGGCCGGGTTGGCCGGGCTGGTCGCCCTGTCCGGGTACGCGGGGGCACTCGGGCTGGCCTTGGGGTTCCTCGACCTCAGGGCCCAGGTCACCGCCCGGCTGCCGTTCGCGAGCCCGGTACTGGGCGGCTTCGTGCTCACCGTCATCGTCGCCGTCCCGTCGACCGTGCTGGCCTGGTAGGCCTGGCGCGGCGACCCGCGGACCGACCGGGCGGCAGTGGTCACCGGCGTGCTGGTCATCGGCTGGATCGTCGTGGAGCTGGCCGTCATCAAAAGCTCAACTTCTTCCAGCCGACGTAGGTCGCGGTCGGTGCGGCCCTGATCTGGATGGGCCGCCGGGCGCTGCACCGGACCGCCTCTGCTAGCGTCTGACCTCTTGCCGACATGGTGTCGGCATGGGAGGTCACCGTGTTCCTGGCGTTGCGCGAGCTGAAGTTCGCTCGTGGTCGGTTCCTGCTCATGGGCTCGGTGGTCGCGCTGATCGCCGTCTTGTCGGTGCTGCTCAGCGGGATGTCCAGCGGGCTGGTGCGGGACGGCATCTCCGGGCTGCGCGCCCTGCCCGCGACGCACTTCGCGTTCGAGTCCGGGGTCACCGGTGACCTGTTCTCCCGGTCGGTCGTCCAGCGTCCGACCTGGCAGGGCTGGGCGAAGGTCTCCGGAGTGAAGGCCTCCACGCCCTATGGCAATCTGCTGGCGCACGCGACCTCGCAGCGCGGCGACGAGGTGGACCTCGCGCTGTTCGGGGTCGAGCCGGGCTCGTTCCTGGCGCCGCAGCCCAAGGAGGGCAGCGCGCTGAGCGCCGGCTCGAACGGCGTCCTGATCTCGCAGAAGCTGCTGGACGCCGGGATCCGGGTCGGTGACACGCTGACGGTGGACCGGGTGGGCACCAAGCTCCAGGTCGTCGGCACCGTGGGCGAGGCCTCGTTCGGGCACGTAGGAGTGGTGTTGGCACCGCTGACGGTCTGGCAGGAGGTGCACTACGGGCTGCCGGGGACAGTGCCGGCCACGGCCTACGACCAGGCCACCGCGGTCGCGCTGCAGCTGGCCCCGGGTACCGACACCGCGGCCGCGGCCGCGGACCAGCAGCTCGGGACCCACACGATCACGGTTGTGACGTCCTACGCGGCCTCCCCCGGCTACACCGCCGAGACCGCCACCATGACGTTGATCCGGCTGTTCCTGTACCTGATCTCGGCGCTCGTCGTGGGCGCCTTCTTCACCGTCTGGACGGTGCAGCGCCGGCACGAGATCGCGTTGGTGAAGGCGCTCGGCGGCTCCAGCCGCTACCTGCTGCGGGACGCCGCCGCACAGGTCCTCGCCGTCCTGGTCGGGGCCACTGTGGTCGGCGCGCTCGTGGGGGTGGGCCTCGGCGCGCTGATCGGCAGCGGGGTGCCGTTCTCGCTGGAGGCGGGGTCGGTGCTGGCCAGCTGCCTGCTGCTCGTGGTGCTCGGTCTGGTGGGCGCGCTTGGCGCCGTCCGCCGGGTCACCGCCGTCGACCCGCTGATCGCCCTGGGAGGCAACCGATGACCGCCGGCCTGCAGCTGCGCGGGGTCACCCTGCGCCTGGGCGACGGGGACACCTCGGTCACGGCCTTGGACGACATCTCGATGCACGTGGCCGCCGGCGAACTGGTCGCCGTGGTCGGGCCGTCCGGGTCGGGAAAGTCCAGCCTGCTCGCCGTGGCCGGCGCCCTCATCCAGCCGACCGCGGGCACCGTCGTCGTGGGCACCCACGAACTGGGCTCCCTCTCAGACCGCGACCGCACCCGGCTTCGCCGGGAGCGCATCGGCTACGTGTTCCAGACGGCCAACCTGCTGCCGTCGCTGACCGCTCGCGAACAGCTGCTGCTGGTCCGCCACCTGGACGGCCGGATCACCCCGGCCGACCGCGAGCGCGCCGATCAGCTGCTCGCGTCGGTGGGCATGAGCCACCGGGCTGACCGCAGGCCGCACCAGCTCTCCGGCGGCGAACGGCAGCGGGTCGGCATCGCCCGCGCCCTGATGACCTCCCCCGACGTCCTGCTCGTCGACGAGCCGACGTCCGCGCTCGACCACGAGCGGGCGCACGAGGTGGTCCAGCTGCTCGCCGACGAGACCCACGAGGTGGGCACCGCCGCGGTCATGGTCACCCACGACCCGGCGATCCTCGGGCACGCCGACCGCGTGCTGCACATGTCCGACGGCAGACTGGGCGCGTGAGCCCCCGCATCAGCGCACCGACGGTCGCGGAGCACCGCGTCCGGCAGCACGCCGCGCTGATGACGGCCGCCAGAGCGCTGCTGCTCGAGCAGGGGGCCGCCGCGGTCACCCCGAGAGCGGTGGGCGCCGCAGCCGGGCTGGCCCGGTCCAGCGTCTACGAGTACTTCCCGACCGCCGGCGACCTGCTCGCCGAGCTGGCCGTGGACGCGTTCGCCCGCTGGACGGCGACGGTGCGCACCGCGGTGGAGGCCGAGGACGCCGGTTGGCCACGCGTCGACGCCTACCTGCGGACCAGCCTGCGGCTCGTGGCCGACGGCGAGCACAAGATGGCCGGCGCGCTGGCCGGCGCCCAGCTGCCGGCGTCCTGCCGGACCGAGCTGGTTCGGCTGCACGGCGAGCTGGCCGCCCCGCTGGGGGCCGCCTTCGACGAGCTGGCGGTGCCCGACGCCGAGCTGGGCGTGGCGCTTGTGCAGGGGCTGCTCGACGCCGCGACGCGCGAGGTCGAGGCCGGGGCCGACGTCACGATGGTCAGCGAGGCGACCGTGCGCCTGGTCCGCCACGGCCTCCGCCCCAACCCGTCCGGATGAAGGGTCCATGCTGTGCGGGTGGCCGCAGTCTGGGGACCCCCGGCAGCATCGGCATCGGGATCGGCTTCGCCATCCCGATCGCCACCGCGCACTCGATCGCTTGGACCCTCGTCGCGAACGCCTCGACTACCGGCTGAGGGGG
>Ga0208588_1000732_pt1 | contig 10259 bp, 8 predicted proteins | sample NGESurshal092012_8_FD_184483 | JGI IMG/M metagenome (GOLD analysis project Ga0208588, IMG submission 184483) | Arctic peat soil microbial communities from Barrow, Alaska - NGEE Surface sample 415-3 shallow-092012 (SPAdes) | ecosystem: Environmental > Terrestrial > Soil > Wetlands > Peat ...
CTCGCCGTCGGCAAATTCGTTGACGGCGAGATCGTCCGCTCCGGCGAGTTGAAGGTCATCGACGATTTCTTCCACGAACGCCACCGTTCGACCCATGCGCCCACAACGGCCTTTCTCACCCGCGGGCGGTGACCGTGTCGTCATGGTCACCGCCCAGCCTCATCGTGCCATCGTGCAAGTGTGATCGCGATACCCACACCAATGGGGTAAAAGCCTTCACCCTGGACCGCACCAGAAGCACCACTCGGAGCCCTTACGGAACTCTGTGCAGCACATCATGCTGAACAGGCAATACCGAACCGGGATCGATGCCGAAATGTCGTTGCCGCGGAGGACAAGAGCACGGCCGAATTCGCGCGCGGCACGGTGAAGGTGAATGGGACGTCCTGCGAGCCTGTCGACCTACATGTCGTGGCCGACGGCGGTCACAAATTCCTCCGCAGCCGCCCCTCCGAGGCGGCGGACGTCGTGCTCCAGACGGCCAGCCTTTGCATTTTCGACATCTGCCGTGCCCACCAACCTGAGAGGACCTGGAAATGCTGCACTCAGCCCTGGCAACACAACTCGACCTGCGATCCGGTGGACTTCCCGTTCTGCGCGTCGACGGCATCCGCGATGCGCAGCGCTGGGCCGCGGATAACCGGGACGCGATTCGCGCCACGGTCACCGAACAGGGATCCGTCATTATCCGTGGCCTCGGGCTGCGCGACGCAGCGGCGGCCGGTGCCGCTTTTCGGCAGTTGGCTCCCGCGGGCTTGATGATCGAAAGGGAGGCCTTCGCGTCCCGGCAGACTTACTCGGACGGCGTGTACTCGTCGTCGAAATGGCCGCCGAACCAGCCGATGTGCATGCATCACGAGTTGAGCTACCTGCTCCAACCGCCGAGCCTGATGATGTTCGCCTGCCTCAGCGCCCCCACCACCGGCGGAGCAACCGCGGTGGCCGACTCGACGGCCGTGCTCGACGCGCTACCAACCCGGCTGGTCGAGCGATTCGAACAGCAGGGCTGGCTGCTCACCCGCAGCTACAACGACGAGCTCGGGGCGTCATTCGCCGATGCGTTCGGCACCGACGACCGCGGTACCGTTGAGACCTACTGCCGCGCAAACAGTATCGATTTCGAGTGGCAACGTGATGGTGGACTGCGCACCTGGCAGCGCCGCCGCGCCATTGTCCGGCATCCGATCACCGGCCGACCCTGCTGGTTCAACCAAATCGGATTCCTCAACGAATGGACGATGGCCCCCGAGGTGCACGAGTACCTGGTCGATGTCTACGGCGCCGATGGACTGCCCTTCAACACCCGGTTCGGCAACGGCGACCCGATCGATGAGGACGTCGTGCAATTGCTGAACGACGCCTACGAGGCGAACACCGTGCGCGAGCCGTGGCAGGCCGGTGACCTGCTGGTCGTCGACAACGTGCGCACCGCACACAGCAGAGAGCCTTTCACCGGACCACGTGACGTGGTCGTTGGGATGAGCGCCCGATGACCACCGTCCGATCGTTGCCCGCCGCGACCGCCGTGACGGAATCCCTTTCCGTGCCGCAGTTTTCCGTCATTTCAGGGGCCCAGGTTCAAGCGGCTCTGCGGGGTAGGGAAACGCAGGTCATGGAACTCGTCGAGACTATTTACCGGCTGCACGGCGACGGTGAATCGGTGAACCCGCCGTCATATTTTCTACGCTTCCCCGACCGCCCGTCGTCACGCATCATTGCGCTGCCCGCTTCGATCGGCGGGCAGGTGCGGGTGGACGGCCTGAAGTGGATCTCCAGCTTCCCGGGGAATGTGGCGGCCGGGGTGCCCAGGGCCTCCGCGGTGTTGATCCTCAACGACCACGACACCGGCTACCCGTTCGCCTGCCTGGAAAGCTCGATCGTCAGCGCGACCCGGACGGCCGCCTCGGCAGCACTGGCAGCTGATCGGCTCAGCCGCGGCCGGCCGCGGCCGAGAAGGGTGGGGTTTCTCGGGGTGGGCCTTATCGCCCGGTACATCCACACCTTCCTGAACGGTACCGGTTGGTCGTTCGACGAAATCGGAGTGCACGATCTTTCCGCCGACAGCGCGGCGGGCTTTCGCGGTTACCTGGAACAGTCCGGCGGCGGCGGCGACATCACCGTGTACGACACTGCCGAGGAGCTGATCCGCTCCAGCGATCTGGTCGTTCTCGCCACCGTCGCAGCCGAGCCCCATGTCACCGACCCGTCGTGGTTCGATCACCATCCAGTGGTCCTGCACGTGTCCCTGCGCGACCTCGCACCGGAGATCCTGCTCACCGCAACCAACATCGTCGACGACGTCGAACACTGCCAGAAAGCCAATACGTCGACGCACCTGGCCGAACAGAACACCGGAAGCCGGGACTTCCTGGACGGAACGCTGAACGACGTGATCGCCGGGCGAGTGACCGTGCCCGCAGATCGGACGGTGGTGTTCTCGCCCTTCGGTCTGGGGGTGCTCGACCTCGCGGTCGGCAAATTCGTTTACGACGAGATCGTCCGCTCCGGCGAGTTGAAGGTCATCGACGATTTCTTCCACGAACGCCACCGGTACCGGCCGGCAGCATCTTCCCATGACCGTGCCGAGCGGGGGCACCGCCGGCAACGGTCAGCCGCGCGGCGGGTGCGTGGGCGTTCAACCGGTCTTCGACCCATGCGGTGAGTACGCCGTTTTCCCCTTCGGGCGGTGACCGTGTCGTCGCGGTCACCGCCCGGCATCAGCGCCCTTTCGCGATCGCCACGCCCTCACCAATGGGGTAAAAGTCTTCACCCTCGACCGGACGACAAGCACCTCTTGGATCCCTTCTTCCACATGGCTCCGCACATCATGCTGAACATGTAATACCGAACCGTAGTCGAAGCCGAAATCGCGTTCCAGATGGAGATTGCGGTGTGAGTGCGGGGCAGCTCCCCATCGAGGTCGAAGCGCCGCTTCTGCTCCGGCGAACTGCCGTCAACAACAACACATCCCACGAATGCGCCGGTACGGATGACCGCCCGGGTGCCAGCCACAGAACTAGGAGGCCATCGTGCCAGTCGTATCCGCTCCCCACGGCTACAACGAGGACCAGCTCTACGTGGACCTGCGGCAGGCCTTCGGGCACCCGCTGTTCCTCAAGTGTGAAGGCTTCAACTTCGCCGGCTCGATCAAGATCAAGGCCGCAACCGAGATGGTGGAGGCCGCCGAACGGGACGGGACCCTGAGGCCGGATTCCGTCCTGGTCGAGTCTTCGTCCGGAAACCTGGGCGTGGCCCTGAGCATGATCGCGGCCAGCAAGGGCTACCGCTTCCTGTGCGTGACGGACCGCCGCTGCAACCTCACGACCAGGCTGATGATGGAAGCTTTGGGCAGCCGGGTCCACATCATCGACCAACCGGATCCCGTCAGCGGCTTCGTCGGCGCCCGAATCAACTACGTCCGCGCAGCGTGCGCGGCCGACAACCGCTACGTCTGGCTCAACCAGTACTCGAACCCGAGCAACTGGATCGCCCATTACCGCAGGACCGCCCCGGCGATCGCACGCCAGTTCCCCCAACTGGACGTCCTTTTCGTCGGGGCAGGGACGACCGGGACCCTGATGGGCTGCGCGCGGTACTTCCGCAGGTGGCACAAACCGGTGCGGATCATCGCGGTGGACACCGTCGGCTCGGTGACGTTCGGAACGGCGCCGGGGCCCCGGATGATTCCCGGGCTGGGCATGAGCACCCGCCCGCCCCTGCTCGACCAGTCCTACGTGGATGAGGTGGTCCACGTCGAGGAAGCGGACACCATTCGTGCCTGCCATCGAATGGCCAGAAGCGGATTCCTGTTCGGTGGCTCCACCGGCACGGTCGTCAGCGGCGCGACACGTTGGCTGGCGCAGCACGACACCCGGCAGCTCACCGCCGTGGCCATCGCCCCGGACCTCGGTGAGCGCTATCTCGACACCATCTACCAGACCAATTGGCTCGTGGACATCTACGGCGAGGACGTCCTGACCTCCGACGAGCTGGTCACCGATTCCCCGGCTGCCTGAGCCGAATAGTGGTCGCGCACACGGGGTCACCTCCGCCCATTCACCCGGGATGGGGATCCTGGCCGTCCGACGTCTCCGGGTCGCCGCGCTGCGAGGTGTACGTCGCACACCGGCGGTACCTGCAGGACAGGCACAGGACGCTTTTGGACGGCCTCGAAACGAGGCGACGCAGTCGGTACCGATTCGACGCCGACCGTGACCGCTTCACCTTGGCCACGGTCCTGCTGCGCGCCGTCACCGGCCGGGCGACCGGCGTCAACGCATCGGCCGTCGTGGTCGACCGGACCTGCGCTACCTGCGGCGATCCGCACGGCCGTCCTCGCCTGCCCGGAACCCACCTCGAAGCGTCGATCTCACACAGCGGTGATGTCGTCGCCGTCGCCGTCACGCAGGCCGGACCGGTTGGCGTGGACATCGAGCAGGTCGGAGCCGCCGACCACGCCGACCTGGTGTCGACCGTGTGCACCGGATCCGAGCAGCGGCACGTCGGCACCGCGACCGATTTCTACGCCTACTGGACACGGAAGGAGGCCGTGCTCAAGGCGACGGGTGAGGGCTTGGCACGAAGTATGACCAGCATCGAGGTCACGCCGCCGGGCGCTCGTCCCTCCCTCGGTTCGATGGACCGCAGCACGGATGTCGCTTGCCGGATGTCCGACATTCACCTCGACGGCTACGCGGGAGCCGTTGCCGTTATGACCACGACTCACGTGTCCTTCGGCGTGTACGACGCCGCCGGGATACTGATGGCCCACTCAACTCCGCTCGACCGTGAACCCGTCCTCGTCGTGCCGACCGGGCCCGTTCTCCCAGCGATCGCCCGGCAGCGCTGACACACCGTCGGGTTTGTCCGCGGCGACGGTCGCGGTGGCGTGCACGTTGCCCACTACCCACCGGTGTTCAGGATGGTCAGCGTTCCGGCGTTGAGGTTGGTGACATATGCCTTTCGGCCGTTCGGGAGCATCCCGATGCTGGTCGGGGAGTCGGTCGGGATGTTCGCGGTGACAGTCCTGCTCTCGGTATCGATGACCGAAACCGTGCCCGCGTCCACATTCGCGGTGTACACATACCGCCCGTCCGGCGAGTAGGTGAGGTCCTGGGGATTCTTGCCGACCGGCACGATGCCCAATACCCCATGGGTCTGCGTATCGATGAAGTAGACGTCATTGCTGTCGAAACAGACAACAGCCACCTGTTTACCGTCAGGCGAGACGGCAATGCTGTGCGGACTGATCCCGACGTCGATCGTATCGATCACCGTGTTGGACGCGGTTTCCATGACCGAGACCAGGTTCGAGTCGTGATTGGCGATGTACGCGAATGTGCCATCAGCGTCAAAGGTCACCCAATGTGGGTTCGGGGCGACGGGAACGCTCTGCACCACCTTGTTCGCGGCGATGTCGATGATGTCGATCACCGCCGCGTCATGGCTGGGGACGTATACGAATTTCTGATCCGGCGACACTGCCAGTGCATAGGGTTTCTTATTGACCGGAATAGTTTCCACCAATTTAGTGGTACGAGTGTCCAACACGGCGACGGCGTTGATGGTCAGGTCGGCGTTGTAGACGCTGACGTACGCACGGCTGCCATCCGGTGCAAAGGCGATGAACTGCGGGGGCCCCGCCGGTATCGGTACATCTGCGACGACCTTGTTGATCGAGGTGTCCAGGACTGTGACGACGCCAGCCGCTCGACGGGCAATATAGGCAAGACGTCCATCCGGCGAGATGGCGACGAATCCGGGTGTCCCTCCGACGGCCACGGGATTCCCGTCGACGGTGGGAATTGCCAGCGACGGAGCGGGAACGACGGACGGAACCGGAGAGGCAGGTTGGAACGACGTCGTGGCCGGCGGTGGCGGGGCAACTTGCTGCGTCGCCGTGTCAACGGCCGCTGACGCATCGGTTGACGTCGCGCTCGTTCCGCTCGGTGAACCGGTCGCTTCAGTGGTCACCGGCACGCCCGCTGGTCGCCCAGTGCCCTCCACGGTCTGGGTCGTCGGCCTGACCACCACGGCAACGGCGATGATCGCCGCGACAGCCAGCACCGCGGCGACCACGGTGAGCACCGTCAGGCGCCGAGAACGCCGCCGGCGTCGGATCATCGGTGGCGGTCCAACCACCGGCGGAGAAATCGGTCCAGCGCTCGAGACGGGAACATCCGGCGGCTCCTGAGTGCTGTGTTCGGGTCCCTCGTCCGGCGGTCGACCGTCGGCCAGGGATGGTGGCTGCGACGAAGGACTGTCGGATCCACCCGGCGGCGACGGCTCCGCCATCGAGGGGTGGGCGCTCGAGCGTACAAGCGGACTGTCCTCGCCACCCTGTACCGCCTGCTGACCATCCTCGATCACTGGTGTCGTGACCACCTCGGCTTCACCCGCAGGGGATCTCGCCCACGCCGAACTCCACTCATCCAGGCTGCTGGCCGTGGTGAGCAGGTTCACCGCGCTGTGGCGGCCGGTGAGCAGCGCATCGCTCAGGGACTGGGTGAACTCCTCGCAGCTCTCATAGCGATCCAGAGGGTCCTTCGAGAGCGCCTTCGCAACGACCGGATCCGCCGGCAGCAGGTCGTGCTTGTGCACGGACACAGCTGCGGGCGGATCGTTAAGGTGCGCCCACAACAGCGCGGCCTGGTCATCCCGCACAAAGGGAGGGACGCCGGTCAGGCACTCGTAGGCAACGCAGCCCAAGGCGTACAAATCGGTCCGTGCATCCAGCGGCTCACCGCGGATCTGTTCAGGTGAAATGTAGGCCATGGTGCCGATGAAGTCCCCAGTCGCTGTCAGCTTGGTGAGCGCTGACGCGCGCTTCGTCAGGCCGAAATCCGTGAGGTAAACGTGCCCGTGCCCTTCGTGTCCGAGGACCGAGGTCAGCAGAATGTTGGCCGGCTTCACATCACGGTGGACCAGCCCTGCGTCGTGGGCGGTGTCCAGAGCGTCCGCCACCGATCCCAGGATGCCCAGCGCGCGTTTCGGGTCGAGTGCGCCGTGGTTGCGCAGCAACTCGGCGAGGTTGGCGCCCCGCACGTAACGCATCGCGATATAGAGGCGCCCGTCCGCCTCGCCGGCCTCGTAGATTGGGACGATATTTGGATGATCCAGCGACGCGGCAAAACGGGACTCGCGGATGAACCGCTCGCGAAAATCCGCACTCTCCGAGATTTCCGGCGCCAGCACCTTTAATGCGACCGTGCGGTTCAGCCGCAGATCGGTGGCCTCATAGACGGATGCCATCCCACCGCGGTCCACATAGGCCTCGACGCGATAGGGGCCGATCTCGGCGCCCACCGGAATGTAAGGCGAAGTGCCTCGTCCAGTTCGCAAAGTGGAAGGATCATCGGTCACCCCTGGTCACCCCGACAAGAAGGATCGAGATCTTGTGAAACCACGAAAGAATCCACAATGGACGGCGATCGAGGCCCGCAGGACCGGGGGCTCAGGCTGAAGCCCGACCCGCGGTCCCCAAACCCGAGCGCGCCATAACTCACAGTAGTCCTCCGGCGACAAACGGTTACCAATGGTGGCAGATGACTCACCCAATATCGCAACCATCATCACCGTCCGGAGCCATGCTGGCAAACGTCCATCAGTGGATAATGCGCGGGAGATTTGCGGCATCTGTCCGGCGTCGTCGTCGACGATGGCGCCGCAGTACGGAACGAGTACGGAGACTGGCTCAACCCACCTCGAACGGAGTGATGTCATGGGCGCCGACAACGAGACGAGCGATCCCTGCCTCTTCTTCCGTGACGGGGCCGGCCGACAACAGATGAGCATTCTGCCTTCGGCCGCCGCCAGGCTGACCATCGGCCGCGGCCCAGGCTCCGATCTGCATCTTCCCTGGGACAACGAGGTGTCCAGATTGCACGCGCAACTCGAGCAGGTCGGCAGCGACTGGATCTTGGTCGATGACGGGCTGTCCAGCAACGGCACGTACGTCAACGGTGAGCGGCTGATCGCCCGGCATAGGTTACGCGACGGCGATGTGATCCTGGTCGGCTCTACGACATTGTCCTTCCGCGCGGATCGCATCCCCCCATCGCCGGAGACCAGAATCGCCCAAAACGTGGTCACCGTGCTGTCTCTGACGCCGACCCAACGGCAGGTCATACAGGCGCTGTGCCGCCCCTACACGGTTGGCGCGCCCTACGCGACGCCGGCGACGAACCAGCAGATCGCAGACGAAATCTTCCTCAGCGTCGACAGTGTCAAGAATCACCTACGCACACTGTTCGGAAAGTTCGGCGTGGAGGATCTCCCGCAGAACCAAAAACGCGCCCGGCTTGTCGAGCTGGCGTTCACATCCGGTCTGGTATCAGAGCGTAACGGGTGAATCGCTGAAACGAGTGCGAATGCCGTCCGTGTTCGACCTGCCGCCGGGGCGCCCCTGGGCTGTCCACTCCGGGGAATCCTTCACCGCCGGGTAGGACTGCCGCATTACTGCGGCAGTCCCCCCTCAGAGCCGTGCGTGCGACGCCAACCGCACACGGCTCAAGCAAGCCCCTTGGGCGTGCTGGCAGACGGAAGTTCTGGGCTCCTAACAGCGGCAGCGTGCCGCCGCTGGCAGTAAGCGTGTATCAAGCGGATTGGGACGGACTCATTCGGCGCGCCTTGACCCGGTTCGGCGGTGATCGCAGATTTGCTGAGCGCCTTGCGGGTCGCCTTGAGCCACAGCTCCCACTCTGGTGGGCTCTGCGGCTCCTGGCCGGCGTGGAGCAGGAAGTCCCCGCAGAGTGGACATCGACCATGCTGCGCCTGGATCAGGCGCAATGTGGCTGTGCCCAGCGGGGGCTGTCTGCGGCGTCGCCGTTGGGCCCAGTAGTCAGTCAGGGCCGGGTCGTCCGGGGACGATGCGCCCTTGACCATCTGGTGCCGGATGATCGGAGTCCAGGCGAACTTGGAGAGCGGGACAAACCGTGGGAGGCTACGCGGCCAGCTGCTCTTGATCGGTTGTGTGGGTGAAGTCGGAGTACCAGCGCCGGTAGTCGTCCGTGAGGGTGTCGTTGAGTACCCGGGTGCGGATCTGCAGTAGCAGGTGCGCGCCACGGGGACTCCACCGCATCTGCTGCTCCTTGACCATGCGTTTGCTGATCACCTGGTTGACCGCGGATTCCACGAACGAGGTGGAGATGGTCTCGCCGGCGAGGCGGCGTTCGCCGTAGTTCGGGATACAAGAGGCGTTGGCGGCGAGGTGGCCGCCGAACTCGCGGACTGCCTTGGCCAGCTTGCCCGACTCGACGCCTGCGTCGTCGGTGAGGGCGGTGGTGAGGTCGTCGACGGTTTGCCGGGCACGGAGACGTTGCCGTGCCAGAGGAACCACTTCACCCGTTGCAGCTCCTGGGCGATATTGGTGGAGATCTCGGGTGGGCAGCGCAGGCCCTTGGCCAGCTGCGTCAGCACGGTGATCCGCATCGTGAGGTGGAACCAGTCCAACAGGTGCTCGGCCTGCGGATTGAGGTAGCGGGGCAGGTCGCGGATGTCTTCGCCGCCGTCAGTGAGGAAGGTGACCTGCTGATTGGCTTGCATCCCCTGGGAGGTGAGCACCTCGAACAGGCGCCGTTTGGGTTTGCTGTCGTAGGTGGGGGTGCTGGTAACGGTGCTGTCACCAGCCGCAATGGAATGCCGTCCGTGTTGAGCCCGGTTCAGGTATCGGCGGCGCGGAGATATTGGTCGACGGTCTCGCGGCTGATGCCGAACTCTCGGGCCAGGGCGGCTTTCGGTTCACCAGCCCCAGCGCCGGCTCGCAGCCGGTCAACCTGATCCCGCCTATACCGCGCCGGAGCCGCAGCCAAAGGCAGTGACCAGATCGCCACGAAGGCCTGAAGCGTTCCCGCGGGGTTCGTTCGCCGGCCCTGGTGCCTCTACCGGCGATCAGCCGGCTCGGGCCGCTCCGATCTCCAGTCGTGCGTTGATGTCGAGTTTGACCTCGCCGTAGGGCAATCTCACCAGCAACCCGGACACCGGGAAGGACAGAGGACAGACGGAGTGCCGGACAGGGCGCCGCCGGCCTTACCTGCGACGCCTACCGAGTCGGCCCCTTCCCCGTGTCGCGACCGGCGATTCACTGACGTCACCTTCGTCATTGGCGACGGCACCGGGTACTGCCCGGAGGCGTATGCAGCAGGTCGTGTCGCGCCCACGTACACCGCGACGAACTCGCCGATCACCGCGGCGTTTGCGGCGGGTCAACTCGCCGACCCAACCGACCGGCACCGCGTCGGCCAGCACGATCGAGCGGTCGA
>Ga0208588_1000735_pt1 | contig 10223 bp, 9 predicted proteins | sample NGESurshal092012_8_FD_184483 | JGI IMG/M metagenome (GOLD analysis project Ga0208588, IMG submission 184483) | Arctic peat soil microbial communities from Barrow, Alaska - NGEE Surface sample 415-3 shallow-092012 (SPAdes) | ecosystem: Environmental > Terrestrial > Soil > Wetlands > Peat ...
CCGATCAACAGAACCCAAACTTATCTATCTTTTTCCTCTAACCAACCTTCAATTTCACTCACCAACCATTCCTGTTCAAAGGGATTCAAGCCAAAGGCAAAGGGATATTGTTTTGTGGCGCTTCTGAGTGTGCAGTAGTAGACATCCCGTTCATTGACTTTGAAATTGGACTGGATTCTTGCACCTGTCAGCGCTTTAGTCTGTCCAGTTGCCTGATAGGTAAATAAGCCTTTGATGCCCCAGATAATTTCATAGGCATAGCGGTCTATATGAATTTTAGTCCGGCCCAAAATTGGCCAGAGAGATGAGCCCAAGAGGAAGAGTCCAACCACCCAGAAAGGGACGGAGAAGAGGGCAAAGAGGATAGAAGCGCGAGCCGCTAAACTCGACCAAACGATGATAAAGGTCAGCCAGATTCCCGCGAAGCCCAAACCGCCTAGATCACTAAGATTGAAATTTCGGCTGGGAATCTCGATATCTAGCTGTTCAGGGGTACGTTCCAATTGAACAATGGTGCCTAAGGGCTTGGCGGAATGTTTAACCTGTGCAGTTTTCATTGTTTTCAGCGAAGATAAGCTGTGTCTCTTCTTCAGGAAGGTCAGCGCTTCCTCGGCGTCCCGAAAACGTCGGTCCAAGCTTGGCTCCACCATTCGTTCTAGCCATTGTTTTAAGGGCTGGCCCACCCGCACTTGGCCTTGGAACTGGACTTTCAAATCCTTTTGGGGCAGGTCTGCTGGATTGGTCCCCGTCAGTAAAAACAATAACGTGGTTCCCAATCCATAGAGGTCCGAAGCAGGGACAGTTCTTCCGCCAAACTGCTCTGGAGGCATATAGCCATAGGTCCCCACCACCGTCATCGTTCGCCCAGAGGTTACTTCTGCTTGAACGGCCCCAAAATCTACCAAATAGACTTGCTGGTCTTCACCCCAAATTAAGTTATTCGGCTTGATGTCCCGATGGATGACCGGAGGATGTTGACCATGTAAGTAGACCAAAATTTCTAAAATACTGGTGGCCACTTTTTCTACTTCAGCGTCATTTAATCGCCAACCTTCACGGACTTTCTCGGCTAAGGACATGCCCTGAATATAGTCCTGCACCAAACAAAAATAATTTCCTTCTGGCTGCTCTAACCAAAAAGAATCTTGATAGTGGGGAATGCGTGGATGGGAGAGACTTTTTAACGTTTGGGCCTCTCGTTCAAACAGCTTCAGGTCTTGCCATTCCATGCCCTGACCAAAATACAGGGCTTTCACCGTAACCTCTGTACCCGTAGCGACGTCTTCTGCAAGCCACGTCTGTTTCCCCCCATTGGCTCCCAGGCGTTTCTTCAGTTGGTAACAGTCTTGCAGGCGAGTGGCATCATGAAGAGGCACAGCTGATTTTCATCCTCTTGGCAACTACTTTATTTGTAGCTATTTAAAAGAATACCCGCACTCCCCTAACACACCCTTCAAGGTAAGTCTGCGCTTCGCTAACATCACGCATCTTCCAGAAAGCAGCCCACGTATTTTACGCGTTAGACTGAGCTTCACCGGAAGGAAAGCCCAGTATGAAGCAAAACATTACACTCTCCATTGATGAGCAACTGTTGCGCAAAGCTAAAGTTTTTGCAGCTCAGCGCGGCACAAGCATTAGTGGACTATTGGCTCAAGAACTACAGCGAATGATAGAAGCACAAGGGGCTTACGAACAGTCCGAGAACAAGGCTATGAGCTTACTTGAGCAAAGATTTAGCCTGGGTGGGCAAAAGATTACAGATAGGAGCCTGCTGCATGACCGAGTCAACCCTTTTGATAAAAGCTAATGTCTTTACGTATTTATGGCAACCGTGTTTTAAAAACCCTTCCAGGCAAGGCTACCCGTCCCACCCCTAGTCGGGTTAGAGAAGCGGTATTCAATATCTTGCAGGGCCAGATCGAGGACTGTCGCTGGCTGGATCTGTGCAGTGGCATGGGAACTATGGGGGCAGAAGCTTTAGCCCGTGGGGCTGCTTTTGTTTTGGGCATTGAACGAGAACGGGATGCGGTACAGGTGATTGAAGAAAACTGGCTATCCTTTGGACCAGAGCGATCCTTGGTAATCCGGTCTAAACTCCCGGATGCGCTCACTGCGGTGCAACGGAAGCAAGAACCTTTCGACATCATCTACTTCGATCCACCCTATCAGAGTGACCTCTATGAACTCGTAGTCCCCAAAATTGACCTCCTAGACCTCCTTCTCCCTCAGGGAGTGCTTCTGTGTGAGCATCATAGGGGCAGGGTCTTGCCTAAAGTATGGGGTCGGTTAACGCGTGTAGACTATCGGACCTATGGGGAAACATGTATCAGCTTCTACCAAGGTAATATATAGGTGCATCTGAAATAAAAACGGTATGGTGTCTTCTCCTTCTGACTACGAAACCCTTCAACACCAGTTACAGGAAAGTCAGCAGTTAATTCAGCAATTGGCGCAAGAGCTTGTAGAGGCCAACGTCAAGATTCGTGCGCTGGAAACCGCACCGCAGCTTAGCCAACGGCTAGGTAGCGCTACAGAATATGAAGAAACGCTCAATCAGCAAATACATTTACTGGTCGAAGAGAATAAAACGCTCAGACAACAAATAAGCATCCTTGAACAACGGATTACAGAGATCCGCAAGGAGCGGGGCGAAATGGAAAATAGTCAAGACACGCTTTTAGCCAAGATGAATCAGTTGCGGGATGAGAACCGACGGCTAGAGCAATATGTGCAAGATTTACCGGAACTCTATCGCAAGAAGTTTAAAGAGCGGATGGAGGTATTGGAAACTCGCTTAAATGAGATGCAATCAGAGAATAGTCGGCTGAGTCTAGCCATCTTAGAAATGGCGACCCCATTACCTGAAGGTAGTACACCAAACTATCTTCCGATCTTAGACGATGAGATTCCCTCGTTCCCCGGATTGCCAGAACCTCAGTAAGTCCAGAGAACAAAAGCAAAGATACTTCGCCTCTTTCTCAGATGAATTTTATTTTCTGACTGGCATAAGCGCACATTTTTAAAAGGATCAGTCCCTCTCTAAAGTGAGCGATGTTAGAGCTTCCGTATTCTCGTTCCTGATAACGAACCGGAACATCTAAAATTTTCAAATTAAGCTTGGCAGCGCCAAAAAGCAGGTCAAAGTCGCCGAACGGATCAAAATCACCGAAATAGCTACGACCTTCCACGATCCGCTCATAGTCCCTGCGCCACAAGACCTTAGTGCCACACAAGGTATCTTTAAACGGCTGGTCTAAAAGATAGCTGAAGACTAAGCCAAAGAACTTATTGGCTACTGTGTTCAGCCAGGGCATTGCCTCATAGGAGCGAGGATAAACGAGACGAGAACCATTGGCAAATTCACAACGCCCGGTGGCTAAAGCCTCATAAAATTTGGGGAGATCTTCTGGAGGAGCGGTAAGGTCCGCATCCAGAATCATCAAGATATCCCCTTTTGCATGGGCAAATCCCTTGCGGACGGCATCAGCTTTGCCCTTTCCTGACTGCTTAAAACAAGAAATATCCCAACGGTCTTTATACACTTCTGCAACGCGTTGGATCTCATCCCATGTATTGTCCGTAGAATTTCCTTCGACAAAGATCACTTCCGTTTTAGAGCCCATGGCCGGCAGTCTTCTGAGGGCGTTTTCAATATTGCCCTCTTCATTGCGCGCAGGAATGACTATAGACACAGAATAACTATGATCTACCAAGGTCTCTGGTTGAAAATAGGCAGGTCGTGCAATCACATAGCTGGTCAACCCTAACTGATCAAAGGGAGGAATACGCCCCAAATAGCGGTTAATCCCAGTGGCGACAAAGGGAATCTTTTTGGGAGCAATAAAGCGAGCCCCCTGACGAATCACCTCAAAGCCTGTTAGGGCCAGAAGATTTTTTAAATCTTCCTGAGAAAGCCAGTTTTGAGCCGGTTGGGGCATCCGTTGTCCTATGCTTTCGGCCCAGTTCAGCAACGGCTGCCATAGATAGCTGTAGTGGGTAATGATGATACGAGTCTGGGGGGCACAGACCCGATGAAATTGTTTAAAGACTTGCTGTACATCGGCTAAATAACCAACCGTCCCAGCCAAAACCACATAATCAAAGGGCTCATCTACTTCTAGAGAGGCCACATCCATCACTTCAAAATTCAGGTTGGGATATTTAGTACGCGCTTGAGCGATTAAGGCTGGGCTTAAATCGATGCCCAAACCATAACCAGGCTGGAGGGCATGGAGTAGTTGGCCCGTCCCACAACCAATCTCCAGCACTCGGCTTCCCTGAGGAATGACGAACCGACACAGACTCTCTATATCGTCGTAGTAGTAACGATTGCGTGCTAACCACTGGTCGCGCTCTGGAGCAATTTTGTCGAAGTGTTCCTGGATTCGGTCTCTATGAGACTGATAAAAAGACTGCTGCTCTTTGAGTCGTAGGTTATCCACCAAATTGAAAAACCTCAAGATGGGAAGCGCCGAACTTCACTAGGATATCATCTAGCAGGACCATGGCCCCCCCGGCCCTGCTTAGTGCAAGCTTCTTGTTGGCGCAGCCTGCCGCAGGCATAGAGTATTTAGGGGGGAGAAGCACCCTTGGCTTCCCTTCAGCGTATGGATGCCGATGCAAAGAGTGATTCAGGCGAACATTATGAAAATAATTTCAAACAAGAATTGGTTGTATTTAGGGGTTGTGTTGCTTATATCAACGCTACTTTCTGTAGTCGTCAAGTATGTACTGCCCCTATTTATCGAAACCTACAGTAAACCCCTATTGTGGCTCGCTATCCTATTCCCCGCCGCCGTGATCAGCCTTGTGCTTTTATGGTCTAAGGACTCAACTACTTAGGCACGCGATACTCTTCTGACCCTTTGTCAATTTTCTTGAGGGGTTCAGCGCCTCGGTAAGGCTTGCCTAAATAGAATACGGCGATCCCGGCTGCATGGCCTAAACGGTCAGTACGGAATGCGGCGTCTGCATAATAGCGGTCTATCTCAGCACACATCTTTTCAGCGGTCATGTTATTGGAGCCGACGCTAATATTGAAACTGGAAGCAGGGGATTGCTTGTAGGAAACGATAGAAGCCTGGCAGAAGTTAAGTTTGTCGGGTTTTGCAGCGGTCATCCAGCGCTCTCCGGTGTCATCGCCCTTAAGCACCTTGGTGCTAACTGCTTTTGCGGCCTCTGGACTTGCTGTCTTTTCAGCAGGCTTACTACCACCACAAGCTCCCAAAAGCAAGACCAGGCTCAGCAGCATCCACGGTTTCATAAGGAAGGTTAACTCAAAGATTTAGGAAGGCCAACATCAAACACTAACACCAATTCTAGTCGGAATCATTCGGTAGAAACCCACATTGACAAGTCAAGAGCCGGGTGTTAAGTTTGCTAACAGAATAAAAATCTATCTAGAGCTGACGGTAGTGATGCTTCACGTATCACTTGGGAACAGGCCCAATACCGTCCGGCAACTGACCTCAAGGTAGGTGCGGTGCCAACTCCTGCGGTAAAGCCGAAAGATAGATTGTCTAGTTTAGCTGAGTGTACTAGTGGCTTCTCTTTGGAGAGGTCATGTTCTGGTACACGATGACCATCAACCTGTATGTCCCGGCACCTTCTCCACTTTTTGTTCTCCTCAATGAAGGTGCACTGTTCGTTAGCAATCACTAGGCGCTTAGCCAGGAGGAATCCCTATGTCTCGTAGCTATCTTTTCTCTTCCGAATCGGTCACTGAAGGCCACCCGGATAAGATTTGTGACCAAATTTCCGATACGATTCTTGACGCACACTTGGCTCAAGACCCGACTGCACGGGTTGCGGCTGAGGTGGTCGTGAATACAGGCTTAGTCCTGATCACCGGCGAAATTAGTAGTAAGGCCAAAGTAGAATATGCCAAATTAATCCGCAAAAAAATTGCTGAAATTGGTTATATTCACGCGGAAAACGGTTTTAGTGCCGATAGTGCCTCCATTTTAATTGCGCTGGATGAGCAATCCTGCGATATTGCCCAAGGCGTCGATGCTTCCCTAGAAAATCGCGATGATTCTGAAGCAGCATTCGACAGAATCGGGGCTGGCGACCAAGGCATCATGTTTGGGTATGCCTGTGACGAGACTCCAGAGTTGATGCCGCTGCCGATTTCTTTGGCCCACCGTTTGGCCCGTCAGCTGGCTAAAGTACGCAAGGATGGCACTTTGCCCTATCTCAGACCGGATGGCAAAACCCAAGTGACGGTGGAGTACAAAAACAACATCCCTGTCGCAATTCACACCATCTTGATTTCTACCCAGCATGCCGCTGAAGTGGACGGACTTACCGATGAAGCAGAAGTGCGGTCGAAAATCGCTCAAGACCTCTACACCCATGTAGTGGAGCCTGCCTTTGAAGGACTCACCATCAAGCCTGATAGCAAAACTCGCTACTTAGTCAATCCGACGGGACGTTTTGTGGTGGGTGGACCGCAGGGGGATGCAGGTCTGACAGGACGGAAGATCATCGTCGATACCTATGGCGGTTATGCCCGTCATGGAGGGGGTGCTTTTTCTGGTAAAGACCCAACCAAAGTAGACCGTTCTGCAGCCTATGCCGTTCGCCACATTGCCAAGAATATTGTGGCCAGTGGGCTTGCTACACGCTGTGAAGTGCAAGTGGCCTATGCCATTGGGGTGGCGCGTCCGGTGTCCATTTTGGTGGAAACCTTTGGGACAGGGAAAGTGGCTGATGAAGCGATTGAGCAATTGGTCAAGGAACACTTTGACCTTCGCCCTGCCGCTATCATCCACAATTTCAATTTTCTCAATCTGCCCAGGGAGCGCGGGGGTAGGTTCTTCCAAGATGTAGCCGCCTACGGTCACTTTGGTCGCACGGATCTAGATCTGCCTTGGGAAAAGACCGATAAGGCTGACCTTCTAAGAAATAGAGCTTTAGCCGTAGCACCCGTCACTGCGGCAGAGTAACCATCCTGTTAACTTTTAGCCCTGTGCCTTGAACAGCGAACAGCACGGGGCTACTCTTCGCGCTATCCTGTCTTATAAGAGGGTTCAAAATACATCTATGCTCGGACAAACTGAAAAAGGGACGATTAGCGTCCATACCGAAAATATCTTTCCAATCATCAAGCGGTGGCTTTACTCGGATAAGGATATTTTTCTCCGCGAGTTGATTTCGAATGCGGCGGATGCGATTAATAAGCTCAAAATGTTGGGCTATTCGGGAGAATTTGAAGGGAATGCCGAAGAAGGGGCTATCCATGTAACCTTGGATAAAGAAGCTCGGACCTTGACTATTGAAGACAATGGCATTGGCATGACCGCCGATGAGGTGAAGAAATACATCACCCAGATTGCTTTTTCCAGTGCTGAAGAATTTATCGAGAAATATAAGAGTTCAGAAGATGTAAACCAGCAAATCATCGGTCACTTTGGCTTGGGTTTCTATTCATCTTTTATGGTGTCGCAAAAGGTTGAAATTGAAACCCTGTCCTATCGTGCGGATAGCGAGGCAGTCCTTTGGGAATGTGATGGTACGACCAGCTTTGACCTCGGCCCCGCCCAAAGAACGAAGCGAGGTACCGCCGTCAGACTTTTCATCGACCAAGAGAGCGAGGAATTTCTAGACGAAGCAAAGATCAAGGAGCTGATTCGCAGTTACTGTGATTTTCTGCCCATCCCAATTACCTTTAATGGCGAGCAAGCCAATCGCCAAAAGCCCTTGTGGGTAAGCTCACCCAGTACACTCACAGACGAGGACTATCTGGAGTTCTATCGCTATCTCTACCCCCTCAATGATGAGCCGTTATTCTGGGTCCATCTCAACACGGATTATCCCTTTACCCTGCAAGGGATTCTCTATTTTCCCCGCTTGCGACCAGACCTTGACTTTACCAAGGGCCAGATCAAACTCTTCTGCAATCAGGTTTTTGTTACCAACAATTGCGAGGAGATTATTCCTCAATTTCTGATGCCGCTGCAAGGTGCGGTCGATAGTCCTGATATTCCGCTGAATGTTTCTCGGAGCTTCTTGCAAGCAGACCGGACGGTACGCCGGATTTCTGACTATATTGCTAAGAAAGTAGCAGACCGACTCAAAGAACTCTTCCAAGAAGAGAAAGAGAAGTATCAGCAGTTCTGGAAAGACATTCATCTGTTCGTGAAATATGGCGTCATGAACAGTGACAAGTTCTATGAACAGGTCAAGGATATTATCATCTTCCAATCCACGGCTTCTGAGGAATACACCACGCTGGCAGCCTATCTGGATCGCAATAAAGAGCGTTTTGGAGAAAAAGAGAAAAAAGTCTACTATGCCTCGGATACCAGTGCTCAGGCTAACTATTTGGAACTCCTAAAAGCCCAAGGCGTTGAAGCCTTAATTCTTGATTCGTTTATCGATTCCCATTTTGTGAATTTCCTGGAGCAGCACAATCCAGAGGTTCGCTTTGCTCGTGTGGATTCCGAGATTCATGAACAGACCTTGGAGCAAGATAAAGCTAACCAGTTAGTAGACGCTAAGACCAATAAGACACGCACGGAGCAATTGGTCGATCTATTTAAAGGCAAACTCCACTTGCCCAAACTCAATATCCGGGCCGAAGCGCTAAAAACCCAGACTATTCCGGCGGTTCTGCTACTGCCTGAATCTCTGCGTCGATTCAAGGAAATGACAGCCTTGATGCAGCAAAAGCAGATGGACTTTCTGGAAGAACACACGCTGGTTCTGAATACTAACCATCCCCTGATTCAGAATATCCCCCAGCTAGAAGATGAGGCACTATCTGAACTGATCTGTCGCCATGTCTATGATTTAGCCTTGCTTTCTCAGAAAAACTTCGATGCCGAGACCATGGGTCAATTTATCCAGCGCTCCAATGAAGTCCTGACCCGTCTTTCCGGACGTGTAGTGGGCACGGTAGAGAAGGTTGAGCTAGCGGAGCCAGAGAGGTTTCACGATTGATGAAGGTTTCAGTTATAATTCCTTCTTTTAACTCGATGGCCTATCTTCCAGATACATTATCAAGTGTACTGGAACAAACCTTTACCGATTTTGAAGTGCTTATTATTGATGATGGTAGCTCGGATAATATTGTGCAGTGGGCTTCTGAAATCACCGATCCACGGGTGAAATTGATTTCACAAAAGAACCAGGGAGCTTCAGCGGCAAGAAATGCGGGCATTACTCAATCCCAAGCAGAATACATAGCATTTTTAGATGCTGATGATTTATGGGCACCCACTAAATTAGAAAAGCAAGTGCGCTATTTGGATGATAATCCTTCGATTGGGGTTGTCCATGCTTGGATGTTTTTTGTTGATAAGGATGGTAACTCAACGGGGAGAGTCATCCCTTCCTCTTCCGAAGGTATGATTTGGAAACAATTATTAGAGAAGAATACTATAGCCTGTCTCACTGTTATGGTGCGCAGGTGTTGTTTTGATAAGGCTGGATTATTTGACTGTAGTTTGCGTTCTGTTGAAGATTGGGATATGTGGATTCGCATTGCGATTCATTATCCCTTTGCCGTTATTGAAGAACCCCTAGCCTATTATCGCCAGCGACCCAATAGTAAGTCCAGAAATTGCCAAGCGGCGGAAAAAGCATTTCACGCAGTAATCGAAAAAGCGTTTGAGCATGTTTCCCTTGAAGTTCTCCCCTTGAAGGATCGAAGCTATGGCCATGCCAATCTCTGTCTAGCGTGGAAAGCACTACAAAGCGCAAATACAGACTATAAACTTTCCCTTCATTACCGTGCTCTAGCGATTTCTTCCTATCCCAAATTGCGCTCCAGCAGAGAATATCTGCGCCTGAGCTTGGCAATCAACACACTAAAACTACTGGGCCCTAATAATTATAAAAGACTCCTTAATCAAGTTTATGCGCTCCGAAGGGCACTGATGCCCCCTGTCGCTGCCAAGGAGTTAGCAGGCTCCAATGATTAATCACTCCAGCAGTTAGGTGATTTTTGCAAAAAATTTGATATTACGCTTCCGTGTTCCGAGAGAGGTTCTTCTAAAAAAAGAAGCCAGGATTCCCCGGCTTCTAAAAAGAATGTTTTAAGGCTTTTTCTACTTCATATTCTTAGCTTTTTCGATAGCTTCTTCGATGTCGCCTACCAGATAGAAAGCTTGTTCTGGGTAATCATCGAATTCACCTTTGAGGATGCGCTCAAATCCTTCTAAAGTCTTATCTAGGGTGACGTACTTACCAGGAGAACCGGTAAAGACCTCTGCCACGAA
>Ga0208588_1000739_pt1 | contig 10200 bp, 10 predicted proteins | sample NGESurshal092012_8_FD_184483 | JGI IMG/M metagenome (GOLD analysis project Ga0208588, IMG submission 184483) | Arctic peat soil microbial communities from Barrow, Alaska - NGEE Surface sample 415-3 shallow-092012 (SPAdes) | ecosystem: Environmental > Terrestrial > Soil > Wetlands > Peat ...
CCGGCGGGCTGGACGGGCTCAGCCGGTTGTTCGCGGTGCACTGCGACCCGCGGCTGGAGGCCGGCCTGGTCGGTCTGAAGGACGGTGCGATCACCTCGACGTCGGACGTGGTGGAACTGCACATCTCCGGCCCCGGTGGGCACACCTCGCGTCCGCACCTGACCACCGACCTGGTGTATGCGATCGGCACGGTCATCACCGGCCTGCCCGCCATGCTCAGCCGGCGGCTCGACCCGCGGGCGGCCGCAGTGATGGTGTGGGGCGCCGTGCACTCGGGTGACGCCGCGAACGCGATCCCGCGGGACGGGGTGCTCCGCGGGACGCTCCGGATGATGGACCGGCGGTCCTGGGACCTGGCCGAGCCGCTGGTGAAGGACCTGGTCGCCGAACTGCTGGCACCGACCCGCGCCACCTTCGAGCTCACCTACCGGAGGGGTGTGCCACCGGTCGACAACGACGTCCACTCCACCGAACTCATGCGCACGGCCACCCACCGCGCGCTGGGTCCGGACGCCGTGCGGCTGGCCGAACAGTCCACCGGCGCAGAGGATTTCGCGGTCTTCCTGGAGCGGGTGCCGGGTTCGCTGGCTCGCTTGGGCGTCTGGGACGGGGAGAGTCCGCGGGTGGATCTGCACTCCTCGCACTTCGTCGTCGACGAGCGGGCGGTTGCCGCCGGTGTCAGGCTACTGGCGCACACCGCGGTGGCGGCGCTCCAGGACGGGTAGCGGATCCCGGACCGCCGTCGAGATCACCGAGGCGCTCGGATAGGCGAAGACGACGCCCTGCTGGTCGGCGACGGTGATCTGCCCACCATGCCGGCGGACCGCCGACACCGTCCGCGGACGATCTTCCTCGACTGGCCACCACAGGTCGCCGGGGCTCAGATAGCCGATGTGGTGCTGTGTTCGGGTGTAGGCCACGGCGTTCGGCCGGCACGGTGGATGGTCCAGAACGGCAGTGGCGTTGGCCAACGTCAGGCACATGACAGCATTCCTTTTCGGTGTGATCCACTCAGTGTGAACGCTTTCGCCGGTCAGGGCTGACCGAGTTCGAGCAACTCGCGTTCCACGTCCTCGTGGCCGATCTCCGCGCCGACCGGAACCGCGGACACGATGTGTGCGACGAAGGCCGCCATGTCCGGCAGATAGCTCAGTAGCACGGCCTTCCCGGTGCACGAGCGCAACTCGATGATGACGCTCTCGTGCACCGGGTAGAAGCGGACGTCGCCGGCGCCGCTGGGCCTTCGCAACCCCTCGATGAGCAGGTCCCTGCCGAACACCCAGCTCACGGCCGGGTTACTACCGATCGACATCCGCATCTCGACCGCGAGCGGGTCATTGCGGTGATAGCGCAATTCCGCGCGGACGGGTTCAGCCACGTCGCCGCCGAGCAAAACCATGTCCGTGACCATTCGGTGGCCCATGACTGCGTTGTGCTTCATCGCTGGCTCCAGACTGGGCTGACCGACCGGGCTGAGATTCAACCGTGACCCCGTGATTATTGAAAGGCGACCGTGACAGCGGCGGGCACCGTCCTTGGTCGCAGTTGTCGCGGCATAGGTCCACGCCGATTGCTGTCGTAGCGCGCCGAAGGTCACTTCCGATCAGGGCCAAATGACGCTAATGCGCCCGATGAGTCAACGAAGCGCGAACAATTGGCGGTGTGCGCGATAGAATCGACCGAGGTGCGGTACGCCGACTGAGCTCACGACCAGCGGCTCCCGACCGGGGCCTGGGGGGGTGCACGATGGTCGACAGTTACCAGGTTCTGGTGGTCGAGGACGACCCGGATGTGGCCGAGTATCTGCGGTTGGTCCTGGTGAAGAAGGCCGGCCTGCGGGTTGCTGTAGCGGCCGATGCACAGGCGGCAACGGACATCCTGCGACGCTGCGAGATCCATGTGCTGCTCACCGACATCGAACTCCCCGGATGCTCCGGATTGGAATTGGCGACCCGCGCGAGGGAACTTGTGCCGTCGATTGCGGTCGCGGTCATGACCGCCCACACTTCGGCGGACTACGCGGTCACCGCCAACCGCTGCCAGGCGGACGACTTCCTGGTCAAACCCATCCGCGCCGCAACCCTGATCTCGACCGTCACCCTCCTGGCGCAACTGGGCCGGGACCCGCACTGCGCGCAGGATGCCGACAGGCAGAACGCCGAGGTGTGCGGATGAGCACAGATGTTTCCTGCACACAGGAACAGGCGCCGGTCCCGACGGTGCTGATCGTCGATGACGAACCCGACCAGTTGGGCCTGCTGACCGCGTATTTCTACCGCGCCGGGTGCGCGGTGATCGGCCTGGCAGACGCCGAGCAGGCGCTGGCGTTACCGCGGGACGTCGGATTGGACCTGATGGTCCTTGATCTTCGGCTGCCGGGCATGGATGGCTGGGAGCTGACCAGCCGGCTGCGAGCCCGCTATCCCCGGTGCCCGATCGCCATCTCCTCGGTCCTGGACGTCGAGGACTATCCGGAGGCCGATGGCGCGTTGCCCAAACCGGTCACCAAGGCTCACATCCAAAGGCTGCTGTCCACGACGATCAGGCGGTGGGAATTGTGAGGTGCGAATTGTGGTGGGAATTGTGAGGCGAGAAATGTGACTGAAGCACCGGTGGTCGTGATCGCCGACGACGATGCCGACATCCGGCACCTGGTCGGCGTTGCCGTCCACCGTGCCGGGGCGACCGTCGGTGCCAGCGTGGCAGACGGAGCAGCAGCCTGGCAGGCGATCCTGGACATCGGGCCGGACTTGGCGATCCTGGACGTGGCGATGCCCAGCATGACTGGCCTGCAGGTGTGCCGCTCGGTGCGGTCCGATCCGTGCATTGCGAGCACCCGGGTGCTGTTGCTGTCGGCCGCTGTTCAGCCGGTCGCCATCGAAGCAGGCCTCGCCGCGGGAGCAGATCTCTACTGTCACAAGCCTTTCAGCCCGCGATCGCTGGCAACGCAAATCAAGGACCTGCTGGCAGCGAAGGTCGCCGGCTGATGGCCGTCGCCGATCGCGTGCTGTCGCCCCGTCAGGCGGCGCCCTACCGCACCGACTCGGTCTCCTCGTTCGTCCGGCATTTCGCCCGTGACCCGAATTCGGTGCTGGAGCGTCAGCTGTGCATGGCTTCCACCTACCTGCTGTCCCAATTGTTGTTCCTGATTCCGGGAGTCTCCGCGATCTATCTGATGCCCGTGCTGGCAGCGGGCGGGTTGATGGGGGCGGCCACGGTCGGTGCGTATTTCCTGCGCGCTCCAGCCGTGCCGCACCGGGTGGCCATGCTGATTCCGCTGATCGACATCGTGGCCGTGGGGTTGCTGCGGGCCGGGACCGGCGGGGTCGGATCGATCTTCACGTTCATGCTGGTGCTGCCGGTGATCTCGCTCGGGGTCGAGCCGGGCCGGTTGCCGATGCTGATCGGCGGGCCCGTCACCGTCGCCGCGCTGCTGCTGCCGGTCGCCTTCGACTCCACCCAGCTCGGTGACGGGCAGTGGAGCCGGATCATCTTCGGACCGCTGATCCTGGGTTTGACCTGCCTGTCGGTGAACGAGTTGGCCAGGCGGCTGCGCTCCCGGGTTCGCGTGGTGCAACGGTTGCGGCGCGAGCAGGAGCGATTACTCGAGGAGGCCAGGGACAACGCGGCCGCCAGCGCCGCGACCTCGGCGCTGCTGCGCGAGTCCACCAACGAGCTGGTCAGCGTGATCGATGCGGTGACCGAGCAGGCCATCGTCGGCACCGACCGGAACGGCAGGGTGGACGTCTTCAACACCGGCGCCCAGAAAATGCTGGGCATCGCGGCGCACGATGCGATCGGCCGGTCCATCGCCCGGTTCGACGGGTTCGACGAACTGACCCCTTCGCTGCAGATGTTCCTCACCGAGGTGCGGTCCGGCGCTCCGCAGGTCAGGGATTGGACGTACACCAATCGGAACGGCACCGAGCTGAGCATCAAGGTCGCGGTGACGGGAAGGCGGGACGCCGCCGGGGATGTGGACGGGTTCCTGTTCGTCGGTACCGACGTGACCGCCGACCGCGAGCAGGCGCGGATGAAAGATCAGTTCGTCAACCTGATATCGCACGAACTGCGCACCCCGTTGAGTTCGATCCTGGGTTACCTCGAGCTGCTCGAGGACGACGAGGAGACCCCGCTGACCGCCGAGCAGGCCCAGTATGTCGGCACCATCGAGCGCAACGCCAACCGGTTGCTGCGGCTCGTGTCTGACCTGCTGTTCACCGCTCAAGTGGAATCGGGCCGGTTCCAGGTGCAGGAGCAGTTGGTGGAGCTGCATTCGGTGGTGGCTGCATCCATCGACAGCGCCCGGCCGGTCGCCGCTGCTCGCGGGGTGACCCTGCGGATGGCGGCCTGCGAGGAACCGGTGTTCGTCAGCGGCGACCCGATGCGGCTCGCTCAGGCCGTTGACAACCTTGTCTCCAACGCGGTCAAGTTCACCCCGTCCGGCGGTCGGGTGGCGGTCACCCTCGGCACCGACGGCACCGACGGCACCGACGGCACCGACGGAGCCCGGGCGCTGATCTCAATCAGCGACACCGGGGTGGGCATTCCCGCCGATGAGGTTGACCGGTTGTTCTCCCGGTTCTTCCGCGCGTCCACGGCCAGCGCGAACGCGATACCCGGCGTGGGACTGGGACTGTCGATCACCCGGGCGATCGCGGTCGCGCACCGCGGGCAGATTCGGGTGGCCAGCACCGTCGGTGCCGGCACCACGTTCACCCTGGATCTCCCGCAGGTCCGGGTACCGCGCGCGGGGGGCTCGGCAGGAGTGCCGGCCGGGCTGCCGGCCGCGCTGTCGGCGACTGCGCATGCCGGCTGATCCAGCCGTTGTCCCTGCTCGTGTCGGCACGGCGCGGCCCGCCGTCCCCCGAGCGAGTCGGTGAGGTTGGTCCTGACGAACTCTGGATCCGTTCTATGTGGGTCGTGGCCTTCGCCAGCAATGGGGCGTTGTCGCCGCCCGCGACGCCTTCAGCGGCATCAGGACCAGCACGATGTCGACGATCTGCTGCCAGTTCGGGTGGCTGGCACGGTCGCGGTCGCCGCCGCGTCAAGGCGTCGACGAGCGGATTGAAGCTTTCGAAGGGGTTCTCGCACTTGCCAGACCGCCGAGATACGTTTGGCAAGGCCGAGTTTCGAGGTGATGGCCGGATCGTTGTCGCCGTGTGTGATCTGGCGAATTTCTTCGCCAGGTTTGGCCTGGCGGGGTCGTCGACGGGATGGACAGGTGCCCATGTCCGGGTGCGCCGAACTATGCGGAATCTCGGTCGTCAAGACGTCACCGGAGATCGGGTAGCAGCCCGGGATTCTCCCCACCAAGCCCGCGCCGGTCCAGGCCCGGGCTCGGCCCGACCACCGCGACGATTTCCCTGGACAGGTGTGGACGGTCCGCCGTCGGGGGGGTCAGGACACCAGTCGCTGGCGTAGGCCCAACGCGACGGCGTGCGCGCGGTCACGTGCACCGAGTTTGCGGTACAGGCTTGCGGCGTGTGACTTCACCGCGTCTTCGGAGATGCCCAAGGCTTCGGCGATGTCGCGGTTGGACCGCCCCTGGCTCATGCCCTGCAGGACCGTCCGCTGAATGAGGGTCAGCTGGGGTGCTGAGCGCACGCCGGGCCGCGCACCGATCGAAAAGCCCCGCACCGGGGTGCGGCCGCACCAGGGGGACCACAGCATCAGGCCCCGCGCGCCGCGGGCAACGGCCGCGGCCAGCACTGGGGTGTCGTCGACCGCGCCGAAGACGACGACCGGCGCGGAGGGATAGCGCTGTAGGAACAGCTCCGCCGCGTCGACGGTGCCGGCGGTCGCGTCGTGCAGTCCGACGAGCACCAGGTCCGCGGGGTTGGCCGCGAATGCCGTGGACAGATCTGACGGGTCCGCCACGCAGGCGATGTGGATGAGCGACGAGATCGCGGTGGTGACCGCGTGGGTCAGTGCCTCGCGGGCAGTGGCCCGCTGGTCGTAGATCAGTACGCTGCGCACCGCGACGGTGGACTTCTGCGCGCCGTTTAACACAGCGGTGGTCATCACCGGCGGGTGCCGGGTTCCATCAGGGGGTTCGCGCCGGGGCGGGATCGCCGCGTCAACGGACATGGCACGCGGCCGCCGGTGAACTCCCCGGGACGCCGGGGGTGGTGCGCCGGCCCGGCGGGACACGCACCGGGACGGCGTGCCCGCGCTCCTCCTCGGACACGCCACCCCAGATCCCCCAGATCCCCGAGGTCTGTCCGGTGCGCAGGGCGAAGACCCGACATTGGCGCAGCGCGGCGCACGACGCGCAGATCGCCTTGGCGTGGGCGACCCGGCGAGCCCGGGACACCGCACGCTCGGTGTCCGGGCCGAAGAACGGCCAGTCGCCCATTCCCTGGCACGCGGTGGGTGGCGATCACAGGCCGGCCCCACCCGTGGCGACAGGTCGACCAGCATTTCCGGCAGCCGTGGTGACACCCGCTGGATCCGCCGGTGGCGCGATCCGGTTCGTCGTGTCGGGCGGGTTCGTCACCGCGCGGATGGCGGTGACCGTGACGGTCATGCCCCGCTCATCGCCTTTTCGTGTCCGATCACAAGGCTCGCTTCCTTTCTGCTGCCGACCGCACGACATTCCTTGCGGGCACGAGTTGCGCGGGGATTCGTTTCGCCCGCCCCGGACGTTGCCCGGTCAGGCTCGCGGCGTCCTGCGGGACGCCGACAGCGGCCAGGTGGCGGGGATGGTTGACGAATTCACACCGGCGGAGATCCTGCCCCTCACTGGGGATCTCCAGCCACCTGTCAGCGCTACCCGATGACCGTGGACGCTAGATGAACTCTGACGATGTCGCGGCTTCGAGGCGGCGACATCGCTTCCAGGCAGCTGTCCCTTCAGCAGTGATAATTGCACCCCCGAGCTCGTGGAATTGTCAACATTCCAATGATCAGTTCACCTACCTCGGGGACAGTGCTCACTCGTTGGTTGGAATTCTCAGATGGGAACCATTACCGTTCGTATGGAGTCGGCCACCCACGGCACATTCGTGGTGGTTCGGCAAATCGACCAGAATCCCTTTCGCATTCGCGAGCCCCAAGGTTGCGCCCGATAAGTGGGCATATTGGACACTGGGCCGGTGACCTCTGCCCGACCACCACCACCGGACGCCGCGCCGACGATCTCTGCCGGCCGGGTTGCTGGTGCCGCCGGGCGGGCCGCTTGACTCCGGCTGGCACTGCCACCGGCGGTCGTCATCGACGGTTGGGCGGTGAGGTTGCTCGCGATGGCGCCCAGTGGTCTCGTCCGCTGCGGCGATACCGACTGAATCCCCCACGGGCACAACGCCTCCGCGCTGTTCGACTCGCCCGGGGGAACGGTCCGTCAATGCCTGCCTCAAACGATTGCGCAATTCGCCGGGTGAAACCGGGGGGACTCCGGTTCCATGGTGATCACCGGGCGGTGTGGGCCATCATGCGGGTGGTGCCGGCACCCGCCCACGGCACCAGCTCGACGTCGGCGGTCCGCCGGGCCCGGTCAACCGCGGCTGCCTGTTTGACCTGGGCGTCCACCGCCGCACACAGCAGGTCGTGCGCCCGGCGCTTGCCCTGTCGTACCGATCCGACGGGCCGGGTGTCCGCCCGACCGCCGTTGACGTAGAGCACGGCCACCAACCCGCCATCTGGTTGTCGTTCCAACTGCGCCACGAACTGGTCCATGTCTTCTTCCCCGCCTGTCGGAGTCGCGCGGCCGGCCGGTTCAGCGATCCGTGCGTGATCAATCGGTGTGGATCACCGCCGACGGTCCACACCATGGGAAGCGATCACGCTTCGTGGGTGGTATTCGTCATCACGAAGCATCCGATACCCATGTCACCCGATTGGCCTACACATTGAGTATGCACTCTTTGTGGTAGAGGTGATACCAGCAGTCACCCGGACCGACGTCAGCGTGGACCTCCGTGCCGGCACCAGAATCGGACTGGTGATTGTCTCCTGCCGTTTCGGGAGTCGGTCAACGCGGTCACCGCCTGGCCATCGTTGTTCGCCCGGGTCCTCTTGTGCTGCCGGCAGTGCAGCGGTCTTCTTCGCCAGCGACCCGGAGGACGTCTTGTTCGAGCCGTCGTGCCCGTCGGGATCGCTCGCCGCTGCCGATGAACTGTCTTGACCAGTCACGGATCCTCCCGGCCGGCCCGCTCTTCCGAGTGGGCCACGCTTCATAACGACCTCGTTCGTGGCTTTTTCGGTACCCCGCTGATAGCGGATGACGGCTGGCAAGTTTCTTGGTGGATGGCCGTGCCCGAATGCGTGACAATGTGGCTTCGCTGCGACAAAGGCATTACCCTTAGTCAAGGCGTAACTACGTAGTGTCACGACTGTCGCCGTGACGGTCGCAGTGAGGGGGTAGGCCGGGCATGCACGTCGAATGCGCGACTATTGCTGTCGGCGGAATTCCCGGCCGGCACCGATGGGGTGAACGCGACCGCTACGTGGCTGGTTGCGAGTCACCCGACATCGCGGGTGAGTGGAGCCCGTCGGCGGCATCACGCGGGAATCAACGGTGGCGGGGTTCGCACCGACCCACCGGGTGCGCGATTTTCCTGAGCTACCACCGGTGGGCTGGGGCAGCCCCGGATCGGTCATCGGGTCGGGGTAGACAGTGCTGACGGTGTTTCTGACCGACGATCATGAAGTCGTCCGGCGGGGGGTGTCCGACCTGCTGAACGGCGCCGATGGCATGAAGGTCATCGGCGCGGCATCGACGGTGGCGCAAACGTTGGCCCGGCTTCCGGCGCTGCACCCTGATGTCGCGGTGCTCGATGTGCGGTTGCCGGACGGCAGTGGCATCGAGTTGTGCCGGGAACTGCGGTCGAGGTTCCCGGAACTGCGGTGCCTGATGCTGACCTCTTTCACCGAGGAAAAGGCGATGCTGGACGCCTTCCTGGCGGGCGCGGACGGTTATGTGATCAAGGACATCACCGGGGTTGACCTGGTGATGGCCGTCCGCACGGTGGGGTCGGGCCGGTCCTTGCTGGACCCGCGCGCCGTCGCCGCGCTGATGAGCAGGCTGCAGTCCAGCGGGCCCGCGCCCGGCCCGCTGTCCGGTTTGACCGAGAGGGAACGCATCACGCTGGAGCTGATCGGGGAGGGGTTGACCAACCGGCAGATCGCCGCCCGGATGTTCGTGGCCGAAAAAACGGTGAAGAACTATGTCTCCCACCTGCTGGCGAAGCTGGGCATGACCAGCCGTACCCAGGCGGCGGTGCTGTCCACCGAAATCCGCGGGCACAACCATGCTCAGGGCTGACGGGGCCGATGGCTCAGGATCGCTTCGCGCGGGCGCGCCAAGGTCAACCGAGGCTGGTGCCTTCGGGGCAGCGCGGCAGAGTGCGGACCGGGGCCACGCGTGGAGCCGGTCTGCGCACCCGGCAACCGCGGTCGGTTCGATCGCTATCGGCGGCGGCGCGGATGGACTGATGGGTCGATGACGGTGGATGACCTGCAGCCGGCGGTGCGTCCGGAGCAGATCGTGGGCGGGTACCGGGAACGGATGGACGCGCTGGTCCGGGCGGTGCTCGCCGTGTCATCCGGGCCGGCCCTGGACGCGACCCTGCGGCGGATCGTCGAGGCCGCGGTCGACCTGGTCGACGCCCGGTACGGCGCGTTGGCTGTCCTGGGCGAGGCCGGCGTGTTCGAGCAATTCGTGCACGTCGGCGTCGATGATCCGACCGGTGACCGGATCGGGCCGGCACCCACCGGGCACGGGGTGCTGGGCGTCCCGATCGAAAAGCTGGGCCGGTTACGCCTGTCCGACCTTGCGCAGCACCCGGCGTCGACGGGATTCCCGCCGCACCACCCACCGATGCGGACCCTGCTGGCCGTGCCGATCCTGGCCCGCGGTGAAGTCTTCGGGCGGCTGTACCTGGCCGAGAAGACCGACGGCCGGGACTTCACCATGGACGACGAGATCATCGTGCGGGGGCTGGCCGCGGCCGCCGGCTCCGCGGTCGACAACGCGCATCTGTACGAGCAGGGCCAACGGCGGGAACGGTGGCTGGAGGCCACCGGCGAGGTCACCACCGAACTCCTGGCCGGCAGCGACACCAAGAACGCGTTGCAGTTGATCGCCAGCCGGGCGCAGGAGCTGACCGCGTCGGACTACACGCTGATCGCCTTGCCGCGGCAGCGGGAGGGCGCGCCCTGGGAGATCACCGAACTCGCCGTGGTGGTGTGCCTGGGCAT
>Ga0208588_1000742_pt1 | contig 10183 bp, 10 predicted proteins | sample NGESurshal092012_8_FD_184483 | JGI IMG/M metagenome (GOLD analysis project Ga0208588, IMG submission 184483) | Arctic peat soil microbial communities from Barrow, Alaska - NGEE Surface sample 415-3 shallow-092012 (SPAdes) | ecosystem: Environmental > Terrestrial > Soil > Wetlands > Peat ...
TTTGCAGCGCTTGTGCGCTTGTAGCGTTCTCTAGTCAGGACAATCTATCAGTCTGGGTGCGAATCGGGCCATCATGCTGCCGGTCCTCTTCTTTGGCGCGCTCCTTCTTGGCCAACCATTAAATACTGAGTTGCGCATCGTAGCGATACTTTCAGCTACCATCAGTCCATCAGTCAGGTATCTTAGATCCACCATCGGCAACTGCCACCTCCCCCGCTCAGGGGGCGTCAGGCGTCTCAAGAGGTACTTGACAGCAGCCGCCGGCGAGGTGCTCAGACTTCCAATCGCACTTGGTTCAACTCATCCAGTTGTTGCCGAAATCGCCGCACTTAGAGGACCGGATCCGTCAGGCGAAGGCCATGGGTTTACGGAACTTCCCGTGCCACGCCTTTCAAGCCAACACCGCCTGGCTTGAATCGTCATGACAGCAACCGATCTCGTAGCCTGGACGAAGCTCATCGGGTTCACCCACGACCCGGACACCGCCCGCTGCGAGATCGCCGCGTTCCGCTACCGGATCCCCGGCAACGGGGTAGCCGAGGTGGTTGCGACGGTGACCGCGGTCGGGCCGCGGCAGCCCGGGTATGTGACGGTGTGGCCGTCCCTGACCGTGCGGCCGGGGACGTCCAACCAGAACTTCCAGGCCGGGCAGAACATCGCCACGACGGTGGTCGTGCCGCTGGGCGTGGACGGGAAGATTCAGCTGTTCAACGGCTCGGATGGCAGCGTGGACCTGTTGGTGGACGTGACCGGATACACCCTGGCCGGGATAGCGACGGACGCGGGGACGGTTGGGCCGGTGACTGCGCGGCTCGCTGACACCCGGACGGGTCCGCAGGTGTGGTGCGCGGTTCCCGCGTTGGGGGCCATCGAGGTACAGGTCGCCGCACCCGGCGCGGGAGCGGTGGCAGCAGCCGTGCTGACCGTGACGGCCGTTGAGCCGCAAACCGGCGGGTACGTCACGGTGTGGCCGTCCGGTGACCCGCTGCCGGGGACGTCGAACCTGAACTTCCAGGCCGCGCGGAACGTCGCCACGACGGTCGTTGTGCCGGTGGGCGCGGACGGGAAGGTCCGGCTGTTCAACGGCTCGTACGGCGTCGTCCACTTGATCGTGGACATCACCGGGTACGTGCAGTCCGGTCAGAACCCGGTCCATGGCGCGGTGTGAACGTGGGGCGGCGGATTCCAGGGTGAACTGGGCAACGGCACTACCGCCAATAGCGCGGTACCGGTCGCGGTGTTCGGGCTCAGTGACGTCACCGCGATCGCCGGCGGGGGCGCCGCCGGGTACGCGCTGCGCCGCGACGGCACGGCATGGGCCTGGGGCTCCGGCGTTTTCGGGTCGCTGGGCAACCGGACCGGGATCGCCAGCCCGGTACCGGTGCAGGTGTCCGGGCCGACCGAGGTCGTCGCCATCGCCGGCGGATTCGCCACGGGCTACGCGCTGCGCGGCGACGGCACTGTATAGGCCTGGGGGAGCGGGTACTCCGGCCAGCTCGGGACCGGCGACGACGAACGGTTCAGTGTCGCGCCGGTGCAGGTGTCCGGGCTGACCGACGCCACCGCCATCGCCGCCGGGGACAGCACCGCATATGCGTTGCGCAGCAACGGGACGGTGTGGGCATGGGGCAACGGATCACAGGGCCAGTTGGGCATCGGTGACACCGCCATCAACCGGGGAACACCGGTCCAGGTCTCCGAGCTCACGGACGTCACGGCCATCGCCGCCGGGGACGGCACCGCATATGCGTTGCGCAGCAACGGGACGGTGTGGGCATGGGGCAACGGATCACAAGGCCAGTTGGGCAACGGGTTCCCCTTCAACAGCGGAGTGCCGGGCCAGGTGCCCGCGCTCGACACCGCCACGACCATCGCCGCCGGCAACTACACCGGTTACGCGCGGCTCACCGACGGAACGGTACGGGCGTGGGGGAACGGAGCCTACGGCGCGTTGGGCAACGGCGGCACCCTGAACGGCCCGGTGCCGGTCGCGGTATTCGCACTGGCCGAGGTCACCTCCCTGGCCGGAGGCTGCTTCACCGGTTACGCGCGGCTCACCGACGGAACAGTACGGGCGTGGGGTTACGGGGTCTTCGGGCAGCTGGGCAATCAGGCCATGTCCAACAGCGCGGTGCCGGTCCCGGTATACGGACTGACCGGTGTCAGCGCCATCGCGAGCGGCGGTGAAGCCGGCTTCGCTACCACCCCTTGACGCTCCGGGGGGTGGCTCTCGACCGGGACCTCCCTACCCAAGAGGACCGGATTGGGCGACGAAGAAGGCGTCGCGCCACCGCCCCGACCGGTACGGAGGTCGGCCAAGGCCGATCCCAGCCGAAGTTTTCATTCGCTGTGGACAAGATCCTTCGCAGGTATGACCTGGAGCGGGCGGTTTTCGCGGGCGCCCGCAGCGCGGCCGGCGGACCGCTCGATTCGCCGGCTGTCGGTCGGTGTGCCGTTGGATGGTCGGATTCCTGCGTCTCATGGCCTTTGCTGGAGGCGGGGTCCGCATCGATGTTGTCGATGACGAGTTGTTCGGCGTCGCATGGATTGGGGCCGAGTCTCATCAGGTGGGCCAGGCAGGCGCGGGTGGTCTCGATGCGCCGCAAAGCTTCCTTGCTGAGGTCGGTTTCGTTGGGGCGCACACAGCAGTGCGCCGTGCTGGGCGGTCCCCGTCCCGCGGCAATGCTGGCGTGGGTCGGTGACGACGCCGACAATCCGGTCGAGCATGGTGGGTTCGCCGCAGTTGCCGATCCACCGGGCCGTATTCCAGTCGATGACCCAAGCCATCGCCCACGCCACGATGATTTTCGGCGCCCTTGTCGGCGGAGGTTTGGGTGAGGAAGCCGCCGCGGACCTGCTGCGCGGCCGGCATTTCCTTGTTGCGGGTGATGAGGGTGCGGCGTACGGCTTCGTCCTCGTCGGTCGCCTGCCTGGGCAACCCAGTCGCACTGCTGATGCCGGGGATCGGCGTTTGAGCTGGACATGCCCGTTGCCATCGGGGGTCGAAGCGGCAGTGCCTGGCGACGGTGTCCCGTCGTCGTCGGTGGCCAGGTGGGCGGCGCGGCCGGGGCAGTGAGCGTGGGTGTCCTCGGCCAGGATGTGCCCGTCGCTGCCCACAGAGCATCGAGCCCCGTCGGGATTCGTGCCGTCCAAGTTGCAGGTCGGTGACCGGCATGCTGTGCTCGGCCGGTGCGTTGATCAAGTCTTGCCCGCGCTTCTTGGTGTCGCGGTCCTGGCGGAGGAGTACGGCGGCGTGCTCGAAGGTCCCAGGGCCGCGTTCCGCTGCCTCGCCGGCCAGTTTGACGGCGTGCTCGTCCGTTTGGTCGTCGGCCAGCAACGCGGACAGGTCCAACGTCAGCTCATGCCGACCGGCCCGGTCCGTGCAGGTCAACGGGGTCATGCGCAGGGGTTGGGCACACGCGATCAGGGAAGCCAGCCGACGTGCCCCTTGAGCAGTGCGTAGCCGGCGAACGCGGCGATGTCCAGCAAGGAATGCGCGATGACCAACGGCCATAGGCGACGGGTGCGCTGGAAGAGCCAGGCGAACACGACGCCCATCGCCGCGTTGCCCAGGAACCCGCCGAACCCCTGGTACAGGTGGTACGAGCCACGCAAAATCGCGCTGATCGCGATGGCAGCCCAGGCCGGCACCCGGAGCTGCTCGAGTCTGGTCAGCAGGTAGCCGACGACCAGGGCCTCCTCCAGGAAACCGTTCTCGATCGCGGCCAGCACCAGCACCGGGATCCGCCACCAGGTGTCGTTCAGGGTGACCGGAGCGACGGTCAGGTTGACGCCCAGCTGCACGGCGACGAGGTACAGCACCAGGCCCGGGATGCCGATCACCGCGGCCAACGCGATCCCGGTGAGCAGGTCCTTCCACGGCCGGGTGAGATCGAGCCCGAGTCGGGTCCGCAGGTTCAGCCCACCGCGCCACAGCAGGTAGAGCCCGAGCATCCCCCAGGCGACCCCGGACATGATCGTGAGCAGCTGTTTGGCCAGGTCCAGCAGGGACGCCTGCGCCTGCGGGACGATGATCGACACGGTCTGGGAGGCCAGCGGCGCGGGCGCCAGCAGAGCGTCGATCAGGCTGACCAGCGACCGGAGCCCGCTGGTCCCGAGGGTGACAAGGAACAGCACGACGATCTCGACACGGAGGGAACGGTCGGTGTACGGGCGGGGCCGGGGTCTCTCCGGGCCCGAATCGATCGGCCCGCTGGGTCCCGTCGGCTCGATCGGCACGGTCGGCGGGACCGGTGTGCTGGTCATGAGGTTCGAGCTTAGGCAGGCCGTTCGACCGTCTGCTGCGAAACGGATGTCAGATGCGCTTCCACCGTGCGGATTCCTGTGCGGATTCCTACGGGCGGCAATGTGACCCGCGGCACCGGCTTCACGGTGACCGCACGGCCGGCGGCGGACAGTAGGCTCGGGACGAAATCTCGGACAAATGCAGCAAGACAACGATGTCCGGCGGCCGGTGATCACGGTCGGCGGGCAGGGGCGGTGGAGGACGAATGCTGTTCGGACGGGGCCGGAAAGTGGCCGCTGCGCTGGGGGTCCTGGCCTTGCTGGGGGTGACGGCCTGCGCCAACTCCTCGGGCGCGCAAGACGCGACGGTCACCAGCTTCGTCACGGCGGCACCGGCCAGTTCCGCTGAACCGAGCTCGGAACCGGCGGCGTCGGCGAGCTCATCGGCCGACGCCCCCACGCCGAGTTCACCGGCCGCAGCGACCACCGCCCCCGCGCCGTCGACCGTTGACGGCGCGGCATTGCCCGACGGCTTTGTGCCGAAGAAACTGGCGCCGGGTGAGAAACCGCCGCAGTTCATCGTGGTCAGCTTCGACGGCGTCGGCTGGCACGAGAAATGGCAGCACTGGTTCGACGTGGCCAGCAAGGTCCCGTTCCATTTCACCGGGTTCCTGTCGGGGACCTACATGCTGTCCGACGAGACGAAGAACGCCTACCAGGGTCCCGGACACAGCCCGGGCCGATCGTCGATCAACTGGAATACCGCGGCCGACCTGCCGGTGGAGATTGCCGACCTGAATCAGGCCTACAGCGTCGGCAACGAAATCGGCACCCATTTCAACGGGCATTTCTGCGAGGGCGCCGAGCCAAGTGGAAACGCCTGGACGACCGCCGATTGGAACAATGAACTCGATCAGTTCTTCGCGCTGGTCAAGAATGTCAAGGCCAACAACCCAGGGGTGAGCATGCCCGACCTGGCGTTCGACGGTTCCGAGGTCAAGGGCGAACGGACGCCGTGCCTGGAGGGTCACGCGGAGGACCTGTTCCCTGCGCTTCTCGCGCACAACATGACCTACGATTCATCCTTCACCAAGACCGGCGTCTCTTGGCCGAGTAAGTCGCCGCAGTACGGGATCTGGGCGCTGGGCATGCCGACGTTCCCGATCCATGGCACCGACAAGATGCAGATCGCCATGGATTACAACTTCTACTACTCGCAGCGGAACGCATCGAGCGACGGCGTGACGCCGGACCAGTCCGCGGGGGACTCCGCGCAGGTGCAGGCCACGTATAACGATATGTACAACGCCACATTCAACGGCAACCGCGCTCCGCTGATCCTGGGCAATCACTTCAACGCCTGGAACAACAACGCATACGAAACCGCCTTGACCAATTTCATCCTGGAGAAATGCGGACAGCCGGAGACGTACTGCGTGCCGTTCCGCGATCTGATCGCCTGGATGGAGGTTCAGGATCCAGCGGTTCTCGCCCAGTTGCAGGCACAACCCCCGGAGACCGGAGCGGGTACCTGACGCAGGCGACCCGCGTGTGCCCGGCGGTCGAACGAGCATCGTCCGTCGCGGCGCATCGTAGGGTGGCCGGTGTGGACCACCGTTGGGCGTACCTGGGGCCGGAAGGCACCTTCACCGAGCAGGCCGCCCGATTCCTGGTTCTGCGCGCTGCGAGTAACCCGGGTGACGCCGCGACGCCGATCACTCTGGATCCCGTCGCTGGTGTGTCGATGGCCATCGCGGCTGTGCGCTCCGGCGCCGCTGCGGCTGCGGTGGTGCCGATGGAGAGTTCCGTGGAGGGCGCCGTCCCGCTGACCCAGGACGAGCTGACCCACGGCGAGCCGTTGATGATCACCGCGGAGGCCTACGTTCCCGTGACGTTCGACCTGCTGGTGCGGGCTGGCACCGAGCTGGCGCAGGTCCGGTCCGTCGGCGCCCACCCGCATGGGCACGCGCAGATCCGCCCATGGCTGGCCGAGCACCTCCCCGACGCCGAAGTGGTGATGTCGGCGTCGAACGCGGCCGCCGCCGCCGCGGTGGCGGAAGGCACCCTGGACGCCGCGGCCGCCGCTCCGGTGGCCGGGCCGCGGTACGGGCTGGAGTCGCTGGCCACCGACATCGGCGAGGTACTCGACGCGGTGACCCGGTTCGTGCTGTTGACCAAGCCAGGCGCCGCACCGCCACCGACAGGCAACGACCGAACGTCATTGGTGCTGTCGGTGGACAACCATCCGGGCTCGCTGCTCGCGGCACTGACCGAATTCGCTTCCCGCGGGATCAACCTGACCCGGCTGGAATCCCGCCCGACCCGCAGCAAAATGGGCGAGTACGTGTTTCTGGTCGATGCCGATGGCCATCTGCAGGACGAGGCGATGGCCGACGTGCTGGCCGCGCTGATCCGCAGGTCGGTGTTGCACCGCTGGCTGGGGTCGTATCCCAGGATCGACGGGAAGAACGACCCCGCGGCCCGGTATGCCACTCCGGAGTCGTATCTGCGGGCATCGGATCAGGTGCGGCAGTGGCAGCAGGGCGACTGGGCCTGATGCATCTGGCGCTCATCCGGCACGGCCAGACGCCGTCCAACGTGCTCGGCCTGCTGGACACCGGCGTTCCAGGCCCCAGGCTGACCGACCTCGGCATGGAACAGGCGGCGGCCTTACCCACGGCGCTGTCCGGGCAGCGGATCGACGTGCTGTATGCGTCCACGCAGATCAGGTCTCAGATCACCGCGGCCCCGCTGGCGGCCGAGCGTGGACTGGACATCGTCATCCGTGACGGCCTGCGCGAGATCGACGCCGGTGAACTGGAGATGCGCGGTGACGACGAAGCGGTGCGCGGCTACCTGACCACCGTCGCCGCCTGGATGAACGGCAGGCTGGAGGTACGGATGCCAGGGGGACACGACGGCAGAGCCGTGCTCGGCAGGTTCGACGCGGTCGTGGACGAGATCGAACGACATGCCCACGCCGTCGCCGGGCCGAACGGTGGTGCCGCCGTGGTCGCGCACGGCGCGATCCTGCGGCTGTGGGCGTCGGTCCGCGCCGGGAACGTGCGTGACACCTACGGGATGCGCAGACCGTTGCACAACACAGGGGTGGTCACCCTGGAGGGCGGGTCCGCCGCCGGCTGGACCGCGCTCACCTGGACCGGCACCGCCGTAGGCGGACCGCAACTGGACGACGGGCCGGCCGACGGCCCCGCAGGCGGGGACACGATGGCCAGGGCGGACACCCCGACCCCCGCGGAGGGGTGACGTCCGACCGACAACGATGGACGACCAGTCCCGGTGTCCGTTGCGGAACCGCCGGGGAATGCACCGCGCCGCTGACTATCCTGGTCGGCATGACTGGGCCGGCCATCGATCCGAGAGATCTTCGGGTGTCCGACGACGAACGTTCCCATGTGCTGGCGCTGCTGGAGAAGGCAACCGGACGCGGCCTGATCGACTTGGCCGAGTACACCGAGCGCAGCGCCAAGGTCATCTCGGCCCGGACCAGGGGTGATCTGAACGCTGTGCTGCTCGATCTTCCTGGTCTGCAGATCGCCGGCCGATCCGTGTACGACGCGCACATGGCCGCGGGTCCGCCGAGTCGGCCGGTGCCGGGGTTTTCCGGGGCGGTGGCCGTCGATCGCACCGGCGGGGTGCTGGAGCTGACCGGCTGGGGCTCGCGGACCTTCAAGGGCTACTGGACTGCCCCGCCGCTCATCGTGATCGGTGGCACCGGCGCCAGCACTCGACTGGATTTCACTGCGGCGCAATTGATCTCGCCAACCGTGACGATCGAATTCCGGTCCAACTACGGAGGCGCCGCGGAATTCGTCGTGCCCAAGGGCAGCGTCGTGCGGGTCGAGGGTCTGCAGATGCGCGGCGGCCACATCAACAACAAGGTCCCGCCGGCCCGCGGTACCGGGCCGATGACGCTGATCCTCACCGGCGTCAAGAAGAGCGGCTCGGTGACCGTGCGGCACCCGCGGCAGGGAATGTTCTCGCACTGGATGTGACGCTCCGCTGTGACGATTGGATGTGACAGCGCGACGCCCGCACGCGCGGACGAAACCTATTGCTGGACTTGGCCTTCGGCCGAACGTCAGACCAGCAGTTCGCTGGCCCAGGGTGGGTTCGCGCCCGCCCGCGAGCAGGTGATGGCCGACACCCGGGAGGCGAATGTCAGCGCCAGGACCAGGCCGTCAGTGGTCAGGGTGTCCAACCGGCCGCCGAGATAACCGTTCTCGGCCAGGAAGTGCAGCAGCCCGCCGTGGAAGGAGTCGCCGGCGCCGACGGTGTCCACCAGCACGGTCGGCGCGATCGGCACCCGTACCTGCTCGCCGCGGAGTGAGGCGAACGCACCGGCCGCGCCCAGGCTGACCACCGCCAGCGGAACGCCGCACCGGTGCAGGTGCGCGGCGGCCTGCTCGGGGGTCCACCCCGGCCACAGCTGGTCCAGGTCGTCCTCGGACAGCCGGACGATATCGGACAGGCGGGCCCACCGGTCGATCCAGAGCCGGTACGAATCCACCGGAACCAGCAGGGTGCGCAGATTCGGGTCGATCGAGACGGTCATCGCGTCCCGAGCCCGGTCGAGCAATCGCTCGATGATCATTCCGGACGGCTGCAGCGCCAGCGCCAGCGTTCCGGTGTGGATCGCGACCGGCGGGTCATACGAGGGGAACGGGCCATCGATCAACGGCGCCAGCGTCTCGTCGGTCCAGGCCCAGTCGGCGGTGCCGTCCACGTAGAACTCGTAGGAGGCGGCGCCGGTGGCGTCGAGCCTGGCGATGGCCAGGGTGGCGGGCTCGGTCGCCGTCTCGGACGCACTCAGGTCGACCTTCGACTCCTCGAGCTTGGCACGGCACAGCGCACCGAGCGCCCCGCCGGACAGCCGCCCCGCGAACCGCGCGGTCGACCCCAACCTCGACAGCGCGACCGCCGTGTTCGCCGGTCCGCCGCCGGGGTGCACGGTGAGATGCGCGGCACCGTCGACGATCCCATCGGGTGGCAGCACGGCATCGGCGACGACTTCCCCGACAACGGCGATGGTGGGCATGGTCGGCTCCTGGGTGCGGACGGACGGATTCCGGGCCTTAGGAGCGTAGTCGGGAGGCTCTCGCGGCGCCCTCTGGCGGCTGCGCGCCGTTTGCCGTCTGAGCGCCCGCTACTGTTTGAGCGCCGTTTGCCGTTGAGCGCCGTTTGCCGTTGAGCGCCCTCTGGCATGTGAGCACCATCTGTCGCGACCAGCGGTCGTCGGTCTGGGATCCCGATAGGCGTGCTGGCCAAGAACGCACCCAGCCACTCGTCGCCGGTGATCGCCCCGTGGCCATCGGGGGGTGGTGATGGTGCCCGGACTCGTCCGTCCCGTCGTCCGGCCAGGGGTCCGGTCGAGGTTGATCATCTCGAGAGTGGGGAGGGTGTGGTGGCGGGACCGCGGGCGACCCACATGGATATCTTTCCGGCAAGTGTCCCAGCGGGGTGAGCGCGCTGGGGGTTTCCGGGCGTCCGATGCCGGTGATCAAGGTTTGCGGCCGTTTCGTGTCGTACGGCGACGGCAAATGGCCGCAGGATTTGATCATGGTCATGGTCATGGTCATCGGGTCATCGGGTCATCGGGTCATCGGAGCGTCGGCGCTGGGTGCGCTGCATGCGCGGATGTGCAGGGTGTGCAGGGTGTGCCGGGGTGTGCAGGGTGTGCTGGATGTGCTGGGCGGAGGACGGAGCCGAACGGCTGGTGACGGGTCGCAGCGGAGGAACCAGCGATCTCGACCGGGCCGACGGTGATCACTGCATGGGGACTCGGGAGGGTCCGGGAGACCGCTGACGGTCCCCACATGGTGATCAACAGTGGAACCGCGCGACCCTGAAACCGCCTGCCCTGGAACCGCCTGCCCTGGAACCGCCTGCCGTGGAACCGCCTGCCCTGAAACCGCCT
>Ga0208588_1000744_pt1 | contig 10172 bp, 11 predicted proteins | sample NGESurshal092012_8_FD_184483 | JGI IMG/M metagenome (GOLD analysis project Ga0208588, IMG submission 184483) | Arctic peat soil microbial communities from Barrow, Alaska - NGEE Surface sample 415-3 shallow-092012 (SPAdes) | ecosystem: Environmental > Terrestrial > Soil > Wetlands > Peat ...
GCCGCCGACGAGGGACAGCCCGTACTCGCGGGTGAACGTGTCGTGGGCGTCGGCCAGCTGCTCCGGCGTCAACGGGTAGTGCGCGCCGTCGGCGGTCAGCACCGGCAGGCCGGCGTTTGGCATGCAGCTGATCAGCGGGCGGCCGTACTTGGACAGGTGCCGCAGGTGCTCACTCATCTCGGCCGGGCCGGTGGCGCAGTTCAGGCCGATCGCGTCGATCCCGAGCGGCTCCAGCGCGGTGAGCGCCGCGCCGATCTCGGTGCCGAGCAGCATGGTGCCGGTGGTCTCGACGGTCACCTGCACGAGCACCGGGACGTCGTGGCCGGCGGCGGCGATGGCCCGCTTGGCCCCGATGACCGCGGCCTTCGCCTGCAGCAGGTCCTGGGCGGTCTCGATGAGCACCGCGTCCACGCCGCCGTCCAACAGCCCGGCCACCTGGTCGGCGTACGAGTCGCGCAGCTCGGCGAAGGTGATGTGCCCCAGAGTCGGCAGCTTGGTGCCGGGGCCCACCGAGCCCAGCACGTAGCGGGGCTGCCCGGGCGTGGACCAGGCGTCCGCGGCCTCCCGGGCGATGCGGGCGCCGGCCTCGGCCAGCTCCCGGATCCGCTCGGGGATGCCGTACTCGGACAGGTTGGCCAGGTTCGCACCGAAGGTGTTGGACTCGACGCAGTCGACCCCGACCTCAAGGAACGCGTCGTGCACCGACCGGACGACGTCCGGCCGGGTCACGTTGAGGATCTCGTTGCAGCCCTCGAGCCCCGCGAAGTCCTCCAAGCTCAGCGCGTGCGCCTGGAGCATGGTCCCCATCGCCCCGTCGGCGACCACGACCCGCTCGGCCAGTGCTCGGCGCAGCCCGCTCGGGCCAGCGGCAAGCCCCCGCGCGGTCTCGGTCATGATGTCGATGAGGGTACCTGGGCGACCACGTAGGCTGACTGCGTACGGCCGGTCCACGACGAGAGCCACCGGGAGGTCTGGGGTGATCGAGCTCGACGAGCTGCCCGAGCTCACCGACCCGGTGCTGATTGCCGCGTTCGAGGGCTGGAACGACGCAGGGGACGCCGCGACGGCGGCGGTCGAGCACCTCGAGGACGTCTGGTCGGCCGAGGTCATCGCCGAGCTGGACCCCGAGGACTACTACGACTTCCAGGTGAACCGGCCGCACATCGAGCTGGACACCGACGGCGTCCGGCGGATCAGCTGGCCGGGCACCCGGATCTCGGTCGCCCGGCTGCCGAACCAGACGCGCGACGTCGTGCTCGTCCGTGGTGTCGAGCCGAGCATGCGCTGGCGCTCGTACTGCGACGAGCTGCTCGCCGTCGCTGCGGACCTCGGCGTCGAGATGGTGGTGACGCTCGGCGCGCTGCTGGCGGACACCCCGCACACCCGTCCGGTCCCGGTGACCGGCACGGTCACCGACCCCGGGTTGGCCCGCGCCCTCGACCTGGAGGAGTCCAGCTACGAGGGGCCCACCGGGATCGTCGGTGTGCTGCAGGCCGCTGGGGCGCGGGCCGGGCTGCCGGCCGTGTCGCTGTGGGCAGCGGTGCCGCACTACGTGGGGCAGCCGCCCTGCCCCAAGGCGGAGATGGCGCTGCTGCGGCGGGTCGAGGACCTCCTGGACGTACCGGTCCCCCTCGGTGACCTGCCCGAGGAGTCGGTGGCGTGGGAGCGCGGTGTCGACGAGCTGGCCGCGGAGGACGACGAGGTCGCCGAGTACGTGCGCACCCTCGAGGAGGCCCGAGACACCGCCGAGCTGCCCGAGGCCAGCGGCGACGCGATCGCCTTGGAGTTCGAGCGGTACCTCAAGCGCCGGGCCAGTGAGGGCCCGGACAAAGGCTTCGATCGGGGCTGACCGTTGCTGGCCGTCGGCTACCTGCTGATGATGGCGCTGACGCTGCGGGCGGTCCTACGTGGCGTACCACGCGCCGAGTGGGTGCTGCTCGTGCTGTCACTGGTCTGGGCCAGGGTGCCGGTGGCGCGCGAGGGCCCCACGCTGGTCCCGTTCTCGCACAGCAACGGGTTGACCGTGAGCGACCTGCCCGGGGTGGCCGGCCTGGTGTTCGCGCTCGTGCTGCTGTGGCGGGAGCGGCAGGCCGTGCTGGGCGCCGCGGACGCCGAGGCGGCTCAGGCCGGCGGGTCGGTGGACAGCGCGTCCAGGGCGTCCACGCCGCCCTCGCGGTAGACCGCCCAGTTCGAGTCCGGGTCGTCCGCCGTCCGCCGGGCCAGGTCCTTCGCCCAGCCGCCCCGCACCCGGGCCAGCACCTCGGCCGGGTGCTCGGGGTCGCCGGACAGCGCCCGCCGCAGCTCGCGCAGGGCGGCCACCTGGCCCTCCGGGTACTTCACCCCGGGGTGGCCGCGGCCGGACCGGCCGATCGAGCACAGCGTCGAGTCCCCCGCGGCGGCGGCGAGCACGGCGGTCGCCGCGGCCAGCCGCTCCTCGAGCAGCTGCGACAGCGCCGAGCCATGGGTCACAGCGCGACCCCGAGCAGGGCGTCGACCGCCCGCCGGATCTCCTCGGGGGCGGCCGCGGCGCTGCCCTGTGCGAGCCGCACCTGCTCGACCCAACGGTCCACCGCCCGCAGCGCCCGCGGGGCGTCCAGGTCGTCGGCCAGCGCCTCGCGCAGCGCGGCCACGACCGGTCCGGCGTCCGGGCCGGACGTCGTGGCCACGGCGGCGCGCCACCGCTCCAGCCGCGCGGTCCCCTCGGTGAGGGCCTCGGGGTGCCACTCCCAGTCGGTTCGGTAGTGGTGCGCCAGCAGGGCCAGCCGGATCGCCATCGGGTCCGCACCGTCACGGCGCAGCTGGGAGACGAACACCAGGTTGCCCCGGGACTTGGACATCTTCTCGCCGTCCAGCCCCACCATGCCCGCGTGCACGAAGCTGCGCGCGAACGGCCACTCCCCCGTGACCGCGTGCGCCTCGGCGGCGCACATCTCGTGGTGCGGGAACACCAGGTCGCTGCCGCCGCCCTGCAGGTCGAACCCGTTGCCCAGGTGGTGCAAGGCGATCGCGGTGCACTCGATGTGCCACCCCGGTCGGCCGTGCCCGAGCGAGGAGTCCCAGGCCGGCTCGTCCGGTCGGGCCGCCTGCCACAACAGGCAGTCCAGCGGGTGCTTCTTGCCCGGTCGGTCCGGGTCGCCGCCGCGCTGGGCGAACAGCGACACCATCGTCGCGTCGTCCAGCCCGCTGACCCCGCCGAACCGCGGGTCGGCGTGCACGGGGAAGTACAGGTCGCCGCCGACGTCGTAGACGTGGCCCTGCTCGCGCAGCCGCTCGATCAGCCGGACGACCAGCGGGATCGCCTCGACCGCGCCGATGTACTCCCGCGGCGGGATGACCCGCAGCGCGGTCATGTCCCCGCGGAACACCTCGGTCTCGCGGGCGGCGACGTCACGCCAGTCCTGGCCGGTCTCCAGCGCGCGGACGAGCAGCGGGTCGTCGACGTCGGTGACGTTCTGCACGTAGTGGACCTCGTGGCCGGCGTCCAGCCACACCCGCTGGACCAGGTCGAAGGCCAGGTAGGTGGCGGCGTGGCCCAGGTGGGTCGCGTCGTAGGGGGTGATCCCGCAGACGTACATCCGGGCGGTCGCCCCGGGCGCGATGGGGCGCAGCTCGCCGGTGGCGGTGTCGTGCAGGCGCAGCGGCGGGCCCTGCCCGGGCAGCGAGGGGACGGCGGGCGCGCTCCAGGACTCCACGAGGGGTGAGCCTACGGTGGGCCGATCAGAACGGGGGCCACGGGACGGCCGGCCAGTCGCTGCCGGGCTGTGGGTACCGGCCGGTGCTGAGCAGCCGGTCCACCCGCCGCCGGGTGGCCTGGAGCTCCTTGCGGGTGAGCAGCTCCCCCAGCCGAGCGCCCAGCTGTCGATCCAGGTCGGCCCGCAGCCGGCGCAGCACCTCCACCGCCTCGGCCGGCAGCCGGTCGTTGCTCCACTGCCACAGCAGGGTGCGCAGCTTGTTGTCGGCGGCGAAGCAGACCCCGTGGTCCACGCCGTACACCCGGCCGTCCGGGGTGGGCAGCAGGTGCCCGCCCTTGCGGTCGGCGTTGTTGATCACCGCGTCGAGGACGGCCAGCCGACGCAGGTCGCGCCGGTCGCTGCGGGCCAGCTGCACCAGGTCGACGGTCTCGTCGACGTCCACCCACAGCTGGCACATGCCCGGCCCGAACGGGCCGTCTCGGTGCACGGTCGGGGGGACCAGGTCCCAGCCGGTGGCGACCGAGACCTCGTAGGCGGCGACCTCCCGCGCGGCGAGGGTGCCGTCGGGGAAGTCCCACAGCGGCCGCTCCCCCGCGACCGGCTTGTGCACACAGGTCGCGGTCTCGCCGTCCAGGGTCACGGTGCAGTACAGAGTGGCGTTGGACGCCTCCACCAGGCGCCCCTGCACCTCGAGCTCACCGTCGCGCAGCAGCCGCAAGGTCTGCTCGACCGAGGGGACCAGCGCGCTCATGGGCCCCAGTCTGACGGCTGTCGTGGCGTCGTGCCCGCTAGCGGCGCCGGTGACCGTTCTGCCGCGGGCACAGGTGGCCGGCCGGGTCCAGCGGCAGCTCGCAGAACGGGCACGGCGGCCGTCCCGCGCCCACCACGGCCTGGCCGCGCTGGGCGAAGGCGCGGGCTGCCGATCCGGTGAGGTGCACCCGCAGCACGTCGGTCCGCGGCGGGGTCGGGATGCCCTCCCCCTCGTCCTCGGTGCCCTCGGCATCGGTGCCCTCGGCATCGGCGTCCTCGACCGCGAACGCCTCGATCACCAGCCGCTCGGTGTCGCCGTCCCACGCCAGGGTCAAGGTGCCGACCCGGAACTCCTCGCTGATCGGGGTGTCCAGCGGCGCCCGGTCGTCCAGCTCGGGCGGGGCGGACGGCGGCACGGCAGTGATCCCGGCGCCGCGCACCTGGTCGAGCAGCTCGTTGGTGCGCTCCACGAGCAGGGCCACCTGCTGCTTCTCCAGGGCCACGCTGGTCACCCGCCCGGCGCCGCTGGCCTGCAAGTAGAACGTGCGCTGGCCGGGCTCCCCCACGGTGCCCACGACGAACCGGTCCGGTGGGTCGAAGTCGAAGACCTGCGGCATGCCTCAACCCTAACGGCGGGTCGCTGCCTCAGCCGCTGCCGCCGCCCACCGCGGCGTCGCTGCTGGCGCGGCGGCGACGCTTGGGCTTGGGCACGAACGGCTCGAGCGGGCCACCGGTGTCGTTGACCCGGACGACGAACGGCCGCAGCGGCGCGTAGCTGATCACCGTGACCGAGCACGGGTCGACGACGATGCGCTGGAACTGGTCCAGGTGCAGCCCCAGAGCGTCGGCCACGACGGCCTTGATCACATCACCGTGGCTGACGGCCGCCCACACGGCGTCCGGCCCGAGCCGTGCGTTGTGCTCGCGGACCGCGTCGACGGCCCTGGCCTGCATGGCGCGCAGCGACTCTCCGCCGGGGAAGGTCACCGAGGAGGGATGGGCCTGGACCGCGGCCCACAGCGGGTCCTTGGCCAGCAGCTTGAGCTCGCGGCCGGTCCAGTCGCCGTAGCGCACCTCGCCCAGCCGGGCATCCACCTCGGCCGCCGGGGACGGGCGACCATCCAGCAGAGCGGCGGCGGTCTGCCGGCAGCGCTCGAGCGGGCTGGTGACCAGCGCGGCGAGCGGGACCGGGCGCAGCCGCTCGGCCAGCGCCGCGGCCTGGGCGCGGCCGGTGTCGTCCAGGTCGACGCCCGGGGTCCAGCCGGCCAGCACGCCCGAGGCGTTCGCCGCGGTGCGGCCGTGGCGGACGAGCAGCAGCGTGGTCACCCGTGCAACTTAGTGAGTCGGGGACCGGCACGGACCGGCGGCGGCAGAATGCACGGGTGATCGTCGACTGCGCGCTGTACCGGGAGGGCTCCCGCGCAGAGGAGACGCGCAACGTGCTGCGGCTGGCCTCGGAGGCCCGCCACGACCCGTCCGCGTTCGTCTGGATGGGTCTGCTCGAGCCCACCGAGACCGACCTGCTCGGCGTCTCGCGGGTGTTCGGGCTGCACGAGCTGGCCGTCGAGGACGCCGTCCAGGCCCACCAGCGGCCCAAGGTGGACACCTACCGCGACCACCTGTTCGTCGTGCTGCGGACCCTGACCTACGACGATGCCACGTCCGCCGTGGAGACCGGCGAGGTCGCGCTGTTCGTCGGGACCGACTTCGTGGTGACCGTCCGGCACGGGGTGGGCCAGGAGCTAAGCGCCGTCCGGCAGCGGCTGGAGGCCGATCCGGAGGTGCTCGCGCACGGGCCGGCCGCCGTTCTCTACGGCGTGGCCGACGCGGTGGTCGACACCTATCTCGACGTCGCCAAGGCGCTGCAGACCGACCTCGACGGGCTGGAGACGGCGGTCTTCTCACAGCACTTCTCCGACGCGTTCGAGCAGATCTACACGCTCAAGCGGGAGCTGCTGGAGCTGCGGCGCGCTGCCAGCCCGCTGGCCCAGGCGCTGCAGCAGGTGCAAGGCTCCCGGCTGGCGTTCGTGCCCGAGGAGGTGCGCCCGTTCTTCCGGGACGTGACCGACCACCTGGCGAGGGTCGCCGAGCAGATCGAGTCCATGGACCTGCTGCTGTCCAGCATCCTGCAGGCGCACCTGGCCCAGGTCGGGCTGCGGCAGAACTCGGACATGCGCAAGATCACCTCGTGGGCGGCCATCCTCGCCGTCCCCACCGCGATCGCCGGCATCTACGGGATGAACTTCTCGCACATGCCCGAGCTGCACTGGGCGTTCGGCTACCCGCTGGTCATGGCGGTCATGGTCGCGATCTGCCTGGGCCTGTACCGCGCCTTCAAGCGCAGCGGCTGGCTCTGACTGTCTGTCAGGGTGAGGACGACGTATGCGTCGTCCTCACCCTGGCAAGTCAGGCGGTGATGGTGCCGGTGCCGAGCAGGACGAAGACCAGCACGCCCACGCCGATCCGGTAGATGACGAACGGCAGGAACGAGTTGGTGGCGACGTAGCGGATCAGCCAGGCGATGACCGCGTAGCCCACCGCGAACGCGATCACCGTGGCCAGCAGGGTCGGGCCCCACGCCGTCGCGCTCGTGCCGCCGATCTTCAGTGCCTCGAAGAGACCGGACGCGAGCACGGCGGGGACGGCGAGCAGGAACGCGTAGCGGGTGGCCGCCGGCCGCGTGTACCCGAGGAACAGTCCGGCCGAGATCGTGCCGCCCGAGCGGGAGACGCCGGGGATCAGGGCGCAGGTCTGGGCCAGCCCGAAGACCACGCCGTCACGGGCACCGAGGTCGGCCAGCGTCTTGGCCCGGCGACCCACCCGGTCCGCCACGAACAGCACCACGCCGACGACGATCATCATGGCGGCGATCAGCCGCAGGTCACGCGCCACCGTCTCGATCTGGTCGCGGAACAAGAAGCCGAGGATCGCGATCGGCAGGGTGCCGATGATGACGTACCAGCCGGTGCGGGCGTCGATGTCGCCGCGCAGCTGCGGGCGGACCAGCGAGCGCGCCCAGGTCGAGACGATCCGGACCAGGTCCTTGCGGAAGTAGATGAGCACGGCGGTCTCGGTGCCGATCTGGGTCACCGCGGTGAACGCCGCCCCCGGGTCGGCCCAGCCAGCCAGCTCGGCGACGATGCGCAGGTGCGCGGTCGACGAGATCGGCAGGAACTCGGTGAGTCCCTGGACCAGCCCCAGGACGACGGCTTGCAGCCAGCTCACTCCGCGAGCCCGGCCAGCTCGAGTGCCTCCAGCACGGTGCGCAGGGTGGCCTTGCGCTCGTCGAGCGTCCCGGCGTAGGAGGCCACCGACAAGTTGGTGACCCCGGCGGCCGCGTAGGCGACCAGCCGCTCGGCGATGCGCCCCTTGGGCCCGATCAGCGCCGTCTGGTCGATGAACTCGAACGGGACGGCGGCCGCGGCTGCGGCGTACTCGCGCCGCAGGTACAGGTCCTGGACCTGCGCGGCGGCCTCGCCGAAGCCCATCCGGACGGCCAGCTGGTTGTAGAAGTTCTTCTCCCGGCTGCCCATGCCCCCGACGTACAGCGCGGAGTAGGCACGCACCGGCTCGGCGCAGGCCATCAGGTCCTCGCCGACGACGACCGGGACGGTCGGGACGACGTCGAAGTCGCTGAGGTCCTTGCCCGCCTTGGCCCGTCCGGCCCGCAGGTGGTCCAGCGCCTCAGCCGCGTGCTCCGGGCTGAAGAAGATGGCCAGCCAGCCGTCAGCGATCTCACCGGCCAGCTCGAGGTTCTTCGGGCCCACCGCGGCCAGATAGACGGGCAGGTGCTCGCGCACCGGGTGCACGGTCAACCGCAGCGCCTTGCCCGGGCCGTCCGGCAGCGGCAGCGTGAAGAACTCCCCGTCGTACCGCACCACCTTGCGGCCCAGCGCCATCCGCACGATCTCGACGTACTCGCGGGTGCGCGCCAGCGGCTTGTCGAACCGGACGCCGTGCCAGCCCTCGGAGACCTGGGGGCCGGACACACCCAGCCCGAGCCGGAACCGCCCGCCGGACAGCGTGTCCAGGGTAGCCGCGGTCATCGCGGTGAGGGCCGGAGTCCGGCCGGGGATCTGGAAGATCGCCGAGCCGACGTCGATCCGCTCGGTCTGCGCGGCGACCCAGCTGAGCACGGTCGCTGCGTCGCTGCCGTAGGCCTCCGCAGCCCACACGACCGAGTACCCGAGGCGATCGGCCTCGCGGGCCAGCTCGAGGTTCTCGGCGTCGTTGCCGGCCCCCCAGTAGCCCAGGTTCAGCCCCAGCTTCATGACGGCTCCCGCCTGCCGTTCGGTGGTCGGCCACGACTCTATCGGGGTGGGCTGGGTAGCCTTCGGCACCATGGAGCAGCGAAGGCTCGGGACCAGTGGGCTGCTGGTGTCACGGCTCGGTCTCGGCACGATGACCTGGGGCCGCGACACCGACGAGCACGAGGCGCGCGACCAGCTGGCCGCCTTCGTCGAGGCCGGCGGGACGCTCGTGGACACCGCCGTGGGCTACGGGGACGGCGCCAGCGAGACGGTGCTGGGCACCCTCGTCGGCGACGTCGTCCCCCGGAACCAGCTGGTCTTGGCGACGAAGGCGGGCATCACCTTCCCCGAGGGCACCCGTCGGGTGGACACGTCCCGCCGTGGCCTGCTGCGGGACCTGGAGACGTCGCTGCGCCGGCTGGGCACCGACTTCATCGACCTGTGGCAGGTGCACACCTGGTCCGCCTCCGCGCCGCTGGAGGAGACCCTTGCTGCGATGGACGAAGCGGTGGCCTCCGGCAAGGTCCGCTACCTGGGCATCTCGAACTACAGCGGCTGGCAGACGGCGCGGGCCGCGACCTGGCAGACCGCCTGGCCGGGGCGCACCCCGCTGGTCGCGACCCAGATGGAGTACTCCCTGCTGCAGCGCGGCATCGAGCGCGAGGTGCTTCCGGCGGCCACCGCGCTGGGCCTGGGCGTGCTGCCCTGGTCGCCGCTGGGTCGGGGCGTGCTCACCGGCAAGTACCGCACCGGCACCCCCGCCGACTCCCGGGCCGCCTCGCCGCACTTCGCCGCGTTCGTCGAGCCGTACCTGGAGGTCGACGCGGCCCGCGTGGTCACGGCGGTCGCGACCGCGGCGGAGGGCCTCGGGCTGGCGCCGCTCGAGGTGGCCTTGGCCTGGGTGCGAGACCGGCCCGGCGTGGTGGCGCCCATCGTGGGAGCCCGCACCGCGGCTCAGCTGCGCGGCTCGCTGCAGGTCGAAGACCTGGTGCTGCCGCAGGAGATCCGCGACGTGCTCGACGAGGTGTCCGAGCCCACCTTGGCCTACCCGGACGACGCGGGGACCGGGCGCTGAGCGCCGACGACCTGGTGCGGCTGCTCGAGCGGGCCGCGCTGGACGGGCACACTGCCGTGCGCACCGACGTGGTGCTGGCTGCGCTCGACCAGGGCTCGGTGGACGACGCGCTGTCCGCCGGCCGGGTGGTGGACGCCGGCGGGCTGCTGGCCCTCGAGGGCCTGGCCAGCGCAGAGGAGGGCGTCGCCGTCGAGCTGCAGGGCCTGGCCGCGGAGGGGCGGGTGGCCGTCGTCCTGGGCGACGTCCCGGACAGCGCGGAGGCGTTCGTGGTGGACCGGGTGGACCGACGGCCACTCGACGAGCTCGCCGGGCTGCTGCAGTCAGTGCCGGGGGACGTCCCGGTACTGCTGGCCGGTGACCCCGATCGGCTGCCCGGACCGCATCCGGGCGCGGTGCTGCGCGACC
>Ga0208588_1000748_pt1 | contig 10156 bp, 5 predicted proteins | sample NGESurshal092012_8_FD_184483 | JGI IMG/M metagenome (GOLD analysis project Ga0208588, IMG submission 184483) | Arctic peat soil microbial communities from Barrow, Alaska - NGEE Surface sample 415-3 shallow-092012 (SPAdes) | ecosystem: Environmental > Terrestrial > Soil > Wetlands > Peat ...
GCCACCGAGTCGTGGCTCTCGGCCGCCTCCTTCCAGGAGACCACCCGGGTGCTCACCGACGCGGCGATCAACGCCAAGAGCGATCGCCTGGTCGGGCTCAAGGAGAACGTGATCATCGGCAAGCTGATCCCGGCCGGCACCGGGATCGCGCGGTACCGCGACATCTCGGTGCAGCCCACCGAGGAGGCGCGGGCCGCGGCGTACGCCCTGCCGACGTTCGACGACACCTACTACGGCGCGGACACCTTCGGGGTCTCTGCCGGTGCCGCGGTGCCGCTGGACGATTACGACATGGGCCGCGACTACCGGTAGTTCCGCTTCTCGAACCGAAAGGGCCGGCTTCCGCACGGAAGCCGGCCCTTTCGGCGTTTCGGGCGGGGCCTGGCCCATGATCGTGAAGGATCCTGTGGCGCTGGGCAGCAGGATGTTTCACGATGCGTCGGTGTTTGGGGGCGCTGGTGCGTGGGGGTGCTCGGACTGGCGGTGGGGCCCCGATGCCGGATCGTGAAGGATTCTGTCGCGCTGGACAGCAGGATGTTTCACGATGCGTCGGTGGTTCCGCCGGCGCGCACCGTCCGCACGGGGCAGCGCTCGTGGCAGGGGGCCGATTGACCGGTCAACCGCGCGCAGCGAGCACGCTCGCGACCTGCGCGGCCACATTGCACGGGTTGCCGATCACGTCGCGCCAGCCATACCTGAGCACCGTTTCGCCGGCAACGGCCGCGAGGTTGTCGCGTCGGAGGTCCCGAAACGCCGCGTCGATCGGATGTGCTTCGCGGCCGTCGAGCTCGACGATCACCCGCCATCGCCGGTAGTGCACGTCGCGGTACCAGTGACCGCCGCCGGGGGCGATGTCCTGCGCATTGCGGATTCCGGGCGGCAGTCGGTGTCGTAGCTCCACTTCGCGCCGATAGTGCAGTTCAAGCGGCGATGCGACACCCGCAGCCGTTTCGGCGAGGATGTCGGACACCAGACCGCGCCACCGATGCCGTGGTCGGGCGCGCAGCGCAGAGCGCAGCCGATCGGCGGTGGTCAGGCGTCGCTGGATCGCACGCAGAACGAGATGGGTTGTCCCTTCGCGGGTCTCGGTCTCGCACTGATCCAAGAGCGACACCTCGAGGCGGATCCGCGGTGGCGCCGCGCTGGGATGTGTGATCGGCCGCCCGTCATTGCCGAGCGCGCGTCGCAGGTGGACGCGGATTCCGGGTTGAGCCGTGACCCTGCGCGCAGCGGGGACGCTGATATGGACCGGCGCAGTGTGTTCGTCGAACAGCCCCGCCAGCCAGAGCGCGGTGCGATGGCTGGCCGCGGCGCCCGGGCCTGCGTACAGCACTGCGGCCCACACGCCGGCGCGTGGACCGACCGGGCCGGTAAACGTCGCGTATACACCGGGCCAGAGGCGGCGCCACCGGCCGTTGTCGACGTTCCCACGGGCTTGTGCGCTGGAAAGGCCGATGCCCAACAGCTGCGCCCGGCAGACAATGCCGTCCTGCTGATCGGCGAGGTGCCGCCATTCGACGGGCTCCGCGGGTCGTGGTAACACCGCGAGATCATGTCCTGAACCGCCGATGCGACGGCGAGTTATCCACAGGCACCCCGAATCCTCGTGTCATCGTGAAGGATCGTGCTGTGGTGGGCGTCAGGATCCTTCACAATGACGACGGGGACGCCGTCGTGAGCGTTCGCTGCGGAGCGTCCGTGAGCCGATCCCTCCGCGCTCACGGACCGTCCCGGTCATGCGGTGCAAGGTCTCTGGGGCTCAAGCAGCCGCGGCACCCCGCCCGGCGTAGGGGACGGGCGGCCCAAGTTCGGGTGAGGGTGCTGACCGGCTGCGCGTCATCGGCAGATATTGACGGATCAGCCCGGCGGCCGACCAAAGTTGTCCACACTCGGGGGTCATTCAGGGTCAGTGCGGAACATCCGTCTCCTCGACCGCAACGGACCTTCCGCACAGAACGCTTCAAGCCACGCGACTTGCCGGTCGACCGGAGCGCCTGCGCCTGGAGCGGGGCCGAGCTGCGTAGTGTCGCGGAAGCGTCGTCACCTGCCTACGTGTTCTACCCCGGAGTCGTCCAACCCATGACCGTTGACCCGTCGTTCGACGTCCTCGAATCCGCCGCTGTCGTGCAGAACTGGTCCAAGATCTCCGAGTTGAGTCTCGCCCGGCTGATTGATCCGCACACGTTCCACCGGGCCAAGCAGTACGCGGAAAGCGGTGCCGTCATTGAGGTCGGTCTTCGCGAACGTCCGCTGCGACTGACCGGCAGCGTGCGGGGTTCCCGCCGCGCCCCCTACACCTGCACGGCGTTGCTGTCCCAGAGAACGTCGGGGACGGTCACCTCACTCGCAGGTTCCTGCTCGTGTCCTGTCGGCAGCAACTGCAAGCATGTGGTGGCGTTGGCGCTCACCGCGTTCCGGGAGATGCGGGCGTTGCGGGCCGCTCCCGAGCGCCGCCTGGCGTTGGTGAGCGTCAGCGGTCGAGCCGCTCTGCGTCCGGTTCCGGCCCCCGTCACGCCGGCCGCGTCGCAACCGGCGGCACTGGAGCCGACCCCGATCCGGCGGGACAGGCCGCAGCGACCGCGCAACGGCGAAGCCGAGTTGGCTCTCTCCCCGACCCCGAAGTTGACCCCCGAGCCGACCCCGGCCGCCTGGGAGCGCTCGATTGCGGCGCTGATCGGCAACCGGACGGCGAAAGCCGAATCGCTCGGCACGCCGCTGGGCCTGCAAGTCGAATTGTTGCCCACCTCACCTTCACCCCATCGCCGGGGGACGACAGCGCCGGGGGTCAGGGTGGGCCTTCGACCAGTTCTTCTGGGAGCCAGCGGCAAATGGGTCCGCACCGGCATTGCCTGGGACAAACTCGGTTCCTATCACTATCAACGGGAGCAGTCCCGCACTGATCATGTTCAGCTCCTGAGAGAGATCGGTGCTCTCAATTCCGCGTCCAGGGCCGGCGGCCATTACGGGTACTACGAGACTTTCGTCTTCCTGGAAAGTCTGAACAGCCGGCGGATCTGGGATTTCCTGACGGAAGCGCAGAACATCGGGATGGCGCTGGTGCAATCGGGCAAGGGGCAGCGACCGGTCGCCCTGCTGGGTGGAGCGGGTGAAGTGGCGCTGGACGTTCGCCGGGCCGACGGCATCCTTGTCATCGAGCCGTCCATAGCGGTCGACGGGCAACCGATCGGGTCGAGGAATATCGCGCTGCTCGGAACTCCGCTCCACGGATTCGCGCTCTGGCCGGATGAGCCCGGGGCCGATCTCAACAGCTCGGGTCTGACATTGGTCCCGACCCAGCAAACGCTGACCCCGGAATTGCGTCGCTTCCTCGCCGAGGGGCGGGTCGAGATACCGCCGGACGACGAAGAGATCTTCGTGAACGACTACCTGCCGCGGCTTGCTCGGTGGGCGCCGATGGTCTGCCGTGACGGCTCCCTGGAGATCCCCGCACCACAACCTCCGGAACTGTCCTTGACAGTGACCGGGATGCCCGGTCATCGGGTCAGCCTGCGGTGGGAATGGTCGTACCGTATCGGCGACACCGCGACGGCGGTTCCCCTGTGGCCGACTGGCTCCGAGTCGATCCCTCGTCAACGCGACGAGGAGCAGGCTGCGCTGGCATCGTTGTCCCTGCCGGAAGCCGACAGCGCCCGGTTGTGTGCGCCGACCCACTTCGGGACGAGGCTGGTTCCGGACCTCACCCTCGAGGGCATCGACGCCGCCAGATTCTTCGGCGAGATGTTGCCGCGGCTCCGCAGCGTGCAACGATTGTCGCTCACCGTCGTCAACGAGCTGTCCTACCGGGAAGCGGTCGAGGCGCCCGTCATCTCCATCTCGAACTCGCAGAACGCGGACGATCGCGACTGGTTCGACCTCGACATCACGGTGACGATCGAGGGCGAGGAAGTCCCGTTCAGCGGATTGTTCGTGGCGCTGGCCGCCGACGATGACTGCATGATCCTGCCCAGCGGGGTCTATTTTCCGTTGGACTGCGAGCCCTTTCGCACGTTGCGCAGGCTGATCGACGAGGCGCGAGCCCTGGATGACGTTCCCGGTCGGACGTTGAAGATCAACCGGTTCCAAGCGGCGCTGTGGGACGAGTTGCAGGATCTCGGGGTGGTGACGGCACAGGCGCAGGCGTGGAAGAAGTCGGTGGGCGGCCTGCTGGCAGGCGATCAGATCATCGACCGGCCCGTCCCGGAAACGCTCCATGCCACTCTGCGGCCCTACCAACAAACGGGTTTCAACTGGCTCGCCTTCTTGTTCGATCATGAACTCGGTGGGGTGTTGGCCGATGACATGGGGCTCGGTAAGACAGTGCAGACCTTGGCCCTGATCTGCCACGCCCGCGCGGAGCGCCCCGGGGCCGAGCCGTTCCTGGTGGTGGCGCCCACCAGTGTGGTCGGCAACTGGGCCGCGGAATGCCGGAAATTCGCGCCGGATCTTCGGGTGGTGGCGGTATCGGAAACGTTGGCCCGCGGTGGCGTTGAACTGGCCCAACTGGTCGACGGCGCCGACATCATCGTCACCTCGTATGCGTTGTTCAGATTGGATTTTGCGGACTATTCCGACCAGGGCTGGGCTGGGCTGATTCTGGACGAGGCACAATTCATCAAGAATCACCAGTCCAAGGGATACCACTGCGCCAAGAAGCTCGCGACCCCCTTCAAACTCGCCATCACCGGAACTCCGATGGAAAACAACCTGATGGAATTGTGGTCGATGTTCTCGGTGACGGCCCCGGGGCTGTTCACCCTTTCGGGACGATTCAAGGAGTACTACCAGGGTCCGATCGAGAAGGATGGGAACTCCGACCGGCTCGGGCAGTTGCGCCGGCGGATCCGCCCGCTGATGCTCCGGCGGACCAAGGAGCAGGTGGCGACCGACCTGCCGGAGAAGCAGGAACAGGTCATCGAGCTGGAGCTCAATCCTCAGCATCGCAAGGTGTATCAGCGTCATTTACAGCGGGAGCGGCAGAAGGTTCTCGGGCTGATCGACGACATGACGACCAACAGGTTCGCCATTTTCCGCTCGCTGACCCTGCTGCGCCAGCTCAGCCTGGATGCGAGCCTGGTGGATCCGACCTACGCGAACATCCCCTCGACAAAGCTCGACGCGCTGATGGAGCAGGTCGCGGACATTGCGGCCGAGGGACATCGGACGCTGATCTTCAGCCAATTCACCGGATTCCTCGACAAGGTACGGCAACGAATGGACGCCGCCGGTGTGGAGTACTGCTACCTCGACGGGTCCACCGGAAACCGCCCCGCGGTGCTGGCGCAATTCAAGTCGGGTACGGCGCCGGCCTTCCTGATCAGCCTGAAGGCAGGCGGGGTTGGCCTGAACCTCACCGAGGCGGACTATTGCATCCTTCTCGACCCATGGTGGAATCCGGCCACCGAGGCGCAGGCCATTGACCGCATTCATCGCATCGGACAGACCAGGAACGTCATGGTCTACCGACTTGTCGCCAAGGACACCATCGAGGAAAAGGTGATGGCGCTCAAGGCCACCAAGGCGAAGCTGTTCAGTAGCGTGATGGAATCCGGTTCAGCGACATCGACGGCGCTGACCGCCGCGGATATTCGAGAATTGCTGGGCTGAGAGTTCTGCCATCCGCCGTTCACCAACCGGCGGGTTGGCCGCGCCCCCGGAGTTCGGCCATCGCCCGGGCTCGCTGTCGCTCGGCTGATTCGGCTGGCTCTCCGTGCCTGGATCGGAGAGCACGCCCTGACGAAAGACCGAGAGTGCCGAGGTCCGCCGTCCGATCGCTGGCCGGTTTGGCGGGGGTGGATCGCGACTTCCCGCCGACGACATCGATGAAGGCACCCCGTGCCGCGGGGAGGTAACCGGCCGCGCGCACTATGGCCAGGGTCTCCTCAATGCCCAGATCGGAGGTCGCGACCGTGGGGGCGATCAGCTGGAGCCCAACGCGTCGGAGTGATCGGTCGGCGCACATCTGGCTCAGTAGCGAGGTGTCCTCGCTGCGCAGGCAGCACGAGGCGGCAACGACGGTGACCACACCGTGGCGACGCCCCACATCGGCGATCAGGTACGTGAGCGTTTGCGGCAGCGGGCCGTCGGCCATGTCAGCGAGCGCGGAGCGCAGATCCGCTGCACTGCTCCCGCCGTCAAAGGCGCGGCGCACACTCGACGGGCTGAATCGCCAGACCGTCGCATTTCCTGCGCTCTCGCGATCCGCACAGGAGTCCAGAAGCGAACCGATCTCAGCGGCCGGGGTGCCGGACACCAGCACGGTGAGGTCCGAGCCGAAGGTCGCCGACGTCGCAACGGCCGGCAGGGTCGCGCGGGCCGCGTTCCACAGTGCCACATCATCCAGGGGCGAAAGGGCAAAGGCCATCGGCCCGCACGCTGTTCCGCCCAGCACGCCGAGTTGCTGCGCTTGCGCCAGGATGGCCTGGACCGCATGACTGCGGCCGGCGACGAGTACGGGATGGCTCCAGTTGATCCTGCTCGTGAGCGCATCGAAATCGACCAGTTCCTGGTGCGGACCGCACTTCACCAGGGCCCCGAGGGTTGCCTGCCGCAAAGCCCTGCAATCCCGCTGTGCGGCAACGGATCGGACGAGCGCGGAGGCTGGTGATGTGACTTTCGGCTCCGGGGCGATGTTGTGTCCCAACCGCCACCAGGCTGCCACGAGCTGAGAGATCCGGATCCGTGGCTCCGTCCTGGCCCATGCCGGGTAGTAGTCGGAAACCGTTGCCGTGGAATTCTTCTCGACGACAAGGCCGTGGGCTCTGGCGAGCGCCAGAATCAGCCTGACCCGGGCCTCGTCACTGCGGGAGATCTTGGCAATTCTGCCGATCTCCCGCGTGCCGATACCGCCGTCCTTCGACATGGCCGCCGGCTGACGGGCGAGGTGCTCCAGCACCATCGTGGTCGACGCCAAGAACTCCAGCGCCGCCGCGCCGGCCTCGCCGTTGACGCGTTCGATGCTGCCGGTGGTGACCGGAACCGCGGGGGCGATCGGCTCGAATGGCGCACGGAAGTCGTTTCCCTGCAAAGCAAGCCGCACTTGCGTGGGGATCACCCAGGTGTAGTCAGCGGATCGTTGGAGGAAGCCCCGGGCTTGCGCCCAGGTCTGCGTTTCCTGCTCGATACGGTACCGCTCCCCGTCAAAGCCGACAGGCTTCTGCGCAGTGCCGCGGGCCTGTGCGGTGAACGCGGCGCGGATGTCCGGCGGAGCGGAGTCGACCTCGGCCCGGATGCGCTCACCATCCAGGAAAAATGCCCGGAGCTTGGCTTCGAGCGTGGTTCGATCACCCGTCCTCGGCAGGCCCAGATGGCGTAGGGTCCGCTTGATGTCCTCGACGTTCGTCCTGGTGAGATTCGACTCCATCGACGGTCCAAGGCCCAGCGGTGACGGGACCAACTTGTCGAATCCGCTGGCGAGGTGACTGATGACACCGTCATCGGACCACGCGACGCCGCAGGTGGCCAGCGTCTCCACCACTGCCACCACGTGCGATCGTTGCTGTTTCGGATCGCCCGATTTCGCCAGCAGCCCGGCCAGCGAGGTGATGGGTAGGGAAGCGCCCAGCGCCAAATGTGCTTCGATCAGCTGAATGGCCGGCAGCGACAGCGCGGGTAGCACCAAGGTCAGCGACCAGGGGTCCTGCAGTACGGCGCAAGACTGTGAAAATTGTGGCCCGGGTGACCGCCGAAGGGGATCGACACCAGGGACTCGCGACGCCGAAACAGCAATTCCGTCAAGGACTTGACGTCCAGCTCGGCCAACCAGGCGGTCATCGGGAGTTCCTGGGTCACGCTTGAACTCCTGCCGACAGTCCGACCGCAGTGCGTGCGAAAGCCATGGCTCCCGGGGCCGGCGGCTCGGGGGCATCGGGTTTGCTGAAACTGTGCCGAGCGACGACCCCGATGTAGGCCAGAACAACCTCGGTCGGCCGCTGCAGCTGCCGAATCTCACGGATTGTCAGATCGGTGGACGACGGCCCTGTCCGCCAGCCGAGCTCCCGAAGACTCGCGGCCACCATCGCCGCGATCTCGGCGCGGGGAAGTCCGGCCGCGATGCCGATGAGCAGCAGCAGTCCGGCATCACGGCTGGCCTGAACCTCGGGGCCACGGGTGGTCCCGCCGAGCGGCATCGCACCGGCCAGGACTCTCCACAATGCCTGCACGTCGGTGCTTGCCTTCGCTCCGGCCTTCGTCAGGGTGAGCTTGTTGCGCGCCTTTCGCACCAGGCCGAGCCGCTGGGTGGACTCCCGAAACTCCAGCACGGGGGCGGTCTGGACCTCGCGGTTGGTCTTGCCGATCCAGACGTCCTCGAGGCTGAGCACTTCGGCCATGGCTTCGACCTGGGCAGGTGGAAGGTATCCGGCCTGGGTCAAGGTGATGCCCGCATCACCCACGCGCCCCAGGAAGGCGAGGTAGGGCTGCAGCATCGCCGACTTCACGTCGGCGGGCGGCTCGGCGACCGGCTCGAACGATCGTACGAGCGCCTGCTCGAGGGCCGCCGGGGTCTCTTCCATTCGGAGTAACAGTTCACCCAGCGGGCTGTCCGGGTCGACAGCCGACAGCGGTCCGTTGGTGCGGGAATTCAGGTGAGCAAGAGCGGTGTTGACCTCGTCGACGTTGAACCGGTCGGGGTCGAAGGACGGACCCACCCATTCCCGGAGTTCGTCGCTCTCTGCGCCGGCGGGCCCGCTCAAGGTTGTCAGCAGGTCACGGTAGCCCCACACCCCGCCGCAGTCCTCGGGTGGGCAAGCCCCCGCACCCGCCACGCAGACCGCGGGACCGTTGGCGGCATCTCGGGGTGCGAACGACTCCACGGTCAGGGTATGGGCCCAATCGTCGCCGAAGTCGTAGGCGTAGTAGAGCCGATCCCCGACCTCGACGAGAAGCTCGTCCAGCCGGACAGGGCTCTCGTCGATTCCGTCGAGTTCGTGCTCGATCGCATCGGGCGATCGGAACCTCTCGGCGAAACGGTCCCTCGGGCCGTTGCCGTTGGCGAACTCGTGCAGGTGCGAATCCGTCCAGCCCATCGCGGTTTGCAGGACATCGTGCAATGCGTCCAACGTCAGATTGCTGGCGAGGTCCAACCGCCGCCAGATCGGCGGTGCGGAGTCGTCGAGATCAACCCGGATGCGGTAGGTCATCACCTCATCCCGGGGTGCGCTGCGCCGGGATGCCCTGGGCAATTCGGGTCCAGAGACGTTGTCCAGCAATTGGCGGACCTGCTGGGCGTCAGGAATGAGTGTGTCGGCAGGGGCTGTGTCGGCAGGGGCTGTGTCGGCAGGGGCTGTGTCGGCAAGGGGCCGTGTGATGTCGGGAGGGATCGTCGCGCCACAAGCACCGGGCGCCGCTGACTGCTCGCTGCGGTGATCTTGCGGGGGCTCGGACGGAGGCATACAGCCGAGGTTAAGGGTTCCCGGAAACGAGTCGGTTTGCTGGTCGGTCGTACACGGGCCTCTGATCACCCGGCTTGGCACTGCGCGAGTTCCTCCCAGGAGGCTCGACGAAGGGCTGGGCTGCGCGTCATGGGCAGATACTGACTGATCAGCCGGGCAGGCGACCGAATGTCCACAGCCGGGCGGATCAAACGCCAGTGCGGAACATCCGTCTGCTCCACCGGAACAAATCTTCCGCACAGAACGCCGCAGGAGGCGGGATGTCCGTGAGTCGATCCCTCCACGACTCACGGACATCCCTGGCGCGAGCTCCACGGCCGCAGAGGGCCTGATCGGGCCCTATGCAGCAACAGCAGATGGCGACACGCCGTTCAAGGCGCGCTGTGCCTGGCCCAGCAGGCGATCGAGGGACAGCCGGATGGTGTCCGATTCCTTGTCGATCTTGGTTGCGTTGGCTGTGACGAGGCCGGCCAGCCGCTTGATCTCGTCCATCCTCGACAGCAGCGTGATCGCCTCCGCGATCTTTTCCTGCGCGGTTTCGATCTCGCCGTCATCCTGACGGGCCCTGGCGGCGATCGCGCTGAGACGCAGCAGCTGCACGACCGTTCGCAGGAGATCCGGGTCGTCAGTTTCCGGGTCGAAGGCGAGCACGATGCGGCGGGCGCCGAAGCTCTGCAGGCTGTTGCCGGCCAGCTGATCGGCGCTGCGGACGAGCCCGAGAGAGGCCAGCGCACCACGGTTCCGCTCGGCCTCGTCGAGGTAGCCGT
>Ga0208588_1000749_pt1 | contig 10131 bp, 7 predicted proteins | sample NGESurshal092012_8_FD_184483 | JGI IMG/M metagenome (GOLD analysis project Ga0208588, IMG submission 184483) | Arctic peat soil microbial communities from Barrow, Alaska - NGEE Surface sample 415-3 shallow-092012 (SPAdes) | ecosystem: Environmental > Terrestrial > Soil > Wetlands > Peat ...
GCGATTTACGCCGAAACTATTCTGAAACTTCTGCCCTTGCCGCCGCTCGACGCCATGCTGGGGCCGCGCGAAATCGGCAATGCGCTGCACGAGGTGTTGGAGGAATTTTGCAAGCGTTTCCCAAGCGGGCCGTTGCCGGAAGACGCGCGGAAAATTCTCGTCGCTTCGGCGAAGGAAAAACTGGCGGCTTTCGCCGAGGATGCGGAATTCCAGAGTTTTCGCTGGCCGCGCCTGTTGCAGGGTCTCGACGCCTATCTCGCCTATGAGGCCGAGCGGCGTCCGGCGATAGAAAACATTTTTGCCGAAAAGGGCGGCCGCCTGACCATTCCGCTCGATGACGGCTCGAGTTTCGACCTCACCGCCAAGGCCGACCGCGTCGAGTTCTTGAAGGATGAGACGGCGGTCATCGTCGATTACAAGACCGGCGCGCCGCCGTCTGAAAAAGAAGTGCGCGCTGGCTGGTCGCCGCAGTTGACGCTGGAAGCGGCCATGCTGGAGCGCGGCGCCTTCCGCGATGTGCCCGCGCGGCAGGTCGCGACGGCGATCTATTTGCCGCTCGGCGGCGGCGAGAAAAAACCGCGCGACCTCGGCGCATCCAAAAAGGGAGCTTTCGGCGATCTGGTCGCCGAACATTTCGAAGAATTGCTCGGACTGCTGAACCATTTCCGCAATCCGGCAAGTGGCTATCCCGCGCGGCCCTTCCCGCAATTCGCCGCCCGCTACAATGATTACGATCATCTGGCCCGCACGCGCGAATGGTCGGCTTCGGGCGGTTCGCCTGGCGGAGACGAGTCATGAGCGGGCCGCGCAAAGTCCCCGCAACGACGCAGGCGCGGCAGGCGCGCGCTTCCGATCCCACGGCCTCGGCCTGGGTGTCGGCCAATGCCGGCTCCGGCAAGACCCATGTGCTGGCGCAAAGGGTGATCCGCCTGCTGCTGGCCGGGACGCCGCCCGGCCGCATTCTCTGCCTGACCTTCACCAAGGCGGCGGCCGCCAATATGGCGGAACGGGTTTTCAAAAATCTGGCGGCATGGTCGTCGCTCGACGACAGCGCCTTGGCCTCGGCCATCGAGGCGACCGGCGCGCCCCGCCCGAGCGAAGCGCATCAGCTTGGCCTGGCGCGAAAACTATTCGCCCGTGCTGTGGAGACGCCGGGCGGTCTGAAAATCCAGACTTTGCACGCTTTTTGCGAACGCGTGCTGCATGCCGCGCCCTTCGAGGCCAATGTCGCGGCGGGCTTTGCGATTATTGAGGAAGTCCAGCAGGCGCAACTGATCGCCCGCGCGAAGATGGAGGTTTTGGCGCAGGCTCGACGCGACGCGGACCTCGCGCAAGCGCTGGAAAAAATCGCGGAAGACGCGGGGCTGGTTTTCACCGATCTGCTCGATGAGGCCTTGCGCCAGCGCGCCTTTTTTCGCGCTGCCAATATGGCTGGCGCCGATCAGGATTTGCGTCTGGCGCTGGGACTGGCGGCCGACGATGCGCCCGATCAAATTGTCCACGACATGCTGAAAGGCGGCATTGCGCCTGCGCGCTGGCCGGACAAAGCAGTCCTGCTCGTGAGCGGCTCGGCGACCGACGGCAAAAAGGGCGCGCTCTTTTTGGCCGCCTATGAGGACCTTCGCGCGGGCGCCGCCGAGGAGGCGCTGGAAAAATATCTGACGATTTTTTTCACTAAAAAAGGAGCCGGGACGCCCGTAGCGAACCTGCTCAACAACGGACTGGCTAGCGCCCGTCCCGATCTCCTGGAGGAGCTTTCCGACGAGCAGACGCGCCTTGAGCGGCTGCGTGACAAGCGCGCGGCCATGGCGGCGGCCGAGCGCACGCAGGCTCTTGCGCGCTTGGTCAACGCCATTCTCGACCGCTACGAGACGCTCAAAGCCGAACGGCAATTGCTGGATTTCGACGATCTTATCGCCCGCGCCCGCGAGCTTCTGACGCGCTCTTCCGCGCGCTGGGTGTTGCAAAAGCTCGACGCCGGCATCGACCACATTCTGGTCGATGAGGCGCAGGACACCAGCGCCGCGCAATGGGACATTCTCGACCGTATTTCGAGCGATTTTTTCGCCGGCGAGGGCCAGAGCCGGCGCACGCGGACATTTTTCGCTGTCGGTGACGAGAAACAGTCGATTTTTTCGTTCCAAGGCGCCGCTCCCGCGCTGTTCGCGCGCAAAAAGGAGGAATTCCAGCGTCTCGCCGCAGGGGCGGACAAGGCGTTCAACCCAGTCGATCTGAATCTGTCTTTCCGCTCCGCGCAGGGCATTCTCGACGCGGTGGACAAGGTTTTTTCGTTGCCCGACAATTTTCGCGGTCTCTCGGCGCAGGCCGATCACGTCCGCACGGTTCATGAGGCGTGGAAAAGCAACCTGCCGTCCCGCGTGGAAATCTGGAACGTGATCGCGCCGGGCGTCGCCGAGGAAAAGCGCGACTGGAAATTGCCGCTCGATTACCAGGACGCGGCCGATCCCCCCGTCGCCGCCGCGCGGCGCATCGCCCAGACCATTGCGCGCTGGCTTGAGCCCGGCTCCGGCGAGATGGTTGAGGCGGAGGGCAAACGCCGGCCGATCCGGCCCGGCGACATCATGATTTTGGTGCGCCGCCGCGACGCCTTTTTTGAGGCGATGATCCGCGCGCTCAAGGAAAAGGGCGTCCCGGTGGCGGGCGCCGACCGGCTTGAACTGGCCAAGCATATTGCGGTGATGGACCTCGTCGCGATTGGCCGCGCGAGCCTGCTTCCGCAGGATGATCTTACCTTGGCCACGGCGCTGAAAACGCCGGTCTTCGGCTTTGACGACGACGATTTGATCGCCCTGGCGCCCGAGCGGCCCGGCTCGCTTCATGCCGCCATGCGGGCATCGCCGGAGGTGAGGGTTCAGAAAGCCGTCGCGGACCTCGATATTCTGCGCAAGATGGGTCGCGCCCTGCCGCCCTTCGCCTTTTACGCCCGGTTGCTCGGCCCTCGCGGCGGCCGGCGGGATTTTCTGGGTCGTCTGGGGCCGGAGGCCGGCGACGCGCTCGACGAATTCCTCAATCTCGCCTTGGCGCATGGGCGCGGCCGCGCGCCGTCGCTCACCGCGTTTCTGGCCGAAGTCGAGGCGCTCGACGTGTCGATCAAGCGCGACATGGACACCTCCGACGCCTATGTGCGGGTGATGACCGCCCATGCCGCCAAGGGACTGGAAGGCAAGATCGTGTTCCTGCCCGATGTCTGCGGCGCCCCAGGCGGCAATCACGACGGCAAGCTTTTTCCTGTCATGGCGCCCAATGGCGTGGAGGTGCTCGTCTGGTCGCCGAACAAGGGCGAGGATTGCGCCGCCATCGCGCGAGCCCGCGAGGATCGCCGCGCGAAGGCGGCGGAGGAATATCGCCGCCTGCTCTACGTCGCCATGACCCGCGCCGAAGAAAGGCTGACCATCGCCGGTCATCGCGGCAAGCGAGAGGTTTCGGCCGAAAGCTGGCGCGCGATGATCGAAGCCGCGCTGCGGGACGTATGCACGGAAGCGCCTGCTCCCTGGGGCGGCGAGGAGGTCATTTTGCAGTTCGGCGCAGCGGAAGCGCCCGCCGCTGTTGAGTTAGCTCCACCGCCCGAAAAAAAGCTGCGCGAAAAGGCGCCGGGCTGGCTGTCGGCTCCAGCGCCGACTGAGCCTTCCGCGTTGCCGCCCTTGCGGCCGTCGAGCGCGCTGGAAGGGGCCGAGGAGTTCGCCGCCGCGGCGCAAGTGTCGCCGCAACGCGCGCAGGCGCTGGAAGAGGGGCGGTTGCTGCACCGCCTTTTGCAATTCCTGCCCGATCTGGCCGCGTCGTCGCGTCATGAGGCGGCTTTGGGCGATCTTCTCGCGCAAGGCGTCGCGCCGGACCGGGCGGAGCATCTGGCGCAATCGGTTTTTCGCGTGCTGGACGACCTGAAGCTGGCTCCGTTGTTCAGCGAAAACTCCATCGCCGAGGCGCGCATCGCCGCGCGGCTGCCCCGGCCGGACGGCGGCTTTGTCGACATTGCCGGCGCCATCGACCGGCTGGCGGAAACGCCGGACTCGGTGTGGCTGGTGGACTACAAGACCGGGAAGGCCGGAGCGGCCGGATATGTCGCGCAGCTTGCGCTTTATCGCGCGGCCGTCACGCTGCTCTATCCAGGCAAAAGCGTCCGCTGTTTCCTGATTTTCACCGCCGGCCCGCAGGTCGAGGAAATCCCCGCAGCCAAACTCGACGCGGCTATGGCCGCAGCGTTCAAACGGGCCACAAGCAGAAATTAGAAAATATCTAAACAGTGCGGATTCGATTGTTCGCCGCCGCCGCCTGCCTGACTCTTGCAAGACAAGAGGAGCCAAGATTCATGAAGTGGTCTTATCCAAAAATTTGTTTCGCTACCGTTCTGTGGATGGGCGCGGTTTCCCAGGGCTGGGCCAAGGAGACGCCGGTCGGCAAGGCGCAATCGGTTTCCGGAATGGAGATTGGCGCGGTCTATCTCCAGCCGATCGAAATGGAGCCGCCGGGCATGATGCGCGACGCCAAGGACTCCGACGTGCATCTGGAGGCGGACATCAAGGCCGAAAAGGGAAATACCAATGGCTTCGCGCAAGGCGACTGGATTCCCTATCTCAACGTGACCTATGCGCTGAGCAAGGAAGGCGACAGCCAGACGCGCAAAGGCGATTTCATGCCGATGGTCGCCAGCGACGGCCCGCATTACGGCGACAACGTCAAAATGATGGGACCGGGCAAGTACAAGCTGGTGCTGCATATCGCCCCTCCCGGTGGTCCGCATAGTCATTTCGGCCGCCATGTCGACAAGGAGACCGGCGTCGGGCCATGGTTCGCGCCTTTCGACGTCGAATATGACTTCACTTTCGCCGGCACCGGCAAGAAAGGCGCCTATTGAAATGAAACGCTTCGTTTTTCGACTCTGGGCGGTCACGATCTTCGCGGCTTTGCCGGGTTTGGCCGTCGCCGAAGACGAGGCGACCTTCCGGATCGAATTCAATGATGGCGTGGTCGCGCCGCAAAGGCTGGAGGTTCCGGCCAATCGCCGTCTGGTGATCGAACTGGTCAACAAGGGCCAGAGTCCGGCCGAATTCGAAAGCCGCGAATTGCGCAAGGAAAAGGTGCTGGCGCCGGATTCGTCGTCGAGTCTGGTGATCCGCTCGCTCGATCCCGGCGAATATGACTTTTTTGACGATTTCCACCCCGACGCGCCGCCAGCCAGACTGGTCGCCAAATAGGAGCTCTTGCCTTGGGGCAATTCGGCAATGTCGTTTTCATCGTCTGGCGCGAAAGCATCGAGGCCTTGCTGGTCATCGGCATTTTGCAGGCCTGGCTCGGCCAGCAGGGCGGCGACGCGTCTTCGCGCGGACGCGCCTATCTTTGGGCGGGGGTCGCTGCGGGGCTTGTTGGGGCGGGCCTGCTTGGAACCGCGCTGATCCTGTTCGGCGACCGGCTCGACGACGATTCGCAGCAGATTTTCCAGACCGTGCTGATGCTGCTCGCCGCCGGCCTGATCGTTCAGATGGTGCTGTGGATGCGCCGCCACGGCCGCACCTTGAAGCGCGATCTCGAAACCGCGTTGCAAGGCGCCGCCGACAAGGGCAATTGGTGGGGCGTTTTTTCGCTCGCCGCCATCGCCGTGGCGCGCGAAGGCGGCGAAACCGTGGTCTTCCTCGCTGGAACCCTGTCCGCCGCGCGTAATGGCGGTCTCACCCCCGTCGTGTTTTCGGCCGCTGGAGGGCTTGCCCTTGCGGTCGCCACCTACGGCCTGTTGCAACTGGGCGGAAAAATCCTGTCATGGCGGACGTTTTTCCGCGTGACGGAAATCTTGCTGCTGCTGCTTGCCGGGGCGCTGCTTTTGACCGCCGCCGATAATCTCGTCGCGCTGGGCCTGCTGCCGCGGCTGTCGGGCCGGCTGTGGGACGCCTCGGGCCTGCTGTCCGACGGGGGCGCCTTCGGCGGGTTGTTCGCCTCACTGACCGGGTGGCGGGCGCGGCCTGACCTGACTGAAATCCTGGTGTTTTTCGCCTATTGGGGAGCGATGGCATGGCTATTGTTTCGACCCAAGCCGACGACGCGCTGAACGCGGCCGCCCAGGGCGGCGCAATCGGAGCGAAAAAAATCGACATTCTGCTGGAAAAAACCGGCCTCTGGCTGCGCGACCACCAGATCGCCATTCGTCGCGCGCAATGGGGCGTGGTCTGCGTCTATGTCTTTCTGATCGCCGTTCCGGCTTTCCTGCCCTTGCCTCAGGGCGCCGCCCATATCTGGACCAACCTGATCCTGTTCGCGCAATTCGTGTTCTGGGGCGTATGGTGGCCCTTCGTGCTGCTGTCGATGGTTCTGGTCGGGCGGCTGTGGTGCGGGTTGCTGTGCCCGGAGGGGGCGCTGAGCGAGCGTGTCTCTGAACACGGGCGCGGCGGCGCCATGCCGCATTGGCTGCAATGGAAGGGCTGGCCTTTTCTGGCCTTCGTCCTGACCACGATCTACGGCCAGATGACCAGCGTCTATCAATATCCCGGCCCGGCGCTGATCGTGCTCGGCGGCTCGACGGTCGCGGCGATGGTGGTTGGCTATCTGTGGGGTCGCAACAAAAGGGTGTGGTGCCGTTTCCTCTGCCCGGTCACCGGCGTGTTCAACATGCTCGCCAAGCTGGCGCCACTGCATTTCCGCGTCGATCGCCGCGCCTGGGCGGCGTGGGACAAGCCGCATGGCGCCCATCCCCAGACCATGAATTGCGCGCCGCTGGTGGCGGTGCGGACCATGCGCGGGGCGGGCGCCTGCCACATGTGCGGGCGATGCAGCGATTTTCGCGGCGCGGTGGTGCTGGCGCGGCGGTCGCCCAATCATGAAATCGTCCATGTCGCGGGCGACATGCCGAATAAATACCAAAGCGCCCTGATCCTGTTCGGCCTGCTTGGGCTCGCGGCCGGGGCGTTTCTGTGGGGCAATTCCGCCGCCTATGTCGCGCTCCGCCAGATTCTGGCGGAAAAACTGGTCGATTGGGGCGTGATCTGGCCGCTTGAGCCGGTTCTGCCGTGGTTCCTCCTGACCAATTATCCCCAACTCAATGACACGATGACGCCGCTCGACGGTTTTGTGCTCGTGATTTATATGCTCGGCGTCGCCTTCGCCGTCAGCGGAACCGCCGGGCTGTTTCTGGCTGCCGCAACGCGCGCCTGCGGAAAATGGTCATGGCCGCGTTTCCATCATTTTGCGCAGGGGCTGATTCCGCTGGCGGGCTGCGGCGTTTTCCTCGGCCTGTCGTCGCTTACCGTGACCATGCTCAAGGCGGAGGGTTTTACATCCTCGCTCGTCGGCCCGGCGCGGGCGTTGCTGCTGGCGGGAGCGGGGCTTTGGTCGCTGTGGCTCGGCTGGCGCATCGCCCAGACCAAGACCGAGTCACGTCCGCGCCGGGCTTTGGCGACCCTGTTTTTCGCTGGCGCTGCGGCAATCGGCTGCGCCGTCTGGGCGAGCCTGTTCTGGCGGATTTACTGACGATGTTCCGAACACGGCGAATGTGATAAGCATCCCCGCCAGGACCGAGCGGGGACCAGACCATGACGGCGCGCGAAACTTCGATATTCTTGCCCGAAACCGCCAACGAGCGGACGCGCGAATTGATCGTCGAGGCCTTGCAGGCGCGCGCCGACCCGGCCAAATGCGTCGAATATTTCCACGAAGACGCGGTGTTCTATGTGCTGGGCCGCATTTGCGACTATTCCGCGAGCGGGGTGTTTCGCGGGCGCGATCAAATCCTCGACCATTTCCGGCGGATCAACAGCGAAGTCGAGTGCAGCGAACGCAAGATTCTCAATCTCGTCGTCGAGGGCGACAAGGTCGGCGTTCGCCGCAGCGTCGTCGTCCGCCATCACGGCACCGCCGCCGTCTCGCGATTGATTTTCGCGGATTTCGTAAAATTCCGGGGCGAAAAAATCGCGGAAGTTTTCGAATATGCCGACACGGCCTGGCTGAAGCGGCTGTCGGGCGATGAGGATTGAAGGGCGGGCGCTAAAAAACCAGCGTTAAAGTGTGGCGTGGTTTTTAGAAATTCGGGCGGCAACCAACAAAAAATGTTGGTGCCAGGAGAAGTATCATATCATTATCATAAAGCATTGTTATTATTCGATAAAAAATATTATGATTTCACCGATACCCGCAATAATACCCGCTATTTTTCCGGCTAAGCCGGATTTGCGGTCGCGCGGATAGCGCCTCAAATTCGGCGTCATAGCCAAGCCGTTAGGGCATAAGGATACTCGGATTACCTTCTTTGCCCGACTATGTTGCGGACACGGTTTGGGCGGCCCTGTCCTCACTTGGCTTGACCGAGCCTTCGAGCTACAGCCCGCTGATGCGGGCTATCTGCAAACGGAAGGGCAGTTTTCCCCAGTCCCTCCTGGGCCTGAGTAGCAAGGTCCGCCTGGACCCGCGTAGCAACTGCCACCCGGACCAGAATATGCTGGAACCGTCGTATTTTAGTCTTTGTTACAGCTTCTTGAAGCTGACATCCGTTTCGTTATTCCCTTCGTTATCCATCGCGCGCATCCGCAAGCATCGGAGAAACACGCGGAAACCGGGCGATGCGTCCCGGCTTGTCGGATGGCGGTCCTATCCGCGCAAACGCCAGCGTATCGCCGCGAATGGGCAGGAACAAACCGAAACCGGGGTTTTGCCCAGCTTTCAACAGCCGCCGCATTTCCAACTTTTCTTTTTCAATTCGCGGCAATGTGCGCGGATCGCCTGAACCGCTCTTCAAGAGCCAAAAGGCCCTGAGATTTTATCCCCCCACCCCCTGTCCGAATTTCGCGGCTATGCGCGCGTAGCGCCTGACGGGTCATTTGTGGCCTCCTACGTCGCCAAATTCGTAGGCGCCGCCGCCGGACGGAGCATTCTTGGGAGGATGGGTTCGCCGACTTGGAGCCGTATGGACGGCGCCGAGAGCTCGGCGCTTTTGATGGCGACATCGGTCCGGTTTTTGGCGTGAAGTTTTTTCATGATGTGACGCACGTGCACCTTCACCGTGCTCTCGCACAAGTTCAATTCATAGGCGATCACCTTGTTGGGCTTGCCCTTCCGGATCGCCTGGATCACCGCGAGCTCCCGATTCGTGAATACGCTGACGGGTGCTTGTTCGCTTGCGGCCGCCGGCGTCTTTTTGGCATCGAGCAGACATTGCGGCGGAACATAAGTTCCACCGGCGCCAACGAATCGCAAAGCCTGGAGGAAGACGTCAAAGCCCGAACTGATCGATATATAGCCATTCGCGCCTTGACTCAGGGCCAGCAAGACCTTGTTCAGATCGTCATTCTTACCAAGCACCATGGTGCGTGGGGATGGAGCGATATCGGTCAGTTGCGCCAATTCGGCGTCCGCTTCTTCCTCGGTCAATGAGAGTACGGACAATAGCACCACGGTCGAGCGGCTGGTATGCGGCAAATCGGAAAGAGAAGCGCAGCCAGCGGCGCGCCCTTCGGAATGCTCGGTGGCGCTGCGCAGTAGACAATCACGCAAAAAGGCGTTGCGCTCGACGACAATGATATGGACGCCAGACGTCGCATCGTCGTGCTCTACTGCGTCAGACGGCTTATCTATCGCGTTGGGATGATTCATCACCGCTCTCTAACCGCTTGGCGACCAACCGAATTAAACATATCGGTTATGCAAAGCTTAACTCACCGCCGCCTTCATCGCCGGCCATAAATATGGTAATATCAATATCGATTTAATTCGCAACTTAATCAGTTGTTAATCATGAATATAAGACTTATATCACGCATAGGCAGACTGATTACCTAAAGTCAATCACGATATACTGAAAAGTAACATAATTTTAAATAAACGAGCGGAGGATTATTCACCGCGCCATTTGCGATTCATGATCGTTTCGCTTCTGCCCGCGCTCACCCTCCCGCGTCTCAATCAACCCCAGGTCTTCAAAGCGCAGCACTTGCCGGGAAAGCGATTGTTTGGAGACGCCGCGTTGCCGGGCGAATTCTGAGAGGGAAGCCACTGGCTGGCTTCATTGCCGCTATCGTCAACTGTCAACTTGTCGCCTCAAAAAAATGAATGGCCAACTAGTGTTTTTTCGGACTGCCCGCGCCGCGTGGCCTGGGGCGCCGTAGGAGGGACCCGCCGAAATTGCCGGAATAGGGG
>Ga0208588_1000750_pt1 | contig 10120 bp, 7 predicted proteins | sample NGESurshal092012_8_FD_184483 | JGI IMG/M metagenome (GOLD analysis project Ga0208588, IMG submission 184483) | Arctic peat soil microbial communities from Barrow, Alaska - NGEE Surface sample 415-3 shallow-092012 (SPAdes) | ecosystem: Environmental > Terrestrial > Soil > Wetlands > Peat ...
CGCCCATTGCGCCGGAGGAGACAGGGGCTCGGCGGCTGTGGCGGCCCACGCAACGTGCCCGGTGCGGATGCGGGACGGCGGTGTGCGCCTGCGGCACGCACGGACACGAAGAAAGACGGGCGGCCCGGAACGTGTTCGTCCCGGACCGCCCGTGCTCGACGTCGCTCGCGAGTCAGCTCACCCGGCGTGCTGCATGACCTCGGCCCACGCCGGCACGTCCTCCTGCACCATCGCAGCGGTGACGCTGAGCAAGCACAGCGAGAGAAGGATGGCGACCGGAAGCAACCTGCGAACGGACCTGAATCGGGTGCTCATGTGCGTTTCTCCTCCGGCACCTGCCGGCGAAGGACAGCACTGCAGGCGTCGTACCGAGGTGGGGCGCCTGTCTCTGCGGCGTCTTGCGATGGCGGCGCGGCGACGGTCGTTGCCTGAGAGGCGACGGCCCCGCCGTGCTCACTCGCGGACGCGGTGGCGCTTGATCAGCCGGTACAGGTGCACGCGGTCGATGTCCGCCGATGCCGCCGCTTGCGACACCTTCCCGCCATGGAGCTGGAGCAGTGCCTCGACGTACTGGCGCTCGAACGTGTCGAGGGCGCGGCGGCGGGCCTCGGGGTAGGGGACCCGCGGGTCGATGACGCTCGGCCCACTGTCGTCCGGGCGCGCGCTCTCCTCGCCCTCGCCCGGGAGCAGGGTCTCCTGGAGCACGACGCAGCGCTCGAGGTGGTTCCGCAGCTCGCGGATGTTGCCCGGCCACGCGGCGCGCTGGAGCTGGACGATGAACGCCGGGTCGAGCAGGGAGGCCTTCACCCGCGCGTCCGAGCCGAGCCCGCTGAGCAGCTTCTCGACGATGGCGGGGATGTCCTCCGCCCGCTGGCGTAACGGAGGCAAAGGAATCTTCACCACCGCCAGCCGGAAGTAGAGGTCGGACCGGAAGCGTCCGCCGTTCACCTCGGCGCGCAGGTCGCGGTTGGTGGCGGTGATGATGCGGACGTCCACCGGTGTCTGGGTGTTGCTGCCCAGTCGGCGGATCTCCCGGGCCTCCAGCACGCGGAGCAGCTTCGGCTGGAGCTCGAGCGGGAGCTCACCGACCTCGTCCAGGAAGACGGTGCCGCCCCGGGCCTCCTCGAAGACACCCACCCGCCGGGTCATCGCCCCGGTGAACGCCCCCTTCTCGTGCCCGAACAGCTCGGACTCGAGGATGTTCGGGGGCAGCGCGCCGCAGTCCACGACGAGGAACGGGTGGTCGCGCCGCGCCGACTGACGGTGGATGGATTCCGCCGCCTGGCTCTTGCCCGTGCCGGTCTCCCCCTCGAGCAGCACGGTGACGTCCGACGCAGCGGCACGCTCCATGAGCGCGAAGCTCATCCGGGCGGCCACCGAGCTGCCCACGAGCGAGCCGAACCGCGGGTGCTCGGAGAGATGCAGCCGGGTCTTCTCGCCCGAGAACTCGAAGCGCAGCCCCATCCGCCCGAGCTTCAGCATGCTGCCGTTCTTGACTGCGGCCTCCTTGATGAAGACTCCGTCGAGCTCGGTCCCGTTGCGGCTGCCGAGGTCCCTGGCCCAGACGCCCTTCTCGTCGACGACGAGCTCGCAGTGGAAGCGGGACACGGTCCGCTCGTCGAGCAGCACGTCGTTCAGGGGATGGCTGCCGATGGACGTGCGCTCGCCCGTCGACTCGAAGATCTTGTCTCCGCCGGCTCCGTCCACCACGCGCAGGCGGAACCGCCGCACGTCCGGGACCAGGCTCGGGCGGCTCACGCCATAGGTGGCGGTCGCATGCGCGTCCCCGGCCGGAGTCGAGCCAGCCTCGGCGTTGCCGTCGTCGGGACTGATGTTCCGACCACCCTTATCGCGACCTGACATCCGCATGCGCGAACCTACCCGGAGCACACCACCGAAGGCGACGACATGACCCTCCGCGCAACGCCGGATCCCTCTTCGTGGCGCACGCCGCAACGGGGATGGCGTCACAACGAAGTGAATTCAACAGCTTGCGGGACTTTGGGGCTGGCCTGGAGGGCGCGGTGGGGCATGGCACCGCGAGCTCCCGTGGAGACACGAGGAGCGTCCGGCGCGACCCGGCCGCCCGCGTCGGACCCATGCGAGAGGCGCCTACCTCGAGAGCACGAGGATGGTCATCTGACCCGCGACGGGCGGCGGCGCAGAGCGCGAGTAGCCCTGCACCATCGCGGCGGACAGCAGGAAGTACGCGAGCATGAGGACTGCGCCGAGCAGCAGCCCGGACTCGCCGAAGCCCGCAGCGCGGGGTGAACCGAAGAGCTGTGCGTCCATGGTGGTCTCCCCTCCGACCCGATTCGGGCCGGTGCACCGCGTCGAGGATGCACTCACGGTGCCAGTGAACGCCGCGCGCCCTTCCCGCCGGCCCGGTGCATCCGCGGGGCCCACGCGACAACCCGCCGACGGTCGGGTTCGTGGCCAGGCCCTTCCGGGCACCTCGCGTGCCACGCGCCCGGCCCCTGCTCCCGCACCTGCCGCTTCAGCACCCGCATCGAGGTGTTGCCGGACTTCGCGACGCGCCGGAGCGTCTCAGCTCCTCCGGAGGTTCGCGAGCCGTCCCTTGGTCCCGGGCCACTGTTTCTCTGGCATCCGCGAGAGCAGGTCCAGCACGGTCTCCTGCAGCGTCTCCTGGGGGTCGCGCGGGCTGAAGCCGAGCTCTCGCTCCGCCTTGCGCGGGTCGAGCCAGAACCAGTGCTCGGCGATGTCCACGCTGGCCGCGTCCAGCGCCGGCTCACGTCCACGCGCCTCGGCGAGCTTCTCGAGGAGCTTCGCCCCGGCGACGTTCATCTTGGATGGGAGCCGCAACCGAGGGGCCGGGACGCCGGAGATGCGCTCCAGGCGGCCGAAGAACTCGGACATCGTCATGTTGACGCCGAAGAGGTGCTTGCCGCCCACCTCTCCTCGGTCCAGCGCCGCCTCGAACACCGTCGCCGCGTCGCGCACGTCGACGAAGCTGATGCCGCCCCCTGGCATCGCCGGGAGGTCGCGCTGGAGGAACTTCATCACCGTCCAGGTCGAGGACAGCCGCTCGTCGCCCGGGCCGAGCAGGAGGCTCGGGTTGAGCACGACCACCGGGATCCGGTGCTTGGCGGCGAAGTCCAGGACCAGCCGTTCCTCGTAGATCTTGGAGAGGTAGTACGGCCACCGGCCCACCACTTCGATGGGCGGCAGGTCCTCCTCGGTCGCCACGCGCTCGGTCCGGGAGACGGCGAGGGTTCCGCTGGTCGAGGCGAGCACCAGCCGCTCGAGCCCGCCCCGGGCCCGCACCTCGTCCAGGAGCCCGCGGGTGCCGGCGACGTGCAGCCGGTACATGGCCGGCCCGTCCGCCGGATCGAACGAGACCTGGCCGGCGAGGTGATACAGGACGTCCACCCCGGCCAGGGCGCGCTTCAGCGCCGCGCGATCCGCGATGTCACCCTGGACGAGCTCGCCGCACGCGAGCAGCTCGGGCCCGGGCGCGCTTCGCCCGAGCATCCGGACGCGATGCCCGGCCGCGGCCAGCCGCGGGACCAGCGCCTTGCCGAGGAACCCGGTGGCTCCGGTGACCAGGATGCTTCGCCCTGCGCTCACCGCGGGCCACCGCCCGAGCTCCGGCGCGGACGCACCGGCGCGGGCGCGAGCTGCACATCCGGCTCGAGCCAGAACACCCCGCCCTCACGCAGCCGCTTCACCGCCTCCTCGGCGATACGGGTGAGCAGGCGGTAACTCTCGCTTCGCGCGAGCCCCTGGGCGCGACGTCGCAGCTCGGTGATGGCGAGCGCCGGCCCGATGCGGACCGCGATCTCCTTCTGCTTCGGGAGCAAGCTCCCCTTGGGCAGGGCCTCGAATGCGCCCTGGATGTAGATGGGGAGGATGTCCACGCCGTACGTCAGAGCGAGGTAGCCCAGCGTCGGGTAGAACTCGCGCATCTGCCCGTCGGGCGAGCGCGTGCCCTCGGGGAAGATGAGCAGGTGGTGTCCATGCTGGATCGCCTCGCCGGCGAGCCGCAGCGACTCGCGCAGGCTCCCGTGACGGTCCATGGGGATGAGGTTGGTGAAGTTCTCGAACCACGCCCGCTTCAGCGGCGTGTCGAAGAAGTAGTCGCGCGCAGCGAGCGAGGCCATGCGCTCGCCCTGTTCCCCGAGCGCATACTTCACCAGCCCCATGTCGAGGTGCGAGCTGTGATTGGCGATGACCAGGAAGTTCCCGCTCTGGGGCACGTAGGCGTGGCCCGAGACCTTCACCTCGAACACGCCACCGAACATGGCCTTCTGCCAGAGCCCGAGCATCGAACGGCCGAGGGTGGCCACCGGCGCCGGGACGGGGATCTCCCGGCTGTCCGGCACAGGCCCGGTCCGGGCGGGTCGCACGCCCTCTGCCGGCTCTGCCATGCGGCGGGCGGCGCTCCCGAGGAGCCGGGCCAGCTCCCTCACCGTCTCGACGCCCGAGAGGTCCCCCGCCTCGGGGAGGGTGATGCCCGCGGATTCCAGCGAGACCGACAGCTCGGTCAGCATCAGCGAGTCGAAGCCCAGGTCCGCGGCCAGGCGTGACTCGGGGCGCACCTCGGCGGCCGGCTTGCCGATGACCTCGGCGACCAGACGCTGCAGCCACTCGGTCGAGCTGCCCTGCGCGGCGGGGCGGGCCTTCTCCCCCGCGGCTGCGAGCTTCTCCAGCTTCCGCAGCTCGTCTGCCACCAGCTTGCGCTTCACCTTGCGGGTGCTGGTCTTGGGGAGTTCTCCATCCCAGAAGCGCAGCGCCTTGATGCGGCGGTGGAAGGGGAGCTCGGAGGAGATGCGGCGGAAGTGCTCCTCGATCTCCCCCCGGACCTCCTCGCGGGGACGCTCGCCGTACTCCGGAACGCAGAGGCAGGCCACCGTCTCACCACCGGCCTCGTCCGGGAGACCCACCACCGACAACTCCTTCACCGAGCGGTGCTCGCCGTAGAGCTCCTCGAGCTCGTCGGGGTACACGTTCTTCCCGTTGGCGTCGATGATGACGTCCTTCTTGCGGCCCACCAGGAAGAGCTGCCCGTCCGCCTCGAGCCGGCCGAGGTCCCCGGTATGCAGCCAGCCGTCCTGGAGCGTGGCGTTCGTGGCCTCGCGGTCGGCGAAGTAGCCGGCCATCACGTTGGGCCCGCGTGCGATGACCTCGCCGATGCCGTCGTTGTCGGGATCAACGATGCGCAGCTCGATGCCAGGCAGCGCCTTGCCCACGCTCCCTGCGACGCGCTTGTTGCCCGGGGTCTGCACGCTGAGCACCGGCGCGGCCTCGGTGAGCCCGTAGCCCTCCGCCAGATCGAAGCCGAGGTCGTGAAAGGCCTTGTGCACCTCGTCCGGTAGCGCCGAGCCGCCGGAGATCATGAACTTGATCCGGCCGCCGAACTTCCTGTGCACCGGCCAGAAGAGCAGCTTGCCGATGTTGATGTTCTTGCGGTTCCGGAGCGAGCCGTGCGCCGACATCAGCGCCCGCATCCCCTGCTCGACGATGGCCGGCTTCGCCGCCAGCTCCTGGGTCACCTTGCGGTGGAACAGTGTCCAGAGCGCCGGCACGCCGATCATCGCCGTCACCCGCCCGGACTCGAACACCTCGCCCAGACGATCGGTGGTGATCTCGTCGAGGTAGGTCACCTCGGCGCCGCGGCTGAACGGGGTCAGCAGGCCCGCGGAGAACTCGAAGGTGTGGTGCAGCGGGAGCACCGAGAGCAGGCCGTCCCCCACCCCGAAGTCGAACGACGCCGCGAGCTTGGGGACCAGGGAGGCGAAGTTGCGGTGGGTGAGCATCACGCCCTTGGGCGTGCCGGTGGTCCCGGAGGTGAAGATGAGCGACGCCACGTCGTCCGGTGCGGCGCCCTTCCGGATCGCGCCGATGCGGTCCGGCTTCCCCACGTGCCCTTCCATCGCCTGGGCGAGCGTGGCGAGGCTGACCTCGAGCGACTGATCGAAGAGCGTGCGAAACAGACCGGCCAGGTCCTGGGCCGCGTTCTCCGAGAGCAGCACCACCTTCGCCTCGCTCCGGCGGATGATGTTGACCACCTCGGCCTCGCTGGAGCCCGGGTCCACCGGGACCACCGTCGCGCCTGCCCGGAGGATGCCGAAGTAGGCGATGGGCCACTCGGGGCGGTTTTCCGAGATGAGCAGCACCCGGTCCTTGTGCTTCACGCCACTCCTGAGCAGGAAGCTCGCCACCCGGGCCGCCCAGCGGTGCACCTCACCGTAGGTGAAGCGCTCCTCGCGATCGTCCTCCACCCGGCGGAAGGCGACCCGGTGCCGGTAGGCGTGCACTGCGGAGTCGAAGAGCTCGAGCAGATCCCGGTGCGCGTGGATGGCCTTACGCTTCTCCCGCTCCTCCTCCAGCCCCGGGAACACCCACTTCTCCAGGCCGGGCAGGTGGACCTCCAGGAAGTACCGCCGCCAGTCGATGGCGTGCGGGTCCCAGGGAATCTTTGCCACGTCCTCCGGGTCCATCGCCGCGTAGAGCGATCGGGTGTTGTCGCAGCGGAAGACGTACCGGTTCTCCCAGAGGAAGGGGAGGAACAGCTCGATCAGCATCGAGAGCGACGATGCCTGCTCCTCCACCCGGTCCAACTGCTCCTTCGCGCGCTCCAGCATCGCCGAGACGCGGGGCGCGCCCCAGCGCGGGCCGTGGTCCTCGATCCCCTTGCGGAGCATCCGGGCGCCGCTGAGGAAGAGCGGCGCCGAACGGGTGAGGAAGCTGCGCTTGGAGACCGGCTGCGGCTCGAGCCGGCTCTTCACGTCGTTGAGGAGCGCGCTGCCGGTCTCGCGGGCCCTGAAGTGCTTGCGCCGGTACAGGCCCACCAGCTCCACCGACCGGGGGGCGTAGAACGGGTTCGAGTCCCCCGAGGCCTGCTGGTAGACGCGGCGCTCGGCGTGGGTGAGTGCGCGGGCGGTGATTGCGATGAGCGAGCCGGCCACCAGGTCCACCGGGATGATGTCCAGGATGGCGCGCTCGGCGGCCGGCACCATGCGGTGCCCCTTCAGCCCGGCGAAGGCCAGCGGCGCGGAGGTGGTGAAGCCCTCGTTCCAGCCTGGGAACGGGTAGCGCAGCGCGCTCTCCACGATGCTGGGACGGACGATGGCGTACTTCAGCTCCGGGGTTCCGGCGATGACCTGCTCCCCGAGCGACTTGGTGTACGTGTACGTGTTGGGCCAGCCCCAGCTCCGCGCGCGCTCCATCCCCGCCTCGGTGAGCGTCCGGGTCAGCCACAGCTTCCGCTCGCGGCCCACCGCGAGGCGGAGCGTCTTGTCGTCGCTCGGGTCGCGACCCTCCTCCTCGAGCCGCTCGATCGCCCGTGCCCGGAACTCGGAGGTGAGGGCGTGGTCCTCGGCCTGCTCCCGCAGCCGCTTCACCTGTCGGGCGGCGTCCTCCAGCTCGTTCTGCAGCGAGAAGTCGCGCCCGTCCAGCTCCCCCTTGCGCGGGAAGTACCCGACGATCTCCTCGTCCTCGAAGACCAGACCGCTGCGGTTCCCGGCCACGAAGGCGGTGGAGACGTGGATCAGCGAGGCGCCCAGCCTCTGCGAGAGCTCCACGGCGTTGCGCACGCCGTAGGTGTTGATCTTCAGGCCCACCTCGAGCGGCGGGTTGAACGAGACCAGGCCTGCGCAGTTCACCACTGCGTCGACCTGGCCAGTGAGCGCCTGCAGCTCCTCGTCGGTGAGGCCGAACAGCGGGTCGGTGATGTCGCCGTCGAGCACTCCGCAGCGGGCGCGAACGAAGGCCTCGGCCTCGGCGTCGCCGTGGTGATCCCGGAGCGGCTGGAAGGGCTCGCTCCGGACGACCTTCTCCACGAAGCGGGCCTCGGCGCTCGTTGCCGACCCGCGCCGCACCAGGACCCAGACCCGCCCCAGCACCTCGCCGTAGCGGTGCAGGAGCATGGACAGGGTCACCTTGCCCAGAAATCCGGTGCTGCCGGTCAAGAGGATGCGCTTGCCGGCGAGGGCGCGGGAGACGGAGAGCACAGGCGAGTCCATGGGTTCCAGGGACAGTCACTATCACCAGCGGCGCCCCTGGAGTGAAGCCCGGAGCGCCGCGGCGCGTCGGCGGGGGACGGGAGTCGGACCCGGTACACCTTGACCTCACCCGTGCTACCGCCCTCCTCCATGATCAGGCGCCATCGCCGTCGTTTGCCCCTGCTGCTCCTTCTCTGCTCCGCCGCTCATGCCGCGGAGGGTGTCCGCACGGAGAGTGGACGGGCGGCGCTGCCGGCCTGGAGCGAGCAGATCCGGCTCCGCGAGGAGTGGCTGACCCGCCGGCACGCCCTGCTTCTGGAGATGATGCGGCGCCACGGCATCGCGATGTGGATCGTGGTGAACGAGGAGTTTCACGATGACCCGCTCACCCCGGTCATCGCCCCGCCGCGGCCGTACGCTGGCAATCGCGACATCTTCGTCTTCGTGGACTCCGGGCCGGACGGGCTGAAGCGGCACGCCGTCACCGGCTTCTGGGAGGAGTCGCTGTCGCGGTACTTCGAGACCGACCGGGACCCGAAGCCGTGGGCCGAGGCGATGAAGGCGCTCTGGGAAAAGTACCGGCCGAAGACCATCGGGCTGTCCATCGACGGCCGCCGAGGCGTGACCCGGAGCTTGACTCGCTCGAGCTACGACGCGCTGGCGGAGGCCATGGGGCCCGAGGCGAAGGCGAGGTTCGTGTCTGCCGAGGCCCTCATCGAGGAGGTCTCGGATACCCGGCTCCCGGACGAGGCGCCCACGTACCGACGGATGGTCGAGCTCACCGCCTCGCTTGCCGGTCGGGCCCTGTCCTCCGAGGTCATCCGTCCGGGGAAGACCCGGGTGGGGGACGTCCGGCGCTGGCTCTTCGACCGGGCGTGGGAGCTCGGGGTGAGCCTCTGGTTCCAGCCCGACCTCCGCGTGCAGCGCAAGGGGCTGGCGCCCGAGATGTCTCGCGGGTTCCTGGCCATCGCCGCCGAGGACATGGTCATCGAGCGCGGTGACGTGGTCCACCTCGACTTCGGGTTCAGCGCCATGGGCCTGAGCACCGATTTCCAGCGGATGGCGTACGTGCTCCGCGACGGCGAGAAGGCGGCGCCGCCGGGACTCGAGGCGGCGCTGGCCAACACCCGCGCGCTCCAGGACGCGCTCATGCGTGAGGAGGCCCGCCCGGGGCGGCTCTCGGCCGATGTCTACGACGGCACGATGGCCCGGATGAAGGCACGAGGCATCGACGCGCAGATCTACTCGCATCCGCTCGGCTTCCAGGGGCACGCGCTCGGGCCGAACATCGACATGCGGGCCGCCTCCCGGAAGGAGCCAGCGCGTCCGCTTCGCCCGGGCTCCTACCTCTCGGTGGAGCTGAACACCCGGACGCCGGTCCCGGAGTGGGGCGGCCAGCTGGTGTTCATGATGGAGGAGGACCCGGCCCACCTCGAGGCCGACGGGTACCGCTTCTTTGCAGAGCGGCAGGAGCGTCTCTTCCTGGTCCGCTGACCGGTCGTGCCCGGGGCGGCTCAGCGCGTCGGGTCGTCGCAGCGGTAGGCGTGCCCCGAAGCCCGCGCGGTGTTGCTCCAGGCGACCATCGCGGGAGACCCCGAGGGGTCGAGCACGAGGTGCGTCGCTCCCCGCTGGGCGGCACGGCCCTGCAGCGCGTACACCGCCGAGGCGAACAGGGCGTCCTGCGACATGAGCAGCTCGCCGGAGCTCTTGAATGCCATCGTGCCGAGCGCGGTGCAGTGGCCCGCAGGGGGCTCTGCGACGACGAGGCTCGCCTGGCGCGGGGCGGATGCGGAGGCGGCGGCGCAGCCGGTCAGCGTGAGCAGGAGCAACGGAGCGAGGAGGGCGCGCACCATCGCCGGTGAGCCTTGCAGCCCCCGTTGCCGCTGGACAGCCGGCGCCGTGAACGGTCGCCTGCTCGCGGCGAACGGCGCCTCAGCGGGTCTCGCGGCTCAGGACGGGGTGCCCGGCCGCCTCCGAGCCAACATGCTCGGTGCAGCGGATGCCGAGTGCCGGGAGGTCCATGCCGCCCAGAGATGCTCGCCCCGTCCCAGGAGCCCGGGCGAGAGGGCGAGGTGGAGGAAGTCCACCAGCCCCGCCGCCAGGAACTGCCGGAGGGTCGAGACCCCGCCCCCGAGCCGGATGTCCTGACCCTTCGC
>Ga0208588_1000752_pt1 | contig 10113 bp, 6 predicted proteins | sample NGESurshal092012_8_FD_184483 | JGI IMG/M metagenome (GOLD analysis project Ga0208588, IMG submission 184483) | Arctic peat soil microbial communities from Barrow, Alaska - NGEE Surface sample 415-3 shallow-092012 (SPAdes) | ecosystem: Environmental > Terrestrial > Soil > Wetlands > Peat ...
TGAGAATATCTTCGCCCCAATCGAGAATGGACAACGACGCCATGATGGTTTCAGGTGGTGCAATCCTTAAGGAAATCTATTTTTCGAGGTGCCCTATAGAAGGTCACAATTAGTTCTTCTGCCTTTTAGTTCTTCTGCCTAATTGGGATTTTTTCCTTTCTACGGCTATTAGAGTAGGCCAAAATTGAGTTCTGGAGGACTTATATTACGAATTGTTGGCCAAAGGTGAAAATGTATCAGGAGTATATTGAAATCACCTGATTCTGTGTATTACTATACAACAGCACCCAGAATCGATCCTGTTAACTCGAATCTCACTAAACTCCTGGGGCCCTTGCTCTTAGGCTTTTGTTCGCCTATAGATCCCATTAGGAGGATTACGTGGAGCACAGTTCAGCTACTTCGCAAACCATGCATCCTGAACTCTCTCAGGATTGGTCTTCAAAACTACTCCAATCTAGCGCCTGGGCAGAACAAATGCCCCCTCAGGTTCTACAAGAGCTATCCCAAGAACCACAGATTAAAGAGTATGCCTTAGGTGAAGTTATCGTTGAAGTTGGTGCGCAAGAAGACAAACAAGACCTCCAAATCTTAATAATCATGAGTGGTCGGGCGCGACTCATCGCTACTCAAGCAAACGGGACCAAAGTCAATGTGACGTTGCTTAAGCCCACAGACTTATTCGTTGTTCCTCTTGTTCCCGAGGTCACGGAATTTGCCCATCAAGTTATTGCAGCTGAACCTGTTCGTGTCTGCTGGCTACCTACCGATAAGCTCTCACACTGGCAGACCCGTTATCCTAAGGTGCAAGAGCTCATCGCTCAACAATTGGCCTATCAGCAAAAACTCCTCTTTCTTCGATTAAGAGCAGGGTTAGATGCCCTGCCGAGTCCTCAGTTTAGAAAAGTGGCGGAAGAAACCACATTAGAGAATATTCCTGCCAATACTCGCTTTAGCAGTCTGAAGCCAGGGATTTACTGGCTCAAAGAAGGGGCCGTGCAACCTAGTCTGGATGCTGCGGAGGAATTGGTGTCGGTGGGGAGTCGCTGGGAGCCCAATCAAAGTGATTGGCTGGCGGTGAGAGATGCCCAAGTCTACTATCTGCCTTCGGAGCATTGGGAATCCGCTCTTTCTTTTACCACCGTCAAGCCAGTAACCTCCCTAGTTGTGACTGAGCGTCGTCAGCAAGCGCCTCCAGACAAACAAAAGGCACCCATTGCTTTTCCCCTCCTTAACCTCTTCCGTAAATTCCGGTGGCGCTATCCCTTTGCAGAGCAGCAAAGTGCGGCTGATTGCGGTGCAACCTGTTTGCGCATGATTGGTCTTTTCTGGGGTAAACGTCTAGATATAAACCAGTTACGAGAACAGATTGGGGTGGGACGTAGTGGTGCTTCTTTACGGGCCATGGCTACGGCGGCAGAAGCGCTTGGCTTTCAGAGCCGTCCCGTACGGGCCAGTTTTGACCGGATGGTGACGCAACCTCACCCTTGGATTGCTCATTGGCAGGGCGATCACTATGTGGTGGTTTATAAGGCCACCCCTCGATGGGTGGTCATAGCAGACCCTGCTCTCGGCATACGTCGCCTTAAAATGACTGAATTCCAGAAAAATTGGACAGGCTTTGCGCTGCTTTTAGAACCCACGCCCCGTTTGCAGGAAACCCCGGAAAGCAAAAGTTCCCTATGGCGTTTTCTAGGGTTGTTGTGGCCCTATCGAAGCATCATTGGCCAGATTTTGCTGATGACTTTTCTACTACAGCTCCTCGGTCTAATTACTCCTTTATTTACGCAGATCATCCTGGACAAGGTGGTTGTCCAAAAAAGTCAGGTGGCTTTGAATGTCTTCACCATCGGCCTTCTGCTGTTTGGTGTGGGGCAGGTTAGTCTTACTGCTTTCCGCCAATATCTATTAGACTATTTCTCCAATCGACTTGATTTAACCATGATCAGTGGTTTTATCAACCATGCCTTGACGCTGCCCTTGGGCTTCTTTGAAATGCGGCATGTGGGAGACCTGATTACGCGGGTCCAGGAAAATCGCAAGATTCAAACCTTTCTCACCCGCCAGGCACTCTCCGTCTGGCTGGATACCCTCATGGTGTTTGTCTACCTGGGGTTGATGTTTTACTACAATGCGCAGCTCACGCTGCTGGTGCTCGCTTTGATTCCGCCCTTCGTCCTGCTGACCGTGGTCTCTACTCCCTTTTTGCGCCGCGTTTCGCGGGAAATCTTCAACCGGGAAGCAGCAGCTACCTCAACGCTGGTAGAAACTTTCTCAGGTATCGCCACTGTAAAAGCAGCGGCTGCCGAGCGCGATCTTCGTTGGTTGTGGGAGGACCGCTTCACGGCTACCCTCAATGCTATTTTTCAGGGGCAAAAGCTGGCCAATGGCTTGAACTCTGTCGGTAGGCTATTCAACATCCTGGGTAGTACGGCCTTACTTTGGTTTGGTGCTAACCTCGTTATTCAGGAACAACTCACCATTGGACAGTTTGTGGCCTTCAATATGTTGGTGGGCAACGTCATTGGGCCTGTTTTGAGATTTGTGGGGTTATGGGATGAGTTCCAAGAAGTGGTGGTATCCGTAGAGCGCTTGAATGATGTTTTTGAAGCGCAACCGGAAACCCCCAGACCGGAACAAGGCATTCAGTTACCGCTCCTCCAAGGTCATCTCTGCTTTGAGAATGTCACGTTCCGCTACAACAAAGATGCGGAGACGAATACGCTGCAGAATTTAAGTTTTGAAATCCAACCAGGACAGGTCGTTGCGATTGTGGGGCGTTCTGGTTCTGGCAAGAGTACCTTGGCCAAATTGATTCAGGGATTATACAAACCGGACCAGGGGCGAATTTTGCTGGATGGCTACGACCTTGGACAGGTCTCTCCTGTATCTTTGCGGCGTCAGATTGGGGTTGTGCCTCAGGAGTGCTTTCTGTTCTCCGGCACTATTCGCGAAAACATTGCCTTATTTCAGCCTCAGTACAGTCTGGAACAAGTGATTGAGGTCGCCCAGTTAGCGGAAGCCCATGCCTTTATCCAAGAATTTCCCTTGGGCTATGAAACGAAGGTGGGAGAGCGGGGGGCCAATCTCTCCGGGGGGCAACGACAGCGGATTGCCATTGCCCGTGCCCTTCTGCACAACCCGCAGTTTTTAATTTTGGACGAGGCAACCAGTTCTTTAGATACGGAATCAGAACGGCGGTTCCAGCAAAACCTTCAAGAAGTCCGGCAGGGGCGCACCATGCTGGTAATCGCGCACCGTTTATCTACCGTACGAGATGCCGATCAAATTCTTGTGTTGGACCGAGGCGTACTTGCAGAACAAGGAACTCATAATGAACTCATCAAGCGAAAGGGACTCTATGCGTACTTGGCACAGCAACAGTTGGCTATTTAAAGAGGGGTATACCGAAAAAATAGCCCATCCAATCGAAAGATTTTTCCTTAAATTCTTCTTATTGTAATGTTCTAATAATAAGGCTAGCTATGATTACTTCTTCTCCTGATCCTTCTGAGCGCCAACCTCAGCTCCAATACCAGTCCTTGGAATCAGAAAGAGCCTTAGTACCTGTTCAGACCCAGGAAATAACTCACTGGTCTCCAGCCCTCCAAGAAGTTTTGCAGTCTCCTCCTTCCAAATTGCCTCTGTATGCTTTGACAAGTGCGCTCGTGCTTTTTGCTGGTGTTGGTGCCTGGAGTTGGTTTGGCCAGATTGATGAAGTGGGGAAGGCTCAGGGCAAACTGGTGCCTCAAGGGAGTGTGTATAAACTCCAGATTCCCGAGACCGGAAAAATTGCCCGTCTCACTATCAAGGAGGGAAACCAGGTCCGTAAGGGACAAGTTTTGGTTGAGCTGGATCCAGAAAGCCTGCATACCGAAATAGCGCTCCAGCGCCAACTACTCAACACTGCTCAGCTACGTCTTCTCCAAACGGAAGGTTTACTGGCGCAGTCACAGGCAGAGTTGACCAGCCATCAACAGCAAGCGCAAGCGGCTCAGGCCGTTCAGGCAAGTTCTATCGAGCAAGCACAAGCGCGCAGTACCAATTTTGCCCAGATGGTCCGGCAGACCGAAGCAGATATCAAACGGCATCAAGAACGGATAGCCCGTCTACAGGGTCTACAGGGTACTGGAGCTATTTCCCGCGAACAGATCTTTTCTGCGGAGCAAGCGTTCCATGACCGCGAAGCCCAATTAATGCAGCATGTAGGAGACATGGATAATGCCTATCAGACTATTGCCCAGAATCGAGAACTGTTGCAAAAACAACGGGCCGAAGGAAATACGGCCATTCTCCAAGCGCAGCAGAAGATCCAAGAACTCAGAATGCAGGTTACTCAGTTGCATGCTGATATAAGCGAAATCCAAAGCCGTCTACAGATAGCTGAACAGCGCCTTAGCAGGCGGTTTATCTATGCACCAATCAGCGGTACCGTCTCTTCTTTGCAGAATAAAGTGGGGGAAGTTATCCAGCCTGGGCAGACTATTGCCGAACTTGCTCCGCAAAAAGTCCCTTTAGTTTTGGAAGCTCGCTTACCCAATCGTGAGGCAGGTTTTGCACGGGTAGGTATGCCAGTACATATCAAACTAGATGCCTATCCTTATCAGGAATTTGGGATGCTATCGGGTCGAGTGCAAAGCATATCCCCCGATGCCCAAACAGATGAAAAGTTAGGAGAAGTATACAAGCTAAAAATCAAACTCGACCGTTCTTATATCATCAGTAATGGTCTTCCTGTTCCGCTCAAAATTGGTCAAACGGCTAATGCCGAAATCGTGATTCGCCAGCGTCGGATTATTAGTTTTCTGTTCGATCCTATTGAACAATTACGTAAGGGGGGATTTAGTCTTTAGACTACCCCTGTCAAGGTGAACATTTGTTTTTCATTTGTTCCAACAACCGTGCCGTTGAGACATGGGGGTGTTTGGGGTCATACACGCGTTTAGGAACGGTCTTTTTGGGACTTCTGGGGGATGAAGCAAAACGTTTGAGATTGACGCTTGCAGCCCATAGCTTCAAGGAATCGGCAAAGGCTTCGACAGACATTCGTGCCCAGAGCTGCCAATCTGGAGCAGGCAAAGCAATCATCATGCCCCGAAAAATTCCCTGGACCTCCTCAGCCAAATAGAAATCGGATAATCCGGCCTCCATTTTGTCTATGCCATGGACGCTCTTGAGCGCGGCTTTGACCGTAGATAGGCTGTTGAAAGAAACCACCGCCATTGCAAAGACAAATAAGGCAGCTCTGGGATAGCCCAAGGTCTTGATTTCGCAGTGGAACACATCGGTGACGACCTGAAACATCTTTTCGACACTCCAGCGCTCCAGGTAAAGCATGGCCACTTTGAGTGCATCTACCTGGGGTGCAGGCAACTGAGTCAAAATGGCAACCTCCGTTTCGCCGTGTCGCGTTGGGGTGTTCAACTGCACCACAATGCGACGCAATGTCAGGATATTGCCCTGCTCATCCGTCAGTTGAACCGCTTGCTCCGATACCACGCCACTGCTCAATACCCCGACTGGCTTCAGGGGTTCTAACGCTTGCCAGGGCAGATTTAGATGTTCCCGGATGATGAAATAGGCTCCTCGCCCATGAATGCCAAACAGGAGCAAGCGTGTACAAAAATTCCGGTCCGCTATCCACACTTGTCCAGGGTTGACGGTATCGAGCACTTGGGTGAATAATGACCGTTCTTGAGCATGACCATCTTCGCAGGGAAATAAATCCCGCACCAACATCCAATCCGGGTCGAGCACCGCCAGGGATTGTCCCGGTAACGCTCCAGATCCGTTCTGGCGCAACACCTCCAATCGATGCTCGGTTGCTCCGAGGTGATTGCCATCGATAATCCGAACCTCAAATCCCGGTAATAGCGCCGCCTTGGTCCCACCCAACTCGGCTAGCACCGGACTCAACTCTTGGGCCGTGTAGTTCACCAAGGCACGACTAATGCCCGGTTCGAGTCCATTGAGTTTGTCGTATAAGGCCGTCCTTGAAACCCCAACCATTTTCTCTAATGCTTTGTATGCCGCACTCACAGATGGATGAATCCCGCACACCACCAGGCTCATCAGTCCCACCACACTCGAAAAGAGCAACTCTCGCGTATATTGTTTCTGCGCACTTTCTTCAAATAACGCATCGAGCTTTTCTGCGCTGAAAATCCGCTCCATGATCGCTCTGACCATTACGGTTACTGGACTTGCTGCGACGAATTGCTCAAAAATCGTGCTGACCATTGTGTTCCACGCTTTTGTAACGGACTGTCGTTTTAGGATAAAGGCGGATTCTTGTCCAAGGGAAGACCCATTTTCACCAAAGCACTACAATTGCTCACCGTGACAGGGGTAGTTGCTAAACCTTAAGGTGATTTCCGGGAAAGAAGATACCGAATTAAGCAGGGCGGATAAGGATATCCGTTTGTAGGGCTATTGGAGCATTTCGGAATGTGTCAACGATATTGAGACACTTTCGATCTGGAAATTAGTGTTGCACCTCCTGGGCCTGCGTAGTGACAATTGGCGGATTGATCCAAACCTCGGTGGGGATAGCTGGAGGCTGAGGCAAGCCATGAACAAACCGTTCTGGATGGATTTGGTATGCGGCTTGCAACACCTGCTGCCTTTGCTGAATAACCGTTTGAGCTTGCCCAGAATGCAGCATCGTAGGTGTTAACAAGCCGATACCACTGTGGTGATGGTCGTGGTTATACCAGCTAAAAAAAGATTGAGCGAAGGTACGAGCATCTTCAATGGAGCCAAACTGCTTGGGAAACTGGGGTTGATACTTGAGGGTTTTGAACTGAGACTCCGAGAAGGGATTGTCATTAGAGACATAGGGGCGAGAGTGGCTTTTGGTGACCCCTAAGTCCGAGAGCAACAAGGCAACGGTTTTGGAGGTCATCGAGGAGCCCCGGTCAGCATGAATCGTCAACTGTCCTGGTGGAATCTGCTGCTTTTGAATCGTTTGCGCAATCAAACGTTCGGCCAACGTTGCCGATTCTCGGTGGGCTACCATCCAACCGACGACATAACGGCTGAAGACATCGAGGATGACATAGAGATAGAAGTAGGTCCATTTGGCAGGTCCATGTAACTTGGTAATATCCCATGACCACAGTTGGTTGGCAGCGGTCGCCAATAGTTCTGGCTTCTGATAATTTGGGTGGCGCAATTGATTGCGTCGTTCTTTGACTTCATGATGTTGCGCTAAGAGGCGGTACATGGTGCGAATGGAACAGAGAAATGTGCCTTCATCGAGCAAGGTAGCATACACTTCGGCAGGAGATTGGTCTACAAACCGCTCGCTGTGCAATATATCCAACACCTGCTGTTGCTCCTCTTCACTCAAAGACCGGACAGGTTTAGCTTTTGGCTTTGATGGATTCCCTTGCGGCTGTTGCTGCCGATAATAGCTGGCACGACTGACGCCTAATCCGGCACAGACAGGGGCAATCCCCACTCCAGGTGCCAGTTGTTTGACCGCCTCCATCAGCTCTTGCTGTCGTGCGTGTTCGGCTCCAGGCTCAGACCCAACATCGTGGAGACTTTTTTTTGGATCTCAAGGATCAACTCCGCTTGTTGCAGTCGTTGATTGAGTCGTTGGTTCTCTCGGCGTAGCTGATCGACTTCTGCTTGAAGGGGATTGGCAGGGGGGGGCTTTGCGTCCCCGTTTATGGTCCCGCAGGGCCGCCAGGAGTCCGGCTTGTCGTTGTCGTCGCCAGGCGGTCAAATGCGATGAGTACAGCCCCTCGCGTCGCAATATTGCACCAATCTGCCCTTCGCCACAGCAGTCTGTTTCCTGGAGAATGCGGAGTTTGTACTCAGCTGTGTAAAGGCGGCGTTGGGCTTTCTCTCTCACCTCGGGATTGGGCAGGGGTAAAGGTTGTGAGCCGTTGTTGGAAGTCGTAGAGGAGGAAGACATGACCATAATGAGTTCACCTGAATAGACAGTAATTTACGAGCAGTCAAGTGTCTCATCTATGTTGGCACGGAGGGTTTGAAATATCGCCGCGTCACCAACGGCACAATTTCTGAGCTGCGTGAGCGCGTCTACCGTCTGCTCAAAGCTTGTCAGGTTGAGATGATTATCCTGGATGAAGCCCATCGCTTGCGGCCCAAAACGCTCTCTGAGATTCAGGATGTCTTTGAGCTGGGTATTTCTGTCGTTCTGGTGGGAACCGATCGCCTGGATACTAAGCCATTCTCAATTAATGATTCTTATTGCTCTGGCCAATTACCAGTAAACGGATATTCTTATTCAAATGACCCCGCTGGTCCAAGTTGTGAGGAGAATGTGGTGAATAGACAGAATGCATCAAGATATTTTTCAAGAAGAGACGCACTCAAATTGGCTGCTGTAAGCAGTGCCACTATTTATGGAATAGGTGCATTGTTGAAGCCTGCCTCAGCTCAAGTTCTTAAGGCTGATGCTTACCAAGCTCCTACTATTCCATGGCTCCCTCAGTACGATCCTGACCTTTCGCAGCGGGCCATTCAGCTTGCTGAGCAGCAGCAACAGTATCAATACAACTTTAGCTATTTTCCGCCTTTGCCCTTGGTGGACAAGGTCCCGCCAGCGGATGAGTTTACTTTGCCGTGGCAAGAACTAGCCAATGCGACGATAACAGACATACGCTCCAATAGCACGCAAGCGGGTCAACCCAGGCCGATAGTGAATCTTGATGATTTTGCTGCTCTTTTCCCAGTGATTCCCCTGCCGCAAATCAGCGAGACTTTTCAAGCGGATAGTGTGTTTGCGCGCATGCGGGTTGCCGGTCCAAATCCTGTGGTCATCGAGCGGGTGATGGCCCTGGACAACCGTTTTCCTGTTACCAATGAACATTATCAGTCGGTGATGGGAAAGAAGGATTCCTTAGGAGCAGCGGAGCAAGAAGGGCGGCTCTATCTGGCTGACTACGCTATCTTCGATGAGGCTGCTAATGGAACCTATTTTGCAGGGCAGAAGTATCTCTATGCACCCTTGGCACTGTTTGCCGTACCGCGCCCCAACCAGCGTTCACGATTGCTAGTTCCCGTAGCTATTCAATGTGGACAAAAGCCCGGAGCGGACAACCCTATTTTCACTCCGAAGAACGGTACACACTGGTTGCTTGCTAAAACCATCGTTCAGATCGCCGATGCCAACTTCCACGAACTAATCACCCATCTTGGTCGCACGCACATGTTTATCGAACCGTTGGTCATTGCTACCCAGCGGCAACTCGCTGCCCGTCACCCTCTTGGCATCTTGTTGCGCCCGCACTTTGAAGGAACTTTAGCCCAAAACTCCCGCGTGCCCGTCGAACTAGTCAATCCAGGCGGACCTGTGGATAGGCTTCTGGGGGCTACCCTCGACACCTCTCGGGCCTTCACGGTGGGGGGGGTGCACAGTTATCCGTTCAATGACTCGATGCTGCCTGATACCCTCAACCGCCGTGGAGTCGATGACCGCAATCTGCTACCGGACTATCCTTACCGAGACGACGCACTGCTGCTGTGGTATGCGATTCACCAGTGGGTTAAAGGCTACCTGAACATCTATTACCGCAGTGATGCTGACGTGGAGGGTGACTCCGAATTGCAAAACTGGTTGTCAGAACTACTATCGGTCGATGGGGGAAGAATGGTTGGTATTGGTCAAGACGGTCGTATTCGAACACGAGATTACTTGATTGAAGCCACCACCTTGATCCTCTTTACCACCAGCGCCCAGCATGCCGCGGTCGGCTCACCTCAGGGGCCGTTAATGACCTATGCACCAGCCTTCCCTCTGGCTGGCTATTCTCCAGCACCCGGATATAATCAGGGGGCCACCGAATCGGACTATCTCAGAATGCTGCCGCCCTGGCTCCAAGCCCAGGGCCAACTGAATACCCTCTACTTGCTGGGAACGGTGGATTACACCCGACTGGGAAGATATCAAAGTGGTTATTTCAGCGATGTACGAGTGCGGCCAAAGCTGGAGCGTTTTCAAGTCCACCTCGAGCGAATTGAAGCAGTTATTTCCCGGAGAAACCAAACGCGGCCAGTCTATGAGTTTCTGCTCCCCTCTCAAATTCCCCAGACCATCCAATGGTAGCGGTTGTGTGCTGCTATTGGAGAAGATATAAG
>Ga0208588_1000758_pt1 | contig 10083 bp, 7 predicted proteins | sample NGESurshal092012_8_FD_184483 | JGI IMG/M metagenome (GOLD analysis project Ga0208588, IMG submission 184483) | Arctic peat soil microbial communities from Barrow, Alaska - NGEE Surface sample 415-3 shallow-092012 (SPAdes) | ecosystem: Environmental > Terrestrial > Soil > Wetlands > Peat ...
TGGCCATGCTCACCCGAGGCGGACTCAATCTCGAACTTCCCGGCCGGAAATGACCCACGGAAACGTCAGGAGATCCGATGCTCATCTGCAAGTGACTGGCCCAGAATGAGGGTATCTTTTGTCATCATATCAGCGGCGAGTGACTTGAACGACGCCTCCCGGAAATCGGCATAGCGTTCGTAATCTTCGTCGGTGAGAAGCATCCTAGACTGGTGACCGAATCCAACATCTTGAGTAATACACCCATGGATCTTGTAGTACTCAGGAACTCCACCGCGAGATTGCACGCTGAAGTCGAAATTTGAGCGTAGAATCCTTAATGGAGATCCGTGAGCGTTATATACTTTCTCCACAAGAAGGTCGAAGTTGGTGGAGTAAAGCTTGTACCAGTCAAACTTGGGGAGCAACTGAATGCCCTGGGTTGGCTCAAGTGTCTCAAGTATCTTCCTCACGGCCGCCGCGAGTTTCGCCCTACCCAGGCGTCTCTCATAAATGCTGCACACTTCACTAAGGGTGAATCGATCGGCCGAACTAGCGATGGAGGGAACATCGCGCGCTAGGCGGCGAGCGAGAACGACACCGGAGGGGGCGCCCGAGGGGATCGAAGCTCCCGCGCCGAGCAGCAGTACCGTCTGCCTTGGATTGATGCGACTGGCCAGATCCGACAGTTCGAACATTTGACCTCACCCCGTTGCGCCAACCAGGTCAGCGCTGAAATACCCCAGCTCAGAACCTGCGAGCTACACAAAACATACACCGCGCGGCTCGGCGTGTCGCATCCGTGAGCCGCAGGACTTAGTCACATCGCGTCATTCAGTTCCATGAATTGGGCCCCATTAGAACGCTTCGCCTTGGGCGCTCAGGCTTGGGCAAAGGACACGCTGAAGGGGCTTGAATGAGTAGAGAAATTCCTCACGAGGGTAGTGCCCGGCCCCCTTGAGGACCGGGAGCCCACGTCCTGGCGGGCCTGCAAGCCACGGTGCTGAGGAATCAAAGCATTCCCGGTGATCAACTCGGGCCTTCGGCCCGACGACCCGGGGATTGTCAGAAGACATCGACGGAGGAGATGTCGACCTCCGGAAGCCTGGCATCCCCGATCCAGGCAGTTCCGATGATCAACTTCTCCGCCGTCATCCGACCGCATGGCCAGCGTCCACTCAACGCCGAGAAGGGTCGAGCCGCCAGTGCGTTCGTTTCGTACAGGGGTCGCGGCGAATCGCCATCACAGCCCGACGGTGACCCCATCACTGAACGCGCTGTCGTGCAGCTCGATCGAGGTGAGGGAGGCCTCCTTCGGCACATCGAAGACCAGCGTCCCGGTCACCGTGTTGCCGGGGTTGACGGGCGTGATGAACGAGTTGCTGTCCGGCAGATAGATGGCCGCGCTGTCGTCCGGGGCGTACTGCTTGCCGGCGCCGTCGAACGCCTTGGTGCTGCTGCCGAAGAACGTCTGCGGCTGGTCGCCGATGTTCTTGATCGTCACGTCGATCAGGACGAACTTGCCCTGGGCCTTGGTGCCGATGACATCTGTGCCGATGGATGGCACGCCAGCCCCGACCTTGGTGACAACGAACTCGAACTTGCCGTCACGGACCGATGTGCCGATCGTCGGTGCCACCGAGGCGGCAACGGCCGAGGATGGCGCAGCGGGCTCAGCGGTGGTGTTGTTGCCGCTCTTGCTGCCGCTGGTCGACACGCCGATGATCACGAAGACCACCACCACGGCGAGAAGTATCCAGGGCCACTTGCGGTGCTTCTTCTTAGCGGCCGGTGCCGGCGGCATGGGAGGGTAGGCACCTCCGGGCGGCGGGGGTGCGTAGTAGCCAGGACGTTGCGGGGGAGGTGCAATTGGTGTCGCCATGTTTCCCCTCCTCGGGAAAGCAGCCCCTTGAACATGAAAAGCGGCGACCGGATGGTCGCCGCTTTGACGGTTCGAAGCTGGTTGCTGCCAGTACACTCCGCTGGTAGGGCCGCTCGTTAGCGCCGATTTTCGCGTCGCGCGTTGGGGGTGCTCAACGCATCCGAGCTGAATGTCAGATCGCCTGTGCGCCATACAGTCTGGTCCGGCGCGGTCTGCTAGCTCTGGGGCCAATCTCGCTGTCCAGGCCAGCAGATGCCAAGGGTGGACATCAAAGGCCGGGTGGGGAGAGTTGTTGAATCACAACGATGTAAGTCACGCCGACCAGAGTCGGTGCCCTCGGACCGGGAGACTGCCCACCCGTCCTGCGGAGTCAGATCCAGCGAGAGTTCATTGCCATATGGCCCACCGTCGAGCCGACGACGAGCTCCTCGACTGGTCCAACGAGCATGAACCACCGCCGCTACCAGCGGTAACGCGGCTTTGTGCGGGAAGGGACGGACGATGGAGACGACCGTGGCCCGCCGCGCAGGATGGGGTCGAACCCGCTGCGCGAAAATCAGCGTTAGTGCCATAGGTCCCGACCCTGCGGTTGGTCTCGCTGCGAGCTCCGGTCATCGCGGCATCTGGTCACGAGGTCTATGGCCATCCGGCCATAGTTCAGCAAGCACTTTCCGGTGCACCTGGCGGAAGTGGCACTCCTGGTGTGTGTCCTGCGATGGGATGTGGCGCTACACCGCGGTTACCGCGAAGCGCAGAGACGCCCGCTACTGTTCCACCCGCTGCCGGGTGGCGCGCCCACAGGGCAACTTCCGCCTGCGGGCTCGGGTGTACGGCCGCGACAGTCCCCGCCCGTGACCGAGCGGGAGTGCCAGCGGACACTGGTCGCCGCGCTGAACGCCGAGATCGGCGCACGGGGCTGGAGTCGCAAGCGCCTGGTCGAGGAGGAGCGCATGCGCGGGGCAGCCGATGATCCCATCTGGGCTAGGCTTTTCCGACAATTGGAATCCGGCTGATTATGTTTTGCCATGTAGAACCCCGCAGTTTGCACATATGCCAGCCGCGTGAAACACGGTTGTCTGCAATAGGTCTCACCGCCATGAGGATCTCCAACGAACCCTTGGCTTGCATAACGGTCAATTGTCCGGGGTAACCCAGCACAAAGTGGAGTAACTAGGCCCTGGTCCGGGTAGATTCGATGGCGATTCCCTGGAGGGATTTTTCGGCGCCGACGGGTGTCGGTATGGGGTGCTGAACTGCGGCAACAGCGAGAGCAGCGGGGGAGGTGAGCGGGTGGACGAGGCCGGCAAGGCCGCGACCGCAGACCTGGCTGAACCCTCTTCGCAGGTTCCGCCGACAACCAGTCCATAGGCGCCGCCGAGTGCGCGTTGGGCGAAGCTGTCCGCTGGCGACCTGGTGGACGGGACCAGCGACGGGGGAGCTGCCGCACCGCAGATCCCCGCCTCGCAAGGGTTGCCGAGTGCGCGGCTGGTGCGGTTGGCGGAGCTAACCGCGGCCGACCAGCGGGATGCGACCAGCGACGGGGATTTATCGCACCGCAGGTGCCCGGGCCAGTCTTGAGCGAGCAGGCCCTCGCCGCGGTCCTGGCCGCGGTGGACGGTCGACGGCGGTGAACACCAAGGCGGCGTACTCCTCGGACTGGCGGCGATTCACGACGTGGGCGGGGAGCGGGGCCATTCGGTGTTACCGGCCGATCCGCTGGTGGCACTACGTCACCGAGGCCGCGGCCGAGCAGGTGTCGGTGGGGCGGTGGCGGCACTCACCAGCCACGGTGACCCGGTGGGTGTCCTCGATCAACCAGTTCCACACCGCCGCCGGCCTCCCGGCACCGGGGAAGTCGGAGGGCGTTGTCCGGGGTGCGGCGGATTCGCGCGACCCCACCCGTCCGCCGGGCGCCGTTACTGCTCGAGGATCTCAGGACCCTGTTGGCACCCATGGTTGTGGCGGCTGCCAAGTGGCCGGCAGGGGTCGCGGCGCGGCGGGATATGGCGTTGCTGCTGATGGGGTTCGCCGGCGCGCACCGCCGCAGCGAGCTCACCGCCCTCACCCTGGGCGATGTGGCCCTGCACCGCTCCGACGGGCTGCATGTCCGGCTCCGGTCATCGATGACCGAACAGGAGGCCCACGGTTCGGTGAAGGCGCTGCCGTTTGGGCGGGACCCGGCGACGTGCCCGCCCTGCGCCTTCGTGCGGTGGCGTGAGGTGTTGCACGCCGCCGACACCGCCGATCCGGACGACCCGCGCGCCCAGCGAAAGGCGATGCTGCGGGTCCTGCATCGCCAAACCGCAGCCACCCGCACAGCGTCAGACGGTGGTGGGGGAGGGGAGCAGCGGCCCGCCGCCGACGACGACGACGACGACCAAGATTCCGTGTTGCATGTCTGCCGCACCACCCGGGTAAAGGACCCAGCGGATCCCGGGGCGGGCGCTGTTCCCGGTGATCCACAAGACCGGCGCCATCGGCACCCGGGCCATGTCTGGGGATGCGGTGAACGAGATGATCCGCCGCCGCGCCGCCGCGGCGGGGTTCACCCCCGCACAGATCCAGCTGTTGGGTGTGGGCATTCGCTGCGGGCCGGGTTTGTCACAGAAGCATTCCGGGCCGGCGCCGACGCGCACGCGATCATGCGGCAGACCGGGCACCGGTCCCCGGCGATGCTTGAGGTCTACGCCCGCGAACACGCCCCCTCGTCGGAAACGCCGTCGTCCCTTGGGCTCTGAAGTGACAGGCTGCCAACGATTGCTCGCCGCAGGTGGCGTTGGCGGGGCGGACGTTGCGGACGGACGTATCGGACTGGGCGCTGTTCGTCGACTGGTGCGAGGCCACCGATCACGTCCAGCTGTCCGCCGACCCGGACACCGTGCTGAGTTTCCTAGCAGGGTGCCCGGCCGCGGTGAAAACCCAGCGGGGCCGGGTCACCGCGATCGACCACCACCACACCGCGACCGGTTATGCGCCACCCGACCAAACCCCGGCCGTGCTGGCCGCCTTGGGCCGGCCCGTACGGGGGCCGTTCACTCCGGCACCGGACACCGTGTCCGCGGTGGAGAACATGCTGCGGCTGTTGCCGTCGCACGGTTGGACGCACGGGATGTTCGGCCGCCGCGACAGGTGCCTGCTCGTGCTGTCGCAGCTCGCCGGCGTCCCCTACCAGCACCTCGCCACGCTGCCCGCCGGCGACATCACCCTCACCGACAGGTCCGCCACCGTCACCGCCGGCACCCGGACCTGGACCATCGCACCGGTTGCTGACCCGGTGGTGGGCCCTGCGCTGTCGTCCGGTGGCTGCGGGTGCTGGACATCGCGGCCACCAACATCAGCACCGCAGCGGTCGCCGACGCCGTCGGGCACGCCACCACCGTCACCCGGACTCCCCGCACCAGTGCCGCAGAACCAGCACCATCGATGCCGCCACCATGGAGGTGCCGTTGCTGCCGCCGATCAACCAATGGGGAGCCCTGCCGTTCCCGCACCCCCGGCTGAGCCCGCACGCCACCTCCCGCCGCGCCCGGGACCTGCTCGCCGGCCGACCTCTCATCTACCGCACCCTCCCGATCCCGGCCCGGACACCGCTGACCAACCAGCACCGGCCGCAGCCACGTCAGTCGAGCCGCCGGACGGTGCGGTCTTCGACCGGGCCGCGGCGCAGCAGGCCTGGACCAAACGCCGCAACGATCTGGACAGCCTCGCCGACGTCGCCGACCCTATGACCGACATCGACCAGCAGATCGCTGCCCTCCAACAGCGGGTCAACACCCTGCTGGACGGGCGGACCACGAACGGACCGGAGCGGTGGTCCCCTGGGTGTGTCGTTGGTCGCGATAAAGTGGCACCTTTTGGTCACACTATTTGGCACCACGTCAGGCGATCGCCACGGCGACCAATGGCACGGCGATGGGTCCGGCCACAAGGCCGTGCCGCTGGGCGCTACGGTCGGGCCGTGAGCGCAGCGGAGAGACGCCCGATTGGCGGGTCAGGCGAGGTGATGGACGCCTACTGGCGCTTCGCGGCGGAACGGCACGATTTGTACCTGCGTCGGATCGCGGCCCTGCCGCAGGCTCCCACCCCAGACCCGGTCCTGTCGCAGTACCGGTTCACGAATGCCTACCGCGTCTGCGACCGGGTCAGTCAGTACCTAGTGAGGGAGGTCCAGTACGCGCACGACCAGTCGGCGGAGGAAGTCGTCCTCAGGACCGTCTTGTTCAAACTGTTCAACAAGGTTGACACCTGGGAGCTGATCTGTGACGAGCTCGGCGTGCCCTCCTTCAGCTCGTTCGACCCAGCGGCGGTATCCGCGCTGCTCAGCGAGGAGCAGCGGCAGGGACGTGCGGTCTACTCGGCCGCGTACATCGTTCCGCCGGTGTCTTTGTGCCCGGTACCAAAGCACCGCGGCCATCTCGAGCTTGTCGCTCTGATGCTGGACGGCGGGCTTGCGGAGAAGGCGCGCAGCGCAGACGGTCTTCGGGGGTTGTACCGGCTGCTGAGGGATTTCCCAGGCATTGGGCCGTTCCTGGCGTTTCAGCTAGCGATCGACTTGAACTACAGCTCTGCGTTCGACTTTGACGAGGCTGAGTGCGTCGTCGCCGGGCCCGGAGCCCTTGACGGGATCAGCAAGTGCGCCCCAGGGACGCATCCGCGAGACGCGGAGCGGTTCATTCTCGACGTCTGCGCGAGGCAGGAGGACGAGTTCGCCAGGCTCGGCCTGCACTTTTCGGGACTGTTCGGTCGGCGGCTTCAGCCGATCGACTGTCAAAACCTGTTCTGCGAGATCAGCAAGTACAGCCGAGTGGCGTTCCCGGGTGTTGCGGGGGTAGCGGGCCGGACCCGGATCAAGCAAAGATACGTCGCGTCGGGGCCGTTGCCGACGCCGTTCTTCCCGCCGAAGTGGGGCCTGGATGTGCCTAGCGACGTCCGGGGCGGGGAAACAGGGCTTGTCCGGCGGTCGGTGCGGCACGCCGCCGAGTTCGCGTAGTTCTAGGACTTCCTCCGGTAGTCGAGGGTGCCGGTGTCTTGGTTTCCCACGACGATGCCGCCGCGATGTGCTCGGAGCAGCGCAAACACGCGGTAGCCCTCGAGCAGGGCGCGCTGCCAGTCGCCGAGGGAGCGGTCGGAGACCTCCAACGCAGCGGTGAGGCTACGGCAGAGTTTGAGTAGGTCGCCGGGGATCCGGTTGGTTGTCGTGAAGTAGGAGTGGTCCCTGGCCTGGGCGAAGATGACGGCGGTGAGGCCTTCCTCGACGGCGATGGCGCGGGCGCCGTCTTCGGTCCGGTCGTGGTGGGTGCTCCGGCGCTTGCGCTTCGGACGCAGGGTCGCTCGCAGGGCGGGCGACCAGCCCAAGACCGCCATGTGGGCGAGGTGGAACACGTCGTGGAATCGGTAGTCGTCGTCGTAGGCGATGTTGTCGTCGATCGGGTCGCCGAGAGGCTCGTTGTGGTCGTCGAGGACGTGCACAACGACGGTGGGGACGTCCTCGCCATGCCGCTTGACGGTGGTCTCGGAGAACTGCAGCGCGAGCTGTCGTGGGAGGCGTTCCTCCGGCGGCCGGTCGGCGTCGTAGCCGGGGTGCAGGACGGAGTCGGCAGGCCCAAAGGCGTGCTCGGCCTTCGCGAGATTCTCGGCGGCCAGCTGAGATAGCGGCAGTCCGGCGCGGTCGGCCAAGACGGCGAGGTACCAGAGCGCGTCGCCGAGTTCTTCTCGTAGTTGATTGTCGAACCCGCGGTAGCCCTGCTCGTCGCGTCGACGCTTCTTGAGCTCGGAGGCGATCCCTCCGATTTCGCCGACGAGTCCGAGCAGCGGCAGGACGTAGGCGTCTTCGTCCGCGTTGGGCAGAACGTCGGTGTGAACGGCGCGGGCCTGGTAGTCGTCAAGGGTGAGGCCACTGTCGGCGTCGGGTGCGGCGTGGCTTGTCATGCGGGGCCATCGATCCGTGAGCGCGACAGGCCGAGGACGGCGAGCGATGCAATCTCGCCAGGACGATGGGTCGCGGCGAGGGCGCTGCGCTGGTCGTCGTTGAGGCCGTCGTTAGCGGCGCCCCGCCTTGAGATGGTTTCCGCCAGTGCGTCCAAGGCGTTCCGTGCGCCGTCGTCGTCGGCGCCGGCGGGTAGGCCGGGTGGCGCCCACGAATCGGGGTCGGCCCCGAGCGCCCGGGCGACGGAGAGCGCGGCGCCGCCGAACCCTCCGGCGGCGTAGATAGGCTGGCCCGCCTCGACGGCGTGTAAAGCCTCCTCGACCACGCCGGGGGCGCTGCCCTTGTAGCCGGAGAGTCGGCCGCCGACGATGACGCGGGCGTCGGTGATCTCGGTTATGTGTTGTCGAAGCGCCGTGAGGGCGCGGGCTGGATCGGGCGGCTGAAGCCCGGCGGCCCGGTTCCCAGGCCGCACCGGGTGGCCGTCGGCGTCGACGAGGACGAGCCTGGCGTCCGCACCGAGGCGCCGGTCGACGTCGTCCACCTGCGCGTTCGTGAAGCCGTGGTGGGCGTCGGCGGAAAGGCATACGAGCAGAGCGGCCCTTCCGTGGGCATAGGACCGGACCTCGTCCAGGAGGAGCGTCGTGAATCCTTCGGGGCGCAGGTCTCCGCCGTAGACGATCGTCCCGCCGGCGAGCAAGACGGCCCGAGCGAGCTCCACGACGGCGAGGCGGCAGTGCGAGGGCCGCAGGCCGAGCCGGGGGAGGTCTGCGCTCTCGGAGACGGAGATCCCGACACTCGCGCCGCCCAGCGCGTCGCGGGGAACCAGGACGGGATCGGTCACGACCGGAGCCGTCCACCGCGGGACGCGAAGGTCCGGGGCGTGAGGATGTCGACGTTAGCGTCGAACCCGGCGAGGCCGCAGAGCTCGACGAGGACGTCGCGCTCCTTCGGTCCGAGCGGCGGATCCGGGTGGATGATCCAAACGTGCCGGTCATCGGCGTCTTTGTCTCGATGCTCGCGGAGCCACGGGGCGGCGGTGACGGGCTCGGGCGCGTGCGCAGGGAGCCAGTCGAAGCCGCCTTGGATCAAGTAGACCGTCTGCGCCCGCCACAGGGCCCGCTTCAATGCCTCATCGACAAGACGGTTCAGCGCGGCCGAGATGGCCGGGTCAGGGTCGTCGAGGTTGCACGCGACGGCGGGAAGATGATCCATGAGGAAGGATCCACGGTCCTCGCCGTCCCGCATCGCGTAGAGCGTTACGGCGGGCATCCCATTGAGCTTGGCCTGGAGAACTTCACGCTGAGTCCACTCCCGACCGGCATAGCGGTCGGTCCTGACGATCAGCAACGCGCTCGTCGACGCCTTATCGTCCAGGACCGATGCCCAGTCGTCTGCGGTCTGCAGATCGCGGGCGTCGAAGAAGTCGGAGAGACGAGTCTGGGCGATGACCTGCCGGACCTGGTCGTACAGGCGCGGGCCGTCCTCGTCGTCCTCCGCGAGCGACCGGTGTTTGGTGTGGCTCACGAAGACCGTGATCCGTTCCGCCGAAGTACCGTCGGGCGCCGCGACGCGCTGGGCGATCCCTTGGGCAAGCTCGCGGCACAGCGCCGTGGGGTCGGCCCGGTCGACCTGCGGCAGGGTCTGCGGCCGCGAAAGTGCCTGCATCAGTCCGGTCCGCGACAAGTCCAGGTCAGGGTCCACGACCGTGTAAACGCCGACGCCGTCCCGGCCGTGCGCCTCCGCGATCGCGTCGACATACCTCTGCCACGCGGGGTGGTCGTCGTGGGCCCGCGCGAAGTGGGTCGAGACGACGGGGACGACGGCTGTGAACTCCGGCGCCCGCAGGCCGTACGGCAGCGGCTCCATGAACGGCATCGGCCGGGGCGGGCTGCCGGCGCCGTCCCATGAAGCGCTGCGGACGTACACCTCGACAGCGCCACCAGCGAGGCCGGCGAACGGCGCGGAGTGGAAGTGGTCAGCGACCGTCGCGGCGACCCACTCCCCGAGCTCGTCGTCGGGATGCCAGACGACAAACACCTCGAGAATCGGCGGCAAGAGCACGCGCCGACTGTAGGCCGCGCTCTTGCTCGACGGAAGGTGTCGGACCCAGCCTCTACCGTTGAGGCAGGAACAATCGAGGAGGACGGGATAGGCGACCAGCACAACGCGTTCGTCAGCCACCGACACGAGGACGACGCCCTAGGAGGGCGCTGAACTATCCCGGTTTGTGGGGTGCGCCTGGATCGTGTGGGGCCGCTGGTCGGGGCTGGAGGCGGCCTTCGGGAATGTGCTTGGG
>Ga0208588_1000759_pt1 | contig 10074 bp, 6 predicted proteins | sample NGESurshal092012_8_FD_184483 | JGI IMG/M metagenome (GOLD analysis project Ga0208588, IMG submission 184483) | Arctic peat soil microbial communities from Barrow, Alaska - NGEE Surface sample 415-3 shallow-092012 (SPAdes) | ecosystem: Environmental > Terrestrial > Soil > Wetlands > Peat ...
GAGGTGCGGTACCGCGACGATCTCCCACTCCAGCCCCTTGGCGGCGTGGATGGTCAGCACCTGGACGCGGCCGGAGGACGCCGGGACGTCTCCCGGGGTGAGGCCGTCCTCGCGTTCCGCCGCGGCGTCGAGGTAGTCGAGCAGCTCGCCAGGTCCGGCCCCGGTTGACGCCACGTCGGACACCACCGCCGCGAACGCGTCCAAATGAGCGCGGCCGGCCGCCGAGCCGAGCTGGATCTCGATGTCCAGTCCCAGAGTGCGTTCGATGTCAGCGATCAGGTCCGGCAGCGGCTGACCCATCCGGGCACGCAACCGGTCCAGCTCGGCGGACAGCCGGGTCAGCCGCCGATACCCCTGCATGGAATAGGCCGTGGGTGCGCCCGGGTCGCCGATCGCATCGACCAGGGACGCGGTGTCGATGTCCTCGGCGGACAGCGCATCCGTCAACGCGGTGCGGACCATCTCCGTACCGGATTGGCGCGCCGTACCGGTTCGGCCACGGGTCTGGGCGGCGTCCCGTCCGGCGGTGGCCAGCACTCTTGACCGCTGCGCGAGCGCCTCGAGGTCCGCGGTGCCCAATTGCCACCGGACGCCGGTGAGCAGACGGATCATCGCCGGTCCGGCCGTCGGGTCGACCAGCACGCGCAGGGTGGCGACGAGATCGGCGATCTCCGGTTCGTCGAGGAGGCCGCCCAGACCGACCACTTCGACGGGCAGCCCCTGCTCGCGCAGCGCCGCGGCCATGCCGGCCATGTCCCGGCGCCGGCGGACCAGCACAGCGGTCGTCGGGGGCTCGGGTGCCGATGACTCGGCTGTCACCGCTCGGGGTGTGCGGGTGTCGGGTGGTGGATCGGTGGCACCGGAGCCGTCCATCGCCGCGCGCCAGCGCCGGGCGATCGAGGCCGCGACCCAGGCGTCCTCGTCCGCCACCGTGCCGAACAACCCGTAGGCGATCTCGCCGCGTGGGGCCCCGTGCCGAGGACGCAATTCGCCGACTGTCACCCGCGCGGCCGGACCGGCCGCGGTTCCCGTTCTGATCGGCGCCGAGGCATGGTTGGCGACGGCCAGGACCGATTCCGGATTGCGGAAGCTGGTGAGCAGCGGCAGCGTCACCGAAGGTCGGCCCGACGCCTGCGGGAAGTCGGTGGTGAACCGCGGCAGGTTCGAGGCCGATGCCCCGCGCCAGGAGTAGATCGACTGCACCGGATCGCCGACAGCGGTGACCGGGTGCCCGGCGCTGAACAGCGCGCGCAGGATCACCCGCTGCGCGTGCCCGGTGTCCTGGTATTCGTCGAGCAGCACCACCCGGTACCGCTCGCGCATGGCGGTCCCGATCTTCGGATGCTCCAGCACGAGCCGCGCCGCCACCTGCATCTGGTCGGCGAAGTCGATCGCGCCCCGTTCACGTTTGGCCTCCGAGAATGCCTGCACCAAGGGCACTATCCATTGCCGGTCCTGCAGGCTCTTGACGTGTTTGGCCAGCGCACTGTGCAGCTCCCCGCGCTGCCGCGGCACCGGGGCCGCCGAGCGCAGCGTCGCCAGCAGTTCGTCCAGCACCTCGGCCAGCTCGTCGGCTCCGGTCAGGTGATCCGCGAGCGCACCGGAAATGGCGAGCAATCGTTCGGTGACCTGGTCCGGTCCGAGATCGGTCAGCAGGTCCCCGTCCCACCGGGTGACCACCCGACGGGCGAGCTGCCAGGCCGCGGTGGGGGTCAGCACCGTAGCGCCCGGCTCCACCCCGGCCAGCGGGCCGAAGTCGGCGATCAGCCGGCCACCGAACGCGTGATAGGTGGACACCTCCGGATCGCCGTCGGCGCCCGAGCTGCCAGCGCCGGCTCCGCCCCCTGGGCTGTTCGGGTTGAGGATTCCGGCTTCGCCAGCCTGGCCGGCGCGCCGGGGAACCACACTCCCGACCATCCGCAGCCGCTGACGGATGCGCTGGGACAACTGGGCTGCTGCCTTCCGGGTGAACGTCAGCCCGAGAACCTCCTCGGCGCGGACCTGGCCGTTCGCCACCAGGTACACCACCCGTGCCGCCATGGTTTCCGTCTTGCCGGAACCGGCGCCGGCGACGACCAGCGACGGTGCGAGCGGCGCCTCGATCACCGCGACCTGTTCGGGCGTGGGCGAGGGAATGCCGACAACCTCGGCGAGCTCGGTCGCGGAGATCATCGGGTCACCTGGCGTCCTTCGGGCCGCAGCGGGCAGCTGGATCTCACCGGACATCGGTCACAACGGCCGTTCTCCCGGGCGACCGCGGCGGCGGCGGCCAGCTGTTCCGCGGCATCCCGGACCACCGCGCCCCACTCCACGGCCTCCCCGGGCTCGAGCGGCGGTTGCGGTAACACCACGGGCTTTCCGCTGCGCAGGTGAATCAGCTCGGCGCCGCCCGCTGATTCCGCGCCCAGCTCGATCGCCAGCTGGTACACCGCGAGCTGAGCGTCTTCCAGCACCTGCGCCTTCGTCGGTTTGGTGGCACCCGTCTTGAAATCGACCACCACGACCGAACCATCGGCCCGTCGATCCAGCCTGTCCACCCGGCCCTCCAGCACGACCGGGCGGGTCGACGGGAGGTGCCCGGGCGCCGTTGCGGATGCGTTCGGTGGGACGTTGGCGGTCAGCTTCAGCTCCGAGCCGAGAAGGGTGCGGCCCGGGTAGTTGTCGGCCTGCCAGGCGACCGCCGCGTCCAGCATCGCGGTTAGGGCACGCCTGGTCCGGGCCAGCAGCCAGGGTGGCAGCTGGGTCTGCCGGTGCAGGAACCCGTCGGTCTCCGCGACGAGCTCGGCGCGCGTCACCCCCCGGGCCAGCCCGTCGGCCAGCGCGTGCACCACGATGCCCTCGATCTGCGCCTGGCCCGCCGGACCGCGGCCGCCGCGGCGCTCCAGCACACCCCGCAGCGCACAGGTCGTCATCGACTCCACTGCCGACGGCGACACCGTCACCGTGGCATCCGGCGGGACGGCGGGGACCGTGGTGGACCGCTCGGCCAGCCCGTACCAGTCGTCCGGGTGCGCGCCGGGCACGCCGGCGCCGGCGAGCCTGGCCAGTTGCGCCGCGGCCAGGTCGGCGGTGCGATCGGGCACTGACGGATCGGTGACCGTCCGGCGCAACTCCGCGATCAGGTCGGTGAGGTGCAGCCCCCGTAGGTCCGCGCCGTCGACACCGGCCGGCCAGCCGCTCGGCAGATCGTCGGTGCCGGCCAGCTCGGACAGGAATCGGGACGGCAGGGTGTCCTGGTCGGCGACCGCCGTGGCGATCAGTCGACGGCGGGCACGGGTGGCCGCGACGTAGAACAACCGCCGCTCGTCGTCGATCAGCTGCGCCCGGTCGCCCACCGTCGGAGGGAGACCGCTTGCCATGTCGAGGATCTCGTCGATGCCGAGCAGGTCCTGGCGGGACCGCAAGACCGGCCAGCGACCCTCGGCGACCCCGGCCAGGCAGACCAGGTCCCATTCCAGTCCCTTGGCCGCGTGCGCCGAGAGCACCGCCACCGCGTCCGCGGATCTGACCGGTGTCGCGGTGCGGTCGCCGGGAATCGTGCGGCCAGCAACCATGTCGACGAACGCGCTCATCCCAGCCATCGGCAACTTCTCGGCCAACTCCGCGGCCATCCCGAAAACGGCCAGCACCGCGTCCAGCGTCGAGTCGGCCCGTTGTCCCGCTCGACCACCGCGAAGCGACGCGCCGACCAGCGCATCCTCCAGGCCGCTCAGTTGCCAGATCGTCCACAGTGTCGACTCGGCGGCCGGGTCGGCGAGACCGGCCCGGGCCGCGTCGACCATGGCCGCGATCCGGAGCACCGGAGCGGCGAGATCGGCGGGGATGGTCGTTGGCAGCGGTGCGCCGGCCACGACCGCGGCTAGCAGGTCGGTGGTCGGGCCCTCGCCCACCCTCGCCGCGCGCAGGGCCCGACGCAACCGCCGGAGCGCCGCGACGTCCATCGCCGCGGCGGGTGAACCGAGCAGGTCGACCGCCACCTGGCCGGTCAGCGTCGCGGGCTCCAACGCGCACCGGAGCACGTTGATCAGCATCGCCACCACAGGCTCGTCGAGCAGCCGGTCGTCCTGTCCCGACACCGCGAGGGGGACGCCCGCATGGGCAAACGCCCGTCGGAGGGCCGGCAGCGCGACCACCGGCGAGCGGGTCAGGACGGCCATCTCCGACCAGGGCACACGGTCCGTCAGGTGCGCGCGCCGCAGCTGATCGGCGAGGAAGGCGGCCTCCCGGGCCGCGGTCGGCAGGGTGCGAACGATGACCTCGCCGTCGGGGAGCAGGCCCGCTTCCGGTACCCACGACCCATCGGGGCGCGGCACGGTGAGCGCGCGGTGGGGCCATCCACCCGGAAGCCTGGCGGCGACGCGCCTGCTCGCCGCCAGCAACTCGGGCGCCAGCCGGCGCGACGCGGTCAGTGACACCGTGGCCTGCACCTCGATGTCGCGCAGGGCGGCCGCGTCCGATCCGCGAAAGGTATAGATCGACTGGTCGGGGTCACCCAGCACGACCAGTTCGTCGGCGCCGGAGGACAACCGCTGGACCAGCCGCGCCTGCGCCGGGTCGACGTCCTGGTACTCGTCGACGAAGATCCTTCGGATCCGCGACTGCTCGGCCGCCAGCACACGGTCGTCGGCGAGCAGCCCCAGCGCGGCCAGGGTCAGCTCCGCCTGATCGAGCGCAGCTCCGAACCCGCTGCTGCCCTGGCGCAGATCGGCGACGTCCTGGTATTCCATGGCGAACTTCGCGGCTGCCTGCCACTCCGGCCGCCGACGCCGCCGGCCGAGCTCGGCCAGCCGGGTCGGGGTGATGCCCAGTTCGGCCGTGCGCAGCAGCAGTTCTCGCAGCTCGGCGGCGAACGCGGGAGAGCCGAGCGCACTGCGGATGCCGTCCGGCCACGATCCCCTGGCCGACTCCACCTGCCCGGCCAGCAGTTCGCGCACCATCTGGTCGGACTCCCCCGCGGCCAGCAGCCGGGGCGCGGGTTCGCCGGACTGGACGGCGTGGCGCCTCAGCAGCGAATAGGCGTACGCGTGCAGCGTGCGGACCAGCGGTTCCCGGGTGGTGATGGCCAACCGGCGGGTGATCCGGTCGGTCAGCTCGGCGGCCGCTCGACGCGAGAACGTCAGCACCAGAATGTTTTCCGGTGGCACGTCGCGCTCGACGATCCGCTCGGCCACGGCCTCGACCAGGGTCGCGGTCTTCCCCGTGCCGGGTCCGGCCAGCACCCGCAGGCGCCGCCCGCGGTGCTCGATGACCCGACGCTGCTCCTCGGTCGGGTCGATGACGGCCTCCGCCAGCGCCGCACGGCGCAGCCGGAATCGGGGTGACGCCACCGCGGTTGCAACCATGACCCGATCCCATCACGAGCCACCGACACTGCCCGGTAGCCGTGCCGGTTCGAGGTCGGCCGGCTGGCCGGATGGCAGCCCGATCGGTCAGCCGACTGCCTCCCGAAGCGTGGCCGTGATGGTGCCGAACCCGAGGGACTGCGCGTGCTGCAGCGGCCAGATTGCGCTCCACCAGCCGCGCCCCGGGTGGCACCCGCCCGTCGATGATTCGATGACGGATCTCGTCGCGGACCTACGCCCGGAGTCGTTGGTCCTCAACGACATCGACGTTCATCCGGCAACTGGTATGCCAGATTCCGGTCTGACTTTCTCCGCCTTCCCCACCCCTGACGCAGCCGAACCCGGTTTACTCGATGTCGTGGACATGGAGCTGGCGCAGCGGATGCTCGATGCCGTCGACCAGATCCCGGCGGGCCGGGTCTCCACCTACGGGGACATCGCGGCTCGGGCCGGATCACCGTCTGCGCGATTGGCAGGCTTTGTGCTGTCGCAACTCTCGGACGAGCACACCCCGTGGCACCGGGTGGTTCGTGCCGACGGCACGCCGGCGCCCCACCTGGCGGACGAGCAGCTGGCGCGGCTTCGTGCCGAGGGTGTGACCGCCGGGAACGGCCGGGTCAGCCTGGCCAGGTACAGGTTTCGGGGCTGACGTCGCGCCCGTCCACTGGTCCCGCCGATTTGCCCCCATGACCCCATTTCATCCACAGGCACCAGCGCGCCGTGGACTCCCGGAACTGTCCGAGAGAGCGTGGCGCCATGACGACGACCGATGATCTGGTGCCCCTGAAGGTGAGCGGTCCGCAAGGGCTGCTGGCGGTGGTCCCCACGATGCTGGGCTTCCACCCTCAGGAGAGCGTGGTGATGCTGTGCCTGCACGGCCCGCGCCGCCGGGTCGGTCCGGTGGCGCGGGTGGACCTGCCGCCCGGGCGGGACCGGCCGCTGGCCGATCACCTCGCCGAGCACGCCCGCCGGTACGCCGACGAGGTGGTCGTCATCAGCTATCAGTCAGCACGTCGCCGGCCACCCTTTCTCGACGAGCTGCTCGGCCGACTGGCAGCGGCCGGTGTCGACGTAATGGACGCGATCGTGGTGCGGAACGGTCGGGCACGGCCGGCCCTGAACCGGGCGATGGAACGCGCACATCCGGGCATCCCGGTGCCCGACGGCGACGATCCGCAGGTCCGGGCCCTCACCGCGGCCGGCGCGCTGGCCGGCCGCACGGTGCTCGCCGATCGCGACGAATTGCGCCGATCCATCGCCGGACCCACTGGTGACCGGCTCGCTGTTGCCGAGCGTGGCATCGATGCCGCTGCCGCCGGCCGACTCCCGGACATCCCGGCTGGTCACGAGATCGACGGGGCTGCAACGGATCCGGAGGCGATCCCGGGGATGCCTGCGGATGTGCATGCCCTGCTCGAACACTCACTCGGCAGCTTCACCGCGGCCGGTCGGGTGGATCCCGAGGTCGCGACCGCGCTGGCGGTGGTCGCCAACGACGTCGCGATCCGGGACGCGATGATCGCCCGCGCGGTGGTCGAGATGGACCGACCGTGGTTGCCGATGCTCATTGCGGCCGCCGGGTGGACGCCGGACGACCAGGCACCGGAGCTGTGCTCGGTACTCGCCGTGGTGGCCTACCGGCACGGCGACGGCGCGCTCGCGCAGGTGGCCGTGGATCGGTGCCTGGTGGCCGAACCCCACCACCGACTGGCACATCTGCTCCTGGCCATCATGGCCGCCGGGCTGCATCCCGACGAACTGACCAGGTTGTCGCACGCAGCGGAATCGGAGAACGTTGCGGGGGCCGGCGATGGTGGGTAGCCGCCGGTTGGTAGCCGCGATTGCTCGGCACGGAATCTGCCCGTCCGGCCTCAAGCGCCGAGCAAGGCGCCCCGGGTCGGAAAGTCCGTCATTCTTCGCCGCGATCTTCATCGATAATCTTGCGGATCGATGTCGACGCCCTGGCTCGCGCCGGCGCGGGTGGGATCGGGCCTGGCACTCGCGGTGGACTGATCCAGCCTTCCGCTGTGCCTCCGGCACCGTGATCCCGGCCGGGAATCGGTCCCTGGACCTTTTTCGGCCGACCACGGTCCCCGGCTGCCTCCCGTTCCGGGTACTCCGGAAGCTGTTCCACGACCTCACGTTTGCCAATCTCCATGTGACCGCCCTCCTCCCGTTGACGGTCGCCCTACGTCCGTCAATTCAGGTAAGGCTCGATCCGTTCTGCCGTGGACAGCACGGTCACCAACTCGTCGGGCGGGGTCAGCGGATGTGCGAGGGTGATGGCCAACCGGAACAGCAGCGCCCGCCGGAGCATCTGCGGCCATTCCGGCAGCTGCGACCAGTCGGTGAGCAACTCGATCGGCGCCGATCCCCAGGCGAGCGAGTCGACGGCCACCACCGCGGCGGCCCAGGCCGCCGGCCGCCAGAACAACGCGAAATCCACCACGGCGGGGGGCGCATCGCCGGCGAACAGCACATTGCGAGCGAGGTCACCGTGTACCACCTGAGACGGCAGGTCGACCGGTCGCCGACCGGCGGCGAGCCCGGCGAACAGCCGGGCGCCGTGGCCGGAACCGATCCGGCTCTCGTCCTCTGCCTCGCCCCAGGCGAGAAGATTCGCCCAGCTGCGCAGATCGGTCCGATCGCGCAGGAAGCGCGGCTCCGGGAACGGTTCGAGCGCGCCGTGCACCGCGATCGCGGTGCGCATCACCTCGTCGTAGCGGGCCGCGGGACTGCCGGACACAAACCGGTGCGCGGTCCACCCGGAGACCACCCACCGACCGTCGGAGGACCGCACCGGGCGTGCCAATCGGACCCCGGCGACCTGCAGCTGCTCGAAGGTGCCGGCCAGCCACGATGCCTCGGCCGGATCGTCGACATTGCGCAGCACCGTCGCCCCGCACCGCCAGGTACGGGGTCTGGCCCTGGACAGCAGCTCGGGTTCGGCCGCCGGTACGCCGAACGCGCTCAACACGTGTTCGGGCGGCGGCGCCGCAGGTCCACGGGTCACCGCCCGACGCTACCCCGGCGGGATCGTTGGACCGGCGAGGGCGGCCAGGTGTCGCGACAGCTGATCGACCGGCCGGGCCGGCGATCGATCAGTAGCTCGGCAGGCTCGGGTCCACCTGCTTCACCCAGGCCAGCACCCCGCCACCCACATGCACCGCGTCGGCGAAGCCCGCCTTGTGCAGCACCGCCAGCGCCTCGGCGGACCGGGCACCCGACTTGCAATGCAGCACCAGCGGTCTGTCCTGCGGGAGGGCGGCCAGCGCTTCGCCAGAAATGATGTCGCCCTTGGGAATCAGCACCGAGCCCGGGATCGAGACGATCTCGTACTCGTTCTGCTCGCGCACGTCGACCAGCAGGAAGTCCTCGCCGGCGTCCATCTTCGCCTTGAGATCGCGCGCGGAGATCGTGTGGTTGCTGGCGGCCGCCGCGGCGTCGTCCGACAGCGTGCCGCAGAACGCCTCGTAGTCGATGAGCCCGGTGATCGGTTCACCCGCCGGATCCTTGCGGACCTTGACGGTCCGATAGGTCATCTCCAGCGCGTCGTAGACCATCAGCCGGCCGAGCAGCGTCTCGCCGATACCGGTGATCAACTTGATCGCCTCGGTCACCATGATCGAACCGATCGACGCGCAGAGCACGCCCAGCACCCCGCCCTCGGCACATGAGGGAACCATGCCAGGTGGCGGAGGTTCGGGGTAAAGATCGCGATACTGCACGCCCTCGCGTCCACCCCCGGTCGGCTCGGCCCAGAACACGCTGGCCTGACCCTCGAACCGGTAGATGGATCCCCAGACATACGGTTTGCCCAGCAGCACGCAGGCATCGTTGACCAGGTACCTGGTCGCGAAATTGTCGGTGCCGTCCAGGATCAGGTCGTACGGCGCGAAGATCTCCAGTGCGTTCCCCGAATCCAGTCGTTCGGTGTGCAGGTTGACCGTGACATACGGGTTCACCTCCGCGATGGATTCCGCCGCGGACTTCGCCTTGGGCTTGCCGATGTCGGACTGGCCGTGGATGACCTGGCGTTGCAGGTTCGACTCGTCCACCGTGTCGAAGTCCAGGATGCCCAGGGTGCCGACTCCGGCCGCGGCCAGGTACAGCAGCGCGGGCGAACCGAGACCGCCCGCCCCGACGACGAGCACCTTGGCGTTCTTGAGCCGCTTCTGTCCGGTCATCCCGACGTCGGGGATGATCAAGTGGCGCGAGTACCGCTCCACTTCGGCCTTGGTCAACGATTCGGCTGGTTCGACCAGCGGGGGCAGGGTCACAGAATTCTCCTCGGACACGCGGCACAGTCTGCCTCATCGAACAACGGCGGACGGACCGTGGTTCTTCCCCCGGTCGGTTCGAGGGTCAGCCCGCGGCCGTTGACGGTGAGGTGGCCGACGCCTGCACGATGCCGGGGAACGGGTACGGGTTCGCCAGGCACACCTTGCCGTCCGCGGGGATGACATCGGGGTCCAGCAAGTTCAGGTCGTTGTCCGACGTACTCCACGACTGCTGCATCATCACCGGCGCCGGCGCCCCGTTGTCCGGGCACGGCTGGTGAGAGAAACCGAGGGCATGTCCGACCTCGTGGTTCACCGCGTACGCACGGTAGGAACGGACGTCGGTGCCGTAGGACATCGCGCCCCGCATCCAACGCGCGTCGTTGATCAGCACCCGCCCCTCCCAGCCGTTGTAGCAGGACGCCTCCAGCGGGACGTCCCAGCCGCACAGG
>Ga0208588_1000760_pt1 | contig 10067 bp, 9 predicted proteins | sample NGESurshal092012_8_FD_184483 | JGI IMG/M metagenome (GOLD analysis project Ga0208588, IMG submission 184483) | Arctic peat soil microbial communities from Barrow, Alaska - NGEE Surface sample 415-3 shallow-092012 (SPAdes) | ecosystem: Environmental > Terrestrial > Soil > Wetlands > Peat ...
CCCGGTGCACGGGTGGTACGACCTGCTGGCCACCGATCCGCGGTGGAACAACAACATCCCGTTCCATGAATACTTCCACGGGGACAACGGGATGGGGCTCGGCGCCGAGCACCAGACCGGCTGGACCGCACTCGTTGCCCACCTCATCCTGACCACCCCGCCGCCGATCCTGCCCGGGCAGGCCCACCTACGCCCCTGACCGCCCTCCACTCACCCCCATCACACGCACACAGGAGCCAACCCATGAGCCTGCAGGGCAAGGTCGCCATCGTCACCGGCGGCAACAGCGGTATCGGCATGGCCATCGTTCTCGAACTCGCCGCCCAGGGCGCGAGCATCGTCATCGACTACGTCTCGCACCCGGAAGCCACCGAGGAGCTGGAGCAGAAGCTCGCCGCGCTCGGCGATGATCAGGTGATCGGCGTCGACGCGGACGTCAGCAAGGTCGCCGATCTGCAGACGCTGGTGGACGCGGCGGTGAAGAAGTTCGGCCGGGTGGACATCATGGTCAACAACGCCGGGGTCGAGACCAGGACCGGCGTGCTGGACACCACCGAGGCGCAATACGACTTCGTGCTGAACGTGAATCTGAAGAGCGCCTTCTTCGGCACCCAGCTGGCCGCCAAGCAGATGATCGCGCAGGGCGGCGGCGGCGCCGTCATCAACATCAGCTCGGTGCACGAGGACTGGCCGATGCCCGGGAACACCGCCTACTGCCTGTCCAAGGGCGGGGCGCGGATGCTGACCCGCACGGCCGGACAGGAGCTCGGGCCCAAGGGCATCAGGATCGTCAACGTCGGTCCGGGCGCGGTGGCCACCCCGATCAACACCTCGACGATGGCCGACCCGGAGAAGATGAAGGTCCTGGACACCGCCATCCCGCTGGGCCGGATGGCCGAGCCGTCCGAGATCGCCAGCGTGGTCGCGTTTCTCGCCAGCGACGGCGGCGCCTACATCAACGGCACCACGGTGTTCGTGGACGGCGGGCTGATGCATTCCAGCCCCGGGCTCTGAGCGACCCGCTCTGAAGCGCCGCAAGACCCCGCCAGCATTTGTGACCTTTGGCCCGATCCTGGCGGACCCCGACCTGGATAGGCTCTGAATCGCCGGTCGGAGCCGACCGGTACCACCGCGGGGCTCCGCCGGGCGGTGGTCTCCCAGGTCGAGAAAGGCCACACCCCATGGCCCTGCGCAAAGTCGCGATGCTCACCGCCGGGGGCTTCGCTCCCTGTCTGTCCGCCTCGGTCGGCGGCCTGATCGAGCGGTACACCGAGCTGGCGCCCGAGGTCGAGATCATCGGATACCGCTACGGCTACCAAGGTCTGCTCAAGGGCGACAGCTTCCCTGTCACTCCCGGCGTCCGGGCGAGGGCACGGTTGCTGCACCAGTACGGCGGATCGCCGCTGGGCAACTCGCGTGTCAAGCTGACCAACGTCAAGGACCTGGTCAAACGAGGACTGGTGGCCGAGGGCGCGGACCCGTTGAAGGTGGCCGCCGACCAGCTGGCCGCGGACGGCATCGACGTGCTGCACACCATCGGCGGCGACGACACCAACATGACCGGTGCCGACCTGGCCGCCTACCTGCACGAACACGGCTATGAGCTGACCGTCGTCGGTCTGCCGAAGACCATCGACAACGACATCGTCCCGATCAAGCATTCGCTCGGCGCCTGGACGGCGGCCGAGGAAGGCGCCCGCTTCGCCCGCAACGTCGTGGCCGAGCACAACTCGAACCCGCGGATGCTGATCATCCACGAGATCATGGGCCGGAACTGCGGCTGGCTCACCGCCGCCACCGCCGCCGCGTACGACCGCTGGCTGGGCACGCAGCGGTGGCTGTCGGAGTTCGGGCTGTCCCGCGACGCCTGGAACATGCACGCGATCTACGTCCCGGAGGCCGAGTTCGACCTCGAGGCGGAGTCCGACCGGTTGAAGTCCGTGATGGACACCGTCGGGAACGTCACCATCTTCCTGTCCGAAGGCGCCGGCGTGGACAGCATCGTCGCCGAGATGCAGGCCAGGGGTGCCGAGATCCCGCGTGACCCCTTCGGTCACGTCAAGCTGAACTCGATCAATCCCGGCGCCTGGTTCGGCGAGCAATTCGCCGCGCGGCTCGGCGCCGAGAAGGTGCTGGTGCAGAAGTCGGGCTACTTCGCCCGGTCCGCTGCGCCCGACGAGACCGACCTGCTGCTGATCAAGTCGATGACCGACTACGCGGTCGGCTGCGCGCTCCGCGGAATCTCCGGCGTGGTGGGCCACGACGAGGACCAGAACGACCAGTTGCGGGCCATCGAGTTCAGCCGCATCGCGGGCGGCAAGAAGTTCGACATCAATCAGCAGTGGTTCCGTGAGTTGCTGGAGCGCTCCGGTCAACCGGCCCCGGCGGCCGCGCCGGTGCACTGACCGCCGGACTGCACCGAAACCGCTGGGCATCCCGCCCGGCGTGCGGCAGGGTGTTCGGGTGAGACCTTCCGACGACCTGGCCACCAACTTTCGCGTTCGTCCGCTGTCCCGGGCCGACATCGACGACATCCTGGACCTGGACTCGTCGGCGTTCGGGCAGGATCCGCCCCGCGACTTCCTGGACGACCTCGTCGTCCCGTACCTCGAACTCGATCGCTACATCGGCGTGCGGGACCCGCTGGCACACGGTGAGCTGGTCGCGTCGGCCGCCATCCTGTCCAAGAAGATGGCCTTCCCGGGCGGCGCGGTGCACCCGGTGGCCGGCGTCACCTGGGTGGCGGTCCGCCCCGGGTGGCGCCGGCGCGGCCTGTTGCGGTCGATGATCACCGAGCAGCTGCACGGCCTGCACGCGACCGGCGCCGAGCCGGTCGCGATCCTGACCGCCAGTGAGGCAGCGCTGTACGGGCGCTACGGCTACGGGCAGGCCATCTCGCAAGCCCGGCTGGAGTTGCTGCACGGCGCGTCGCTGCGCCCGGGCACCGCCACCGAGGCCGTCGTCGAGACCCGCCCGGAACGGGCGCGGCCACTGGCGCGGGCGCTCTACGAACGGGTGGCCCCGACGGTGCCAGGAAACCTGTCCCGCACCGATGCGGTCTGGAACCTGCGGACCTCCGATCACGCCGAGCTCCGCGACGGCGCATCGCGGCGGCGGTGGGCACTGCACCCCGACGGCTACGTCTGCTACCGGGTGAAACCGGGGTGGAACCAGCACGGCCCGAACAGCCAGCTGGTGTTGGACGAGATCTGCGCGGCCACCCCGCTGGCCAGGGCATCGCTATGGCAGTACCTGATGTCGATGGACCTGGTCCGGACGGTCAACTACCGCGCCGGCTGGGTGGACGACCCGCTGCGCGACCTGCTGCTGGACCCGCGCCGGATGCAGCTCACCGTCTCCGACCACGTCTGGCTGCGGATCGTCGACCTGGACAGGGCGATCGGGCTGCGCTCGTACAGCGCGCCGTTCCGCGCGGTGGTGGAGCTGACCGACGCGCTGTGCCCGTGGAATGCCGGAAGCTGGGCCCTGGACCTGACCGGGTCCGGCGGGACGGCCGCCTGCAGCACCGCGACCCCGCAGGTGCGCCTGGACATCGTCGATCTCGGCGCAGCCTTTCTCGGTGGCACCCCGCTGGCACGGCTCGCGGCGGCGGGCCGCGTCACCGGCGATCCGGCAACGGTGCGCGCGCTGGACGCGGCCCTGACCACTGCGCTGGCGCCGTGGTGCCCGGAGGGCTTCTGACGCATGGGTGGCGGGCCAGCGAAAACCGCGGAGCCCGCGGTCGGGCATGCTAGAGCCATGGAGCAGCCACGACCTCTTCGTCGCCGGCGGCGCTCGTCACGACGGGGCGCCGGTCCGCCATCCGTACCCGCGACCGACACTCCCACCGCTGCGTTCCCGGCCGGTACCGCCCCGCCAGCTGTCGCGGCGACCGCGGGAGCGCCGAGTGTGGCCGGTGGTGGCGGGCCGCGGCCCGAGGACTCGGCCGGCGTCGCGACCTCCTCGCCGGTGACCCCTGCCGATGCGACGAACCCGCAGGATCAGCAGACGGCGGCCACCGTGATCGCGAATGCCGCCTTCGCGGGACCCGTCGAGTTCGACGACCCGCTGGCCGGGAGCACTTCACCAGGAACGCTCCATGCGTTCGCCGGCTCACCGGGCGCGGCGGCAGCCACCGGTCCGGGCCATCCGCCGGAGCACGGCCGGCCGTCCGGCGAAGCGCTACGGCGCAGTTACCGGACGCCGCGCGAGGACCAGTCGGAGCGATCATTGCGTGCGCTGGTCACCACCCGGTCCACTCAGGTCTCCCCCACCACGGCCATGCGGGCGCGGGAGGCGGCGATGCCAACGGCGGCGGATCTCCTGGCCGCGGAGGCCGACCTGGTGGTGGTGCGCCGTCACTATGTCCCGCCGACGGCGCTGGCCGCCGGGCGGCGGCGCGATCGCTCCGAGCGCCGCCCGAGCGGTGCCGGCCAGACCGGGAACACCCCATCGGCCGGCGGTCAGCCGACAGCCCAGCCGTCGTGAGAAAGCTTGCTGCTGCTCAGCTTTCGGGCAGGTTCTGCTCGACCGGGTCCGCCTCGTAGGCCGCCACCTGATCGATCCGCCGCTGGTGCCTCGGGTCGTGCGAGAAGGGGGTGGCCAGGAAGGTGTCGACGAAGGAGATCGCGGTCGCCTCATCGTGCATCCGGGCGCCGATGGAGACGACGTTCGCGTCGTTGTGCTCGCGCGCGAGTTGCGCGGTCTGCAGGTTCCAGGCGAGTGCCGCCCGGATCCCGATCACCTTGTTGGCGGCGATCTGCTCACCATTGCCAGAGCCACCGATGACGATGCCCAACGAGCCGTGGTCGCCAGCCACCCGGCGCGCCGTCTCCAGGCAGTACGCGGGGTAGTCGTCACCCGGCTGGTAGGACGCCGGTCCGATGTCGACCACCTCGAAACCACCGCCGGCCAGGTGAGTCACGAGCGCGGACTTCAACTCGAAGCCGGCATGGTCTGAGCCGATGTAGACGCGCATGGCCGTCAGTCTGTCAGGAGCGCCGGGTCAGGGCACGACCAGGACCGGGAACTTCTGCCGCGCCACCACGGCCCTGGAGACCGAACCGGAGGCGATGCGGTGCAACAGATCGGAAAAGCCGGTGTGCCGCTTGCCCACCACCACGCACGCGGCGTCGCGATCTTCGGCGATCCGCACCAGTTCGGCGCCTGCCTCACCGGTGGTCGACACAAGTTCCCAGGCCACGCCGGCCAGGTCGCCAGAGGTGGTCAGCGCGGCGATGAGTGCTGATTCCACCTCGTTCTCCGCCTGGTCGTTGGCACCGATCTCCTCGGGGATCGGCACATATCCCTCGACCATCGGCATCGCCCGGCGGCGCACGTGCACCAGCAGCAGGGGTTTGCCGGTGGCCAGCGCCAGGAAGGCCGCCGCGCGCAGCGGCCGTCCGCAGGCGACGGCGTCATCGACGCCGGCCACGATCGGTCCCGACCTCATGTCGCGCGGCAGCGGGATCGTCCTCGGAGTCATGGCGGCGCCCGCAGGGGAATCGACGGCGGCGGAGTGGAGGTCAGGGTTCGGGACCGGATCTGCCGGCGGATCGGCAGCCGGCACGGGGTCACTCGGAACCGCGCTCATGGCAGCCCCCTTCGGGGACGTAGCAGCCGACCAGAACCCCCGCCGGACGCCGCGACCGCCCGGTCCACCTGAATGGTCGGCCGTCACAGCGGGCTCAGACCAACGGTGGCACACTCCGGCCGAGGAGGCGAGCAGGGCCACGCCGGTATCACGACGGGTGATGAAAGGGTACCGAGATCAGCCGCCCGCCCGTGGCTCGACCACCAGGAGATCGGGTGCCGGGAGACGGATCAATCGAACTGGGGCCGCTCGGTCCTCGTGCGCTTGATCTCGAAGAAGTACGGGAACGAGGCTAGGGCGACCGCTGCGTCCCAGAGTCGACCCGCCTCCTCGCCGCGCGGGATTCTGGTGATCACCGGGCCGAAGAACGCCACACCGTTGATGTGGATGGTCGGAGTGCCGACGTCGTCGCCGACGGCGTCCATCCCCTCGCGGTGACTGGCGCGCAACTTCTCGTCGAACTCGGTGGAGGTGGCGGCGTCGGCCAGGTCGGCAGGCAGGCCGAGTTCGGCCAGCGATTCGCGGATCACCTGGGTCCGGTCCTCGATCCGCAGATTGTGGATCCTGGTGCCCATCGCCGTGTACAGCGGTGCGAGCACCTCGTCACCGCCCAGCTCGGCAGCCGCGATGGCGACCCGCACCGGGCCCCATGCGGTTGCCAGTCGGCGCCGGTAATCCTCGCTGATGCCGCGATTCTCGTTGAGCACCGCCAGGCTCATCACATGGAAGTGGACGTCGATCGGTCGCACCGTCTCGACCTCGAGAATCCACCGGGACGTCACCCAGGCGAACGGGCACGCCGGGTCGAACCAGAAATCGGCCGTGGCCCGCTCCGTGGCCACCGGTGCACGCGCCGTGACGTCGTCGGTGTTGTTCTCCAGGCCACGGGTCTGACCGGCGGCAGCAAGGACCGGCTCCTCGACGGCGCTCGCGGTGTGGGTCATCAGCACTCCTGTCCGGCCCGCAGGGTGGGTGGATTCCCCGGCGCGGGCCCATGTATGACGTTCCCCGGTCACTCGGTGCCCAGGTCATCAGCTGGTTAATCCTTCGTTCGGGTAACCGACTCGCCGACTAGGTTTGTTCCCTGAACGGCACGGAACCTCAGTTCTCGAAGGGATCCATCCATGGCGCAGGCGCCCAACCTCACCCGCGATCAGGCCAAGGAGCGGTCCGCCATCGTGCGGGGACCCTCGTACGAGATCGACATCGACCTCACCGACGGGGCGGGCGGCAATTCCGAGAAGACCTTCGACACCAGGGCGGTGGTCCGGTTCGGGGCCGGCCCCGGGGCTTCCACGGTGATCGACTTCGTGGGTGACGCGATCCGCGGCGCGACCCTCAACGGCGAGCCGATCGATGTCGGCGCATGGACCACGTCCGGCGGCCTGCCGCTGTCGGGATTGTCCGAGTCCAACGAGCTGATCGTGGACGCGGTCGGCCTGTACATGAACACCGGCGAGGGCCTGCACCGGTTCATCGACCCCGTCGACGGCGCCGTCTACCTGTACACACAATTCGAGACCGCTGACGCCAAAAGGCTTTTCGCCTGCTTCGACCAGCCCGACCTGAAGGCGACCTTCACCTTCACGGTCACCGCGCCCGCCGGCTGGCAGGTGGTGTCCAACGGCGCGATCGCATCGACCGTTCCCGGTCCCGGCGGCGCGAGCACCCACCAATTCGTCACCACCGAACCGATGAGCACCTACGTCACGGCGCTGGTCGCCGGCCCGTACCACGTGGTGCGTGATCACCATGACGGCATCGACCTCGGCCTGTACTGCCGGTCCACCCTGGCCGAGTACCTCGACGCGGATCGGCTGTTCACCGAGACCAGGCAGGGATTCGACTTCTTCCACCGGGCCTTCGGGGTGCGCTACCCGTTCGGCAAGTACGACCAGCTGTTCGTGCCGGAGTTCAACGCCGGCGCCATGGAGAACGCCGGCGCGGTGACGTTCCGTGAGGAGCACATCTTCCGCTCGCGGGTCACCCGCTACCTGTACGAACGGCGCTGCGAGACGCTGCTGCACGAGATGGCCCACATGTGGTTCGGCGATCTGGTGACCATGCGCTGGTGGGACGACCTGTGGCTGAACGAGTCCTTCGCCACCTGGGCGTCCGTGGTGGCGCAGGTCTCCGCGACCGAATACACCTCGTCCTGGACGACGTTCGCGAACGTGGAGAAGTCCTGGGCGTACGTACAGGACCAGCTGCCGTCCACCCACCCGATTGCCGCGGACATGGTCGATCTGGCCGCGGTCGAGGTCAACTTCGACGGCATCACCTACGCCAAGGGCGCGAGCGTCCTCAAGCAACTGGCCGCCTACGTCGGCTACGAGCAGTTCCTGGCCGGGCTGCGGGAGTACTTCGCCGCGCACGCGTTCGGCAACGCGACCCTGGAGGACCTGCTGACCGCGTTGGAGCGCAGCTCGGGCCGCGATCTGCGCACCTGGGCGGCGGCCTGGCTGCAGACCACCGGACTGAACACCATCAGCACCGAGTTCGAGGTCGACGATCAGGGCCGTTTCACCGAGTTCGCGGTGCTGCAATCGGGCGCGGAGCCCGGAGCGGGCGAGCGACGGCCACACCGGCTGGCCGTCGGCGTCTACGACCGGGGCGCGGCCGGTGCGCTGGTGCGGACACACCGGGTGGAGCTGGACGTCGAGGGCGAGCGCACCGTCGTCCCGGACCTGATCGGCGTCGCCCGCGGGACGCTGGTGCTGGTCAACGACGATGACCTGACGTACTGCAAGGCCAGGCTCGACCCGGAATCGCTGCGCACCGCGATCGACGGCATCGCCGACGTGACCGAGTCGCTGCCCAGGACGCTGCTCTGGTCGGCCGTCTGGGAGATGACCCGGGACGCGCTGATGCGGGCCCGGGATTTCATCACCCTGGCGGTCCGCGGACTGGCCACCGAGGACCAGGTCGGCGTGCTGCAGCGGGTACTCGCGCAGCTCCAGGTGGCGGTGGGGTCGTATGCCGAACCCGGTTGGGCCGCCGAGACGGGCTGGCGGCAGGTGTCCGGCGCGCTGACCGACCTGGCGCTCTCGGCCGAACCCGGCAGCGACACCCAGCTCGCGGCCGTCCAGGCGCTGGCCGGCGGCCGACTGCAGACCGAGCAGCTCGAACTGATCGAGGGGTGGCGGTCCGGCAGCGCGCCGTTGGACGGCCTGACGGTGGACACCGACCTGTCGTGGACGTTGCTCGGCGCGCTGGTCGCGCACGGTGTGTCCGGACCCGAGGACATCGATGCCGCGGCCGCGGCGGACCCGACGGCGTCGGGCGAACGCCGGGCGACCCAGGTGCGGGCGCTGATTCCGGACGCGGCGAACAAGGCCGCGCTGTGGGATCGGTTGATCGGTGACGACGGCATGGCCAACGCCCTGCAGAGCGCGGCGATCGGCGGGTTCGCCCATCCGGCTCAGGCCGAGCTGCTCGCCCCGTTCACCGCGCGGTATTTCGCCGAGGTGGGCGACGTCTGGGACAACCGATCCGTCGAGGTCGGGAAGCGGATCGCGGTGGGGTTGTACCCGCGGTGGGCGGTGCAGCAGAGCACCGTCGACGCCGCGCTGGCCTGGGACGCCGACGAGCGGCCTTCGGCTTTGCGCCGGTTGGTGTCAGAGGGCCGCGCGGGCACCGAGCGGGCGTTGCGTGCCCGAAGGGCAGACGCGAACTAGCCAGGGATGGTGGCCAGTCGTAGGCCGGCCGGTGACCGATCGGCGTGCGGTCGCCGCCGGTCGGGTTACCAGGTCGAGCGTTCGGGCAGCGTGCCGGCCTGGTCGGCCAAGATGCGCACGCCGGTGACCAGCGCACCGCTGAGGTCTCCTTCAGCGCACGACGCCACCACGGCCAACACGGCCAACTTGGCAGCCCGATCGCTGACCCGCCGGTTCGCCTCGGCGCCCGTGACGACCTCGACCACCCGCTGTCCCGGCGAGAGCGCCAGCAGCACCGCGGTCGGAGCATCCTGGTCGAGCCCGGAGAGCAGGCTGTCCGCGGTCGCCCTGGTGTTCTCCCCCAGGTCACCCAGATACACCGAGAACCGAAGGCCGGTAAAGCGTTCCGCCTCGCGGATGACGTCGTCGAGGAACTCCAGCTGCGCCGTCGTCAACGGCTGGGCGGCCTCCCCTGCCGGGCCGGCCTGCGGTTCCCAGTTGGGTGGGGCCGGCGCGTCGAGTTCCGTCGATGACGCCGTCGTCGCCAGTTCACCAGGTGCCACGTGCGCCTCCTCGGGTCGTGCCGGCGGTGATCGAGCCGCTCGTGTATGCGACCGGCTGGTCTCCCGCCCACCAGTGCGGCGCGTAGTCCCAGCTCTGGCCCGGGCGGTACCTGGCCCGCCGTTTGGCGTGATGGGGCACCAGCACCAGGACTGCGATCAGGGCGTAGATCAGCACAGGAATCCCGACGAAGACGGCCAGGGTCTGGGCGATGGTCATGGCGATCACCGTAACGGACGCCACCGCGCGCGGCCGGG
>Ga0208588_1000763_pt1 | contig 10025 bp, 10 predicted proteins | sample NGESurshal092012_8_FD_184483 | JGI IMG/M metagenome (GOLD analysis project Ga0208588, IMG submission 184483) | Arctic peat soil microbial communities from Barrow, Alaska - NGEE Surface sample 415-3 shallow-092012 (SPAdes) | ecosystem: Environmental > Terrestrial > Soil > Wetlands > Peat ...
TGACCTTTACCTGCTCGGCGAAGGCACTCATCAGCGTATTTATGACAAGCTCGGCGCCCATCCGATGACGCTTGACGGCGTCGACGGCGTGGCTTTCGTCGTGCTGGCGCCCAATGCACGACGGGTGAGCGTGGTCGGCGACTTCAACTTCTGGAATGCGCGTCGGCATCCGATGCGCGTGCGGGGCGCCGGCTATTGGGAGCTGTTCATCCCCCGCGCCCGCGCCGGCGACCACCACGCCGCCGACCACGACGCTCCCGCCGGCCAGCGAGACGACCACCCCGGCGACCGGGACGACCGCACCGCCGTCGACCTCCACGACGACGACCACGACCCAGACGACGCTGACGCCCCAGCAGCAGCAGGCGCTGGCCCAGGCGAAGGCCAAGCAGCAGCAGAGCAGCGACAAGGGCCCGACGGTGCTCGCGGTCGCCGCCATCGTCCTCGCCGTGATCGTCGTGCTCGCGGTCCTCTTCTGGACCCTCTGGCGCGTGCGCGGCTGGGACCCGCGCTGGATGCGCCGCTGGCGCCACTCCACCGCCGAGGCGGGCTGGCGGCTGGGCCTCGGCTGGGCAGAGTTTCGCGACTTCCTGCGCCTGGGCCGCTGAAGGCTCGCGTGCAGCGGCAGGAGCGCCGCGCCCGCGCGCGAATCCCCACGCGTGGCCGAGGAGCAACCTGACCGCGCCGCCCGGCGGGTGCGGATCCCGAGCAGGCGCGAGACCCCGATCGAGCTCGCCGAGCGGATCGGCGACGCCTACGGGCTCGTCCTCGTCCTGATCCTCGTCACGTTCGTCGTCGTGATGACCCTGCCGCCCGAGGGCTCGGGCGGGCGCATCGCGGCGGTCGCGGTCGCGGCGCTGACGGCGATCATCGCGCTGACGAGCTCCGACGTGCGCCCGGCGCGAGTGCGGCTGGCCGTCGTGTTCGGGATCCTCGGCGTGGTCGCGTCGATCGTCGCTGAGACGGCACCCGTGCACGCGCTGCTCGGCGTCGCGTTCGTCATCGACAGCCTGCTGCTGACCGTCGCGGCCGTCGTGATCCTGCGCCGCGTCGTCGGCGCGCACGAGGTCGATTTCCGCACGATCCTCGGGGCGATCAGCGTCTTCACCCTGCTCGGCCTGCTGTTCGCGTTCCTCTACCTCGCGTTCGAGCGCTGGTCGGGCACGCCGTTCTTCTCCGGCGTGTCGCACGCACGCGCGAGCGACTACGTCTTCTTCAGCTACACGACGCTCACGACGACGGGCTACGGCAACCTCGTGCCGGCGGGCACGGTCGGCCAGTCGGTCGCGGTGCTCGAGATGCTTCTGGGCCAGATCTTCCTCGTGACGCTGGTCGCCGGCCTGGTGAGCCTGTGGCGCCCGGGCCGGACGGGCCGCGGCGAGCAGGCCGAGCCGCCCCAGGCCTGACGCAGCTCAGCCGACCGGCGTGCGCCCGCGCTCCCAGCCGCGGCGGGCGCGGTCGAAGGCCGCCCAGTCCAGGCCCGGCGGATGCGGGCGCGGGCGCCGCGGCGAGCCGCCGCCGCCATCGTCCTCGCCGTCGTCGGGCGGGCCCGAGATCGGCCCGCGCAGCCAGCGCAGCGCCAGACCGGCGGCCGTCAGCGCGCCGCACAGGAAGTACCCGGCGATCAGCGCGTGGTGGATGCAGAGCGCACCGATCGCCAGGTCGGCGAGGATCACCCCGAAGCCGAGCGTCAGCGCGCCGAGGAACAGGCGCGGCCCGTGCGGCGGCCCGACCACTCCGGCCGTCAGGACGGCGATTGCGACGCAGGCGGCGAGCGGCAGCACGGTCATCGGTTCAGGCACTACGCGTCAGCCGGCGCCGCCGACCATCGTCTGCAGGCGCCGCATGCCGGCCAGCCAGCGGTCGTAGTCGCTGCCCTTGCGCCGGTAGAACTCGAGCACCTCGGGGTGGGGCAGGATCAGGAAGTGCTCCTCGCGCAGGCCGGCGACGACGATCTCCGCGCACTGCTCGGGCGTCAGCACCGTGCCGGCGGCCTTCACGACGGCGGTCGCCGTCGCGCCCATCGGATCGCCGCTGTTCTCGCCGGCGTGCAGCAGCGGCGTGTCGACGGCCATCGGGCACAGGCAGCTGACCCGTACGCCGCGCGCGCCGTAGGTCACCGACAGCCACTCGGCGAACGCCACCGCGGCGTGCTTGCTGACGGCGTAGGGCGCCGAGCCGATCTGCGTCAGCAGGCCGGCGGCCGACGCGGTCGTCAGGAAGTAGCCTCCGCCGCGCTCCAGCCAGCGCGGCACGAGCTCGCGCGCCGCGTAGACGTGGGCCATCGTGTTGACCTGGTGGGAGAGCTCCCACAGCTCGTCGGGCGTCTGCTCGTCGGTGCCCGCGCCGACGCCGGCGTTCGCGCAGTACAGGTCGACGGGGCCGAAGGAGCTCTCGGCGCGGTCGATCGACGCGGCGACCTGCGCCTGGTCGGTGACGTCGCAGCCCAGTCCGAGCGCGCGCTCGCCGATCTCGGCCGCGACCGCCTGCGCGCCGGCCTCGTCGACGTCGCAGACGACGACGCCCGCGGCCCCGTCCGCGGCGAACCGCCGCGCCAGCGCGCGGCCGATGCCCGAGGCGCCGCCGGTGACGACGATGACTGCTCCGGAGGGGTCCATCGTGCGGAGCCTACATCCGTCTCCGGGTCGGGCGCCGCACCCGCGGTTCGCGCCGCCCGACCCCCTATCCTCATGGGTGTACTTCGCACCTTTCACGGGCCTGCCGAGCCCCGGTCGGAGCCTCGCGGCAAAGGTTCCGTCCGGCGCCGGTGAGAGGGTCCGCTGTTACCCCCAAAGGGCGTCGGCAGAGGCCGCAAACAGCGAGAAATCGTGGCGAAGGAGAGGCAGAGGACAGATGGACACCACCCCGCAGAGCACCCAGGCGACCCTTGTGGAGGACGTCAGTCCCGGGCGGGCGATGACCATCTTGCGAAGGTTCACGCAGCCGGGCGCGCACCCGTTCGACACGGTCGAGTGGGAGCTGCGCGACGCGCGGATCGGCCACGGCGACAAGGTCGCCTTCGAGCAGCTCGGCGTCGAGTTCCCGAAGACGTGGTCGCAGAACTCCACGAACATCGTCGCCCAGAAGTACTTCCGCGGCCAGCTCGACACGCCGGCGCGCGAGCGCTCGGTCAAGCAGATGATCGGCCGCGTGGCGGGCACGATCGCCGACTGGGGCCGCTCGCGCGGCTACTTCGCGACCTCGCAGGACGGCGACGGCTTCGAGGCCGAGCTGACCTACATCCTGCTCCACCAGATGGCGGCGTTCAACTCGCCGGTCTGGTTCAACGTCGGGTTCGAGGAGCAGCCGCAGTGCTCGGCCTGCTTCATCCTCAGCGTCGAGGACACGATGGACTCGATCCTCGACTGGAACACCAAGGAGGGCAAGATCTTCCGCGGTGGCTCGGGCTCGGGCATCAACCTCTCGAACATCCGCGGCTCGATGGAGCCGCTGAGCAAGGGCGGCACCGCCAGCGGGCCGGTCTCCTTCATGCGCGGCGCCGACTCCTGGGCCGGCACGATCAAGTCCGGCGGCAAGACGCGGCGCGCGGCGAAGATGGTCGTCCTCGACGTCGACCACCCGGACATCCGCGAGTTCATCTGGTGCAAGGCCAAGGAGGAGGACAAGGCCGCCGCGCTGCGCGACGCCGGGTTCGACATGTCGATCGACGGTGACGGCTTCACCTCGATCCAGTACCAGAACGCCAACAACTCGGTCCGCGTCACCGACGCGTTCATGCACGCCGTCGAGGAGGACCGCGAGTGGCGCACGACCGCGCGTGCGACCGGTGAGCCGGTCGGCGACCCGATCCCCGCGCGCGAGCTCATGCGCGAGATCGCCGAGGCCGCATGGCGCTGCGCCGATCCCGGCGTCCAGTACGACACGACGATCAACCAGTGGCACACGTCGCCCAACTCGGGCCGCATCAACGCGTCGAACCCGTGCTCGGAGTACATGCACGTCGACGACTCGGCCTGCAACCTGGCGTCGCTGAACCTCATGAAGTTCCGCCGCGAGGACGGCTCGTTCGACGTGCCCGCCTTCGAGCACGCGACCGACATCGTCTTCCTCGCCCAGGAGATCGTCGTCGGGCCCTCGAGCTACCCGACCGAGCAGATCGGCGTCAACGCGCGCGCGTTCCGCCAGCTCGGCCTGGGCTACACGAACCTCGGCGCGTTCCTGATGTCCAACGGCGTGCCCTACGACTCGGACGCCGGCCGCGGCACCGCGGCGGCGATCACCGCCCTGATGACCGGCCGCGCGTACGCCGAGTCGGCCCGGATCGCGGCGGCGATCGGCCCGTACGAGCACTACGAGCTCAACCGCGAGGGCCACAACACCGTGATGCGCATGCATCGCGACGCCTCGTACGCGATCCCGGACTCGACGGTCAGCGACCCGCCGCTGCTCGAGGCCGCGCGCCGCTCGTGGGAGGACGCCGTCGAGCTCGGCGAGGCGTTCGGCTACCGCAACGCGCAGGCGACGGTGCTCGCGCCGACCGGGACGATCTCCTTCCTCATGGACTGCGACACGACCGGCATCGAGCCGGACTTCTCGCTCGTGAAGTTCAAGGAGCTCGTCGGCGGCGGCCAGATGACGATCGTCAACCAGACGGTCCCGCTGGCGCTCGAGACGCTCGGCTACTCCGACGAGCAGGTCGAGCAGATCATCGCCCACATCGCCGAGTACGGAACGATCATCGGCGCGCCCGCCCTCGCGGACGAGCATCTGCCGGTGTTCGACGTGGCAGTCGGCGAGCGCGCGATCGCGGCGATGGGCCACATCAAGATGATGGGCGCCGTCCAGCCGTTCATCTCCGGCGCGATCTCCAAGACGGTCAACATGCCGCAGACCTCGACGGTCGAGGACATCAACGAGGCCTACGTCGAGGCCTGGCGGCTCGGCATCAAGGCGCTCGCGATCTACCGCGACGGCTCGAAGACCGCACAGGCGCTGCGCACCGACGCCCAGGACGAGGCGCCCGAGGGCGCCGCGACCGTCGGCTACACGCAGGAGCAGGTCGACGAGCTGATCGCCGCGGCCGTCGCCGACGGCAAGAGCCAGGGGGCGCCCAAGCGCCAGCGGATGCCGCGTGAGCGCAAGTCGATCACGCACAAGTTCTCGATCGGCGGGCACGAGGGCTACATCACCGCCGGCATGTACGACGACGGGACGCTCGGCGAGATCTTCCTCACCGACATCGGCAAGGAGGGCTCGACCCTTCGCGGCATGATGAACTCGTTCGCGACCGCGATCTCGATCGCCCTGCAGTACGGAGTGCCGCTCGAGACGCTCGTGCAGAAGTTCGCCTACATGCGCTTCGACCCGGAGGGGATCACCCAGAACCCGGAGATCCCGTTCGCCAAGTCGATGCCCGACTACATCATGCGGTTCCTCGCGTCGCGCTTCCTGGACGCCGACATCCAGGAGGAGCTCGGGATCATGACCGCCGAGGTCCGCGCCCGGAAGGCCGCGCAGGATGCCGCGACGTCGCTGACGTCGGACACCGCGACGCCGGCGGGCGGCAACGGCGGCGACGCCGGCGCGAGCGCCCCGCAGGCATCGGCCGGGCCCGCCGTGCAGCCCGCAGCCGCCGCCCTCACCGACACGCCCCCGGTCGTGCCGGCCCGCTTCAACGGGCTCGACCTCGGGCCGGCCTGCGGCCAGTGCGGCGGCATGATGCAGCGCACGGGCGCGTGCTACACGTGCACGTCGTGCGGCAACAACACCGGCTGCGGTTGAGTGTGGAGGTTCACGTCGATGTCCTGACGTGATCATCTCGATTCCTGAAGCGCCAGAAAGCCCCGCGACCGCGGGGCTTTCTCTCGGGATGATGCTCTCCCGGTTCCGAGGCCGATATCGGCGGGCCGTTGCTCGCGCAACCGTCTTGAAATTCGAGCGGGACTACGCCGTTTGACCTCGGTGTGTTGAGGTGGTACCGATCGGCGAGCTGAGCGCCAGGATCAACACCGTCGTAGGAGGCCGAAATGACACGTCGCCGATACAACCTCTTGGCGTTGGACGGCGGCGGCATCCGGGGGGTGATTCCCGCCCGAGTGCTTCAGGAGATCGAGCAGCGAACGGGTCGCGCGGTCGCTGAACTCTTTGACCTGGTTGCCGGTACGTCGACCGGCGGGATTCTCGCCCTCGGGCTCACCATGCCGGGCCCCGACGGCCAGCCAGCCCAGTCCGCCGCAGACATGCTTGCCCTGTACATGGAACAAGGCGATCGCATCTTCCCGGATTCCGTCCTGCTCAAGGTAGAAACCCTTTGGGGGCTGGCCGATGTCCGGTATCCAGCGGGCCCACTCGAGGAGTTGCTTGATAGCCGCTTCGGCGACACGCTTCTCTCACAGGCCCTCACTGAGGTGGTCATCCCGAGCTACGACCTCTCGGCGCCCGCTCCCTTCTTCTTCAAGCGTGAGTATGCCCGCGACGAGACGCATACCTGGGATGTGCGCATGGCGCAGGTCGCGCGAGCCACGAGTGCCGCACCGACGTACTTTGATCCGGCTGTGCTGCCGGCGTTTGAGCAGGAAGGCGAACATGCGCTGATCGACGGGGGAACATTTGCCAACAATCCTGCCGTATCGGGCTACGTCGATGGACTTCGCCTTTGGGGGCACGACGCCGAGATCAACGTCGTATCCATCGGCACGGGACACCTGCCGCAGACGCTGGGTCGCGGTCCGATTCCGGTGCCTCCCGAGTCCGCGCATGGCTGGGGCCTGGCTCATTGGGCGCACCCCATCCTCGAGGTCGTGCTAGACGGTGCAGCCAAGGCTGCTGAATACCAGATGAACGAGCTCTCTCAGGACGGCGGCGGAGCGATGCACTACGACCGTCTGCAGAGCATTCTGCCCACCGCCTCGCCCGCGCTCGACGACGCGTCGCATGAGAACCGGACTGCCCTGCTCGCCGACGCGAACAGCCTCATCGAGGAGCAGTCTCCCCACATCGACGCGATCTGCACCGCGCTGCTTTGAGGTCACCGACTAGTGGTCCCGCCAGTTCCGGCGCTGCTGCGGTCGCCAGTCCGCCTGATGCTCCACGTGGAGGGAGCTGTCGCTCGTCCGAGCCCCGTCGGCCAACGAGATCGTGCGCACGAGCAGACTCGTCGCGGACGTCGAGGGGAACTTCCCCGAGCTCACGCTGGGGGTCGGCAGGCGGCTGCAGCTCGGCGACACCATCGTCGTGGAGTGGACCTGCAACTACGGCGACGGACGCCTCTACCGGAACGTGACGATCGGCTAGCTGCAGGACGGGGAGGCGGTGCGCGTCACCGACTAGTGGGGCGAGCCGACCGAGACGCCCGAATGGCGCCGGCCGCTGACCGAGCGGCTCGACATGCCGGGCGAGCGGGGCATCTGGCCGGCGAACGAGCAGCTCGGGCACTACTGACCGGGAGCCGGGAATCCCCCGCCTGGCCACGGGACGTCGCTGCCGTGGCGCTCGATGACCGGGCCGGGCGGTGCGGGAACGCTTCCCAGCAGCCCGGCGTCGACGACCAGCAGCCTGCCCGCCCAGACCCGCAGGAACGGGTCGTCGCGCAGCCTGCTCAGCGCGTCGGGGCCGCGCCGCGCGGTCAGCGACCCGGCGAAGTGGGAGGCGTCGACGAGCAGCGTCGTCACGAGATCGGCAGGCTCCGCGTCGGCGAGCACCGCGCGGCGCGCGCCCTGGACGGCCGGGTCGTCGAAGATCGTCAGTGCGTCACGTTCGGGCAGGACGAGAGAGATCGTCGCCGGTGCACCGTCCTGATCGACGATCCGCGGGTCTGCCCGCCGCGCGTCTCGTACCGGCTTGGAGGCGCGAATCCATGCGGCCAGCCAGCCTGCGGGAGCACCGTCCGGCGTGCGCAGTGCGGCCGCCGCGTCCGCGCCGGATGGCGCGGCGTCGACCAGCGCCAGCCAGCAGCGCTCGCTCACGCCGCAACGTTCCAGTCCGAGCGGATCGCGCGAGTGACCTCGCGCAGGTCGGCGCGCAGCTCGTCGATGCCGGGTCGGCCCCAGTACCAGTACCCGTTGTAGGCGCTGTGAACGACGAGATCCGGGGTCAGCAAGAACACGGCCGGCCGGTAGGGATGGTGCACGGTGTCCGTGTGCTCGCGCAGCTCGAGCGCGTCAAGGTGCTCGCGCTCGGGATCCGCGAGGAACGTCCAGCGCGCCCCGAGCCCGGCGCGGAACGCCGCGTTCACCTCGGGCGGGTCGACGCTCAGCGACACGACGGAGCTGTACGCGACCTCCACCTCGTCCTGGAAGGCGACCAGCCGGCGCATGAACGCCTGCTCCTTCGGGCACCAGAACCCGCGGAAGGTCGTCAGGACGAGCGGATCGCCCCCGGCGAGCTCACTCAGCGAGCGGGGCCTGCCGGCGTGATCGAGTGCGACCAGGTCGGGGAACGTATCGTCGGTCTGGATGCTCATGACCCGTGGTCACGTCGTGAGCCCGTTCGTTACGTGACGGGCGCAGGCGCCGAGGTCGATGCCGCCGCCGGACTCGCGTCCGACCCCCGGTCCAGCAGGGTCAGCGCGAGCAGCGGGAAGACGAGCACGGACAGCAGCCCCGCAGCGATGAACGCGGCGGCGTTCGCCTCGGTCACGAGACCGAGGTCCAGCCCGATCATCGTCGCCGCGACGATGAACGGCAGCGAGGTCGCCTGCAGCAGCCCGGCGACGAGCGTCCGCCGGCTGCCCAGCTCGGCCCGGTACAGGAGCGCCGGGAGGCCGCGGACCAGCAGGAGTGCGAACAGGAAGACCGGGACGCGGGCCAGCGTGCTCGTGCTGGAGACCAGCGCATGGAGGTCGAAGCGCAGCCCGCTCGTGACGAAGAAGACCGGGATGAACACGCCGTAGCCGACCGCCTCGAGCTTCGTCCGGAACTCGGGATGGAGCATCTCCTCGTCGCGGTCGGCGAGCTTGAGGATCGCGCCGGCGGCGAACGCGCCGAGGATCACCTCGAGCCCGAGGCCCTGGGCCAGGGCGGCGAAGGCGATCATCAGCAGAAACGCACCGCGCACGCGGATCTGCGCGGTCGTGTTCGCCAGGCGACCGACGGTCTCCCGGACCGGGCGCACGTGCTCGGCGCCGGTGACGACGAGGCCCGCCACGACGGCGAGCAGCAGGAACGAGCCGAGCAGCAGGAGCTGTGACGCCGTACCCGCGCCCTCGCGCGAGAAGAAGATCGACAGCAGGATCACGGCGCCGAAGTCCGCGATCGAACCGGCTGCGATCACGAGCTGGCCGAACTGGGAGCCGCTCTCGCCGGCATCCTTGAGCAGCGGGATGATGATCCCGAGCGACGTCGCCGAGAGGATGATCGCCGCGAACAGGGGCTGCGAGACGAAGCCCGCGGCCTTGAGCGCGGGCACCGCGTCCGCGAGAACCAGGTTGACGGTGCAGCCGCCGAAACCGGCACCGGTCATGCGCGAGGCCACTACACCCGGGATTGCCCGGGCCACTTCCACCATCGTGTCGAGGGCCGGGGCGCTGACCTCGTAGAGATCCCGCAACGATGCGTGAGACTCGGCGAACAACCGCCCGAGCTGGTGGAGATCCCCCGGGCCGGGCACTTCGTGGCCAGGGACACCCCCGACCAACTCGCCGGGATCGTCGAGCGGTACGGGCTGGACGCCCCGGTCGGCGTCTAGCCGGTCGGCACGATCCGCGTGCCGGCCCGTTTCCCTACGGGGTGTCGGACACCGGCCCCGACGTGTCGAAGGGCACCCCGGGAGCCAGGGCGTCGAAGACGGCCGTGAACTTCAGGGCCGCCTCGTCGCGCTCGGTCTGCGGACGGGAGCCGGCCACCACGCCCACGCCGGCGGTCAGGGTGGCCGTCCGTCCGGCCACCGTCATGGCCCGGATCCCCACCACGAACCTGCCGTCCCCCGAGCCGTCGAGGTAGCCGACGGGCCCGGCGTACTGGCCACGGGGGCCGTCCTCGAGCCGTTCGATCAGGTCGAGGGCCGCGTCCCGGGGCACCCCGCCCACGGCAGGTGTCGGGTGGAGGAGTGCCGCCAGATGGAGGGCG
>Ga0208588_1000764_pt1 | contig 10020 bp, 12 predicted proteins | sample NGESurshal092012_8_FD_184483 | JGI IMG/M metagenome (GOLD analysis project Ga0208588, IMG submission 184483) | Arctic peat soil microbial communities from Barrow, Alaska - NGEE Surface sample 415-3 shallow-092012 (SPAdes) | ecosystem: Environmental > Terrestrial > Soil > Wetlands > Peat ...
CGGCTGACCCTCACAGCAGCGGGTCAGGTCAGGAGGTGTTCCGGCCGCGGGCGACCCGTGCGGCGTCGGCGGTCAACCGGGTGATGACGGCGGCGCGGGTGCCGGGATCCAACGCGGCGATCTGGTCTTCGATCTGTCGGGCGGTCAGATCGACGAGCTGCTTTTTCTCGCGCAGCTGGGCTGCAGCGACAGCCAGCAACACGGCAGCCGCCGAGAGCAGGATCGCCCGCAGCAGCTTTGGAGAGAGGGTCATGACGGTTCCTTCCGCAGTGCGACGGGTCGATCCAGATTAGGCCCAGAGTGGGGACCGGGGGACCCGCTCTGCCACCGGCGGCGCCCTACCGTGCAGTCCCTTTCTGGTCATGCCAGTCACCGACCATGGGCGCTGCTGCCGCCACCAGGCAAGTCTTCATGGCGGGGGGCGTGTGGTTGGGGCCGGCGTCGCCGATCGGCCGCGGACCTGGTGTGGACTGCTCATCCCCATTTCGCCCGCAACGGCCAACGCGAGCGCGATGACCAGTGCGGCCACGAGTCTTGATGTAGGAGTCGAATGTGATGGCGCACAGCAGGGGTCCGTAGCCGACCAGGTACGTCAGGGTCGGCGCGAGCACTTTGCCGAATCAGGTTCTGGACGAGTTTGGTGAGCCACGCCGCCGCCATGCACAGCGAGAGCCACGCGTAGAGCGCGAGGGTCACGATGTCCTCACCGGTCGCGGTGAGCGCGAGGCCGAAGAGCCCAGGGATGGTCTGGAAGAACAGATCCGGTGCGAACGCCGTGGCCATCACCAGCAGCGAGGTCAGCCCGGGAAACGCGATGGCTTCCCCGCCAGCTGCGCCGGCCGGTCCCCGGCTGGATCTGCACCGTCATGGTTGTGATGAACAGATAGGTGCTCGTCGGCGATCAAGAACTGCGGGTGACCAATCCGGACCGGGTTCTTTACCCCGGATGACCGCCAAGGACCGACCAGCCGATCAGGGCGGGTCAACGAGGAAGGTCCTGGGCCACTTCCCATACCGTGCCGTCGGGATCGGCGAATGCGGCCGTCCGCTTGCCCCATGGGCGGTCGATCGGTCCGTTGAGCAGATTGACGCCGGCGTCGGTCAGGCGCGCTCCGTCGTCGTCGTCGTCGTCGAAGAAGAAGAAGAAGAAGAAGAAGAAGAAGAAGAAGAAGAAGAAGTACAGGCTTCGTGACCGATCCCCAGGAGCTGCGACCCGAGCCGGGCTGATCAGCTCGACGGCCTCGCGGGCCACCAGTCAGGTTGAGCATTGTGTTACCGGCATCGAAGAGACTCGCTGTCCTGGAAGATCACCCGGCCGCGGAGCACGTTCGAGTAGAACGCCTTGGATCGCGCAGGTCACTGACGAACACAGTGATGGCATCGATCCCGTTGAGTTGTCCCGCCACAATAGGACCTCCTCTCAGACAGATGCTCTCATCGCCGACCGACGTTAGCGCGGATGTTCGCGACCAGGATCACCAGGGCAGCCAGGACGGCGAGAATACCGACGCCGACCCGGAGATTGGTGAACAGGATGATCACTAGGACCACGATGGTGGTGAGGACGGCCAGACTCAGAATGAAGATCGGCAATTGCCGGCGCAGCACCGCCTCGACGGTCGTCACGATCAGAATCGCGGTGATGGTGGCGCTCCAGAGTGACGAGTAATCGAAGAGCATGGCGAGCCCGAGCAGGGCCAGCAGCACCGACAGCGAGATCTCCGTCCAGAACCGCAGCAGCAACCCGGGCGGTCGCGCCGGGCTCACATCGGGCAGCGTCCGGTGCCGCAGATGGGCGTGCGGGGGCGTCACCGGCGGGTCCTGCAGCTGCCGTGCGAGGTGCTCCCGCTCGATCACCGCAGCCCGCCGTTGGCTGCGCAAGGCCTCGGCTGCCCGCTCCTGCTCGCGGACCCTGGCGGTTGCGCCGATCCCACCGCGGCGGCCCTCTGCGACGGTGGCGGGAAGTGCCGCGGCTCCGACCGCAAGAGCTTGCAGGCGACCCTCCGACGCGTCGATCTCTGTTGTGAGGCGGTCGATCTCGCGGCCCAGTTCGAAGTCGCGCGCGGCTGCTGCCTCCGCCAGTCGCTCCGGCGTCGCCGGGACCTTGTCCAGTCCGGCCCAGCCGACGGGATCGGCCCAGCAGGGTCGAATGGTCCCGTTCCGCTCGTACCGGGGACCGGCCGGAGCGCGCTCGCCGCCGAACGGGTCGGTGGTGTCCAGGCCCCACAGTCCCTGGAACTGGCTGACCCAGGGGTCCCGGTCGTCGATGATCACCGGGGTCCACGGATGATCCGCGTCCGGGCCGATCCGAACGCCGTCCCCGCGTTTGTAGTCGATGAACGGGATGCCCAATCCCATCCTTGGGCGGTCACGCGTCCAGGGAAAGATGAAGCCGCGAAATCGCGCCAGGCCGTGCAGCACCGGGCGCAGGGCGGGTGGCTCCACTCGCACCAGGTACTCCCCGGGCAGGTACGCGCCGGAGTGTGACCCGGCGCCCGCGTACACCACCGGGTGGAGGCCGTCGACCCACTCGATATCGGGGTCGTCTGCCCGCCGCCGAAGATCATCGCCGACCTCGTCATGCGACGAGAACGCCACCCAGGCAACCCGATGCCCGTCAGCGCTGTGCGCAGTTGCGGTATCGCCGGCGGGCGGGTCGGGCACCAGGAACACCGAGACCTGCTCCCAGTCGGCCTCGTGGTCGTTCACGCCGCCGAAGGTCGAGCGCCAGTCGTTCATCGCATAGAAGAACCAGTACTGGATGACGACATAGCCCGCGTGGTCGCTGACGTGCGCGTAATAGGGGAATTTTGACGCCGCGGGGGACTTCGAATATTCCCTGTGCAGCGCCGCGGTCAGTCCGCCGGGGACGGCGCCGCGCAATACCAGCGAAAGCCGGAACAACGAATCGAGCACTCGGCCCAGCAGGCCTACGGCGGCAAACCGGCTGGTGCTGCGGAAACGCACCCGGTTCGGATCGCGGCGCCACTGTTTGGATTCGCCCCGGTTCAGCGGGCGCGGGACGTACCGCAGCTCCAACGCCGATTCCGTCCGGGAACGCGCCGCACGACACAGTGTCTCCAGGTCCAGCTCTCCGTGGTCGACGACCCGCACCGGCCTGCGCACACCCGGTGTCCGCTCCCACAGCGCCGAATGCCCGACGTAGGCCTCGACCGGCATGGGAAAGAACAACTCACCGGCGGTGAAACGGATGACGGGCTCGAACCGGCGGACCAGATCGGCGCGGTCGGGTCCTCCGGTCCGCTCGCCGGCCGTGGACGCCGTCGGCGAGCTGTCGTGAAGTGGTTCTGCCATCCGCCGATCATCGCCTACCCGGCGATACGGGTATTGAGGTCGTCGCTGCTGCCGCGATGCGGAGGAAACTGGCTTCGTTACACAGTTGCGTGATGGGCACCCGTGGGGCTGGTGTGAATGGTGGCGCCGGTCACCCGGGGCACGTCGGCGAGCAGATTCGCCTCGACGTGATGGGCGATCCGGTGAGCCTGCTTAGCCCGGATGCACGTGCCGGTGATCTGAAGTTCCGCTAGATGACTGATTCCAAGGGGTCAGTGGTCGTAGGCGATCAGTGAGCGCTTGATGGGTGCGCCGATGTTGTCGTTGTGCCAGACCACGGCGGTGAGCGCCAGACGCGTTGCCAGATCCGGGTGAGTACGCCGGCTGGTGTTCGTCCGCCGTGCTGTTCCAGGTCGAGTTGGCCTTTGTAGGTGTCGAACACTGATTCGACATTTTGCCGCAGTGGTTTGAAGAATTGTCCACCCGGGCGGGTCTTTTCGCCCTTGCGTGTAGGTCGGAGGAGTTCGATACCGGCTGCAGTGAGGGTGGTTCGAATTCGTGGCCGTAGTAGTTCTTGTCCGCGATCAGGGTGGTGCCGGCGATCTGGTCGGCCAGGTCAGCGTCGTCGAGCATGCCCAGCAGCACGTGGCGTTCATCGGCTTTGGCGCCGGTGACCGCGCCAGCGATCGGCAGTCCGTGCAGCGTGCACAGCATATGCAGCCGCAGTCCCCAGAAGTAGCGGCTGTGCGAGGCGCAGTATCCGTACTCGGCGAAGCCGGCCAGATCCGAACACTTGGATCATCAACCAGTTCTACTTCTACTGCGTGGACAGCGATTTCGGTCCGTTCTTCCTGAAATTCCCGTCGTACTTCCCGTACAACGCGAAGCTGTGCATCAACGGTCACCACTGGGCGCAGCGACAGGCAGCGATGACCGGGATCGGGTTCACCGCAATGGACACCGGCCTGGCCATCCTGGCCGACCCCGACCTGCCACGACCGCTCCGCGTGGCATCCACCGCCTACCAAACCGCGATCGACAAACTCACCGCCACAGTCGGTCTCGCAGCATGACCACACGAACATGACCCCACCTGCACCAACACGACTCAAAAATCACGGCTCCGCCGCTTCAGCCCTCTAGGCGACGTCGAGGAGTCGGCTCACGGCGATGGCGGTGCGGTGGCCGGATGCCATAGCGCCCTGGATAGAGGGTGTGTCCTGGTGGTCGCCACAAAGGTAGATGCCGTCACCCAGGTCGACGGCACGGCGCAGTTGAAGGGGCGGTCTCGTCAAGGGCAGGGCGTTCGAGATGTCGTGTCTGACGAGTAGTTCCCACTCCGTGGTGGCGGTTCGCCAGAGGCGGCCGGCCTCGGAGAGAGCTTGGCGGTCTGTGACGCCGGCGGGCGTCAGCGCCGTGAGCTGGACGAGGCCCCGGCCGGGCGGGGCATAGCTGGGGGCGGCCGCCGACACGACTGCGGTGTTGGCCACCGGGCCGCGGCGGCCGTCGACGCACAGCAGCCGATCGTGCGGAGGGCCGGTTGGTGCGCTATCGCTGGGGGTGCCGAACCACCAGGTGGTCAAGCTCCCGGAGATGCGGCCCGGGGTCAGGTTCATCGCAACGGCGGACGGCAGGTCGGTGGCCACGACGACGACCCGGGCCCGCACGGTGCCGTCACCGGTGCGCACGACCGGACCCGGACCGACCCCGAGGACCTCGGTGTCGGTCTCGACCGGGGTGCGCAGTCGGCGGGCGAGTTGTTCGGGTAGAGCCTGCATTCCGGCACGCGGCAGACCCGGTGTGCCGAGCAGGAAGGACCGGATGAGCAGTCGGACGAAGTTGGCCGACGCCTGAGTCGGATCGTCGGCCAGGACGCCCGTGAGGAACGGTTCGAGGACCTCCCGCCGCAATCTGCCGGTGACGCCTACCGCATCCCAGGATGCCGACAAAGACCGGTCGGCCGCGCTGAGGCTCCGCTGCGGTGCGATCACCGAGCCGGTGGCCCACCGCACCAACCCCACGATGTCCCGCAGGTCGAGCAATCCGCTCCGCAGCGTCGCCGGTAAAAGGCCGGGGGCTCGACGGGGGTCGGCCAACACCACCCAGCGCGCACCCAAGTCAACGCGGACACCTGCCGCGAACTGCTGCATTCCGAGAGCACGAACGTCGACCAGACGCTTGACCTGGGGGTAAGCCGGATTGAGCAGCTGAAATCCGACGTCGCAGCGGAACCCGTCGATGCAGTCGGTGCGGATACGGCCGCCAACGTGATCGGCTCGTTCCAGGACCCGCACCGCCAGCCCGCGGGCTGCCAACTCTGTCGCGCAGACCAATCCGGCCATCCCTGCCCCCACCACCAGCACGTCGGACCCGCGTTCCATCAGTCCAGACTGCCATCGAACTTTCGGGTCGCGACCGGAGGTCGACCGCGCTGTGTTTGCTCGCGCCGCTCACAGCCCCGGATCGGTCCGGCCCAATGCACCAGCCGCCCATGGCGTAACCGGGCATAACACGTCGTCGTATAGACGCGCGACGGTTACCGAGTCTGACATGCTATGGACGCGGCGCCTCGGACGCGGTCGACGCGAGTGGCGTTGGATCTGTCGGTAGGTCCGCGGACGAGTTCAACATTTCGAGAGCGTGCCCGTCGTCTGCCTCGGCCCAGGAGCACGCCACCGGCACCGGCGTCGGCGCTTGAATTCCCAACTTCACTATCCGCTGTGACCATGCAGAGAACGTCCTGTCCGCCAATCGCTCCGCGGCAGCGTCCACCTCGCTCGACGTCGAAGACGCAAGCCGCGACGCGCGACCCTTGCGGAGCCACCCGACCATCATCGCGAGCAGGCCAACTGGGTCAGGCCTAACGTGTCGCCCAGAATGCCAGTACGAGCACAACGGGAGCAAGCAAAAACCCTGCACGCCCCCAGATCTGACCAATTCTGAACGTAGTATCATTAGTTAAGAGGTTCCCGTACATCTCGACATAGATGAAGGAAGCCTCTTTTGACCGCCTCAGTGAGGTCTCCGCGGCGTTGTCCAGCAGAAGAAGCGCGAGTCGACCATGCACAACGTCGTTGTATTCAGCCAGGCGCTTTGCTTCCCACAGCTGGACTGCTGCGCGCTCCAGCGCCTCGATAGATGACGCCAACGCGACTCCTGTCTTTGACTCTTCCAGGTATTCAGGCCCCTACGACGCCTCTGCGTTCGTCAGCGACAATCCGCGACGAACTCGATCCGGCGAACGAATGTTGGCGTTGAGCTTCTTGCTCGTCGGCCGGGATCCCAGTACTCCAGGATCGTCTGACCACCCGGCATTGCTGAGCCACGCGCGTACCGGTCGAGATCGAGGAACAACTCCTTCCACTCGTTTCGCCACCTCAAGCTGTTGTTGGGCAGCTATCCAGTGCGGGAGCTGGGCAGCTGTCCCCCCCTTGGGCCACCAAACCAAGCTACGCGGCGGACAGGCCCTGCTCGAGGGCTCCGGGGCGGCACCGTCCGGAGCGCTGATCCGGACGGACAAGGCCACTGCGGTTGTCGCGGCGCTCCGTGTCGCGTCGCGTTCGCGCAGGGAATCGCACCCGCAGGTTGACTCCGAATTGGGTGCTGAAAACCGATTGTTGTGTCGGGGTCGGTGAGCGGTAGTTCGGGGTGGCTGTCTTCGGTGGTGACTGGGGTGTCCAGCCATGTGGCTCCTTCCGCGGTGAGGCGTTCGCGTTCGGCGCGGGGGAGTAGCTGAGCGAGGGGGCGGGTGGTTTGCGGTGGTTGTCCACCGTGCCTTGACCCGGCCAACCGTCACCTCGCGGGATCCGGCAGAGAAGTCGACGAGCACCACCGGGGTGCCGGCGGCCGAGGTTCCAGGCTTGCTGGCGGTCCCGCACGGTTCTCAGTCCTCTGGCGTGCATGGCGGTTTCGATGTTCTGCCAGCTGGTGGTGGTGGCGCCGGCGCCGCGGAGGTACACCACCGGGGGTCGGCGGGGGCGGACCGGCGTCGTCGGTGGGGGATTTGCCGAGGACGGTGTAGAGGCGTTTGCGGTTGGTGACGCCCCAGGGTGCTGGCGATGCTGGTCAGGGGGTGTCCGGCGGTTGCTGCGTCGCGGATGTATCCGACATCCGGGCCGCCGCGCTTCGTGGGAAGTGCCCAGTTACAACCCGTGAGCAGCTCTTTCAGCGGAGCCCGGCAGACCGCCCCACGCTAGACCGGCTGGCGATCGTCACGGAGCAGCGCAAGCAGTTCGGGCTCCGTCGCTACGCTGCTTTGCCCTCGACGGCAGCCTTGGCGCTGGCGAGCCAGGTATCGATGTCGTGCTCGGTCAGCTTCATCGCCACGGCATCCAACGCTGCCTTGACCCAGTTCGCTGGGATGTCCTCCTCGGTGATGGTCAGCTTCGTTCCTGCGCCCTCGCGTTCAAGATTGAAGCTGAAGACGAAACCCTTCGACGCCGTGACGACCAGACGCTGATTGGGAACGACTTCAGTGTATTCGTTCGTTCCGGTGACGTGGAAGCCAAACACCTTGCTCTCCCACACGAAGGTGGTGCCCACACCTTCCGGTGTTCGTTTGATGTCCTGGACTTTGGTGGTGAAGTCCACCCAAGATCTGGCGGGATCCTTCAGGTAGTCGAACACTTCCTCGACCGGCGCATTGATCGTGGTGCTCTTTGCGAGCCTGGTCATCGTCCTCATCTCCTCGTCGAGGTAATGGATCATGGCACGTACCCGGGACCTCAGTCGTGCGGTGCCGGGGAGTCGGATCGGGGCATCAGGCGGATGACAGGAAGCACCCGGCGCGGGCGGGTCGACGATCTCGACCAGGTCAGCTATCTCGACTAATCGGCGGACGACATGTCGATGCAGGGCCGAACGTAGTGGTCCGACCATGGTTGGGACCCGTGGCCGGTGTGAATCCACCCTTGATCGGCCAGCTCGTTCCTGAGATCGTCCAGACTGCTGCTCATTCCAGGCGACCACGCTTCCTGGGGAGGTAGGTTCGGCAGCCACGCGCGGGTGACCGGGAATGTGTCCCCAACAATCTTGTAGGTGGGCCAGCGGCCATCCTGGCTGTGCGCGACGCCGACGAAACGGTAGGTGCCGGTACCGAACAGGTACACCAGGGTGGCGAGAACGCTCCTCACCCAGGAAGTGCCGGCGTAGTCCTCCAATTCGATCTCCAGCGTGTCCGCCTGCTGGTTTACCGGGGACCATCGGTGCTGCCGGTCGTCCCACCAGCGCCGGTGGTCCTCGGAATAGTGCCCGGCGCCGCGGTCGGGTCCCAGTGCGTGGTGCCTGACGGGTGAGGTCATGACCGAACCCCTTCCTCGATCACGAACGAACCTAGGGATCGCCCTTGTGGTTTCTGTAGGGCCGAAGGTCCCAAAGCCAAAGGGGCTGGACAGACTCACCCGGATGCACCACCTTGTGGGGGGGTCGGCGGTCGAAAGCCGAGAATCTGAGTAGCCGGCAAAGCACCACCATCACCCGACCGCCCTTCTGCGGCCTCTGGTCTCCCGAGAGGACCGGCCCGTCAAGTTCGTGGATCGCGACCTGAGCACCGATCAGCCCCTTGAGCTTGGCGACGCGGCCAGGGGGAGACCCGAGACCGGTGGTCGCGCGCGTCTCGTCCGGCTGGACGGTACCGAAGTGTTCCTCCCGGGGCGGTCCGTTCGCTACTCCGGCCAGTCGCATGTCTTGGTCGCGGTCGGCTCTCCCGTTGAGTACTTCTGGCTGCGGAAGGACGATGTCACCGACGCCGAATGAGCGCTTGCCCTGCGCTCTTTGAACCGAGGCTTTGGGTTCTGCTCTGTTGTCGTTGGCGGACCAACCAGGGCGAGAAACTCGGAGGGCGAACAGGTATCGCGTGTGCATGCATCAGGCTCAGGATGCGTTCCATCGGTTGACCGGTGAGCTGCTCGATGTGTGTGGTTGCCAGCCCGATATCCACATATGCCTCCCGCAGAAAGGCTTCCGCGACGGGGGCGGCCGTAGGGAAGCGTTCGGTGATGGTGCCCGGCCGGTTGCGACGCGGGATGCGGTGGCGTCGCAAGAGCGCTCTGATCGGGGATTTTGGGTGGTCGGGGACGTCGGGCGAAGCGTTCGGGGCGAGTGGCCCGGGCGGCGTCCAGGGTGGCCTGCCGTGCGTCGTCGACCGCGCCGGGCGGTGCCGAAGTGCACCGAAGCCGCTGTGTGCCATCCGATCCCGCGGAATGCCTATGTACGTGGTTGTACTCGGTGAAGAATCCGTCGAGGAATTCGCGGGCCTCGATCAGGCCACCGAACGAGGCCGGGAAGTCGTGCAGGTACTTCAGCGTCTTGAACTGCGCCTCGGCATAGGGATTGTCGTTTGAGACTCGCGGTCGGGAATGGGTGCGGGTCACGCCGAGGTCGACGAGCAACGCGGACACCGGCTTCGATGTCATCGAGGTGCCCCGGTCGGCGTGCACGGTGTGCGGCGCCGTCCCGTTCCGGGTGATCGCATCGTCGATGAAAGCCTTTGCAGGAAAGGAATCCTCGGCCGCGGCGACGATCCACCCCGGGTTGTACCGGGAGTAGATGTCGATCAGCACGTACAGGTGGAGCCGTCGATCGGGATCTGCTGACTCGACTGGCCCCGCAGCGCACCCCGCTCGGATGGGCGCTGAACACCCTGATCGGCACCGCCGTGGCCTACCGGCAAGTACTCGGGCTGACCGACCCGCTGTGGTCGTTGATCGGGTCGTTCACCCGTGGGCA
>Ga0208588_1000768_pt1 | contig 9997 bp, 7 predicted proteins | sample NGESurshal092012_8_FD_184483 | JGI IMG/M metagenome (GOLD analysis project Ga0208588, IMG submission 184483) | Arctic peat soil microbial communities from Barrow, Alaska - NGEE Surface sample 415-3 shallow-092012 (SPAdes) | ecosystem: Environmental > Terrestrial > Soil > Wetlands > Peat ...
TCCCCCCGTCGATGTCGGCGGCCGGCCGGTTCTGGCTGAGCTTCAGCTTCGCCTCGATCCGGCTGATGACGACCTCGACCCCGACGATGGCACGCAACTGGCCCTGAACGAAGCGCGGCGGCGCGTCGTCGACGGTCCACGGTCGTTCGCTGCCGCGTTCGTGGCGGTCGGTCAACCGGCGGACCAGCGCCTCCAGCCAGACCGGGTCGTCATGGATGACCAGCGATCCGTAGACATGCGCAGTGACGTAATTCCAGGTCGGCACGACCCGGCCGTGCTCGGCCTTGGCGGCATACCAGGAAGGCGACACGTAGGCATCCGGCCCCCGGACGATGACCAGCGCGTTGGTTTCCGGCGGCCCGATCGGCGGACGGCGCCATTGATCATTGTTCCGGGCGACATGGCCGAGCAGGGTTCCTTGTTCGCCGACCGATGGGTCGAAGACGAACGGCAGGAAGGTGGCGAGGAGGCCGTCCGCCGTCACGGTCACCAGGTCAGCGGCGCCGTGATTCTCCAGCAGGTTCCTGACGTCATCGTCGCCGGCCGCGAAATGGTTGGGGACGTACACGACCACCTCCGCAGGTCTGCGATGCCGGGCAGGCCGGCCTCCGCGCCGGGCCTGCGAGGACCATCGCACAATCAGCCCACCAGGAGAACGGTTTTGCCCGCGACCGACCGCGATTCGATCGCCCGGAACGCCGTCGCGCCGTCGGCCAGGTCGTACTCGACGGCCGGCGGCGGGCGCAGCCCGTTCGCGACCAGTTCCGCGAGCCGTGCCGCCGTCTGCGCGAACAATCCGGGGTCGGCGCGGAGGATCTCGGTCAGCCCGAAGCCGACCACGCTGGCGTTGCGGAGCAGCAACCGGTTGGCCGGAGCGCTCGGGATCCGGCCGGACGCGAAACCGACGGTCAACAGCCGACCCTCGAAGGCCAAGCAGCGCAGGCTCTGGTCGAAGACGTCGCCGCCGACCGGGTCCACGATCACGTCGGCGCCGCCGTTGCCACGCACCGCGGCCACCCAGTCCTCGGGCCCATGGACAGTCTCCGCACCGGCAGCGGTGGCCACGGCACGGCGTTCGGGCGTGCCGGCGACGGCGGTGACCGTCGCGCCCAGCGCCGACGCGACCTGGACGAAGGCGCTGCCCAGCCCACCTCCCGCGCCATGCACGAGCACCCGCTCCCCCGCCCGCAGCCCGGCTCGCCGGGTCAGGGCGATCAGCGCGGTGAAGTAGTTCACCACCATCGACGCGCCTTGCGACGGGGTCAGACCGTCCGGCAGTGGGGCGGTGAAAGCGGCCGGGGCCCACACTGTCTCGGCGCAGGCGCCGGCCGGGACGGTGGCGATCACGGCCTGTCCGACGGCAGTCCCGGCGTGCTCGGGCGCCTCCCGGACGACTCCGGCGAGCTCCAACCCGGGCACGTACGGCGGCACCTGGCGGACCTGGTATCGGCCGCGGGCGACGAGGGTGTCCACGAACCCGATGCCGGCCGCCGCTACCTCGATCCGCACGGCATCTGCGTCCGGACGCGACGGGATGGGAATCTCGTCAACCCAGATCGCATCGGGGCCGGTCAGCTCGTGCACCCGCAACGCTCGCATCCTTTTCTCTCCCGTCAGGCGAAGGCGGTTCTTCAGTCAGTGACTTACCCGATTACCGGAAGGCCGGCAGGCCGGTGAAGGCCTGCCCCATGATCAGCGTGGACGTCGTCAGTGCCCTCATAGGCTCGCACGCTCTCCAGGTTGTTCGCGTGCCGCAGCGGTGAGTAGTCCAGCGTGATGCTGTTGTCGCCGAGGATGGTCCGCGTCTCCCGGCAGATATCGAAATACCTAGCGGAAATTGTTCAGCTTGCCAAAAGAGATCTGTAGCGCGGGGAAAGGGTTCCGGCGTCCCTCATCGGGCCCATGTGCAGGGCGACAAGCAGTGCCGGGCACTGCGGGCCGCCGGCCTCGCGATGGTGGAGGCCGAGCAGCCCACGAAGGCCGATCGGCGCGGCTTCGGAAAGTCCGACTCGAAAAGGGGTGCGGCCCCCGGTCCCGTCGGCGTGACGGGACCGGGGGCATCAGCGGCGCGGGCGTGCGCCGGTTGGAATAGGGGCGGGTGGAATAGGGGCGGGTGGGATAGGGGAGGAACAGGGACGCTTCCGGCCGAGCCGCACCGGGCGATGATCAGCTTGATGATTTGCGCAGTCCCGTAGCGATCTGGAGGCGACGAACGTCACCCGATCTCGTCCCGATGGGTTCCCCGGGGTCGAGCCGCGCGGGTGGATGCGATCCGGCTACGACCCGAATCCGCCCGCGCGCTCGTGCTGCCTACGAGCCGTAGTACACGTTGCTGATCCCCACCTCGGTCCATGCCGACTGACCAAACGGTCGAGTCTGTAGTGAGACTCGGAGCCGATAAATGTCATGAGTGGTCAGGGTGTAGGCGCTGTATTCGAGTGTCCGTTTGAAGACATCCGTGCCGTTGCCATCGAGCGGGGTGGAGGCAAGTTGTCGGACGAGGATCGGGTTCGCGCCGGACCCGCGGTAGGACGAGATGACCGCTCGGACCTGGCCGTTGAGCCGGTCGTTGTAATACCGGGCTTTGAGGTAGACGCTCGACCGGTTGTTGGCCCAACACACAATCGCATTGCCCAAGGGAGCACCGTTGCTGGTGAGGGGAGGGGTAAAATGGAAATCGTCCCCAAAATCAACCTTTCCGGCGTCTTTCCGAATGATGTCCGTGTTGTTCAGGTTGGTTGACGGACAGTCGCTCGCGTTGAATGCCAGTGCCGATGATGCCTGTATCGGGGCGAGCGTCAGTCCCACTGCGAAGGCGGCCGCGATCGCGGCCAATATCCCTTTCCGTGCGCGGCCCGGGTGCCCCGACTGCACATCGCGGGAACGCTTGAGTTGCCCTTGCTGAGCATCCTTCACTCGATCAGTACTACCATACCCTTCAGCTGTCGTCGTCATCGCGAAACTCCATTTCTGATTGAATGCCTGGTGGGTTGATATCTTTGGTCCATGGTTGCCATTGCCATTGCCATTGCCGATGCCGCAGTGCCGGGCCGCTGGGTCGCCGGTGGCCCGCCGGTCGCTCTCGGCTCCTGGCCAAATGGTGATGCCCGTTCCGGCATGCGAGCCTGACAGTGATCGCCGAATTTGGCCGCCGAAGGAGTGACCTGTGGCGAACTTCTCTCGGGGGGGCCCGGACGCTCGGTGCTCGTCGCCCGACTGCAGGGTTGCGCAGGCAACGTTCGAGAATCAGGCCGCACGATCCGATTCGCGTGCGCCCGGTCACGAGCGGGCCGGGGGAGTTTGCCAAGGATTTCGTCATCACGTTTGCTCCGTTCTCTTCGGCCCCGCCGGAGCGGACGAAGCTTGGTTGTCGACCTAAGATTGGCGGTGGCCGCTTGACCTGAGCTGAATTGGCACCACGAGTCGCTGACAGTGGCTGCAAGGGCTTGTCAGTCTTGGGACCTGCCGGGCAGGCTGAGGGGCGGACCAACCGGGGCACCATCCCGCAGTGCTGCTGATCGACCCGCCGATTGGCCGCTGACCGCTGGTAAGCCGAAATATGTGCAGGGGGTCGCTGGTGAATGTGCAGATCTTGGGTTCCCTGGAGGTCCGCGGGCGAGCCGGTGTACTTCCGATGGGGGGAACCAAGCAACGCGCGGTGTTTACGATGCTGGCCCTGCAGTGCAACCACATTGTCTCGGTCGACGAACTCATCAACGGGCTGTGGGCTGAGGTTCGACCGGAGAGCGCCGGAAACTCTCTCCAGGTGTATGTCTCCCGGCTCCGTCGAGCACTGCGGAGTGACGAGAACGATCTTGCGGTGCGGCATCGCAAGCCGGGCTATTTGCTGGAAATAGACCCTGAACGGATCGACCTGTGCCGCCTCGAGCGATTGACCCGGGAGGGTTTGGCGGCGTTGGACGGTACGCCGGAACTCGCGGTAACCCGGCTCACTGCGGCGCTCGACCTGTGGCAGGGCTCGCCGCTCGCCGAGTTCGTGGACGAGCCGTTCGCCGCGGTCGAGATCACCCGTCTGCACGAGCTGAAGCTGACCATTCTAACCTCACGCATAGAGGCCGAACTCGCTCAGGGCCGGCATACAGAGCTGATCGGCACACTCGAACGGCTGGTCACCGAGCACCCGTTTCACGAAGGTCTGCATCGGCAATTGATCCTGAGCCTCTACCGAAGCGGGCGGCAGACCGAGGCATTGCAGGGTTACCAGCGAGTGCGGCGCGTCTTCGCCGACGAACTCGGCATCGAGCCGGGCCGAGCGCTGCGAGAGCTGGAAAGCGCGATCCTCACTCAGGACCCACACCTCGACGGTGACCGAACCGAGACCCAACAAGGGCCCGGGCACGGGCCGCGAACCGCACCCGCGAATATCCGCGTCATTCCCCCGCGAAACCCGCACTTCACCGGTCGGGCCGACCGGCTGACTCAAATCCATACGGAACTCACTGCGTCCTCGAGCACACCGGCCATACGGACCCTTTACGGACTCGGTGGAGTCGGCAAGACTGAGCTGGCCGTCGAATACGCTCACCGCTTCGCGGACGACTACGAGATCATGTGGTGGATCGACGCAGAGCAGCCAGTGTTGATCCCCCAGCAGCTCTGCCGCCTCGCCGCTCGACTCGGCCTGCCTGACCACAGCATCACCACCGACAGCGTGGACCAATTGCTCACGGAGCTCGCTGCCCGCCCGGACTGGCTGATCGTCTTCGACAACGCCCAACGTCCGGAGGACATCACCCGATACCGGCCCAGCGGAGCCGGACACATTCTGGTCACCTCCCGAACGCCCCGCTGGGGAGCGCTCGGCGGCCGGATCGAAATCGATGTCCTGGATCGGCTCGAGACCGTCGCCCTGCTGCAGCGGAGGGTGCCGCAGCTGCCCGACGACCTCGCTGACGACCTTGCTGCCGAATTGGGAGACCTTCCCCTGGCAGCCGCTCAGGCCGCCGCATACCTCGAGCAAACCGGGCTCGGCTCCGCCGACTATTTGCGCCGTTTCCGCACCCAACGCGCCGCACTGCTCGCCCAAGGGGAGGTCCTGGGTTACCACGGCCGAGTCGACACCACCTGGTCGCTCGCGCTGCACGAACTCGAGAAGGACCCAGCCGCGGTGGCTCTCCTCCAATTCGCGGCGTTTCTGGCCCCTGAACCGATCCCGTTCTCGCTGTTCACCGATCACCCGGCACTGCTCGACGAGCCGCTGCGTGACACCGCGGCCGCCGGCGCGGACGCCGTGGCCGACGTGGTGGGGACCGCAGTCGGATATTCCCTCGCACACCGCTATCACGACAGCTTTCGATTGCACCGGCTCGTACAGGACGTCATCCGACATCAGCTCCCCGCGGACGCTCGGCACGCCGTCGCCGGTCAGGTGGTTGCGTTACTTTCAGCCGCCGACCCAGGCGATCCGAACGACCCTCGTTCCTGGCCCGCTTATGGTGCACTGGCGCCGCACGTGCTCGTCGCGGGGCATCTCGGCGACCACCAACCCGCCGCCCGCCGCTTGATGCTGGCCATCGTGGAGTACCTGAACGTCCGTGGCGACACCCGCGCAAGCCGGCGCATCGCCGAAGAGCTTGTTCACCGCTGGACGCAACTCCTCGGTGCCGATCACCCCGACACCATCACGTCGGCGGCGAACCTGACGTCAGCGCTGGCCTGGCTTGCCCAGCACGATGAAGCAAGGGCGCTCGGTCACGACACCCTGACCCGATCGGCGCTCGTCCTCGGGCCGGACCACCCCGTCACCCTCCGCGTGGCGACCAACCTGACCTTCGCGCTGGCCTGGCTCGGCCATACCGAGCGCGCGTGTACCCTCGGCCACGACGCATTGGTGCATGCCGACCGTGCCCTCGGTTCCGACCAGGCCATCACCCTGCGACTGGCGGCCAACCTGGCGTTTGCACTGACCTCTGATGGCCAACTGGAGCAGGCCCGACGGCTCGGCCAGCAAACCCTGCAGCGGTGCCGCCGGGTGCTCGGCGGCGACCACCCGATCACGCTGGTCGCGGCCGCGCACCTGGCGCTCACCCACGCGTCGCTCGGTCAGCCGGATGAGGCCCACCAGCTCGGAGAGGACACCTTGAAGCGTGCCCGGAGCGCGCTCGGCGCCGACCACCCCGTGACTCTCGGGGCGGCAGCCCATCTCACCTTCCTGCTGACCATCAGGGGCGAACCGGAACAAGCAAAGACACTCGGTGAGGACGCCCTCGAGCGGTCCCGGACCGCGCTGGGCGGCGAGCATCTCATCACCCTGACTTCGGCCGCCGTCCTAGCCCTCGCCCTGGCCCACACCGACGACACCGAGCGGGCCCTCGACCTCGGCCGGAATACACTGCACCGCGCACGAACAGCGATGGGGCAAGACCATCTCATCACCCTGATCGCCGCTACCGCTGTGACCTTCGCCCTGATCGCTCGTCGCGACAACGGACAGGCTCATCTCCTGGCGGATGCAACCATGCAGCACGCCAGGAGCAGACTCCCCCCTAGCCACCCGATCATCACAGCGCTGACAGACGCGATCCGACAGAGTTCGCCATAACGGCCCCGATCGTCGCCCGAACTGGGACACTAGACGATCACCGGGGCCGCCCCCTTCGGAGTGGACACATCATCGACCGATGGAGTCGGGCAAGACCCTGGAGAATTCAACAGCGGCCAGGGAATCCTGCACGGCTGCCCTATTCACTTCGAGCGATTTTTCGTGTCGAGGGAAGGTCCGGTGCCGACGACGGCCGCGGCATTCTTGCTCGACCGCAGCACAGCGGGAACTTTCCTCGCCCAACGCTTGGTGCGGGCAATAACTGCTTCTTCTGCCTTCAACAGCGACGCGTTCTTTGCGAGCCACGCTGCCGCAAACGCCCAGAGCGCCGCAACCTCCAACCAGAATAGTATGTTGCCTTTCGCGGGCTGGCCCGCCAGCTGCAGCACGAGGAGAACAAGGGATGCCAGCATGGCAGCGACCATCACGATGACACACATCCGGTACAAGAACTGCCTGCCTCGGCTGATCGGTGAATCAGCACTATCGGGCAGAACAAGGACCCGAGCCACCAGGGCCGTCAGGCATCCGAACAGCAGAACCGACGCAACTCCATGGATGACGGAATCCGTGGACCACCTGCTTTGACCTTCGGCGGCGGTGGGAACAACTGCCACTGTTCCGGCCGCGAAAAATCCAACCGCGGGTATCCAACGGTCGCGTTGACCGACCGGGTAGCTCTGCAGCAGCACAGCAAGGGCAAAGAGCGCCAACACGAAGACCCCTTGCATGTATGAATGGTAATACGCGCTGATTGACGGCCGCCACGCTCGTCCGTCATGAGCCCATGAGCCCGCCACCATAACGAATGGCAACGCAAAGATGACGATGCCGGCGCCAATTCGCAACTTCAGCGCCTGCGACGGGTAAATTCGCATTTCATCATCGGCCGTCGTCGGTCCCACGGCATCCGACGATGGCGCGTCCGGATGACCATCGGTACTCGGCTCATTCCAGTCACGAGCGGGGGCATTCTCGATCACGATAACTCCTTCTCCAGGTGATGTTTCGCTGCGGGAACGCTCCCGCCGCGGTGGTCGTTGATGAATACGGTGGATGATCACATACGGTTCGCGCGGGGAGTCAATAGGCCGGACTGCCGGCAGCCATTTTCAGCGCCATGCGGACTGCCCTCGCTTTCACCAACCAGAAAGAGCCCGGCTTTGGTGACTGCTACGCGATCCGGTTCCGCCCGGATGCAGGAGGACTGGACCGTTGAGCTGCCGAATTCGATGAACCCCCATGGGCTTTGGGCGCGTTCCCTGAAGACGACCGGCCGCGTTCCTTCGATTGGCGGCTCGCTACCACGACGACGCCACCTGGCAACACGCTCATCCACCCCTTGACCTCAGGTCCGGACGCTGGACACCGCGGCCGTGCGTCCCTGCTGGGCGTGCACCGCACCCGGGTACAGCACCTGCGCGACGACGGCGACCTCTACGCCTATCGGGATGGCCGGTTCAACCGGTACCCGTTGTGGCCGTTCACCGATCACCCTCGGCCGCTCCCCGGGCCGCGGCAGGTCCTCGCCGCGCTGGGCCCGGCGCACCAGTCCGTCATCACCGGATTCATGTCCACCGTGCACCCCGAACTCGACACCGGCGCCGGACCGGTCAGCGCCCGCGACTGGCCGGCCGACGGACATGACCCCGCCCCCGTCGTCGAGTTGGCCAGTGGCGTCGCCCAGCCGTGGTGATCCCGAAGGTGCCCGATCGACCCGACCCCGCGGTACTCGCCGCGTCCGACCCCGAGTTTCACCCGATCGACACTGATACGGTGCTGTGGCGTATCGGCCGTACCACCGCAACACATGTGATGGGCTGGAACGAGTTCCGCGAATACGGTCCGATCAGTACCTGCCGGTTCGATCCGCACCCGGACGGGCCGCCAGGGCGGCACGAGGGCGCGGGCGTGCTCTACGCGGCGGACGCGTTGCCGAGCTCCCTGGCGGAGGCGTACCAGGACACCAGGGTGATCGATTGCGTCAGCCGCTCCCCCGCCGCCACGGCATTCCGGTTCCGCCGGCCGGTGCGTCTGCTCGACCTGACCGGCGACTGGCCGCTCCGCGCCGGAGCCTCCCAGGTGATCAACACCGGGCGGCGCGCCGCATCCCGCGCGTGGGCGCGCGCATTCGTGACCGTCTGGCCAGACCTGGACGGCCTGTGGCACACGTCCAGCCTCACGGCCGACCCTGCGTCACCCTCTACCGCGGCGCTGCCGATGCGATGCCGACCTCGCCCGCGCACACCTTCGGCCTCGACAACCCGCGCTATCTGGACTGGCCGCTGGTCGCCGCCGACACCATCGGGTACGACCTCGTCCACCACTGAACGAGGCGGAAGAGCCCATTTGGGGCTAATTGGCGCCCGTCGGGTCCGTGTAGCCGGCGAGAACGTGGGCGAGCGACTCACCCCACTCGCGCGCCGCCGCCTGCTGACCTTCGGCGAGATGGGTCTGTTTGTCCACCAGAAAGCTCATGGGGTTGGCGATCTCGTGCAAGCCGTGGTGCCGGAGCTGCTTGCTGATGCCCTTGGACGCGCGCCCGGTCAGCAGCGGCGAGCCATCGACCCGGGTGTCGAAGGCGGCTGAGTTCGTGTCGACCCGCCCGAGCGTGGAAAACCACTCGTGAAGACCCGGGCCCTCGGCGTCGGCATCGAGGACGAGCGTGCTGGCGGGCTGATGTGCGGCCTCGACGGCCTTCTCCCGGGTCGCCGGCCGACTCATCCCATGGAGGTGGGTGGGTCCACCCACCACCACCAGGTCCGCCCGATCGACAAGGTCGCGGGTGGCCTTCGCGACGGGGACCACGTGCACGCTGTGAGCGGAACCCACGCCTTGGCCGATCGCGTCGGCGATCAGATGGGTGTTGCCGTAGCTGGATTCGTACACCACCAGGACTTCCATGACGGCTTCTCCTCCTTGGTTTGGTTCCTCAAGCCTTCCCCGTTTGGGGGTGCGCAACCAAGGGCCAAAGGTCATGCCAGCGCACGGGGATCCGCGTTTTGTGGAGGTGGGCGCGGCGCCGGTCAGTCCGGGAGGCCGATGTCCTCGTTCCACAGGCTCGGCTCGGCGGCGATGAAGTCCGTCATCATGGCAACGCACTCCGCGTCGTCGAGCACGACCACCTCGACCCCGCGCGAGCGCAGCAGATCCTCCGCGCCGTAGAACGTGCGGTTCTCCCCCACCACCACCCGCGGGATCTTGTAGAGCAGGATCGCTCCGGTGCACATGTCGCAGGGCGAGAGTGTCGTCACCATGGTCGATCTCGCGTAGGTGGTGGCGGGCAACCGGCCGGCGTTCTCCAGGCAGTCGGTCTCCCCGTGCCTGATGGCGCTGCCCAGCTGTACGCGCTTGTTCCAGCCGGTGGCCAGCACCGCTCCGTCGACCACCAGTGCCGCTCCGATCGGGATCCCGCCCTCGGCCCTGCCCTGCCGC
>Ga0208588_1000771_pt1 | contig 9962 bp, 7 predicted proteins | sample NGESurshal092012_8_FD_184483 | JGI IMG/M metagenome (GOLD analysis project Ga0208588, IMG submission 184483) | Arctic peat soil microbial communities from Barrow, Alaska - NGEE Surface sample 415-3 shallow-092012 (SPAdes) | ecosystem: Environmental > Terrestrial > Soil > Wetlands > Peat ...
CGGTCCCGCAGGCGCGCCGACGCGCGCATTCCTTCGTGAGTCAACGATGACCCCCACGCGCGCATTTCTGATGAGTCAACGCGCCTGGTTGACAGCGACTCACGCCCCGCCCTACCCTGCGTGAGTGGCAACATTCCTCGTAATCAGCTAGCGCGTCCTCGCCAACCGGCGGAGGCGCGCAACCCCTTGGTCACCCTTGGTGACGAGGGGTTTTTTGTTGTCCCGAGCCGGTTACCAGACCCGCGGCCGGCAGGAGAAACCGCAAGCCAGCACGGCAGTTCCACGTTGCAACACCGCACCAACCCGCTGAAGAAGAAGGTTCCGATGACGCAGGGCCGCATTGCCGAGAGCCGACAGCCAGTCATGCCGCAGCCGATCCCGACCCCCTCGCCGGTCGCTCCGGCCGCCCGCCCGGTCGAGCATCTGACGGGGGCCGCGTCGGTGGTCCGCTCGTTGGAGCAGGCCGGGGTAGAGATCGTCTTCGGCATCCCGGGTGGCGCGGTCCTGCCGGTGTACGACCCGCTGCTGGACTCGACGAAGGTCCGGCACGTGCTGGTCCGGCACGAGCAGGGCGCGGGGCACGCGGCGACCGGGTACGCGCAGGCGTCCGGCAAGGTCGGCGTCTGCATGGCCACCTCCGGTCCTGGCGCCACCAACCTGGTCACCCCGATCGCGGACGCCCAGATGGACTCCGTGCCGATGGTCGCGATCACCGGCCAGGTGGGCCGCGCGATGATCGGCACCGACGGCTTCCAGGAGGCCGACATCTGCGGCATCACGATGCCGATCACCAAACACAACTTCCTGGTCACCGATCCGGCAGCGATCCCACAAACGATCGCCGCCGCCTTCCACCTGGCAGCGACCGGCCGACCCGGCGTCGTCCTGGTGGACATCCCGAAGGACGTGCTGCAGTCGGAGACCACCTTCGTCTGGCCGCAGGACGTTCATCTCCCCGGATACCGGCCGACCATGCGGCCGCACTCGGGGCAGATCACCGCCGCCGCCAAGCTGATCGCTGCCGCGCGTCGTCCGGTGTTGTATGTCGGTGGCGGGGTGTTGAAGGCCCGGGCGACCGAGGTACTCAGGCAGCTGGCCGAGCTGACCGGAATTCCGGTCGTCACCACGCTCATGGCACGCGGCGCCTTCCCGGATTCGCACATCCAGCACCTGGGGATGCCGGGCATGCACGGCACCGTGACGGCAGTGGCGGGCATGCAGCGGGCGGATGTCATCGTCGCGCTGGGCGCCCGGTTCGATGACCGGGTCACCGGCCAGCTATCAACGTTCGCGCCCGGTGCGACGGTCATCCATGCCGATATCGACCCAGCGGAGATCGGTAAGAACAGGGTCGCCGACGTGCCGATCGTCGGTGACGCCCGCGAGGTGATCACCGAGCTCATCGCGGCCGTCAGTGCGGAGCAGGCGGCCGGCGTGGTTGCCGACCTCACCGCCTGGTGGGCCGAGCTCGATCAGCTGCGGGAAACCTTCCCACTCGGCTACGACTGGCCGGCCGACGGCTCGCTGTCCCCGCAGTACGTCATCGAGCGCCTGGGCAAGATCGCCGGCCCGGACGCGATCTACGCCGCCGGCGTCGGCCAGCACCAGATGTGGGCCGCCCAGTTCATCTCCTACGAGAAGCCCGGAACCTGGCTCAACTCAGGCGGTCTCGGAACGATGGGGTATGCGGTGCCGGCCGCGATGGGCGCCAAGATGGGCCGGCCCGAGGCCGTTGTGTGGGCCATCGACGGCGACGGCTGCTTCCAGATGACCAACCAGGAGCTGGCCACCTGCGCGATCGAGGGCATCCCGATCAAGGTGGCCGTCATCAACAACGGCAACCTCGGCATGGTCCGGCAGTGGCAGACCCTGTTCTACGGCGAGCGCTACTCGCAGACCGACCTCGGCACCCACAAGCACCGCATCCCGGACTTCAAGCTGTTGGCCGAGGCCTATGGCTGCGTCGGCCTGCGCTGCGAGTCGCGGGAGGACGTGGACAAGACCATCGAGGCGGCGATGGCCGTCAACGACCGGCCGGTCGTCGTCGACTTCGTCGTCGGCGCGGACGCCCAGGTCTGGCCGATGGTCGCCGCCGGCACCGGCAACGACCAGATCATGGCCGCCCGGGGCATCCGGCCCCTCTTCGACGAAGAATGAGTCGAAATCACAGTGCCTGTCGACGAAGAATGAGATCAGTGACCACACCGTGACCGTGCTGTCAGTGCTGACGAAGTCCGAGCCACCGCGCGAGCGGGTGGCGACCTCGCTGCCGGGCCATGCGCCCTGGCCGCGGGTGCTCACCCAGGCGTCGTATCAGGCCCACCCGGCGCCCCCCAACCCAGCCCACCCGGCGCAACCGCATGCGAGCCAAGACCCGCCGAAGTCCGCGTCCCAAGGAGTGAATGTCGCTGTGACCCGCCATACGCTGTCGGTCCTGGTGGAGAACAAACCCGGTGTGCTGGCCCGGGTTTCGTCCCTGTTCTCCCGGCGGGGCTTCAATATCCACTCGCTGGCGGTCGGCCCGACGGAGAACCCCGAGGTGTCCCGGATGACGATCGTGGTCGCCGTCGAGGGGCTGCCGCTCGAGCAGGTGACCAAGCAGCTCAACAAGCTGATCAACGTGCTGAAGATCGTCGAGTTGGCGCCGGCGCAGGCGGTGCAGCGCGAGTTGCTGCTCATCAAGCTGCGTTCCGACGGCACCACCCGGCCGCAGATCGTCTCGATCGTGGAGATGTTCCGGGCCAGGATCATCGACATCACCCCGGACGCCGTCACCGTCGAGGCGACCGGCACCAGCGACAAACTCGAGGCGTTGATCAGGATGCTGGAGCCGTTCGGGGTGCGCGAGTTGGTGCAGTCGGGAATGGTCGCCCTCGGCCGGGGACCTCGCTCGATCACCTCGGCCAGCAGCAGGGCAGACTAGGAGCCCGCCGCTGTGCGCCGGCCTCGCCGGGCACGATCACCTGGTGGTGACCAGCTCCAACCCGTCCCACCGCCGTCCCCGCATCAACCCGCAGCATCCTCCCGAAGCAGAAAGCAGGAACACCCGCAATGGCCGTGGAGATCTTCTATGACGACGATGCCGACCTGTCGATCATCCAGGGGCGCAAGGTCGCCGTCATCGGCTACGGCTCGCAGGGGCATGCCCACTCGCTGAGCCTGCGCGACTCCGGCGTCGACGTCCGGGTCGGTTTGCCGGAGGGGTCCAAGTCCCGGGTCAAGGCCACCGACCAGGGGCTGCGGGTCGTGACGCCCGCCGAGGCGGCCACCGAGGCCGACGTGATCATGATCCTGACCCCGGACCACGTGCAGCGGCACGTCTACGCGGAGGCCATCGAGCCGCACCTGACCGCGGGCAAGGCGCTTGCGTTCGGTCACGGCTTCAACATCCGGTTCGGCTACATCAAGCCGCCCGCCGACGTCGACGTGATCATGATCGCGCCGAAGGGTCCCGGCCACCTCGTTCGCCGCGAGTTCGTGGACGGCAAGGGTGTGCCCTGCCTGATCGCGGTCGAGCAGGATTACACCGGCGGCGCGAAGGCGCTTGCGCTGTCCTACGCGCGCGGTATCGGCGGTGCCCGGGCCGGCGTCATCGGGACCACGTTCACCGAGGAAACCGAGACCGACCTGTTCGGTGAGCAGGCCGTGCTCTGCGGCGGCATGTCGCGGCTGGTGCAGCTGGGTTTCGAGACCCTGGTGAACGCCGGTTACCAGCCGGAGATCGCGTACTTCGAGTGTCTGCACGAGCTCAAGTTGATCGTCGACCTGATGTACGAGGGCGGCATCGCCAAGCAGCGCTGGTCGGTCTCGGACACCGCCGAGTACGGCGACTACGTCTCCGGGCCGCGGGTGATCGACGACCACGTCGCCGAAAACATGCAGGGTGTGCTGGCGGACATCAAGGACGGCACGTTCGCGGCCCGGTTCATCGCCGACCAGGACGCCGGGGCACCGGAGTTCAAGAAGTTCCGCGCCGAGCAGGAGCAGCACCCGATCGAGGAGACCGGGCGCAAGCTCCGCGGCCTGATGAGCTGGGTTGCCAAGGAAGACGACTACACCGGGACCGCGAACCGCGGCTGACGCCGGCACCAGTGACGCGCGAGGGCCCCCGGGACGCGTCCCGGGGGCCTCGCGGTGCGGCCGGTCGAGAACTAGAAAGTCTTGCCCCCCTTGGCCTTGAACCAGGCCCTGGACTGCGCGTTGAGCAGGAACACGACGATCAGGATCGGGATGACGAACCCGAGCAGGTAGGTGAAGCCGAAGCCGGAGGCGATCACCGAAAGGATGGCCAGCACCGCGTAGACGCCGCAGGCGATCACCAGGATCTGGCCGTTCTTGCCGTTCAGGGCGACCACACCGCCCCAGATCATCAGGCCGGCGATGATGATGGTGCCGATCGTCACGATGATCAGGAAGGTGCCGATCCCACCGACGGAGTCACAGGCCGCCGCCGTGTTGATGTCCAGCGAGCTGTCGTTGCAGACCGCACTGCTGGCCGAGCTGAGCACGCTGCCGGCCGCCAGCCCGATCAGGCCGAACAAGATCCCCAGGCCGCCCCAGATGAACGCCAGAACGGCGGCGGCGGTGACCATTCCGGGCCGGGTGTTGGCCACCGCACCGTAGCCGGGCTGACCGTAGGCGGCGGGGTAGCCGGCCGGCGCCGACGGGTACTGGCCGGGTTGCTGGTACTGCCCGGGTTGCTGGTACTGGCCGGGCTGCTGGTACTGGCCGGGCTGCTGGTACTGGCCGGGCTGCTGGTACTGGCCGGGCTGCTGGTACTGACCAGGCGGCGGGTACGAACCCGGCGCGCTGGGCGGGTTGTAGCCCGCGCCGCCACCGGTGGGGTACTGGCCCGCGGAGCTGTACGGCTCGTTGGTGGATCCCGGGTAGCCGGAGGGTGTGGTCATGGCGATTTCCGTTTCTGTTCGCCGCTCTGGTCGACTCTGTGTCGACACAGGACCAAGCCGACACAGTGCCGACTCAGTGTCAAGGGTGACGATAACGCCGTAGAACACCCCCATGAGTATTAATCCTGAACGGTGATACCGCCGGGGGTGTGAATCACCCAACCGGGCACGGTTAGCATTGATGGCCGGGCAATCAGGTTCCCTCCTGGACAGGATCGCGCTCGCCGGGTAGCCACCGGCAGTCGCCGCGGCCAACGCGCCCGACCCACCGACCTAACGGAGATGACCAGCTGTGCCCAAGCCCGTCGTGCTGATCGCCGAGCAGCTCGCCCAGTCCGCGATGGACGTGCTCGGGACGGAATTCGACATCCGGCACGTGGATGGCGCCGATCGTGGAGCGCTGCTGCCTGCGCTGGCCGATGCCGACGCAATCCTGATCCGGTCCGCCACCATGGTCGACGCGCAGGCGCTGGCCGCGGCTCCCGTCCTGAAGGTGGTGGCCAGGGCCGGCATCGGGCTGGACAACGTCGACGTCGCGGCGGCCACCGCCCGCGGCGTGCTGGTGGTCAACGCGCCGCAGTCGAACATCATCACCGCCGCTGAGCACGCGCTGGCCCTGCTGCTGGCCGTGGCCAGGAACATCCCGGCCGCCGACGCGTCGGTGCGGGCGGGGTACTGGAAGCGGAGCACGTTCACCGGCGTCGAACTGGCCGACAAGACCGTCGGGGTGGTCGGTCTCGGCCGCATCGGGCAGCTGTTCGCCGCCCGGGTCGCCGCCTTCGGCACCACCGTCATCGCCTACGACCCGTATCTTCACCCGGCCAGGGCCGGCGCCCTCGGCGTCCGGCTGGTCGAGCTGCCGACTTTGCTGGCGACGGCGGACATCATCTCGATCCACCTGCCACGCACCCCGGAGACGCTGGGGCTGATCGGCGCCGCCGAGCTGGCCACCGTGAAGCCTGGGGTGCTGATCGTCAACGCGGCCCGCGGGGGCCTGATCGACGAGCAGGCGTTGGCCGACGCGCTGACCGAAGGTCGGGTGGCCGGCGCCGGGATCGACGTCTACGTCAAGGAGCCGCTGGCCGCGGACAGCCCGCTGCGGACCGCACCGAACACAGTGCTCACCCCACACCTCGGTGCTTCCACCAGCGAGGCGCAGGACAAGGCGGGCACCGCGGTCGCCAGGTCGGTCAAACTCGCGCTGCGCGGCGATTTCGTGCCCGACGCGGTCAACGTGCAGGCCGCCGGCCCGGTGTCCGACGAGCTACAGCCGTGGATTCCGTTGGTCAGCCGGCTCGGCACCATCCTGACCGCGGTCGCCGGCGGCGTGCCGAGCCAGGTGGCCGTCGAGGTCCGGGGCGACCTCGCCGCCCAGGACACCTCGATCCTGCAGCTGGCGGCGGTGCGCGGCATCTTCGGCGGCGTCATCACCGAGGCCGTCACGTTCGTCAACGCTCCCGCGCTCGCCGCCGAGCACGGCCTTGCGCTGGTCGGCACCTCCACCGAGGAAACCGGCGACTACCGGTCCGCGGTCACGCTGCGCGCCGCGATGCCCGACGGCGAGACCAGGACGGTGTCCGGCACGCTGTCCGGCGACAACCAGGTCGCCAAGCTGATCGAGATCAACAACCGGCACTTCGACCTGCGCGCGGGGGGAAACCTGCTGGTCGTGGCCTACGCCGACCGCCCGGGTGTGATGGGCACGGTCGGCGCACTGCTCGGCCAGGAGCAGATCAACATCGAGGCCGCGCAGATCTCCCAGGAGCTGGACGGCCGGGCGTCGATCATGGTGCTCCGGGTGGACCGGATACCGGCCCAGGCCCTGCTGGAACATATCGGTGAGGTCGTGCAGGCCAGTGCCATCCGGGGCATCTCAGCGGGCTGACAGCCACCCGGCGTCCGGAACGTCCCCTGGACGGATACCCTGACCCGGGCCGCCGCTCCGGCAGTGGCGCATTCGGCGTGCCCACCACGGCCGGCGACGAACCGGCCAACCCCTGCAACACCAACACGGCGGACCCGACCAGGGTCGGCTACCGCGGACAGCGCGGTAGAGAGGTCAACCATGAAGCTCGCGGTCATCCCCGGTGATGGCATCGGTCCTGAGGTCGTGGCCGAGGGCCTCAAGGTCCTGCGGGGCGTCGTGCCCGGCGTGCAGACCACCGAGTACGACCTCGGTGCCGCCCGTTGGCACCGGACCGGTGAGTTGCTGCCTGATTCGGTGCTGCGCGAACTGCGCGAGCACGACGCGATCCTGTTGGGCGCCGTCGGCGACCCGACCGTGCCGTCCGGAATCCTGGAACGCGGCCTGCTGCTGCGGATCCGGTTCGAGCTCGACCACCACGTCAACCTGCGTCCCGCCCGGCTGTACCCGGGGGTGCCCGGCCCGCTCGCCGGGGACAAGGCCATCGACCTGGTGGTGCTGCGTGAAGGCACCGAGGGCCCCTATGCCGGCAACGGCGGCCTGTTGCGCAAGGACACCCCGCACGAGATCGCCACCGAGGTCTCGATCAACACCTACTTCGGCGTGGAGCGGGTGGTCAGGGACGCCTTCGAGCGGGCGGCCCGCCGGCCCCGCAAGCACCTGACGTTGATCCACAAGACCAACGTCCTGGTGCACTCCGGGCAGCTGTGGAGCCGGGTCGTCGAGGAGGTCTCGATGGAGTACCCGGAGGTCGCTGTCGCCTACTCGCACATCGACGCCGCGATGATCCACCTGGTCACCGACCCGGGTCGGTTCGACGTCGTGGTGACCGACAACCTCTTCGGCGACATCTTCACCGACCTGGCGGCCGCGGTGTCCGGTGGCATCGGGCTGGCCGCGTCCGGCAACCTGGACGTCTCCCGGACCAACCCCAGCATGTTCGAGCCGGTGCACGGCTCCGCCCCGGACATCGCCGGCACCGGATCGGCCGACCCGACCGCCACCGTGCTGTCCATCGCCCTGCTGCTGGATCACCTCGGGCTGCCCGAAGCCGCCCGCCGGGTGGAGGCCGCCGTGGCCTTCGATCTGGCCACCCGGCAGAGCGGCTCGGTGGCCAGGACCACGGCAGTAGGCGACCGGTTGGCCGCCCTCGCCTCGAGCTGATCGCCGTGACAGCCATGCAGGAACGTCCGGTCAGCACCGCAGCGGCGCCGGCCCGGCGCAGCTCACCGCTGGGCGATGCCTTTCACGTCTTCGACACCACCTTGCGCGACGGTGCGCAGCGGGAGGGCATCACCTACTCGGTGGCCGACAAGATCGCCGTCGCCACCCTGCTGGACGAGCTCGGCGTCGGGTTCATCGAGGGCGGTTGGCCCGGTGCGATGCCCAAGGACACCGAGTTCTTCGCCCGGGCCCGCTCCGGCGAGCTGGCGCTGCGCACCGCATCGTTGGTCGCGTTCGGCGCCACCCGCAAGGCCGGTGTCCGCGCGACGGACGACCCGCAGGTCCGGGCGCTGCTCGACTCCGGCGCCGAGGTGATCACCCTGGTTGCCAAGTCGGACGTTCGGCACGTCGAACGGGCGCTGCGCACCACCCAGGAGGAGAACCTGGCGATGGTATCGGACACCGTTCGCCTGCTGGTGGAGTCGGGTCGCCGCGTCTTTCTCGACTGCGAGCACTTCTTCGACGGCTACCTGTTCGACCGGGACTATGGCATCCGGGTGCAGGAGGCCGCCGTGCTGGCCGGCGCCGACGTCGTCGTCATGTGCGACACCAACGGGGGCATGCTGCCGATGTCCGTCGAGCGGATCGTCGCAGAGGTGAAGGACCGCACCGGTTTCCGGCTCGGCATCCACTGCCAGGACGACACTGGCTGCGCGGTGGCCAACACCGTCGCCGCGGTGCAGGCCGGGGCCACCCACGTGCAGTGCACCGCCAACGGCTACGGCGAGCGGGCCGGCAACGCCGACCTGTTCGCCGTCGTCGGGAACCTGATGACCAAGATGGGTTTGCCGGTGCTGCCGGATGGCGCGCTGGCCGACATGATGCGGGTCTCGCACGCGCTGGCCGAGCTGGCCAACATCGCGCCGAACACCCACCAGGCCTACGTCGGGTCGTCCGCGTTCTCGCACAAGGCCGGCCTGCACGCGTCGGCGATCAAGGTCGACCCCGAGCTGTACAACCATCTGGACCCCACGCTGGTCGGCAACGACATGCACATCCTGATCACCGAGATGGCCGGCCGGGCGTCGGTCGAGCTAAAGGCCCGCGAGCTGGGCGTCGATCTGTCCGGCCGGCCGGACGCCGTCGGCCGGATCGTCGACACGGTGAAGGCGCGGGAGGCGCAGGGCTGGTCCTACGAGGCCGCCGATGCCTCGTTCGAGCTGCTGATGCGGGACGAGCTGGCCGCGGGTTCGGCGGGCGAGGCGGGTTCGGCGGGCGAGGCGGGCGAGGCCGGTTCCGCGGGCGCGGCGGGTTCGGCGGGTTCGGCGGGCGACGCCGCTTCCGCGGGCGAGGCCGCAGCGGAGGGTGGGCCGCCCCGGGCGTTCCGGCTGGAGTCCTACCGGGTGATCGTGGAGAAGAGCGAGTCGCCTGTGCCGACAGTCACCTCAGAGGCCACCGTCAAGGTGCATGTGGGCGGGAAACGGATCATCGCGACCGCGGAGGGCAATGGGCCGGTGAACGCACTGGACTCCGCGCTGCGGGCCGCCGTTGCCGAGCAGTTCCCGGAGTTCAACCAGGTCGAGCTCGTCGACTACAAGGTCCGGATCCTGGCCGGCTCGGCCGGCACGGACTCGATCACCAGGGTGCTGGTGTCCTCTGCCCGCGGGGCGCAGGAATGGACCACCGTGGGCGTGCACGCGAACGTCGTCGAGGCGTCCTGGCAGGCGCTGGTCGACGCGTTGGTCTACGCCTTGCAACCCGCGCATGCGTCGGCAGCGACCCAGCCCGGTGTCCCGGCGCCCGCCGTCGGTGCCGGGATCTGAGCCCGCGGCCGGACCACCACCACCAACGAGGAGCACCGCATGCGGCTGGCCAGGATCGCCCACCCCAACGGCGTCGCGTTCGTCACCGTTGACGGGCCGGCCGGCGCGGAACAGGCCAAGGAGATCCTGGACCACCCCTTCGGC
>Ga0208588_1000772_pt1 | contig 9962 bp, 7 predicted proteins | sample NGESurshal092012_8_FD_184483 | JGI IMG/M metagenome (GOLD analysis project Ga0208588, IMG submission 184483) | Arctic peat soil microbial communities from Barrow, Alaska - NGEE Surface sample 415-3 shallow-092012 (SPAdes) | ecosystem: Environmental > Terrestrial > Soil > Wetlands > Peat ...
GTGCCGGCCCCTTCATCCACACGTGTCAAGCGCAAGAAGATATTTCTGACCTGTGCTTGCTCTTCAGAGAGCAAGTGTTCATAGCATTGTTCGGCAGTATGGCCAAGCGCTTCTCGGAGGCCACCGAGCGCTTCGTACTCCTCGTAACATAACCATCGTCCCCGCCGTCGGTTCCACAACTCTAGCAAGGCATATTGGAGTAAAGGCATGGCACCCGGTTCTCCCTCCACTTCTGCGAGCATGGCATTGCGGACACCCTCTTCGAACCTTAGATCCGCCTGGTCTGCCTGTTGCTTGATCGCTATACCCAGAGCTTCAGGGGTCATCGGTTCGATCAACTTTTGCCGACGATTGATGCGCTCTTTTAGATTGGGATAGCGGAAACACTCTTCCAGAAAATCCCACCGCATCGTAATAATCACTTTTTGCTGCTGCGCCAGCGTTAACAGGGTTTGGATGAATTCTTTTCGCTTGTCATCATCACTGCAAAGCGTAAACAGTTCCTCAAATTGGTCCACCACATAGACGACAGGCTGGTCTGCCGATAACAGGGCACGACTTTTCTGGAGCTGTTCTAAGGGCTCATCGGTTGGGGTCAGATAGACCATCTCCAGGTCGGGATTTTCCTTGTTAAGCGTTGGAAAGAGTCCGGCACGGACCAGCGATGACTTGCCACTGCCCGAAAAACCTAAAACGGCTAAGAAGTTGTCCTTCTTCAGTTCGCGTTCTAACTCTTTAATCTCCCCATAGCGTCCAAAGAAAAACTTGTGGTCTTTTTCGGTGAAGGATGACAGCCCGCGAAAGGGACATTCAGCCTTATAGGGTGGGGGCTCTTTCCCCAAGGCCGCCAGGGCATCGAAGCTGATGTCGAGCACTTCATTACAGAGGCTGTTGAGCTCCTCTAGCGCCTGTATTCGCTCTTGGAGGGCTGGGGTTGCCTCGGCTCCCTCTGTATTTTCCAGGATCTCTACCTGTCGCTCAAACCGCTCCCAAAGAAGTACTGCATTCGGGGCCCGCTCTTGGAGCAGGGGTCGAAGCTGCTGAAGGCCAAACTCGATCTCCCCGTCGGTCAGCCCCCGCTCTTGGAGACGATCGCTAAAGAGGGGTCGCCCACCCAGACGGCTAAACAAGGCAGGAACCGTCGCGTCTTCTCGGTCTCCCAATCCGGCAGTGGCTTCCTGCAGGGCCAAGTCTACTGCTCCCGATACTCTCAGTCGCTGATAAAAGTTCTGTCCCAGGGCTAAGGCTGTCTGGACACTCACCTTACGGGTCATCGCTACCACAGCGGGCATGCCCAACTCCCGTACCAATCGCTGTGCTAATCCACCTAAGGCATCTTCTGCTTCTGGTTCAGCGCTCTCACAAGTGCAGAGAAAGAGAAAGTGCGGTAATCCCCGCTCACCCCCTATGTCCTTCAGGGCCCCCAGTAAATTTTTCCCGAGCAAGAGCTCGGCTTGATTATCTTCTTTCGCCCAGTAGAGTGCGGTCTCTCCATCCGATAGCACCCGACCATGACAGATAAAATGGAGCATGGTATAGGGCTTTTTCGCGTTCGTCAGGTGCTCACATAGATTTTTGAGGGTGGGTGCACCAACCGCCCCTTCAATATCGTTGGCCAGGATTGAACAAGGAATTTCACCCAAGGCCCCCTGCACGCTGGATACTGCAGCCTCGACATCGAAGGGATCCAGCTGATACTTTCCTAGATTAGAGGGACTAGCTACGAGTACCAGAGCCCTCAAGTCACGTCTCCCAATCGGGGGAAAGCGTCGGTCGATAATGGTGGGGATATAGAGCGAAAAAGGTAAGCGCTGGTCACGGGCTAAATGATTCCAATTCCCACTACTATCAATGGGAGCACATAGTCTTTCCCAATGTAGGGTTCTCAATTTATCGTTGGTTTCGAGCGAGAGCAAAATTCGCAAATGATCCTGACTCTTGCTGAGGGCGCGGACAAAAGTACGCTCCACATCATCCCGCAATAAGGCCTTGCCCAAGTGGATGCCGTATTCCTTGGCATTTTCTTTGAGTTCTGTCAGTTCTTGAAAGTCCTCTTCACTAAGATGGAATCTCCCTTCTGTGTGGGTGGTCAATCCGTCCGGTTGCTTCATTCTGGCGACCACGGGCCAGCTATTATCGCCATATGGGCGCTGGATGGTAATCTCGAACTCATAGCTGTTCATTGATCTCGTCCTGCGCTTGATTGCCTCAGTCGCTGATGGATAAATTTCCAGGTGGCCGGAAGCGCTAAAATAACGCCGTGAGGCAGGGTCAGCAGGACGGATAACTTGAGGGCGGCCTGAACGGCCATGCTAAACGTTTGAAACACTGTGTTCCGAGAGCCTAAGGCGAGAGCCAAGGTGCGCTGATGGAGGGCTACCTGTGCAGCATTCACTCCTTCCTGCCAGACGCTATTCACATCGCCTGTGAAGCTAACTACAGTCTGGGCAATGGTTCGACCTTGGATTTGGGTCTTGATCCTGGCATCGTTGGCCGTCATACCCCGCAATCCCTCAGCAAAAGAATGAAATGGCTCAAAGGCCCTAACCATCTCTTCGCCTAAGCCGAAACACTCTGGCTGTCCCCTGTTCTGGAGTGCGGCCAAGGAGGTCAGTAACTCTTGCTCTAGCGGTGCTAACCCCTGCCCCCCGGATACGTCAAAAGCTAGGCCCGCTTTCACTCCAGAATCCGTAGGGGGAATCAGCAGATTAATCCGGTCTAGGACTTTACCCAGCTCGTTTTGGGAGCCAACTAGCCTCGCCTCGCTGTTGGACAGAAGGGCCGTCGCCTTCCCTAGGTCATCAGGGAAGTTGGCTCTCCATAGCGGAGCCTCCACAGCGGCTTCCGAATCCAGCGCAAAGGCAACAGCAGACTCTGAGGGGCTCGGGTTCGTGATCCATAAGCCGATCAGATTGGGTGCGGTTTCCGCTAGGGTTGCATCGAAGAGTTCAAAGACGGGTGTATGTTCGGTCCAAGCCATGGTCACAGCACCTTCAACGCGCTGAGTAGACTGGTTGCCGCTGAGACCATAACCTGGAGCAATTCAGCGCGATGGGCTTGCGCTTGTCCGACCGTATCCAGGTGGATCTTCCACAGGGCTTCGTCAATCTCACCCTCCTTTTCCGGAACACACACTAAAGTGTCTCCATCGAGGTTAATACGGGTCAGGGCCCGGAGTTTGGCGGTCCCTTCAAACTTTCCAGAAGTAAGGTTATAGGATACTCCGGTCAGGTTATCACTAGCGTAGGTTGATACTTCCAAACTGGAAGTATCTGCGGCAGCCTTTTGTAGGGTTGTGCTCAATTGGTCGGAGAACTGCTGTAGCGCCTGGGTCAATCGGTTCTGGGCCTGCTTCAGGCCAGATACATCAAGGACATCGAGCAGGCCGTAGTTAACGGGCGTGGCCTCTGTTGTTGCGGCGACCTTCTCTGTTGTAGACGAGGGGGGCTCTGGGGTGGGCATTGGCTGCAAAGTAACGGTTTCCAAGGTTGGCCGATGGACCGCTTGCTCATCTCCTACAATCAACCGTACTGCTGGGTCGCCGATAATCGCATAGCTACGGGCATCATTGTTAGCTGTCCACAGACCAGCCAAATTCGCATCATCTACCACCGCACCAAACTTGATCTCTTCGAGTTCAGTCGTGAGGTCAGAGGAAAGTTCAGCATAACGCTCATTAAAAAATTCGACCGCAGACCCGACGGGATGACCTTCCATCAACCGTTTCAGGGTGCTCTGAAAAACCGCCAACTGTCTTCCAGTCCGGCCCCAGACGAAAGAACAACCCCAAGCCCGCTCCACATGCCCGACTACCGCTAGGGCTCCTCCCTTGGGATGGCTGAGGAGACGCCGGGGCAGGCTAGCCACAAAAGCATGGGGAGCAATGGCGGTCCGTTTCTCCGGGGATTGGTGGGCAAAGTCATCCATTTGCGGGGTGCCAGCGCCATAGCAGGCAAAGTGAAAAGCGATCAGTCCAAGTAAGTGAGCCTCGGCACCGACATCATCCGCACAGAAGTAAAATTCTTCTGGAATCGCTTGCCGCCACTGGAGGGGACCGGGCCAATCCTGGCAGAGCAGTGCTCCTTGGTGGGAAAGTTGCCGGGCATCTCCATTCGGGAAGCCCATGCCATGACTAGCCGTAAAAAGCAGCCCTGGGGTTTCGGAGCCTCCGAGCAGTTGGCCCAATCGTGCCTTGGTCGCTTCATCTCTCAGGAGGGTCTGCACCGCCCACTGTGGTTGGTCTTGGGCTATCCATTCCGCTAAGGGCTTAATCAATTGGTCAGCACTGAGTTGCGTCGCTTGGTCTCCACTGTTGCGCACACCGAAGAAGCTAGCGCGACGAGGCAGGGAAAGCTTGCCCGATTCAGCCTCTACGACACTGCGAGCATACTGCGCATACTCCTCTGGGGTATCAAAATAAATGCGCCCCACGGCATACTGCACATCGAGTTGGTACTGAAAGCGAAAAGGAATGGTTTCCGGATCCCCGACAAGGAGCAAGTAGTAGGGCATTTTGTCAGGGTCAGCCGGTCCCGGACCGACTCCATGACGGGCCAGAAACTTATTTTTCGACTCACCCGGACGATAAGCTCTGGGACCGACATACTCCTGATAGTAGTGCTCGTGCTCCTGGGTCGCCTGCTTTTTGCGATGCTCCAATAGTTCGCTGAGTGCTTCTTTGATAGAAGGGTCTGCATCATGAGCGAAAATCACGCCCCAGCCGGTTTCTTCTAATTTCTTAGGGTCACGGCCTTCCACCAAACCAAAGGAACTTTGCGCACTGTTGACACGGGCTTGAAGCTCACTGAGATGGGCCGGATCAAAGGTTTCGCCTTGGGCAATTTTAGAAACCTCCTCCGGCGTAAGCGGGGGCATAAGGTACGAACCCGTCGCCCCGTCGATTCCATTGAAAACTAGCTTTTCTGCACTCACCAAGAGTTCTCCTAGAGCGAATGGGGGTTTAGGTTAAGGCGTAAGGGCTGCTGACCACATGGCATGAGCGACTTCCGGTTTGGCAATGTCGCTGTGGGCACCGGACAGAGGTCCACTACTCATGTCGCAAATGAACTCGCTACTTTCCAGGTTGTAAATTTTGCCCGCTTCAAACGAGTAGGAGGCATTCAGAGGAAGCATCTTCAGGTCTACAATTTCCGGTCCCAGTCCACGGATGCCAAAGCTCCCTATGCCACCATACTTAGGCAATTCGCCGGGGCCAAAGTTTACATCACTGAGGACGATTCCAGCCCCAAGGGGATACATCTTACCCACGGCGTTATCGAACTCAGATTGGGTCGTCACAATTGGACCCGTGACTTTGTGGTCAGCGACGACGGAGTGAAAGTAACCGGCCCGACCGGGGGCCACCGGAATATCTGAGGAGTATGACCACAGCGATAGAGCTCCTTGCATCAAAACCAAAGAATGAACGGGTCGAAGCAGGGTGCCGTGGTCATGGGGACCGGCGAGAGAGGCTGAGACCACGATACATCCGAAACTATGGCCGATCAGGTGGAATCGCACCGTCGAGGCTGCGGCCTCTTGGAGTTTTTGCAACAACTGGTGGCCGCTGCTTTCACCGAATTGACGCGCAAAGCCTTTCATTTTCCAGAAAGATAGGGTGCGCAGCGGCGCCAACAATCCACTGAAGCTCAAACTCCCATAATTGACGGGTTCGGCAGCAGCAGCTTGAAAGATACTTTCTGGGTCAAACTTTTCGCGGTCGCTCTCTGGCGCAGCTCCCTCTCCTTCACTGCCTAAGGAGGCTTCCTGATTCAATACTTCATACGCTTGGCGCACTTCGTCGGGTAATGCGCTGGGAGCCATATCTTCCATGGCCGCGTTGAAAATAGTTTTTAGGGCCTCCCGCGCGGCAGGGGTATCCGCGATGCGCTCGGCATACTGAGCAATTAACTCTTCTAGGGGAGAAGGGGCGGTTGGATCAAAGGAGACTGCACCCCCTCCCAGCTCTTCATCTCCCCAAGGTTTACTGGGCCAATGCAGGCCAATCAGTAGTGGGCGAAAGCCTGGTCGCGCCTGTTTGATTCGTTCAAGGTCAGCCTGATTGGCGGCCATGGCCCCAATCCAGTTGTTGTACTGATGGCGTGCTGCCGGAATGTCCCCCATCCATCCGTGGCTCATTAAGAAGACATCGGTGATAGGCTCACTGGATAAAACATTCAAGAGCTGTTGACTCAACAGCACGCCAGACTCCTCCCGTTCGTTGCCATCCGCATCAAAGGCGATCAGATAGTAATTCAACGAAGTTCCGGGGACTGTTTCAAGGGGCATGTGTAACTCCTTTCTCGACTATGGCCAATGGTTATTCTTGATTCGTTAAGAGTTTGGTGCCTAACAGCTCCTATGATTCCATATTGAGATCTTTAGTTAAACATTCTATATTTCAATTTGATAGAAGGGAAATTATTTTCCTCTTGAACCACGTCCAGTTTGAGACTTAAAGGTTTGCCCTAGGAAAATATCAGGTTTCATCAAAGACGCGGTTTAAAAGTTTTTTCTATAAATAAGAAAAGAGGATTATACAAAAAGGCTATTGCCATAATTACTATTAATACTTCCGTCTGTCACTGCACAAGCTGTATATTTTTCCTATAAAATATCATTAACAGAAACTTTTAAGTAACATCAAGTTTTCCATATATTTGTAGAATATTAAGCTGAGCTTTAGCGGAGCTATGAGAGGTATAGTGTACTCTATTTTGTAAATTTATTTAACTAAAGAGCTTAGCTTCACTACCCTAAAAGTAGTGTTCTTTTGCAGATTCATATCACATAATATGAAACAAAAATAAGCGTGTATTTCATTGATTTGCGTTGTTCCAACTACCCGACTGGGCGTTCTCCTCTTCAGTCCAAGACAAACGAACCATTTGAATTTATGCGATGTTACGCTATTCCACCAGAATCGGCAGGAATTCCGAATTGCTGGACAGCATGGATAAGTCCACGATCGGAAGACTGGCAAATTCAACGACTGTCCAATCGCTAATGGCGAGTTCTTGAGTCAGTAGGTTGAGCAAAATCTCTTCAACTGCTTCACTGGTGGCTTCTTGAATGTAGCAGGGTGCAATAAAACTCGTGTCCACGTAAATCAATAACGGGCCTCTTGACGCAAATTTTGCAGAGTCTCTAGGCTACTGCTGGTGGCTGTTTGGGACTGGAGGGCTCTCAGTGCATGACGAGAGGATAAGGGGCGATGCGATCGCAGGATGGGCGAGAGACGGGCAACGGATAGTCCATGCCGAATAATGGTGATTTCATGGCCCTGTTCAACTTCGTTGAGTATTTGACCCAAGGTGATTGAGGTATCTGTTACGTCAACTTCACGCATAGGATCGGTGCCGTAGTAGAAATTGTCTTTCCATTTCACCGCTGGTTTTGAACCTCTAAGCACCCCCCCTTCCATCCGATCATCTGATATCACCTGACGGAGTGTCTGAGTGGCGTTGCTACTGTTCAGACAAGATCAGTGATCTCACTCGCGCAAGGCAAGCTGATAAAGGTGGCGGATGCGCAAGCTCTTGGTCATCCTTAATGCCATGATTAGATAACAAAACTTGACAAGCACAGGCTTAGTTGAATTCACCATCAATATATTCACTTGCAGGTTTGGTTTCTGGCAGTTGCAGAAACTCTGCCAATGTCAGTGGTTTGGAGAGCGCTTGTACCATTCCGATCACCGGCAAAAAAATAAGGCAAGTTCCACACTTTATTCTAACAATCCTCTGGACAGCTGTTTGAACTGCTCTACAAGGCTTTTAGCGTCTTCAGGCAATGATGAGGAGCGATCATTCGACTTAGGAGGCCGCTTGGCAGATTGCTCCGTACCTTCTGTCACCTCTACTCGCTCAACCATAGATTTTTGACAACCTCCCCTACCCTGCTTGCTCGGTGGATAGGGAGGGCACGAAGAAGCTATAGAAATGTGTCAAGGGCACGCTGATAGAACTTCATTCGGTCTTCTAAGCCATTGAAGCCGCCGTTGATGCGCTTGGTTATGATTTTAAATTCCTTCGCATCCGCGAGGGGATTCAACTTGCGCGTACTCCAAAACCAGCCTGCGCAGTCCGTTGCCCATTGTGGAGCCGCCAGATCATTGGGAGTGGCTTCGAAATCAGGAGCTTTGGGGTCACGCTGTTTCACGGCCTTGGTATAGGAGCGGTAGTTGGCCCTGCCGGTTAGTTGAATAAGCCCGCGCCCTCGATAAAGAGAACCATCTCCTGGTTTAGTATTTCCCAACATCGTAGCTAGGCGTGTTCCCGGTTCATACTTTCGCTGTTGGGCCGTAGGTCCCCAGATTTCGCGGGTAAAGATTAGCTGACCGGACTCATGGGCCAGTTGCGCCAGGAAAGCTGCTTTGCGCAAGGGGGTATTGATTTGGTAGTTCTGCATGCAATCGTTCAAAGGGTCTAGAAAAGCCTGGGCACTCTTCGCCTGTGGCATGACATGACGTAACTGTTGGATCGTGAGCAGAATTTCAACGGGAACCTTCCCAAAACCCAATCCTCGGTACGGGGGGTCGCTCTCAGGGCGAGGGGGGAGGTTGCGCAGTTGGCGGATGGTGGTATCGAGTTCGTAGTCGTCCGGGAGTGGCGATTGGGAGTTCTGGTCCTCTAGCCATTCCAACTTGGCCTGCACCAAAGCAAGCGCTTGAGCCCGCGCTTTGACAATGTCAAACTCAAAAGTCTCGGTTTCATCGTCATCCACGGCATCTGGAGCAACCGTCATCACCCGCCCCAGCCCTAAACCTATAAAGGGTAGTGCCCCCTCAGGTCGTGCGGGGAGTTCGCGCCATTCTCGAATAAACCGATCAATTTGAAAGTCTGTATCAACAGGTTTTTCGGCTTCTAAATCTTGAAGCCCAGCCACCTGAGATTTTGCAAGTGCCACCGCCTCAAAGCGAGCCTTCAGCAGATCGAATGCCATGAACATGCCTCAGCTATGCAAACGTTAATGCTAGTGCCACATAACCGAACCGTCACTAATATTTTCACAAAAATAAACTATATCTTCGTGCAGCATGAATGGCGATCCGCTTTCTAGTGTTTCAGTATTAGGCCATCTTGCCCACGGGATGATTATTTAGGGGTGACCGCAATGATAGTCACCTTCTTTTGGGCGATACGCCGCTGGTCTTTCATCAGAAATCCCGCCTGACGCGATTGAGCCTTCATTAAGGGGAGTCGCATCGCCTTGGGTATCGGTAAGAGAATTCCCAGAGGGTACAATTTGCCTCGCATCGCCTCGCAGCCGTGGGAGAGGCCAATGCGCATGGCCACATTTCCCCCCTCCAGGTGATGAAAGGCAAAGCGAGAGAGCAGATCCTTGGGGAAGCTATAGTCGCAGGCGCCGCTCCACTGGGTGAGTAACGCTACAAGTTGCCGGGTTGTGCTCGGCAGCTTGGCGGGCTTAAGGTCTCGCAACGCAGCCCGAATCGTCGGTTCCGCCAAGAGGGACTTGAGGACACTGGCTTCGGAGAACAGGTCGGTGAGGAGGGGGGGCTGAGCTGGACGGGCTAGGTTCAGGGTCTGATAGCGGGTCTGCGCAGCAGGGTGAGCGGTTCCTGGACAAGAGACGTCGTCCGCTTGTTGATAACTGATGATGGTCCCCACCAGAGAGAGCACGCTCAACTCGCGACTCTGCTCACAGCCGCTCTTGCCTTGGGGATCTACCTCCGCAAAGTCTTTCAGGGCCATCGCTCGCGCTGAAAAAAGGGGTTTGCCACCTGCCGGGGGCAAGGCAACCAGGTCTGCTGTAGTCCACTGCACCTGATAGCCTGCACTGTTCCCCCTCCAGATCGGTTTCCCAAGAGTAGCTTGCGCCAGAGTCGGAATAGGCAACATGAACGGTGCCAAGAGGAGAAAACTCAAGATCCAGCCAGGCAAGGCCTGAATCAAGTGGAAACGCTCCTTTTGCATAGCTTTCATCCCGTGCGTTAAGCCTTA
>Ga0208588_1000773_pt1 | contig 9950 bp, 8 predicted proteins | sample NGESurshal092012_8_FD_184483 | JGI IMG/M metagenome (GOLD analysis project Ga0208588, IMG submission 184483) | Arctic peat soil microbial communities from Barrow, Alaska - NGEE Surface sample 415-3 shallow-092012 (SPAdes) | ecosystem: Environmental > Terrestrial > Soil > Wetlands > Peat ...
CGACGCCTTCAGCGCGGAGACGCTGGGCACCGACGCGGCAGGGCTCTGCTGTCCGCGGAGCATGTTCAGTGCCCGGTCGTAGTTCTTCTCGCAGGTGCCGAGGATGCGCTGGGTGACTGCGCACAACCTGGCGTCGACCGCCGCCTCGCGCCGCCCGAGGAGGATGGCCCGGCTCACGTTGAAGACGCAGAGGAGGAGCGCGAGCACACCGGCGAAGGCCGCCACCCGGATCAGCCGCTCCCGGAGGTAGTCCACGTGGCCGCGGAAGGCGAACTCTCCTTGCCGGAGGTTGAAGCGCGGAGCGCGCCCGCTGGACATCGCCCCCCGGAGGGCCAGCGCGTACGCCTCTGCGGCGCGGGGCTGGACATCGGGCGGGATGGTGCCTGCCGCGGCGGCGGGGAGAAGCAGTAGATCGGCGGGAAGGTTCAGCTCGGTGCCGAGGTGCTCCACCAGCCCGGGGAGCCGCGAGGTGCCGCCGGCGAGGAGGAGCCGCGCCACGGGGAGGTGCTCGCGTCCCGAGGCAGCCTTCAGGGTGGCCCGGCTCTCGCGGAGGATGGGCCCGAGCGCGCGGAGCAGCGCCGCGCGGGCGCGCTCGTGCTCCGCTCCGGCACCCGGGACGAGCGAACCGTCGCGCTCCTTCCACGACTCGGCCTCGTCGAAGGGGACCTGGAACTCGGTTGCCAGCGCGCGGGTCAGATCCCGCCCGCCGCCGGGGAAGGTCCGGGCGAACACCAGGCCCTCCGCGGGACGGCCTACGGCGACGCAGGTGCGGAGGTGGCCGATGTCCAGCACCGCGACGGTCGCTCCGGGCGCCACCTCGAACCGCTCCGGCGCGGCGAGGAACAGGTTCTGGTAGGCGATGGCCGGATGGGTGACCACGCGAGGATCGATGCCCCGGGTGGTGAGCAGCCGGAGCAGCTCGGCCAGCTCGTCGCGGCGCGCCAGCCCGACGATGAGGTCGGTCGCGTTCGCCCGTCGGCGGGTGATCTGGTGATCGAACACCACCTGCGAGAGCTCGAAGGGCAGCTCGCCCTCGACCTCGAAGGGAAGGGTGGCGGCGATGCGCTTCGGGTCGGTGAACGGCAGCGTGAAGGCGTGCGTCGCCGCCGAGGGCCCGGGGAGCGCCACCACCACCTGGTCCGGCGACCAGGCGTTCTCGGAGAGGAACACCGCGAGCGCCTCGTCCAGCGGCGCCTCGTCCGCCCTGCGCGTCTCGGCGTAGCGGAGCACCGACGTTCCCCGCCCGGTGACCTCGAGGAGCACGCCCTTGAGGGAATGACTCCCCAGGTCGAGGCCCAGCACCCGTGCCATCAGTCGGCCCTCCAGTACAGCACCCGTCCGAGCCCGTCCTGGGTCGGATCGGACAGGCGGATGACGGCGACCACCCGGCGCTCCACGCTGCCCGCCTGGCCGGTGCCCACGATGCGGTAGGTGTCGCTCTTGTCACCGAGGAAGCTGTTGGCCGTCGTCCCGCCGGTGCCCTGCCGCTGGCTGACGCTCGAGTTCACCCCGATGCCGGCGCTCTGGACGATGGAGACGAAGTCCTGCACCGAGAGGCCCATGGGCATCATCGCCTTCGCCGCGCGGATCTTCTGCACCAGGCCGTCGAGGAAGACCGGGTCGTTGAGCCGCGGGTCAGGGCGGGCCGGATCGGCGATGCTCCGGATGGCGAGCGCGATGAGCAGCGGGTCGTCGCTGTTCACGTTCAGCGGTGCGTTGGCGTCCGGGTAGACCGTGAGCCGGTCGCCGAAGGCGGCCATGAACCGGTCGTTCACCCCGGCGACCAGGAAGAGCTCGCCCAGCGAGTCGAACCAGGCGTTCTTCGGCTGGTACCGGGGGGTGTAGCGCGCGTAGAGCGCCCCCTCGTCGGCGAACCCCGGCTGCACCGAGACCTGCCCCAGGCCGGTGACGGTCAGCGCGGACTGTGTCTGGTCGTCGTCCACCCAGTCCTTCAGAGCGATGAGGGCGTCGTTGGGGGTGGTCCGGGTGCGGGTGGAGTCCTCGCGGTCGAAGACGAACTCGAAGCGCTTGTCCGAGACCAGGTTGTACAACCGCTGCACTGCGCCCTGGGCGGATCCGGTCTGGAGCCCGGCCAGCGCGTTCACGTTGAGCTTCTCCTGCTCGTCCTCGATGCGGGCGTCGAAGCAGCCGGCGAATCCGCCGTACTGGATGCGGCCCTGGTCGTCGAGCCCGAGGGCGCCGGCCGTGCTGAAGGCGGAGCGCCGGCCTTTCCCGGCCTGGGGCAGCACTGTCTGGAGCAGCTGGCAATCGAGCTTGGCCATCCGCCAGAGCTGCAGGTTCATGCCTTGCAGCGGTCCCGGCAGCGCCGCTCCGGTCCGGTCAAGCTGCTTCTGGAACAGCAGGAGCATGCGGGCCAGCCCCACGCTGCTCTTGGCCAGGTACTCGGCGCGGAGCGCGTCGCGCTGGTGGGTGGCTAGCTCCAGGTCGACGCGGCTCTGGAACGCGAACTCGGCCGCCACCGCGGTGAGGATGGCGATGGAGACGGTCACCATCAGGAGCGTGACCCCGCGCTGCGGTCTCTTCGTCGTGCGGGGCATCAGAATCTCGGGATCTCGGTGTTGAGCACGATGCGCGCCTGGGTGGTGTACCGCGCCTCGCGTCCGGTCTCGTCGACGGCGAAGATGGAGAGGCGGACCCGGACGGGGAGGATGGACTTCTTCTCGATCCGACGGGTGTCCCACTCGTCCACCCAGTCCTTCTTGTCCGAGTCCCAGTAGGTGAAGTCGATGCGCTTGATCCCTTCGATCAGCACGTCCTCGGTCCCGCCGCGGTCCATGCGGTCGTCGAGGATCGAGTCCTCGCGACGCATCAGGTTCATCTGGCTCTTGCCGTCCGGGCCGGTGATGGTCTTGGCGTAGTACTCGACCACCATCTGGTCGGACTCCTTGGCGTCGGCGTACAGCCGCTGGTGGGCCATGGAGGTGAAGAGCAGCCGGTCGCGCTTGCCGATGAAGTTGGTGGGCCGGTCGTTCTGGTCGCGGTACCGCCGGGTGTCGTAATGGTCGCTCACGAAGGCCGAGGAGATCTCCCGGACCATCCGGTCGGTGCCGGTGCGCAGGGCGCGGTAGCGGTCGGCCTCGCCCTCGACCAGCTCCTTGGCGCGGTAGCCGCTCTGGAAGGCGACGGCGATGAGACCGCCGATCATCGCGGTGATCGCCACCGCGACGACGACCTCGATCAGCGTGAACCCACGGGAGCGTCTCATCGGATCGGCCGTCCGTTGGGGTCGAGCGGCGTGCCCTGCGGGATGTTGCCCCGAGGAGGGCCGCCGAAGATGTTCTGTCCGCCGGGGTTGAATCCGGGGGGGACGGCGAATGGGTTCTGCCCGGGCGCGGGTGGCGCTCCAGGCACGGGGACGCCGGGGACGCCGGTGGTGTTCGACAGCGCGGCGCCCGGCGTGCCATTCCGGTCCGACCCCTGCCGGAGCGAGAAGACGTCGTTGACGAAGTCCACGCTCTCGGTGCGCTTCCCCTCCTTCCAGCTGATGGTGAGGTGCACCTCGCGCACGCCCTTCTGGATGGTCTGCAGGAGCTGGGTCATCTGCGTCTGGGCGAGCCCGGCGAAGGGACCGAGGGCCGCGAGCCCCGAAGCCTGCGTTGCTCCGGGGGGCAGGGCCCCGCTCCCAGCCTGTGGAACAATGCTGCTGAGCTGCGAGGAGAGGCTGCCGAGGTTGCCCGCCGCAGCCCCGATGCCACCGTCCCGACCGCTCCCGATGAGCGAGGCCAGCCCTGCCAGGCCGTCCTTGCCCGTGGGCAGGTTGAAGAGCGATTCGATCAGCTTGTCCGGGGAGACGTCGGTGGTGCGCGGGGCGAGAATCTGAGCCTTCCAGGTGAACGCGTCCCATCCCTCCGCCCGGAAGTCCCCGGAGATCTCACGGTCGTCGACGTCGAAGCCCTTGTCGTAGAGCTCCTGCTCGATGTCGGTCATCTTCGAGCGGGCGAGCATGGTGACGATGCTCAGCCGCTTGGCGTAGGCGTGGCTGGCCACCGCGCCCGAGTTGAGGTCGAAGATGGCCATCAGCGCGAGCCCGAGGATGGCGAGGGCGACGACGACCTCGAGCAAGGTGAACCCGCGCCTCATGCCTTCGGGACCTCCGGCTCGCCGGCGACGATGGAGGTCCTCCCGGTGAGCGGAGACACCAGCAGTGTCCAGACGTTCTTGCCCTGGCGGACGGTGACCTGCGCGCGCTCGGTGTAGCCCTGAGGGAAGAAGTAGACGTACGCCAGGCCGCTGTCGATCTTCGCCCGCTGGTGCGCGGTCCACACCGAGACCCGGACGCCGGTCATCTTCCGTGGCTGGATCTCCGGGCTGGTGAACGCCGAGAACGCCGCGGCCTTCTCCACCCGGAGCTTCTCCGAGTCGAGCACGTCGAGCAGCGTGGAGCCGGAGGAGCGCGAGGTGGCGGGTGGCGGCGCATCGGCCGGGTTCCCGCGTCCCTTCTTCCGGTAAGCGTCGACCGCGGCCTTCGTCGCGTCGCGGAGCTCCTGATCCCGGTCCATGGAGGTGGTGACCGGCGCGTTGGCGCACTCGGCTCGGTACACGAACTCCGCCGAGTCGTCCTTCGGGAGCACGAACACCAGACGGCACGTGTGCCCGCTGAGCGCCGCGGTATCGTAGAGCGACCGCGAGGCCGCGCCCAGCTCCCCCAGCGCCTTGCGGGCCTGCGCCCCGGTGAGCGCGCCGAGGCCCAGGACCACGGCCGAGAACAGCGCGGCCGCGACGGCCAGCGCGACCATCAGCTCGATCAGGGTGAAGCCTCTGGCGGGGCGAGGGGACATCAGCGGGTGGAGACCTCGGTCACGGCTTCGCGGCGGTCGCTTGCGGACGGTTCGAGAGGTCGGCGTTCGGCCCATCTCCGCCCGGCACGCCGTCGGCCCCGTACGAGGTGATGATCGGCCGGCCATTCTCGAGCGTGTAGACGTAGTCGTTGCCCCAGGCGTCCTTGGGAAGCTTGTCGATGATCTCCATGTCGACCAGCGCCTTGAACCCGGTGGCGGTGTCCGGGAACTTGCCCTTTCGCGCGTTGTAGAGCTTCAGCGCCGAGTCCAGGTTCCCGATGCTCAAGGTGGTCTGGTCGATGCGCGCCCGCTGCAGCTGCGGGAACACCGCGATGACCACCGCCGAGGCGATCAGACCGAGGATCACCAGCACCACCATGATCTCGATCAACGTCATGCCGCGTGGGGCGCGGCGTCCCTTCATCGTGCGCTTCATGGAGTGACTCCCTCCGCCACGGGGCGGATCTGGGGATGAATGGCCCGCGCCTGCGCGCCGGGCCCGTAGAAGGCGATCCCGAGCCCCAGCAGCGCCGCCACCACGGCGAGCACGGTCACCGCCGTCACCCGGGTGAGCCACCTCTCGAGGCTGGAGCTGTTCGGGCTCATCGGATGGTGGTGTTGAGCTGGAGGATCGGCATCAGGATGCTGAAGGCGACGAAGGCCACCGCGACCCCCATGGCGACGATGATCAGCGGCTCCATCAGGGCGGTGAGGGCGCCGATCCGCACGCTGACCTGGGTCTCGTAGCTGTCGGCGACGTTGAGCAGCATGTCCTCCAGCTGCCCGCTCCGCTCGCCGATGGCGATCATGTGGTACACGAGCGGCGGGAACTCGCCCGAGCGCCTCAGCGGCCCGGCGATGCTCTCGCCTTCGCGGATGGCGTCGCGGGCGTTCTCCACCACCCGGGCGAGCACGCCGTTGCTCACCACGTTCTTGGTGATGTCCATCGCGGTGAGCAGCGGCACGCCGGACTTGAGCAGCGTGGCCAGGGTCCGGCTGAACCGGGCGATGGAGAGCATCCGCACCAGGCTCCCGAACACCGGCGCCCGCAGCACGAAGCGGTCCCACACCGGCCGTCCGCTGGGGCTGGCCTTCCAGCGGAAGAAGCCGAAGATCGCCGCGGCGAGCATCGGGAGCAAGAGCCACCACCAGGCGGCGAGCAGGTCGCTGACGAAGATCAGGAGCCGGGTGGTCCAGGGCAGCGAGACCTTCATGCTCTCGAAGATCTTGGTGACCTTCGGGACCACCACCGTCATCAGCAGGGCGAGGATGCCCGTGCCGATGATGCTCATGATCACCGGGTAGATCAGTGTGCCGAGGACCTTCTGCCGGAGCTTGGCCTGCCCCTCGGTGAAGTCGGCGAGGCGGGCGAGCACCGCGTCCAGCGCGCCGGAGGCCTCGCCCGCCCGCACCATGTTCACGTAGAGCGAGCCGAAGATCTTCGCGTGCTGCCCCAGCGCGTCGGCCAGTGAGCTGCCCTCGTTGACGCGGGTCTTCACGTCCGAGACCACGCGCTTGAGCCGGTCCTTCTCGGTCTGGTCGACCAGCGCGGTGAGCGCCTCGATCAGCGTCACCCCCGCGTGGAGCAGGGTCGAGAGCTGCCGGGTGAAGATGGCCACGTCGTCCGAGCTCACCCGGCCGCGGAACAGCTTCCCCAGCTGCACGTCCCGGCTGGCCAGCGACTGCGGCGGCTGCGCGATGGCAACCGTCTTGCCGTTCTGGCGGCGGACTGGCCCCGACTCGCGCTCGGCCAGCACGTCGGTGAGGAACACCCCCGAGCGCTTCAGCTGCGTGCGCAGCGACCGGCTGCTGTCCGCCTCCAGCAGGCCCTTGACCTGCTTCCCGGCGGGGGTGAGCCCTCTGTACTCGAAGACCGGCATGCGACGTCAGATGTCTTCCTGGGTGACGCTCAGCACCTCGGCCAGGGTGGTCTCCCCGGCCAGGACCTTGCGGGCGCCGTCGTCGAGCAGGGTGCGCATCCCCTTCTTGACCCCGGCACGCTTGATGGTGCTCGAGTCGGTGTTCTTCAGCGCCAGCTGGCGGATGTCGTCGTCCACTAGCAGCAGCTCGTAGATTCCGGTCCGGCCCCGGTAACCGTTGCGCCCGCAGACCTCGCAACCCTTCGCCCGGTAGATGGGCGGGTTGCCCGCGCGGGCCACCGCCTCGGGAGTGAGCCCGACCTCCTTCAGCTCCTCGGCGGTGGGCTGGTACGCCTCACGGCATTCGGGGCACACCCGGCGGACCAGCCGCTGGGCCAGCACCGCGGTCAGCGACGAGGCGACGAGGAACGGCTCGACCCCCATGTCCACCAGGCGGGTGATCGCGCTGGCCGCGTCGTTGGTGTGGACGGTGGAGAAGACCAGGTGGCCAGTGAGCGAGGCCTGGATGGCGATCTCCGCCGTGTCCCGGTCCCGGATCTCGCCCACCATGATCACGTCCGGGTCCTGGCGGAGGAAGCTGCGCAGCCCGGCGGCGAAGGTCAGGCCGATCTTCGGGTTGATCGCCATCTGCCCGATGCCCTGCAGCTGGTACTCGACCGGGTCCTCGACGGTGAGGATGTTCAGGTCCGGAGTGTTGATCCGGCTCAGCGCCGCGTAGAGCGTGGTGGTCTTCCCGGAGCCGGTGGGGCCGGTGACCAGGATGATGCCGTGGGAGCGCTTGATGACCGCGTCCATCCCCAGCATCGTCTCCCGCGCCATGCCGATGTCGGTCAGGTCCAGCAGGGTGGTGTTCTTGTCCAGGAGCCGCATCACGATCCGCTCCCCGAACGTGCAGGGGATGGTGGAGAGGCGGATGTCGATGTCGCGACCGGCGAGCTTGATCCGGATGCGGCCGTCCTGCGGGAGCCGCTTCTCGGCGATGTTCAGCTGCCCCATCACCTTCACCCGGCTGACGATGCTGTTCTGGTACCGCTTGGGCGGCTTGATGATCTCCTCGAGCACCCCGTCGATCCGGAAGCGCACCAGCAGCTCGCGCTCCATCGGCTCGATGTGGATGTCGCTCGCCCGCTCCTTCGCTGCGCGGAAGAGGAGCGAGTTGACCAGACGGATGATCGGGGCCTCGTCGTCGGTGTCCAGGAGGTCCTGCGGCTCCTCCAGCTCGTGGGCCAGGCTCTGGAGGTCCTGGGCCTCCATCTCGCCCACCAGCTGCTCGGCCTCGTTCACCGCCCGGTCGTAGACTCCGTTGATCGCGTCGACGATGACATGCGCCACCGAGACATGGGGCGAGACGTTCCGCTGGAGCAGCATCCGAGCGTGGTCGAGCACCGTGGTGTCCAGCGGGTCCGCCACCAGCAGCGCGACCGTCTCCCCTTCGAGCCGGAGCGGAAGGATGAGGGCCTGCTTGGCGAAGTTGATCGGCACCTGGCGGAGCAGCTCGACATCCACCGCATCGAGCGAGACCTGGGCGACGTAGGGGAGGTCCAGCTGCGCCGCCAGCGCCTTGGCCACGTCCTCGGCGGTCACGGCCTTGCGTGCAACGAGCACCTCTCCCAGCCGACCGCCCTCGTCCGCCTGGACGCGCAGGCCCTCCTCGAGCGCCGCCGCGGTCAGACCGGCGATGGCGTGGAGGATCTCCCCGATGGGGCGGCCGACCAGAGAGGTGGGGGCAGGAGCAGGGATCGACTGAAGCTCGACGGGGTCACGCATGATGGATTCGCTCGACGGGGTCAGGAACCCGGCTGTACTTGCAGACGCTCGCCCGAGGGCGGCGCGGGAGTGGACTGGGTGGGTGCCTGCGGCGTCTGGCCTGGTCCGGGAGGGACGACCGTCGGGTCGGCGGGACCGGTCGGAGCAGCGGGCGTGGAAGAAGCCGGTGCAGGAGCCGTCTCGACGGGAGTCGTCGCCCGCGGGGTCGTCCCCTGCGGCCCGAAGGGACCTGCCGCTGGCGGAGCAGGAGCAGGGGTGGGCTGCGATGGCCCCTGCTGCAGGAGCTGCTGGCCGATGTTCATCGGAGAGCCCGCAGGGATGGGCCCGGGCTGTCCGGCCGGACGGATGACGCTCTCGCCCGGGAGCCCGGGTCCGCCGTTCTCGACCTTGAGCTCCTCGCGCATGACCAGCTGGTTCGCCTTGCCCAGCGGCCCGGGCTTCCGCCCGAAGTCGATGGGGACGTCGTAGCCGGGGACCTGGCCGTAGAACTCCTCCACGAAGCGCTGACGCTCTGCCATCTTCCGCTCGAAGATCCGCCGAAAATCCGAGGCGTCACGAATGATGTACGGCGTGAGGAAGAGCAGCAGGTTGGTCTTCACCTTCTTCTTGCTGGTCTCGCGGAAAAGGTAGCCGAGCAGCGGGATGTCGCCGAACACCGGCACCTTGGACACCGAGCTGATCTCCCGCTCCTGCATGATGCCGCCGATGACCACCGTCTCCTGGTCCTTGGCCACCACGGTGGTCTTGGCCGTGCGCTTGGCCGTCGTGGGCCCGAGCTGCGGGTCGTTGGAGACGATCTCCTCGGTGCTCTCGTTGATCACCATCCGGACGTAGTCGCTCGCGTTGATCTGCGGCTTGATGTTCAGCTTCAGCTCCACGTTCTGGCGGGTGATCGGGGCGTAGAGGGACGGAAGGCCCCCGAGGAGCGTTCCGGCCTGGGAAAGCGACGTTCCGGAGATCGAGCCACCGCCGGCGGTGGGCACCTGAGGCGCGAATCCGGACACGAAGGGCACGTTCTGACCGACGGTGATCTCCGCCTCCTCGTTGTCGCTGGTGAGCAGGTGAGGGGTACTCAGCACGTTGACGTCCGAGCTGCTCTGCAGCGCGTGCATCACGATGCCGAAGGAAGGGATGGACAGTCCGAGCTTTTCGAACGCCGGGATGGTCGGCCCCTGCAGGCCGGCCAGGAACCCGCCGTACTGGGTGAGGTTCTGCAGCGAGAACGAGGGCGGCACGCCGCCGCTGGTGTACTTGGTGCCGGCCACGCCCACCGCCTGGCCCTGCGAGGTGTTCACCGTGAAGCCCTGGTGGAGGCTGATGCCGAAGTTGCTCTGCCGGTCGAGGTCGACCTCCATGATCACCGCCTCGATGAAGACCTGCCGGCGGGTCAGGTCCAGCTTCTCGATGACCCGCACCAGGTTGCGGAAGTCGCCCTGGCTCGCCACCACCACCAGCGAGTTGGTCGCCTTGTCCGGGGAGATCTTCACCTCGCCCTGGAACAGCT
>Ga0208588_1000776_pt1 | contig 9936 bp, 8 predicted proteins | sample NGESurshal092012_8_FD_184483 | JGI IMG/M metagenome (GOLD analysis project Ga0208588, IMG submission 184483) | Arctic peat soil microbial communities from Barrow, Alaska - NGEE Surface sample 415-3 shallow-092012 (SPAdes) | ecosystem: Environmental > Terrestrial > Soil > Wetlands > Peat ...
GCGCTCGGCACCGGCTGGGATTCCGAATAGCGTTCGGCCGCTGCGCTTGGCCTGTCCGTGGTGCTCTTCCAGGGGTTCTACCAGCCGTACTGGACCAATCCGGCCAAGGGCACGTCGCGCGGGCAGCTGATGGTCAGCAACGCCCAACTGGTCGGCTACCCGCACGGCGCGCAGGTGTTCCTGAACCTCGAGGACAACCTCTCCGATGGCGTCACCCCCACCACCAGGGCCGGGATCATCCAGTGGGTCCAGAACTGGGCTGCGGTCGTCCAGGCAGCGGGGTACACGCCCGGGGTCTACGTGGGCAATCCGCAGATCCTCGGCGCCGACGACCTCACCTCCGGGCTGACCAACGTGAGCGTGTTCTGGCGGTCGGCGTCCGGCAGCGCCCCGCAATCGGCGCGAGGCTACGTGCTGCGGCAGCCCAGCATCTCCGCGGCCGCCTGCGGCACCACGATCGACATCGACACGTCTGGATCGGACAACCGCGGGGCCGGGCTCGTCGGTGCCGGATTCCCACGCGGACTGACGGCGCCCGCGGCCGCAGGGGCCCTCGGCCCGCTGACCCCGGCGCGGATCCTGGACACCCGCGGCGGCGGCGCCCTTGGCCCCCTCGGCATCACCGCGGTACCGATCCTCGGACGAGGCGGCATCCCCAGCACCGGGGTCTCGGCCGTCGCGATCAACGTCACCGCGGTCAACCCCGCCGCCGGCGGCTTCCTCACCGTGTGGCCATCCAGCCGCACCCAGCCCGACGCCTCCAACCTGAACTTCGCCCCCGGCCAGACCGTGCCCAACCTCGTCGTCGTCCCCGTCGGAACCGACGGCACGATCAAGATCTACAATGGATCCTTCGGCGCCATGGACCTGCTCGTCGACGTCGCTGGCTACTACCTGGACGGAACTCCCACCGCGGCAGGCACTCTCGGCCCGCTCACCCCGACGCGGATCCTGGACACCCGCGGCGGCGCCCTGGGCGGGGTGAGCGCGCGGGCCCTGAAGGTCACCGGCCGGGCCGGCGTCCCGGCGTCAGGGGTGTCGGCCGTCATGGTCAACCTGACCGCCGTCAACCCGACGGCCGACGGGTTCGCCACCGCCTGGCCATCGGGAACCGCGCTGCCGACGGCATCCAACCTCAATTTCGTGCACTCGCGGACGGTGGCGAATCTGGCCGTGGTGCCGGTCGGCGCCGACGGGAAGATCATGCTGTTCAACGGTTCCCCTGGGCCGGTGGATCTGCTGGCGGACGTGGTGGGCTACATCGCGGGCTGACCGATCGGCCTCTCGGGACCGTGATCTCCTGACGTCGACCAGGTGACGTGGACCGGGTGACGTGACGGCGACCGGGCGACGTGGATCAGCTGACGTCGACCAGGACCTTCCCGACGACGCCCGCCTCGACGGCGGCCTGCCCGTCCGCTGTCCTTTCCAGCGGGAACCGGTGGATCGGCAGCCCCGCGTCGGCTCCGACCGGGAGTGCGCCGTCCGCGACCGCGGCCGACACATCCTCCACCGCGGCATCTTTCGCGACCGGAGGGACGGTGTAGACCAGCACGAACTGGTACCGGACGTTGGGCGTCATGTTGTCCCTGATCCGCAGGGTCACCTCGGCACCGCCGTTGTTGGCGTAGATCGCGACGACCGCGTTCGGTGCGGCAACCGCCGCGTCGAGCGCCGCGTTGGCCCCCGGCGCTACCTCGACAACGATGTCCACTCCGTCGGGCGCGATCGCCCGGATGGCCGCAACGGTGTCGGCCTCGCGGTAGTTCACCACGTGATGAGCGCCGGCCAACCGGGCGAGTTCGGCCTTGGCAGCGCTGCTCACGGTGGTCACCGCGGTCCCGCCCGCCCACCGGACCAGCTGGATCGCGGCGTGACCGACCGCTCCGGCGCCGCCGGCGAGCAGCACCGTCCGCCCGGACAGCGCTCCCGGGTGGAGACGATGCGGGCCGCCGTCGGCCACCGTGAGGCAGCGATGAGCCGTCAACGCCGGGATTCCGAGGCTGGCGCCGAGATCGAACGAAGCGCTGTCGGGCAACGGCCGGACCTGGCGCTCCGGCAGCACGACGAGCTGCTGCGCGGTGCCGTCCGCGCGGTGCCAGGCAGCCTCCCAGAGCCACACCCGCTGACCGACCCGGAGTCGCTCGACACCGTCGCCGACGGCATCGATGGTTCCGGCGCCGTCCTGGTGCGGCACCATCTCCGGAAACGGCGTGGCCGCCCCGGGGGAAGGTCCCTGCCTGGCCTTCCAGTCGGTGGGGTTGATCCCGGACACGGCAACCCGCACCCTGACCTCGCCTGGTCCGGGAACCGGTACCGCTCGCTCGGTCAACCCGAGTACTTCGGGGCCGCCGGTTCGCCGGTAGACGACGGCCTTCATCGCTGCCCGTTCCTCGTCGTGCTCATCTGGCCAACTCCTCGCGTCATGCTCGCTTCCCGGCTCCCGATCACCCGCATGGGGCACCACTGGCGGGCGCGCGGACGTGCTCGGCTCGGTGGTACCCGAACGCACCCCGGCCCAACCATCAGGGGTCATCCACGGCGCGTTCCCGCGCAGTTCGTGATCGCCCCGCGGCGAAAGGGACGCATCTTCGGTCAGTTGTCGGATCGGGAGAGTCGTTGCCAGAGGCTACGTTTGCCCTTGTCGCGCTCGGCCTTCACGGGCTTCTCGGCCGTGGTGGATTTCTCGGCCAGCTCGGATTTCTCGGCTGACTTCGATTTCCCGGCCGCGGCGCGGGCGAAATCCTGCTCGGTGAGTTCGGCCAGTTGCACCACGTCAGGGGCGACGACCCCGGTGAGCCTGCCGTTGTCCACGATGGGGGTCCCGGCTTCCGCGGTGGCCGCGTCTCCCGGCGTGACCGGTTCTCGGGCGGTCCGCTCGCTCAGCCGCAACGCCTCGTCCAGGTGGGTGGCGGAGAGCTGGTCGGCCAGCTCGGCCTGCAGGGACGAGACATCGAACACGTGGTAGGCGGGCGGACCCTCGCTCTCGCCCAGCACGACCACGGGGAGCTTGGCGCTCCTGGCCGTGAGCAACTGCAAACGGACCGGGCCGACGGTGTCGGCGGCCTTCACCACGATCGGGGACTCGCTCCGCACAGCGGAACCGTACGCGCGCCCGGCTCGCCGTGCCAGTGCAGGCGAACGCGAACGGGAGGATCCCGAGCGCGGCGATGGGTGGCGTCGCCGGTGGTCAGGCGATGGTCCTGGCCTCGGCCTCGGCGGCCAGCAGCGCCTCGCCGACAGAGGCGTAGCCGGGTTGGGCAACGACAATGCCGTCCTGCAGAGTGACCGGAATCGGGTCGATGATGTCGAACGAATGAATGCCCTTCGGCTCCAGATTCACAAAGCCCACCAGCACCCAATTCCCGGCGCGGTCCTGCACGAAAGGGGCCGCGAAAAGGTCCGGCTCGGCGACAAACGGCTGGGCCCTGCTGATATCCCAGGGCCCGAGAAGAGAATCGCCGGGCACCGACCATGTACAGTAGAGCCCCGATTGTTCTTTCCGCCAATCGGTCTGTTCGTCGGTATGGCAGGTGAAGACCAATGTCGGTCGGCCGCGCACCATTCGCGCCTGGGGTACCTCGATCTGCCCGAACCCGGCCGGCAGGGAGAGCGGTGGCCCGAGTTCCCAGTGCAGCATGTCGGCGCTGCGCGCGTGGCCGATCACCCCGTCATCGAGTCGCGGCGCTCCCTTCAGGCGCGCGGTGATGAACATGTGCCAGCCGTCGCCGTCGGGATCGCGGAAGACGAACGGGTCCCGCCAGGTCTCGCTGGCGACGGGGTCCTCCGCCAGTCCCAGCGTCATGTACCACCGTGGATCGGCTTCCAGCAGGGGGCGGTTCCCCACCCTGCGCCAAATGGCCAGGTCGTCGGACTCGGCCAGGCCGATGCGCTGGTCGAAAACGCCACGGCCGGCACTGGAGATCGCCGTGTAGTACATCCGCCACACGCCGTCATCGCCCCGCACGGTCGATCCGGTCCACAACGCCAGGTCGTCCCAGGAGCCTCTCGGGCCGGGGCCGAGTGCAATTCCCTGATAGGTCCACGATTTCAGGTCGGCGGACGTAGCATGTCCCAATTGCGCGGCGGTGTGCCTTTTTCCGGGATCTCTGAGCGAACGTGGTGCCTGCAGGAAATAGAGATGAAAGGTGTCGCCGTCGTCGGCGATCCAGCTGTCCCAGATCCAGTAATCGGCCAGTGACAGCATCCGTCCTCCGCTCGGTAAGCAGGCAGACTAACGCCCGCCAGCGCCATCCGCAGACTGGCTCCCGGCTCCCGCCCTGGAGTGATGGCGGCCGGGTTCGCAGCAGCAGCCGCCCAATCGGGGCCGATCCATGCCTGCGTATCCAGATCATGCTGAGACTCTTCTGTGAAAAGTCCACGAATCAAGGGAGAATCAATGCGATTGAAATCCACGCTGGTGACGGCGGTGTCCGCCGTGCTGATCGCCGGCGTCGCACTCGTGTCCTCCGCATCCGCCGCTTCACCGGCCGATCCCTCCGCACCGAACGGGCCGCCCGCTGGTTTCGTTTCAGCACTGGCGGTGACCCCTTCCGACGTGGGGACGATCTTCCAGCCGATCCAGCCCTGCCGCATCGTGGACACTCGCAACAGCGCGTCCGGCACCCTGGGCAATGGTGGGTCGCGATCGTTCACTGTCCGGGGGACGTTCGGATTCGTCGCGCAGGGCGGCAATCCCAGCGGATGTGGGGTTCCGACCAGCGCGACGGCGGTCAGCGTCTCGGTGACCACGACGCAAAGCGCCGGAGCCGGATACTTGATCGGCTGGCCTTTTGGCCAGCCTCAGCCGAATACGAGTTTCGGGACCTACAACGCCGGTCTCGGTATGACCGTGGGAGCCGACTTCATTCTGCGGGCAACGGGCGCTGAGCCCAGCCTGACGATCGCCAACTACGGCGGCCCAACCCACCTGATCATTGACGTCAACGGCTATTACGAGCCGCAACTCGCGGGATTTGTCGAGCAGGACGGAACGTTGACGTATTCGTCGGGGCGGATCACCGCGGTGTCCCATCCGTCAGTCGGGAATTACGACATCACCTTCGATCGCACCGTTTCCCAGTGCAGCTTCCAGGTCACGCCCTACGGCTACAACTGGGTCACCGCCGTCGGCCCGGTGGGCAGCAACCAGGCGCGTGTCTACATTCACGACCAGGTTGCGCCGTTCGCCCAGCATGACACGTCATTCCATATTCTGGCGATCTGCTGAACGCTCGCCGCGGGAAAAGAGGGCCCGGACGATTTCGGTCCGGGCCCTCTCTTGCTGTGATCGAGTGACGGGCATCGACGCCGACAAGGTTCGGTCGACGACCCTCAGCCGGTGCTGGTGGTTGTCGGCGTGGCCGGCGCCGAAACATCCGACGTGGCAGCGGTTCCGCCCGCGCTCGTCGGCGCAGCGGCTGGATCTCCGCCCGGAATGGCCATGTTCGGATAGAAGATCGGCAACAGGCCTTTCAGGATCGTCAGCGCCGACCCCTCCCCCGTGGGGACGGTGGCCAGGTTGGTGCCGATGACGATGGTGAGGCCACTGTCCGGGTCATGCCCCATGAAGGTCATGTAGCCGGGAATCTGCCCGTCATGCCCGATCAGCGGGCCGATCTTCGCGATGCCGAGACCGTACTGGGCGGCGCCCGGATTTCCCGGGTCGGTCGATTGGAAGCTGTCCATCCGGATCTTCTGGGTTGCCGCGTCCAGCAGGCCGCCATCGACCAGGGCATCGACGTAGGTGTTCAGGTCGTCGACCGTGGAGATGGCGCCGCCGGCCGTCCAGCCCCAGGACGGGTTGGCATCTGTCTCGTTGTTGGGCAGCAAGGTGCCGGCGAGCGCCGCAGGCTGGTCCGCGACCGGCAGCGCGTAGGTGTCGATCGTCGAGGTATTGCTGCCGAAGGAATATCCCTGCGGGTGTGGGTCGGGAATCGAGGCGTCATCAGGCAACGGGAGCAAGGTGTTGTGCAGGCCAAGGGGCGTGAAGATGCGGTCCTGGAAAGCCTGCGACGCAGTCGTGCCGGTCAGCTTCTCGATCACCAGGCCGAGCAGGATGATGTTGGTGTTGCTGTACTCGTACTTCTCCCCCGGCGCAAAATTCACCGGGTGCGAGAACGCGATCGCCAGGAGCTCGTCGGGCGTCCATGCCTTCTGCGGGTTGTTGTCCAGGGTCTGGTTGAAGCCGGGATCGAACGAGTAGCTGTAGAGCCCGCTGCGCATCTCGGACAATTGCGCGATGGTGATCTTGTCGCCGTTCGGCACATTCGGTATGTATTTCCCGATCGGATCGTCGAGCGCGAGCTTGCCCTCCTGAACCAGTTGCAGGATCACCGTCGACGTCATCGTCTTGGTGTTGCTGCCGATCCGGAAGTGATCGCCCGCGACCATGGAGTCCTGTTCACCGAGGGTCCCGGTGCCGAACGTGCCCGTCCAGTCGCCCTGGTCGGGCGAGGCGATCAGGACGACCGAGCCGGGAATGACGTTGTCCTTCATCACCGTCTGCACAGCTGCGCTGACCGCCGGCACGTAGCTCGGTTGGCTGCCTGTGCTCCCGGAAGTCGTCGGCCCGCTTGATCCGGCCGCGGTGGAGGACACCGCGGCCGAGGAATTTGATGAGTCACCGGACGACCCGCACGCCGCGAGAACAACCAAGCCGGCCGTCAGCATCGACGCGATGATTACTGTCGAGCGCCTCAAAGGGTTCCTCTCGTCGGTGGTCCTGCAGGCGTCCCGGCAGCGCACGACGGAGCCGCACTTACCGGGCGGCCCGACCCCCGAATGCGCTTCTATGATCAACGCCCAGCACCAATCGCGCCGCCTGGCAACACCGCAACGGTGACAAATCACCCGTTCGAGATGATGGACTTCGAACCGGCCTTGGGCTACGAGTTGTAAAGATCGAGCCTTGCCGATGCCGGAGCGGGAACGACGCGGCGACCCCATCCGGCGATCCTCACGCAAACCAGGACCATGCCCGCAGTGCATGACTGGCCACCCGGACGGCCTTGTAGGCGGGGCCAGGTGGTGGCTCCGGTCTGGGTTCAGGTCCTTCGAGCAGATGAGGCTGACAAGATGATTGCGCGCAGGTCGGGGCGTCCGGTGAGCCAGCGATCGAACACCCGGCTCTGTTCCTCGGGCCAGGAGCTGGCCGGCGAAGCGGCCAGGAACTCGGTGAGCACGCCTTCGGTGCCCTGAGCACCGAGAACAGCGAGCAGAGCCTCCAGCTCGCCCTGATGATGGCGGACCAGACCCGACAGCCGAGCCTGGTCGGTCAGCGCCCGCATGAGCGCTGCCCCTGGATCGAACTGCGCGAGCCGATCCGAGGCGCGCGTGGTGTAGGCGAGCAACTCGGCCTCGCGCCGCGCCGTCGTGCCGGAAGTGGGTGGCTGCGGATCGCGATCGGATCGAGTCTTCGGCCGGGAGGAGCCTGCGGCCGGGAACGGCTGCGCGCTGGGGAGGGCGGTGATCTCATGCAAGCCCGTGAGCACCCTGCGCAATCCCTCGGCACCCTGCGCCGCAAGCGAGGCCGGGACTGCTTCGTAGATCACCGCGCGAACGTTCGGCAGCGTCGGCAGCACGCGAGCGGCCAGCTCCAGGAGCTCAGGGTCGATCGCGCCGACGTGCGCGTCGAGGTAATAGCCGCCTGTCTCGAAACCACCGGCCAGGTGCACCTCCCAGACTCGATCGAGCGGGAGCTGGGCGAGGTAGTCGGTCACCGGCTGGCGGCCGTTGCGTTGGTTTGTCCAGATGTTGTGGAGGTCCAGCAAGACACCGCAATCGGCCTGCTCGGCAATTGCCGCCACGTATGCGCCATCGTCGAGGTCGCCTGGGACCGGGCGGAGGTAGTTGGTCGGGGTCTCCACCAGGAAGGGCCGACCGTAGAGCTCCTGGTAGTACCCGATGTGGCTCACGGCGGCGGCAACCGCCTCGTGGGTCTGGACCGGCGGCAGCAAGAATCCCGCGTACGCGTCGCCGACGGCGTTGAAGGCCAGGTGTTCGCTCCAGTGGACGGCGTCCAGGTCGCGGGCGGATCGTGCCGCGTCACGTACGCCGCCGCGGTCGGGAGCCTGGGTGCCGCCGACCGGGAAGCCGACTCCATGGGCCAGCAACGGACGACCACAGCCTCGCAGCCAGTCCAGCGGCTCCGGGGCGATGTGCTGCGCTCCACCGGGACCGCTCACCCACAGGGTCTGCGGCTCGACCTCGACGACGTCAACCAGGTCCGCGATTCCAGCCCACAGGTGATCCAGCGTGCCGAGCGCGATGATGCCGACACCGAGGTCGAGTCGAGACCAGGTCATGGCCGTAGGTCAGATCAGCCGAACTGCCTGGCAGCGGGTCCGACGGCCTTGAGCTCGAGCTCGGGCGTGACGACGAACTCCTCGATCTGCCTCCAGTCGATCTGGATGCCCGAGTTGCAGCCGGGACAACCGAACCGGCCGAATACGCTGGCCTGAACCTTTTGGAAGGAGTCGAGATTGCCGAGGATCTCCGGCGGGACGTGCACGGTCACGGCGACCTGCCGGGGCGGAAGGGGCTGCGGGTTGAGATCAGCCATGGCTGATAGTCCTTCCCTGCTGGGCACCTCGGGTTGGGCGCCGCGTAAAGATGATGTTCCAGGCTTTGACTGAATTCGGCAATCGAATTCTGTTGAGCAGGGAGCAATAGTCAATTCTTCTGGATCAAGATCTTTTCAGGCGATGGTGCACAGGTGCTCGCTGTGGGTTTCGACAACCCGCAGGCGATGCGGTTGGTCCTGCTGCAGGTCCTCACCAGCCGCCCGCGCGAGTGAGAACCGCACCTGCGAGTTCGAGTTCCTGTCCCCGGTGTCGGGACTGACCCTCCAGACCATCGGCGACGCGGAGCTGGTCTGACTTCGTTGCGCCCACAGCAAGATCGATATTGCACCTGACAGCGACCTTTCGACTGGGAAGTCGCGGCAGTCGTTGAGGAACAACAACAATGGGTCCAGCCCTGCCTACCGGGACTGCAGCCCCGTTCCGTCGTCGGCCAGTTTCAGAACGAAGTGGGTGGGATTCAACCTATTTTCGTCCTGGCCTTTGGTGGTCCACCAACTGCTCGACCCATCCGGGCCGCGCCAACCAGATCCCACCGTGCGGGCCGCGGGAGGGCTGTGAGACTCGTCGGTGCCGCGCAAAGTCAGCGAGCCTCGACCGCACGCACTCGAACCGGAACATGAATGAAGCTGAAGCTGAGTGGCGATCTGAGCCGATCCTGAGTGAGGATCACTCACGCCCGCGAGGTTCCCACGCCGCTCTCGATGTAGACCGGTGTGACCTCACCAGCGACAATGCTGCGCGCCTTGGTATTGTTTGCTGAGTTCCACGAGAAAGCATTGAGTATGCCCCTCGACGGCAAGATGCGAAACGCAGAGAACCTCCAAGAAGTTTCGGACTTTCTCAGTCGGATTTCTTCGCGTGCGACCGTTGAATTCGGACCGATGACCGTGGGTTGAACATGGTGCCGCCCTCGGGAGGGTGGGACTGGGAGGCTTCGGTCGTCACGACTTGCGGGCCTACCAGGGCCACCTGGATGGCCGAGAAAGGGTGCCGCCGCACGCGCTGCGCGGCGTGCCCGGGCCCTCGGTGTGCGCGACCCTGAGGGGATGCTCGAGCACCAACCTCTGCGAGCACGAAGAGGTACCTGCACTCCGACACGCGCCATCTGACTGACGCTGCGAGCGCGGTCAATGCGTACCTCGGGTCAGCCGGGTCACTGTCCATCATTCCGGCCGCCTGCACGACGTGCCATCAGATGGCAACCGGAGATACGAAGGCCCCTCACCTGCGTGAGATTGGTGAGGGGACTACTTGTCGGGATGACAGGATTTGAACCTGCGACCCCTTGACCCCCAGTCAAGTGCGCTACCAAGCTGCGCCACATCCCGGCCACCCGGGATTCCCGGGCGCC
>Ga0208588_1000777_pt1 | contig 9932 bp, 5 predicted proteins | sample NGESurshal092012_8_FD_184483 | JGI IMG/M metagenome (GOLD analysis project Ga0208588, IMG submission 184483) | Arctic peat soil microbial communities from Barrow, Alaska - NGEE Surface sample 415-3 shallow-092012 (SPAdes) | ecosystem: Environmental > Terrestrial > Soil > Wetlands > Peat ...
GGACGAATTGAGCGGTGACGACGCAACGAAAAGCGAAGGCCCGGTGCTCGTGCTGCCGGGATCGCGCCGCTCGGTGGTCGCGCGGATGGGGGCGGCCTTCGGCGAAGCCATCGCCTTGCTCGACGACCGCCGTCCCGGTCTCGATTACGTACTGCCCGCCGCCGCGCCGGTGGAGGCGCAAATTCGCGCGGAAATAGCCAACTGGCGGGTCAAGCCGCGCCTGGTTATCGGCGAGGCCGAAAGATATGCCGCCTTCCGTTCGGCGCGCGCCGCTCTTGCCGCCTCCGGCACGGTGACGCTGGAACTAGCCTTGTCACGCACGCCGACGATCGTCGCCTATCGCGTGCCGAAAATTGAGGAATTCATTGCCCGCCGCCTGGTCAATATTCCCACCGCAGTCCTGCCGAACCTGATTCTCGGCCGCAACGCCTTTCCAGAGTTTTTTCAGGAAGACGCGACGCCGGCGCCGCTGGCCGCCGCGATGGCTGAAATCGTGGACGAGGGCGCGCCAAGGCGTCGCCAATTGGCCGAACTGGAGAGGCTGGGCAGCCTCATGCTGTTGCCGGACGGCATGAGGCCGAGCGAAAAAGCAGCGGAAGCCGTTTGTGAGCTTATTGGCCTAAAGCTCTGATTGATAACCACTCGCGGTGAGGACGCTCGCGTCTCGAACCATGGGCGGCGCCTTCACTTGGGGCTGAAAATCGCTAGCGTGTTCTTGCCGAAAGTGGTCATGACGATGACGCGCGCTTTGGCGCCGCCGATTTGCGGGGCATAGCGCAAATAGGGCGTGTTGGGATTTTCATTCGATGCGAGGCCGAAGGCCTTGTCGCCGAGACAGGCTTCCACCGTCGCCTTGATATCAGCGAGGCTCAGTTTCTCGGCCTGGCAGGAATAGTTGATTTCGCTGATTTTCTTCTTTTCGAGAATTTCGCAGACGCCGAACAGCGGCAAGGCGACTCCATAGATGGCGATGGCGTCGTCATCGCTCTTCATGGTCCCGCGCAAGCGCTTGAAGCCGTCTGCCGCCGCGCCAATCGCCTGGGTGAAGGCGCGGCAATCGAAAGCCTTGTCGTCAACCGCCGGCGCCTCGGCGCGCTTTTCCACAACGCCGCTCTCTTCGATTTGATTGGTTTGGGCCAGAGCGGACACAGGAATGACGGCCCCGCACGCGAGGGCGAGCGACACGCATAAAACCGTCCCGCGCAAGCGGGACGGTTCGAAACGTCGGAAACAACTGGAAACAAGGCTCAACGCGAGGCCATCGTCACATAGTCGCGCTGCGGCGCGCCGGTGTAGAGCTGGCGCGGACGGCCGATCTTCTGATGCGGATCCTCGATCATTTCCTTCCACTGGGCGATCCAGCCGACGGTGCGGGCCACGGCGAACAGCACGGTGAACATTGACACCGGGAAGCCCATCGCCTTGAGGGTGATGCCCGAATAAAAATCGATATTCGGATAAAGCTTCTTCTCGATGAAATAGTCGTCGTGCAGCGCGATGCGTTCCAATTCCACCGCGACGTCGAGCAGCGGATCGTCCTTGATGCCGAGTTCGGTCAAAACTTCATGGCAGGTCTTCTGCATTATTTTTGCGCGCGGATCGTAATTCTTGTACACGCGATGGCCAAAGCCCATCAGGCGGAAGGGATCGTTCTTGTCCTTGGCCTTGGCGATGAATTTCGGAATATTTTCGACCGAACCAATTTCCGACAGCATCTTCAGCGCGGCTTCATTGGCGCCGCCATGCGCGGGACCCCAGAGACAGGCGATGCCGGCGGCGATACAGGCGAAGGGATTGGCGCCCGACGAACCGGCGAGACGCACGGTCGAGGTCGAGGCGTTCTGCTCATGATCGGCGTGGAGGATAAAGATACGGTCGAGCGCGCGCGACAACACCGGATTGACCTTGTAGTCCTCGCAGGGAACCGCGAAGCACATACGAAGGAAATTCGACGAATAGTCCAGATCGTTCTTCGGGAAGATGAAGGGCTGGCCGATATTATATTTATAGGCCATCGCCGCCATCGTCGGCATTTTGGCGATGATGCGCATGGTGGCGATCATGCGCTGCTTCGGGTCCGAAATATCGGTCGAGTCATGATAGAAGGCCGAAAGCGCGCCGACCGACGCGACCATCACCGCCATGGGGTGGGCGTCGCGGCGGAAGCCGTTGAAGAATTTCGCCATCTGCTCATGCACCATGGTGTGGCGCGTGATGCGGAAGTCGAAATCGGCCTTTTGAGCAGGGCTCGGCAATTCTCCGTAGAGCAGCAGGTAGCAGGTTTCGAGGAAGTCGCCGTGTTCGGCGAGTTGGTCGATCGGATAGCCGCGATGCAGCAGGACGCCGGCGTCGCCGTCGATATAGGTGATCTTCGATTCGCAACTGGCGGTCGAGGTGAAGCCGGGATCGTAAGTGAACATGCCGGTCTGGCCATACAGCTTGCCGATGTCGGCCACTGCGGGACCGATGGAGCCATGCCGGATCGGCATATCCACCGTTTTGTCGCCGAGTTGAAACTTGCCCGTTTCGCTCATGAGAACCGCCTTTTCAAGTATTCGTTTTCCGCGCTCAGCCACCGCCGCTCAAGCCGTCAAGGGCCAGAAATGTGGGGTAAAACCGCAGGAAAATTGTGCGCTGCATTTGACTAGCCGATTGTCGGCGGCGGTTCAAGATGACCTTTGTTAAACCAATGGGGCGCCTTGCCGCCTTCGCTCAAGCGGAGGCGTCCGAGATGCGGCCCAGGCTTTCAGCGCGCCCCAGGGTTTCGATCACGTCGAAAATACCCGGCGAGGTCGAGCGGCCGGTGAGCGCAGCGCGCAAAGGCTGGGCGACCTGGCCGAGCTTGGCGCCGGATTCGGCGACATAGGCGCGCACCGCCGCCTCCGCCGCAGCGGCGCTCCAATCCTCCAGCGCCGCAAGTTTCGGCGCCAACGCGGCGAGATGGGCGCGTCCGGTCGGCGACAGAATTTCGGCAGCCTTGACGTCATAGGCGAGCGGCCGCGTTGCAAACAGGAATTGCGCGCCGTCCACCAGTTCGATCAAAGTTTTGGCGCGTTCTTTCAAGCCGGGCAGGGCCTTGGCCAATTGCGCCGTCCTGGCCGCGTCGAGTTTTGAAGCCATTTCGGGGCCGCCGGGGAGATAGGGCAGGGCGGCGACGAGTTGCTCCAAAAGCAGATCGTCAGGCATGGAGCGCAAGACCTGGCCGTTCATGTTCTCCAGCTTGGCGAAATCGAACCGCGCCGGCGAGCGGTGCACCTGGTCGAGCGAAAAAGCCTCGATCAGATCCGGGGTGGAGAAGAATTCCCGGTCGCCCTGGCTCCAGCCGAGTCGCGCGAGATAGTTCCGCAGGGCTTCCGGAAGGTAACCCAGCGCACGATAGGCGTCGACGCCGAGCGCGCCGTGCCGCTTGGACATCTTGGCGCCGTCAGGTCCGTGGATCAGCGGGATATGGGCCCAGGACGGCGCCGTCCAGCCCATCGCCTGATAGATGTGCGTTTGCCGCGCCGCGTTGGTCAAATGATCGTCACCGCGAATAATCTGGGTCACGCCCATATCGTGGTCGTCCACCACCACCGCCAGCATATAGGTCGGCGTTCCGTCGGAGCGCAGCAGCACCAGATCGTCGAGGTCCTTGTTGGGGAAAACGACGCGGCCCTGCACCTTGTCCTCGATGGTCGTCTCGCCTTCGCGCGGCGCCTTGAGCCGCACCACCGGCTTGCGGCCTTCGGCGATGGCCTGCGCTTCCTGCGGCGAGCCGCCGAGATCGCGCCAGCGCCCGTCATAGCGCGGCGGACGGCCCTCCTTGCGGGCCAGTTCGCGCATCTCATCGAGTTCCTGCGCGCTGGCGTAGCAGTTATAAGCCGCGCCCTTTTCCAGCATTTGCGCGGCAACCTCGGCGTGACGGCCGGCGCGCGAGAATTGATAGACAACCTCCCCGTCCCACTCGAGGCCGAGCCACTTCATGCCGTCGATGATGGCGCCGATGGCCGCGTCGGTCGAGCGTTCGCGGTCGGTGTCCTCGATGCGCAACAGCATCTTGCCGCCGGTCTGGCGCGCCAGCAGCCAGTTGAACAGAGCGGTGCGCGCGCCGCCGATGTGAAGAAAGCCAGTGGGCGAGGGCGCGAAACGCGTCACGACAGGGGACATGACTGGTTCGGACATGGGGTGAATAAACCTTGAATTGGCGTGAAATTGGTTTGGGCGGACCATTTGGCGCCGACGCGTCCGTGTAGCATGGCCCACGGCGGCGGAAAAAGAGGCAAATATTGATGCCGTTGGCGCCACGCGAGTTGGCAGGCAGGTTTTTCGGCGCCGGCGCGATCGTCGGCCGACCGCCTTTGGCTTTTGTTCGTGGTTGGGCTTCGCGGCTGTCGCTCGCGCTGGAAGAGGAATGGGCCTTGCGCCGCCCCTTTCTCTGGCTGCCGGCGGCGGCGGGGGCGGGCGCGATTTTCTATCTTGTCGCCGCGACCGAGCCGGTGTTGTGGATCGTCGGCCTCGTCACCGTGTTTTGGGCGACGCTCGCGACTGTTTTTCGCGCGAAAAGAGGCCTCAGCGCCCTGTTCATCGGCCTGGCGGCGCTGAGCGCCGGGGAATTTTGCGGCGGTTGGCGCGCGGCGCGAATCGACGCTCCCGTCCTCGAGAGGACTTTCGTCGGCGAACTGGCGGGTTTTGTCGAGGAAGTCGATCCCCGTGTTCAGGGTGTGCGTTTCCTGCTGCGTCTGAGCGAAGCGCAAGGTCTGTCGCGGCAGAAAACGCCTTATCGGGTTCGTCTGACCTCGCGCGGCGCGCCGGCTCTTGCGGCCGGCGATTTTGTCATCGTCAAGGCGCGTCTGCTGCCGCCGCCGCACGCCTCGCTCCCGGGCGGCTATGATTTCGCGCGCGACGCCTATTTCGCCCGCATCGGCGCGGTCGGCAATGTCCTGGGATCTCCGCAAACCGTCGATCCACCGGAAGAGCCCGGCTGGACCCTGCGCTTTTTCGCCGCCGTCGATCGGGCGCGTAACGCGCTTGCGCTGCGGGTCGCCAAAGCCATTGGCGGCGACAACGGGGCGATCGGCGCCGCCATGGTCACCGGCAAGCGCGACCTTCTGTCCGACGCGGCGCGGGAGACCATCCGCAAGGCCGGAATTTTCCACATCATCACCATTTCCGGCGTGCAGATGACGCTGGTGGCCGGCATTTTCTTCGTCGGACTGCGCCGTCTGATGGCGCTCTCGACCGAATTGGCCCTCAACTATCCGATCAAGAAATGGGCGGCGGCCCTCGCCATGCTCGCGGCCTGCCTTTATGGGCTTTTCACGGGATCGCGCGTCGGCTCCGAGCGAGCCTTGTTCATGACCTTGATCCTGCTCGGATCTGTCTTGGCCGACCGGCCCGCCCTGACCATGCGCAACCTCGCTTTCGCCGCCCTGGCGGTAATCGTGACGGAGCCGGAGGCGCTGCTCGGCGCAAGTTTCCAACTCTCCTTCGCCGCGGTCGCTGCGCTGGTGGCGGTGTTCGAATCGCGTGTTTCCGCGCGTAGCCGGGTGAATACGAGCAGCGTCACCGCTCAGAGCGGAACCGAGGCCGAGGCGGAAGCGCGCTCGCTGGCCGAAAATCTCGTCGAGCGCAGCCGGCATGGGATTTTCGGCGCCCTTTTCGCGACGTTTTGCGCCACGTCGGCTACGGCGTCCTTCATGGCCTATGATTTCCATGAACTCAGCCCCTATGTGCTGATCGGCAACCCGCTGACTTTGGCGATGATCGAATTTTTCGCAGTGCCTGCGGCGCTAGTCGGAGCCCTGCTTTATCCCGTCGGCCTCGACAGCCTGGTCTGGACCTATCTTGGCGCGGGCATCAACCTCATCATGACCATAGCGGCGTGGATCGGCGCCGCGCCGGGCGCCAGCATTGCCCTGCCGGCCTTCGCGCCCTGGTCGCTCGCCTGCCTGACGCTCGCGGTGCTGTCCGCCGTACTGTGGCGCACCTGGACGCTGAGGCTTACCGCGCTGCCCCTGCTGGCGCTTGGCCTCATGGGCGCAGCCAGCGGCGGACGTTTCGATCTGGCCGTGCTCCCGACAGGCGACATGGCCGCACTGCGCGACGCCGACGGACAGTTGACGATTCTCGGCAAGAAGAGGGAATCTTTCGCCTCGGAACAATGGCTGCGCGCCGACGCCGATTCCCGGAATGCTGCGGAACGCTCGGGACGTTGCGATTCGCTCGGTTGCGTTGGCCTGTTGCGGGATGGCGCGTCCGCCGCGCTGGTGCTGGATGAAGCCGCCTTCCACGAGGATTGCGCGCGCGCGAAAATCGTCATTTCACCGCTCTACGCGCCCCGCTCCTGCGCGCCGGAAATCCTCCTCGACCGGGCCAGGCTGGCGGAAACCGGGGCGGTGACATTGTTTTCGGGGTCGAAGGGGCTGGAGTGGCGAACAGCGCGCGCGCCGGGCGAGGACCGGCCCTGGTCGCGGGCGCCCCGCCGCCGTTTTGCCGCGCTTCCTGCATCCGGCGAACATCCGGCGCCGACGCCGCAAAATGATGAGGCGGTCGAGGATTTGGCCGAGTGACTCTCGCAAAATCTGCGGCCACCTCTTCCTGCTAAAGCGAGGCGAGGGGACCGGCTTCAATACTTGCGGACGAGGCTGATCAGCTTGCCCTGGATGTTGACCCGATCGGGTCCGAAAATCCGCGTTTCATAGGCAGGATTGGCGGCTTCCAGGGCGATGGAGGCGCCGCGTTTGCGCAGGCGCTTCAGCGTCGCTTCCTCGTCGTCGATCAGCGCCACCACGATATCGCCCGACTCTGCCGTGTCCTGCTTTTTGATCACGACCGTGTCGCCATCGAGGATGCCGGCCTCGATCATCGAATCACCGCGCACTTCAAGCGCATAATGCTCGCCGCTGGACAAAAGATCGGGCGGCAGGGAAATGGAATGGGAACGGGTCTGCAACGCCGAAATCGGCGTGCCGGCGGCAATCCGCCCCATCACCGGAATGGTGACCTGCTGCGCATAATCGGCGTCGCCGCCGGCGCGCGGCTTGCCGAGATTGCCTTCGATGACGGAAGGCGAAAAACGCCCCGAACGCGGCGTGGCTGGGGTCGAGGATTCGGGCAGGCGCAGGACTTCCAGCGCGCGGGCGCGATTGGGAAGTCGTCGAATGAAGCCGCGCTCCTCCAGCGCCATGATGAGGCGGTGGATGCCGGATTTCGACCGCAAATCAAGGGCGTCCTTCATTTCATCGAATGAGGGCGGCACGCCGGCTTCCTTCAGGCGCTCATGGATGAACCGCAAAAGTTCGCTTTGCTTTTTCGTCAACATTTTGCGTCTCTCCCTCGCGCTCCGCGTCCGCCGACGTCAATCGACTATCGAGAATCGCCCTATACAAATCATGAACGAAACATAGACGTTCGCGCTTGGTTCCGCAACAAAATTTTAGACGCTCGTGTTTTTTGAAAACTTCAAGGCCAAAAATTTCGCAGGGTGGAGCATAAAGACGCCGGTTTCATTGGCTTGGACGCGGAATGTGCTGACCACAGCATGGCATTTCCAAGATCAGCTAACTCAAGTGCGATTGCGCGTCTAGGAATGAAATCATAGAGTCGTTTGCGAACCCTTAGGGGATATGGCGCGTCGCTTCGGTGTTTCACTAAGGGTCCCTGCGGCTCCGGCGCGGTTGATACGTAGGCAACAAGGACTGGCAGGCATGCGCGGTTGGGTAATGAGATTCAAGGATGGCGACGTCATAAATCTGGCTGAAGACCATAGCGGCCTTTCAGATCCGTCAAAAGTCTCAATCCTCGGCGACACGCAGGAAGCAAGGGAAGGCGTCGCTCATCCTGTTCGTGACGCCTCGGACGCAAATATCAGCCGGACGGGTTTGGATATCGTTTTTAGCGATGCCTCTGGCCAACACGCCATTATCAGACGCACGGGCCGCGATGGGGAAGCCCAAGACGGACTGGAATCGACGTCCGGCCTCGACGTCGTCGTTAAATTTTCAAGCCCTCTCGAAGCTGAAGTCTTGCCGATCTTTCGCGTCAAAGGGCCGGAAGGATCTGTCGTCATTCCCAACGATGCCGAAGTGCGCATAGACATTGAGCCGTCGGTGTGGGCCGCTAAGGGCAGGCCGGCTGCAGCGCAGGTGCAGGCGATGGTGCTGCCGGCGGTTGAAGGATCTATCGACCTGATGACACGCCGGGAAGCTGAAGGCTGGGCATGGTTTCCTTCCGAGCCTAGGGAGACCGCGCAGGTCGAGGCCGTGCTCGACGGAAAAGTCATCGGCCGTGCATGGGCCAATCAGCTTCGGTCAGAGTTGGCGCGGCATGGCAAGGGCACAGGTCACTATGGATTCAAGATCAAGTTCGATGAAGCGGTGACGGGCGCCACGGCTCCGGAATTTCGGGTGCTGCCGGCAGTGGGCCGTCTCCTAGCCAACGAAAACGGGCTGCCGCCTGTCTCGCCGAGCGATCTTGTGAAACGCGCCAGCCAATCAACTTCCGCCCTGCTCAATGAACATGCCGCCTTTACGACCAGAGGTCCGCTGTTCGAGGAGTTCGACGACTCGATACTTGCGCAGGTTACGAACAGCGAGGACAAGCGAGCAAAGCCCTTGTTGATCGCATTCTATCTGCCGCAATTTCACTCGATCGAGGAAAATGATTATTATTGGGGTAAAGGCTTTACCGAGTGGCGGCAACTTTCGAAAGGGATGCCGCGCTTCCCCGGCCATTATCAGCCCCGCATTCCGCGCGATCTCGGCTTCTATAATCTCGAAAAAATCGAAGAACTCGTCAAACAAGTGGCGATGGCCAAAGCGGGCGGCGTGAACGGCTTTGGTTATTACTACTATTGGTTCAATCGTAAACGGGTGCTTGAGCGTCCTCTCGAACTGCTCCTTGAATCCGATATCGACATGCCCTTCATGCTGATATGGGCCAATGAAAATTGGACCCGAGCCTGGGACGGATCCGAGTCGGAAGTCTTGCTTAAACAAGACTACCATCCCGACGATGAAGACGCATTGATGGACGATATTGCGCGGCATTTTAGCGATCGTCGCTATATTCTCATCAATGGCCGGCCGCTTTTTGTCATCTACAATCCCCAGAATGTTCCCGACAGCGTGCAGACCTTCAGTCGCTGGCGAGAGAAACTCACGGCGCGTGTCGGCGTCGACCCGCTGCTGTTCATGGCCCAGACCTTCGGCGAAGTGGATCCTCGCCCGCACGGTCTCGACGGCGCTCTGGAGTTCCCGCCGCATAAATTGTCCAATTCCTTGCCTGGCCGTCCCACGCCTGATGCCTATTCGCCCGAATTCGCGGGTCGCGTCATCGACTATGACGACTTCGCCAAGGCGTCACTGGACGAGGAACAGTCCGAAGCCTTTCCCCTGATCAAGACCATCGTTCCCGGTTGGGACAATGATTCTCGCCGTCCCAACCGCGCCCTGACGCTGGAAGGACTCGCGCCGCGAAAATACGAAAGCTGGCTCACCGAGTTGATCACGCGAGCCATGGACAAGCCGGTGTTCGGAACGCCTGTAGTGGCGATAAATGCCTGGAACGAGTGGGCCGAAAGCGCCTATCTGGAGCCGGATGTCTATTTTGGCGCCGCCTACCTCAACGCGACGGCGCGCGCCTATGTCTCGGCAGTCAACAGCCGAGTCGCCAGCGCTTTGGAAGCCCGCCCGCAAGGCTCGGAACTGGCCGTTTCCGTCATCTTCCCGAATTATAACCACGAAAGATTTCTGCGCGAGCGTCTGGGTTCCGTGCTGGAACAAACGGTGAGGCCCGCCGAGATCATTTTCCTGGACGATTGCTCCTCCGACAACAGCGTGCAGGTCGCGCGGGACATTCTCTCGAAATCGGGCATTCCCTTCCGGATCGTCGAAAATAAAATAAATTCCGGCGGTGTGTTCAGGCAATGGATGAAGGGAATCGATCTCGCCGAG